>LNFM01011938.1_pt1 | contig 26619 bp, 26 predicted proteins | sample 596031 | NCBI WGS metagenome assembly LNFM01 (sample SAMN04254537, study PRJNA301005) | activated carbon metagenome | isolation source: dual media filters at the Ann Arbor, Michigan drinking water treatment plant | place: USA: Ann Arbor | reverse complement strand
CCCTGAAGGGCTACGCCGGGGCGCTCACCGCGCTCGCGCTGGCCGGGAGCTGGGTCGCCATCTCCGGGAACCCGTTCCCCCAGTCGTCCGCGGATGCCGCGCCCGCCGCGGCTCCCGCCCCGGCCGCCCTCGTCCAGACCGTGGACCCGGCGGCGGCCCACGACCTCGCGCTCGCCCGCGCCTACCGCGACGCCGCCGCGAAGGTGCGCGGCGACACCTCCCGCCGCGTGGCGGCGGCGGCCGCCGCGCCCCCGCAGGTGGTCACCATCACCCAGGCGGCCCCGGTCGCCTCGACCAGGAGCTCGTGATGCGGACCCATGCGTTCCGGGCGATGGGCACCGAGGTGGAGCTGCTGATCGACGCCGAGGGCCCCGCCGCCGATGCCGCGCTCCGGGCGGCCGAGTCGGAGGTCCGCCGGCTGGAGGAGATCCTGTCCCGCTTCGACCCCCGGTCCGAGCTCTCACTGCTCAACCGGATCGGCCGGATCACACCCGGGCCCGACCTGGCCCGGGTGATCCGCGCTGCCCTGGCGGCGCGGGAGCGCACCGGCGGCCGTTTCGATCCCACCGTCCTGCCCGCGCTGCGGGCGGCCGGATACGACCGGGATCTCCCGGAGGTCATGGCCGGCGACCCGGGCCCCGCGGGCCCGGCGATGCCGGCGGCCGGGGATGTGCGCATCGATTCGCGCGGCGGGGAGATCGTGCTGGCGCCCGGCGTCCAGCTCGACCTCGGCGGCATCGCCAAGGGCGACGCCGCCGACCGCGGGCCCCGCGGTGGCCATCGTGGGTGGCGACGTGGCGGTCTCCGGTCCGCGACGTGACGGCAGCGGATGGCCCATCGAGGTGGACGGCGCCGGCGGCCTGGTGCTCGCCATCCGGGAGGGCGGGCTCGCGACCTCCGGCACCGACCGGCGCCGGTGGCACCGGGACGGCGTCGCCCAGCACCACATCATCGACCCGGCAACGGGCCTCCCGGCCATGACCGACCTGCTGCGCGCGACCGTCGCCGCGCCCAGCGCGGCCGACGCGGAGGTGCTCGCCACCGAGCTGCTGCTGCTCGGCCACGAGCGCGGCGTCCGGCGCGCCCGTGACCTCGGTGTCCCGGCCGTCCTCACCGGACAGGACGGCCCCGTGCTGGCGGGGGTGCTCGCATGACCGACCCGACCTTCTGGATCGTCGCCCGGGTGACCGGGCTGGTGGCCTTCGGGCTCATGACGGCCACCATGCTGGCCGGCCTGCTGCTGGCGGGCCGCGCCCGTCCGTCGTGGGCGCGGCCGGCCGACATCGTGGACCTCCACAAGACGCTCTCGCTGGGCGCCCTGGTGATGACCGGGGCCCATGGGATCGCGCTGGTGATGGACCACGCAGTGGACATCCCGCTGACCGCGCTGCTGGTGCCGGGGATGGTCCCGTATCGCCCGCTGTGGACCTCGCTGGGCGTCCTGGCGGCATGGCTGGCGCTGTCGGTCCACGTGTCGTTCTCGCTGCGCAAGCGCATCGGCGCGAAGGTGTGGCGCAAGCTGCACTACGGCACCTACGGCGCATTCGCACTCGCGACGGCCCACGGCCTGGCGAGCGGCACCGACAGCGGCAAGCCCTGGGTACTCGCGATGTACGGTGGAGCGGTCGGAGCGGTCACCGCCGCGACCGTGTGGAGGGCTGGCGTGGAGAAGAAGTCGGCGAGGGCCAAGCGGACGGCGCCCCGTGCGGCGGCCACCGTGCAGGAGCCCGCGTGACCCCCCGCAGGAGGCGGGTTGCGGCGGTCGCGGTGGGCCTGGCCGCCGCGGCGGCGGCGGTGACGGCCAACCTCGTGCTCCTCGGCCAGGCCCGGTCGGAGGACCCGATGGGCCGTCTGAGCCCGGCGCTCGAGGACGCCGTGCGTCCGGAGCCCTCCACCACGGATGTCGTGGAACCCGCCCCGCCCACCACGGTCACCGAACCGGTCACGCCCCCGGCGGTCACCGATGACGGCGACGGCGACGACCATCACGAGGACGACTGACCGGGTTTCCCGAAGCTCAGTTCGGCGCGCGCACTGACGATGGCAGCCCCGTGGCCCGTCATCGTGGTGGGCGCCCACTGAATGGAAGGATCGGCACCGATGACCACGCACGTGTTCGACCTCAGCGAATCCGCCACGCACGAACTGGTGGCGCAGCAGTTGCACTCCCTCGCGGACCAGCTCGCCAAGGGCAAGCTCTCACTCGCCTACGACGAGTGGCACGCGCCCACGGTCGTCCTCGACCCCGTCGAGGTCGTCGTGGACCTCAAGCAGAAGCGGCACCACGTGGAGCTGCACATCGACATGCGGTGGCCCACCGAGGCCGCGCACTGACGAGCGCCGGCGCGTCCCGGGCAACACCGGGGCGCGCCACGCCCGCCGCACGGCGGCGGTGAGGTAGCGTAGGCCCGATGCGATGGCCGCTCTTCGACGGCGTTCCGGACGCTGAGGTTCAGCGTGTGCTGTCGATCGCCCGCCGGCGGACGTTCCAGCGCGGCGAGGTCGTGTTCCACGTCGACGACCCCGCGGACACCCTGCACCTGGTGGTGGCCGGCCGGTTCGCCGTGCGCGTCCAGACCTCGGTCGGCGACATCGCGATCCTCAACGTCGTCGGCCCCGGGGAGATCTTCGGTGAGCTGGCGCTGATCGGCGAGTCGGCTCGCAGGACCGCCACCGTCGAGGCGTTGGAAGCCGCCGAGACCCGGTCGATCCACCGCCCCGACTTCGACCGTCTGCGCGCCGAGCACCACGAGGTGACCGAGGTGATCGTTGCCGCGCTCGCCGGGACGGTGCGGCGGCTCTCACAGCACCTGCTGGAGGCGCTCTACATGCCGGCCGACAAGCGGGTGCTGCGCCGGCTGGCGGAGCTCGCCCGCATGTACGCGCCCGACGGCGGCGAGGCGGTGATCCCCCTCAAGCAGGAGGACCTCGCCGGGCTGGCGGGCACCTCACGCGCGACGGTGAACCGCGTGCTGCGCGACGAGGCCGAGCGCGGCACCGTCGTGCTGGGCCGCGGGCGCACCACCGTGGTGGACGCGGCCGCCCTGGAGCGCCGGGTCCGCTGACCCCGGTTCAACGGCGCCGGGGCGCGCGCGCCAGGGCCACGTAGGTCTTCCCCGCCGACACCCGGACGTTGCGGCGCAGGCGCAGGTCCCGCACCGTCACGGTGCCCTCGGTCACCCGGATGACCGTGCGGTCGCAGAAGTCGCTGATCTCCCACGCCGTGCCGTTGGCAACGGCCACGGCATAGCGGCCTGAGGTGCGGTACTTCCCCTTCACCTTGATCCGCAGGCGCCGCTTCGCGCGGGCCCGGGCGGCCGAGGACGCCGTGCCGGCGCGGGTGGGCCGGGCCGCGCAGTTGAGCGGGGCGTTCAGCCGCAGGTCGGCGATCGCGGTGTCGGCGATCGGCTGGACCATGAGGAATTTCCCGAGCGACACCTCGGCGGTGGCGTCGGGCCCGCCATCGGGGTCGCGCACCGTCAGGCCGATCGTGCCGGCGGTGGTGTCCACGTCCGAGGCGTTCGGGGCGAGGTCCGGTTCGGCGATGCCGATGAACGCGGGACGGCCGCGGGGTCGCACCGACACGTTGCCACCGCCGGGCGTCACGCGGATCGTCCGCAGGGGCTCGGCGGCGGGCACCTCGCCGGCGTCGCTCACCGCGCGCACGCGGCTGTTGCCGGTGTCGCCCACCAGCAGGCCCGTGCCGCGGAAGGTGATGGCCGCTGGGCTGTCGAGCTGACCATCCGCGGCCGCGCCGCCGTCACCGCCCAGGCCACGGCGGCCGCCGGCCACGGTGAACACGGCCCCGAGCGGCGTGACCCGCCGGACCCGGTCGCTGCCGGCGTCGGCGATCAGCAGGCCCCCGCCGATCGGGGCGACGTCCGCGGGACCGCCCAGGGCGGCCGCGCTCGCGGGGCCGCCCGCGGCGTCGAAGCCGGCGCCGCCGCCGGCAACCGTGGCGATGACACCGTTCGGCGTGACCCTGCGGATGCGCCGGTTGCCCTGGTCGGCGATCACGAACCCGCCGTCGGAGGTGATCGCCACCCCGCGCGGCGTGTCCAGCTGGGCGGCGGTGGCCGGACCGCCGTCGCCGCCGAAGCCGCGGGTGGTGCCGGCGACGGTGGTGATGGTCCCGTCGGCCGCGACCTTGCGCACGCGGTGGTTGCCGGTGTCCACGAAGAGCAGGCCGCCGTCGCCGACGGGTGCCAGCTCGCTGGGGGTGTCCAGCCGGGCGGCCGTCGCGGCGGCGCCGTCCCCGGACAGTCCCCGGACGGTGCCGGCGATGGTCCGGATGACGTTGTCGGGACCGATCACGCGGATGCGGTGGTTCCCCGCGTCGGCCACCACGATGCTGCCGTCGCCGAGCACCGCGAGGTCGGTGGGGCCGTTGAGCTGCGCGTTGATCGCCGGGCCGCCGTCGCCCGACAGCGCGGGCGTGCCGTCGCCGGCGATGGTGAAGATCGTCCCGTTGGGGGCGACGCGGCGGATGCGGTGGTTGCCGGTGTCCGCGATGAGCACCGACCCGTCCCGGGCCACCGCCATGCCCTGCGGGCGGTCCAGCAACGCCTGGTCGGCGGGCCCGCCGTCGCCCGCGAAGCCGGGAACCGTGCCGGCGAAGGTGCCGATGGTGCCGTCCCCGGCCCATGCGAGCGGGACCGCGACCAGCACTGCGGCGGCGAGCGGAACCAGGTGTCGGCGGCGGAGCGTCATGGCGTCGATGCTGCCAGGCCAGCCTACTTCGGTCCGTCACCGCCGCGACACCCGGCGTGTTCGCTCCGTGACGTTGTCTACTGTCCCGGCATGCGTCGCGCGTCCCGCCGCCGGGTCCTGCTGATCGCCGCGATCGGGTTGCTGGGCGCCCTGATCGGCCTGGTGACCTGGAACGCCGGGGTCCTGGAGTCCCAGGAGCTCTCCACCGTGGACGCCCGGTTCGCGATCCGCGGCGACGGGGAGCCCCCCGCCGACATCGTCGTGGTGGGGATCGAGGACCGCACGACGGCGGAACTCGGCCGATGGCCGTTCGCGCGGGATGTCCAGGCACGGATCCTGCGCGCGGTCTCCGCCGCGAAGCCGCGCGCCATCGGCTACGACATCGAGTTGCGCGAGTCCACCGACGCCGGCCCCCAGGACCAGGCGATGGTGGACGCCATCGATGCCGCCGACCGCCTCGTCCTCGCGACGACCGGCGTCGGAGAGCGTCCCGGCGAACCGGCGCTGTTCCTCTTCGCCGAGGACCTGCGCGCGGCCGGCATCGGCTTCGGCCACGCCGGCTTCGACACGGCGGGCACACCGGGTGGGGTCATCCGGCGCATCCCGCGCACGCTCGACGGCCTGCCGTCGTTTCCGGTGGCGCTCGCGGAGGCCGCGACGGGGCGCCCGGTGGGCGACGACGGTTTCGGTGGCGACGGCGGGGCGATCATCGACTTCCGTGGCCCGGCGGACACCGTGCGGATCATCCCCGCGATCGACGTGCTGCAGGGGCGGGCCGACGCCGCCCTGCGCGGCAGGATCGTGATCATCGGGACCACGAGCCCCCGGCTCGGCGACACCAGCACCGTGCCGGTCGGCGATGCCCAGATGGCCGGCCCCGAGATCCAGGCCAATGCCGTGGCCACGATCCTGGACGGCGTCCCACTCCGCGACGCCCCGTCCTGGCTGGACGCCGTGCTGATCGTGGCGCTTGCGCTGCTGGGCACCCTTGCGGCGATGCGGGCCGGGTGGGTCACCCTCCTGGGCGTGGTGGCCATCGGCGCCGCCTTCGCGCTGGCCGCGCAGTTCGCCTTCGCCGCGGGGACCATCGTCGATGTGGTGCATCCGCTGCTCGCGCTCATCGTGGCTGGCCTGGGCGGCGTTGCGGTGAACACCTTCCTGCTGGAGCGCGAACGGTTCCGGCTGCGCACCGAGTTCGCGCGGTTCGTGCCCCCGGCGGTGGTGGACGACGTGATCGAGCGGGCGGGCGCCGATCAGCGCCTGGGCGGACGGCGCATCTACTCCACCGTGATGTTCGCCGACCTGCGCGGGTTCACCACGCGGGCCGAGCATCTGCCGCCCGAGACGGTGATCGAGGTGCTCAACCGCTACCTCACCGAGATGAGCGACGCCGTCCTCGACCACGGCGGCACGCTGGTCTCGTACATGGGCGACGGGATCATGGCCATCTTCGGCGCGCCCATCGAGCAGCCCGACCACGCGGATCGCGCGGTGGACGCAGCCCGGGAGATGCTGCGGACCCGGCTGCCGGCGTTCAACGACTGGTACACCGCGAACGGCCACGGCGAGCCGTTCCGCATGGGGATCGGCCTGGTGAGCGGCCCGGTGATGTCCGGCAACGTGGGCTCCGAACGGCGGCTGGAGTACGCGGCGGTGGGTGACACCACCAACAGCGCCTCCCGCCTGCAGTCGCTCACCAAGGACACGCCGCACATGGTCCTGATCGGTGACACGACCCGGGCGGCCCTCACGCGCGTGGCCCCGGACCTCGCCCCCGTCGGCGCGCTCGATGTGCGCGGCAAGCAGGTGCCCGCCTCCGTCTGGACCCTTTCCGCGGGTGGACCGGAGCCCGCGCCCGGGCATACGGTCGACGGATGACCACCCGCCGCCTCATCCTCGCCGTGGCCGCCGCCTGCCTGGTGATCGCGCCGTCCGCCCCGGCCGGCACCGCGACGCCCACCGTCATCCGAGCGGACTGCGCGAGGGACACCGAGCGGCCCGCCCGCATCGTCCTGGCCTGCGGAGACGGCAACGCCGTCCTCACCGACCTCGCCTGGACCCGGTGGAGGGCGGGCACCGCCACGGCCACGGGGACCCTCAACACCAACACGTGCGACCCCACCTGCGCGGGCGGGACGTTCGTGTCCTTCCCGGCGACGGTCCGCGCCGACCGCAGGGTCCGCTGCAGCGGATCCGCGTTCGGCTACACCCGGCTGCGCGTCGCCTACCCGGGGGACCGTCCACCCGGCGCAGTGCAGGCCTTCACGGTGCCGTACCGGTGCCCGGCCACGCTCACCGTGGGCAGGGTGACCGACAACGGCGTGGTGTTCGTGCTGAGCGCCGTGCGCCGGGGTGATGCGAGCGTCATCCGCGTGGTCGCCCGGCGGGACGGAGCCCGCATCACCGGCACCACGCTGGCGTCGGGCCGCTGGTTCGCCGCAACCACGACGGGTGCCGTGGAAACGGGCCGGATCACGCGCCGGGGCGCCCGGGCGGGGGTCTTCGTGGAGATCACCGACGCGGCCCGCGGGGAGCGCATCCGCTACGAGATCCGCCTCTCCGGCACCCGACTCTCGGTCACCGCGGCGGCGGTCGCATGACCGGCGCGGCGGTCGTCTTCGGCGCGCGCAATCTCGGGCGGGCGATCATCGAGGACCTCCTGGAGGCCGGTTGGCCGGTCGTGGGCGTCGCCCGGTCGGACACCACGCTGGCGGGAATCACCGCCGCCGGAGCCACGGCCCGGGCGGCGGACGTGACCGACCCGGAGAGCATCGCAGCCGTGCTGAGGGAGGCGGCCGCGACCCACGGCCGCGTGCGCCTCGTGGTGAACGCGGCGTCCGCCTACGGCGGCACCCGCGCCGGGCCGTTCGGCGGCGGCCCCATCGCCGAGGCGGCGCCCGACGCCTACGACTCCTGGGCCGCCGCCCCGGCGCGCTCGGCGTTCACGTTCCTGAATGCCGCCGGGCGATTCGCTTTGGACCAGGGCGGCCCGTCGACGCTGGTGCAGGTCACCGGAGGGTCGTCCCGTCGGCCCATGCCCGGCCGCGGCCTCTGGGCCGCCGGTGCGTTCGGCGTGCGCGCGATCACCCTCGCCGCGGCTCAGGAGCTGCGCCCGCACGGCGTGCATTGCGCGCTCCTGATCGTCGACGCCGGCATCGCGGCCATCGACACCGCCGCGGCGCCGGCTCAGGCCGACCCCCGCGACCTCGCCCGCGCCGTGCGCTTCCTTGCCGAGCAGGGGCCGCAGGCGGCAACCCACGAACTGCAGCTCACTCCGTTCGGGGAGACCTGGGTCCCGTAGGGCCCGTCAGATCTCCCCCGGCGGCACGTTCCACATGACGTCCTCGCAGGAGGCCGTCCCCTCCGCGTAGGTGAAGGGCCCCTCCTCGCGCAGCCACACCGCGCGAACGCCGGTGGGCAGCATGCGATCGCCGCAGGACTGCCAGCCGTCCACCGGGGTCGACCACGGCGTCCGCACCGGTTCGCGCGCCCCGGGAGGGGCGAACCACCGGTCCGGGGTCACGAACGAGGCGACCGCCCCGCCGGGGGCGATCTCCACGATCGCCGTGACCGTGTGCCCGCGGTCGTGGACCACCAGCTCGAACGCGTCCTCACCCGCACCCGACCAGGTCACGCACGGGTGCAGCAGCATGGAGGGGGCGAACAGCACGGCGTCATTGACCCAGGTCACCAGCTCGCCCAGGTCGAAGGCCGCGCCACGTGCGTCCTGCACGGTGAACAGGTCCAGCGGGCGGACGAGCATGCGTCCCACGCCGTCGACGTAGGTGTCCCGTCCCTGGACCGGGATCCCGAAGAACGGCAGGCGCATGCGGTAGATCCGGGCGGTCTCCGGAGGGGCCGTGTTGTACTGCTCGGAGGCCAGCGTCTTCCAGGACGCGTCCAGGCCGGCGCGGAACCGGCCGTGCAGGCGGATGTGCACGGACCGGTCGCGCGGCCGGCCCACCACGCGCATGAAGCGCAGGTACCGTGCGGCGGCGCTCGGAAGCTCCGCCAGATCGGCCTCGGTCACCGCGGCGTCGGTCCACGGTTCGGCGTGGAGCCCGGCCGCCACCACCTCATGCCGCAAGGTGGCGCTCATGGCGCCTCCCTCCCTCGATGCCCGCCAGGGCCAGCGCGCCCAGGGCGAGGCTGATCGGGATCCCCATCACCGAGCCCCAGACCGCCAGCACGCAGAGCGGCAGCGAGACCGCCGCGGCCACCAGCAGGACCCGCGGCCACGCCGCCAGGCCCAGCCAGACGGCGATCCCGGCGACGATCATCAGCGCCCCGGCAACCGCCCAGGCGATGCCGGCCACCCGCAGGGTGGCCGGGTCGGTGACCCGCAGCGCGCCGGCGAGGTACCCCAGGGACGTGGCGTCGTCGATGGCGGAGACCGCCTGCACGGCGCCGGCGGTGTGGGCGATCCCGTGGACGACGGCGATCACGGCCACCACGTGGCGCACGCCGGCCGGCATCGCGGTGATCCGGTCGCGGCGGAGGCCCTCCATTCCCGGAAACGTGACCATGGCGCACCTCCTCGAACGGTGGTTGCAGGGTCATCCTCCTCCTCGCCGGCCCGGCCGTCCTCCGGCAGGGGCCGGAGCCGCCCCTTCGGCGTCCCACGGTTTCCCGCACCCGCCAACGGGTACGGTGGCCCGGATGCCCTCCATGCTGGACGAATCCCGCCTCGAGGCCTTCGCGCAGTCGCCCGAGCCCATGGTGTTCGCCCGCATCGCCCGCGACTGGGTCAGCGACTTCCCCGCCAGGGCCGCCGCCATCCGCCACGCCGCTCCGGACGAGCTTCCCGAGGCCCTCCACGAGCTCCGGTCGGGCGCCGTGGCCGTGGGCCTTCCCTCGCTGGCGGTGACGCTCGCCGGGATCGAGCAGCGGGCGGAGTCGGGAACTCCCCCGGCCCCCGGGGAGATCGACGCCGCGCTGGCGCTCGCGGACCGCTCCGCCGAGGCCCTCACCGCCTGGTGGGACCGCACCGGCGTCGGCACGTGAAGCGCGGCATCCAGATCGTGGTCGCGGGCGGCCTCCTGCTGGCCGTGTTCGCGATCGCCGGCGTCGCCCTGCTGCTGTGGATCACCCGTCCGCCGGAGCCGGACGCCTTCGCGGACCCGCCCTCGGCGCTGCCGCAGACCCCGGGGTCGCTCATCCGCACCGAGCCCTTCACGCGCGGCGTCCCCGCCGGCGCGCGCGGTTGGCGCCTGCTGTACAGCTCCACCGGGCTGGACGGGGCGCCGGTGGCCGTGACCGCGACGGTCGTCGTGCCCGCCGAGCCGCGGGAGGAACCGCTCCCGGTGATCGCCTACGCGCACGGCACGTATGGCGTCGCGACCGGGTGCGCGCCGTCCCTGGCCGAGCGGCCGTTCGCCGAGATCACCAACCTGGACGACGTCGTGCGCCGCGGCTGGGCGCTGGTGGCCACCGACTACCCGGGGCTGGGGACGCCCGGCCAGCACCCGTACCTGGTGGGTGACAGCGCCGCGCGGGCCGTGGTGGATTCGGTGCGCGCCGCGCGCGCCGCGGAGCTGGGCGTGGAACTGCAGCCCCGCATGGTCGTGTGGGGCATCTCGCAGGGGGGCCACGCCGCGCTGTTCACCGGCCGGCTCGCGCCGGAACTCGCGCCCGAGCTGGAGCTGGTGGGCGTGGCGGCGCTGGAGCCGCCCACCGCGATGGCCGAGCTGCTGCAGGCCGGGCAGTCGCGGCTCGCCGGGACCGTGCTGACCGCCGAGGCGGTGTACGCCTGGAGCCGGATCTACCCGGAGCTCTCGTTCGAGGAGGCCATCCGGGACCGCAGCGAGGCCGCCGCGCGGGCCCTGGCGCGCCGGTGCCTGCCCGGCCCGAGCGCCTACGTCGCGCTCACCCAGGCCGCGGCCCTGCGCGGCCGCCTGCTGGCGATCGACCTCGCACGCGATTCCAGGTGGCGGCGGCGCCTGGACGAGAACACCCCGGCCGGGGGGATCGCGGCCCCACTGCTCATCGCCCAGGGCGGCAAGGACACCATCGTGCTGCCGGCGATCACCCGGGCGTTCGTGGCCGCCCGCTGCGCGGACGGCGACCCGGTGACCTACCGGGAGTACGGCGAGGCCACGCACCTGAACCTCATGGCCTTCGCGGACGACGACGTCGCGTCCTGGACGGCGGATCGCTTCGCGGGGACGCCGGCCACGTCGAACTGTCCCTCGAGTTCACCCTGAGACTGGCCGCCTGACGCAGGCGTACGCTTCCCCGCATGCGCCTGGGAATCCATCTTCCGCAGTTCCGCGAGCCGGTGCCGGGCGACGTCCTGTCGCGGGCGGCGCGTGACGCCGAGGCCGCCGGGGCGGACGACCTGTGGGTATCGGATCACGTGATCCTCCCGCCCGGGTCCACCAGCCCGCCGTCCGCGTTCCACGACCCGCTCACGGTGCTCACGTGGGCCGCCGCAACCACGACACGTGTCGGGCTCGGCACGAGCGTGCTGGTGGTGCCCTACCGGCACCCGGTGCTGCTCGCCAAGTCGCTGGCCAGCCTGGACGCGCTGAGCGGCGGGCGGGTCGTCGCCGGGCTCGCCTCCGGGTGGATGGCCGCCGAGTTCGACGCGCTGGGGGTGCCCTTCGCCGGCCGCGGGCCCAGGACCGACGAGGCGATCGCCTGCTGCCGGGCCCTGTGGCGCGGCGACACCGCCTTCCACGGCCGCCACGTCCGCTTCGAGGGCATGGGGATCGAGCCGCTCCCGGCCCGGCCCGGCGGCCCGCCGCTGTGGATCGGCGGGAACTCGGACGCGGGCATCCGCCGTGCGGCGCACGTCGGCGACGCCTGGCACACCACCGTCAGTGACGCCGAGGCCCTGCGCGAACGGCTGGGCGCGCTGGACGCCGCGCTGGCCGCCGAGGGCCGGACCCGCGAGGGCTTCACCGTGTCGGTGCGCGTGCGCGCCGACACCGAGCGCATGGCCCGGGTGGCGCCCAGGCTCCGCGACCTTGGGGTGGACCACGTCCTGGTGGACCCGCCGGAGTTCCACGCCGGCTCCTTCGGCGACCTGGTGGCGCGCCTGCGGGAGCTCGCGGACGCCTGACGCGGTACGTTGGGTCCATGCCCGACATCTCACGCAGCATCGATATCGCCTGCTCCGCCGACGCGGCGTTCGCCTACCTCACCGACTTCGCCCGCGCCGGCGAATGGCAGGGCTCCGTGGAAGCCGTGGAGGTACGGGACGGCGATCCCGCGCGCGTGGGCACCACGGTCACCGAGACGCGCCGGACCCCGGCCGGCAGCCAGCGCATCTCCTACGAGGTCACCGAGCTGGTGCCCGGCCGCGCCTACACCTTCAAGGGCGGGGGCGGCCCCATACGGGCGGTGGCCCGGGTGACCGTGGAGCCGCTCGCCGACAACCGCTGCCGTGTGACCGCGGCCTTCGACTTCGACGCCGGGCTCACGGCAAAGCTGCTGCTCCCGCTCATCCGCCGCGAGGCGGAGCGGGAACTGCCGGCCGACCAGGAGCGGCTCAAGGTGCGGCTGGAGTCCGGCGGCGCCTAACGCACGCGGCCGGGGTCCGCGTTCGGCCCCCCCCAGGACGACCCCCACCGAGATCCCGGTCGGATGCGAGAACCCCAGGGCCGCGGTCGAGACGGTGGATGTCACGAAGCCCTCGGGCGGCGCCTGGGACGGGGCGATCTCCCGGGTGATCTCGTGGTCGATGAACCCGCGCACGGCCTCGATGATCACGCGCTCCAGCGCCGGCGCGGCCGCGGCGACCGCGCCGCGCACCAGGCGGGCGGCGCCGATGACGGCCGGCCCGTCGCGCGAGACCACCGACTGGCGGTCCGGGCGCCCCGGATCGGTGAACGGCACGGCCCGCAGCTTCAGGCCGAACGAGAACGGGAGCCACAGCGGCGGGAACGCCGCGCGCACCCGCCCGGTGAGTGTCATGACCAGGCGCGGCGAGGGGCCCGGACCCGTCCCCGACCCCAGGCCGATCGCGACGTCCCGGGCCTGGAGCCGCGGCAGTGAGGGGAGCCCCTCGACCACCAGCCCCCGCAGCGCATCGGCGTAGGCGCCGGCGAACTGCACGCCGGCCGGCGGCATCACGAACGCCCGCAGCGCGGGTTGCAGCGCTCCGGGACGGCGCACCACGGGGAGCTCACGCAGCGGGCCTGATCGCAGCAGGGTCCCCGCGGCACCCGTCTCCCGCAGCACGAGGCCCCACGCCAGCTCCGCGGGCTTGGACGCCAGGGCGCTCACGTCGGCCACGCCACCGGTGACCGGGAATTCCCCCAGGTACTTCTCCGGCCGGCCACCCGGGCCAAGCCAGTACACGTCGAGCACGACCGGCCCCACCGGCTCCGCCCGGGGGCCGGTGATGACCTCAACCTCGATGAACGCCATCCGGCGACGCTACCCGGACAGGGCCGCAGCGCGCCAGCGCGCGGGCTCAGCCGCGGCGCCGCCTGCCCAGGTACATGTCGGTGATCGTCCCCTCCGCGACCTCCGCGGCGAACGCGACGGTCTCCGACAGCGTCGGGTGGGGATGGATGCTCAGCGAGAGGTCCTCGGCGTCGGAGCCCATCTCGATGGCGTGCACGACCTCGGCGATGAGGTCTCCGGCACCGATGCCCACGATGCCGCCGCCCAGGATCCGCCGGGTGCCCGCCTCCACCAGCAGCTTGGTGCGTCCTTCTGTGCGGCCCATCGTCATGGCCCGCCCGGAGGCGGCCCACGGCACCACGGCAAGCTCGTACTCGGTGCCGTTTGCCTTCGCCTCGGTCTCGGTGAGCCCGGTCCAGGCGATCTCCGGGTCGGTGTAGGCCACCGACGGGATGCTCCGCGGGTCGAACGCCGCGGCGTGGCCGGCGATGTTCTCGGCCGCCACCTTGCCCTGGTGGGTGGCCTTGTGGGCCAGCATCGGGTTCCCCACGATGTCGCCGATGGCGTGGATGTGCGGCACGTTGGTCCGCATTCCCGCGTCCACCGGCACCACGCCGCGATCGTCGACGGTCACGCCCGCGGCATCGAGGCCGAGGCGGTCGCCGTTGGCCCGCCGGCCCACGGACACCAGGATGCGGTCGGCCGTGACGGTGCTCTCGCCGTCGGGCCCCTCCATCGTCACGCGCAGCCCGTCCTTGCGGGCGACGACCTTCGTGACCTTCACGCCCAGGTGGATGCCCTCGTACCGGGCCGCCACGCGGGTGTGCAGCGGCTTGACCAGGTCGGGATCGCATCCCGGGATGAGCTGGTCCATGAGCTCCACCACGCGCACCCGGGAACCCAGGGCGTCGTAGACCGTCGCCATCTCCAGGCCGATGATGCCGCCGCCGATCACCAGCAGCCGCTTCGGCACCTCCTCCAGCGCCAGCGCGCCCGTGGAGTCCATGATCCGCGGGTCGTCGGGCAGGAACGGCAGGCGCACCGGCTCCGACCCGGCGGCGATGATGCAGTTCGCGAACGGCACCTCACGGTCGCCGTCGGCGGTCGCCACCGTGAGGGCGTTCGGGCCCGTGAACCGGGCCTCCCCGCGCACCACCTCCACCTTGCGCTGCTTGGCGAGCCCCGCCAGGCCGCCCGTGAGCTTCTCCACGACGCCCGTCGTGAACCCGCGCAGCGCGTCCAGGTCGACGCTGGGCGTGCCCAGCCCGATGCCGATCTCCCCCGCGTGCCCGGCGTCGGTGATGAGCTTGGCCGCGTGCAGCAGCGCCTTCGACGGGATGCACCCGACGTTCAGGCACACGCCGCCCAGCCGCGAGTGGCGCTCCACCAGCACGGTGCGCAGGCCCAGGTCGGCGGCCCGGAACGCGGCGGTGTAGCCGCCGGGGCCGGCGCCCAGCACCACGACGTCCGCGCGGTCCTCCGCGGTCACAGCAGCATCCGGCGCGGGTCGCCCAGCGTCTGCGAGAGCTGGGTGATGAACCGGGCCGCGGCCGCCCCGTCGATGACGCGGTGGTCGTAGGACAGCGACAGCGGCAGCATGAGGCGCGGCACGAACTCCGTGCCGTTCCAGACCGGCTTGGTGGCCGACTTGGAGACCCCGAGGATCGCCACCTCGGGCGCGTTGATGATGGGCGTGAACGCCGTGCCGCCGATGCCGCCCAGGCTCGAGATGGTGAACGTGCCGCCCTGCATCTGCTCGCGCTTGAGGGTGCCCTCGCGCGCGGCGCCGGACAGCTCCACCAGCTCGGTGGCGATCTCCAGCAGGCCCTTGCGGTCCACGTCGCGGATCACCGGCACCACCAGGCCGTTCGGGGTGTCGGCGGCGAACCCGAGGTGGAAGTAGCGCTTCAGGATGAGGTTCCCGCCGTCCAGCGAGCTGTTGAACGCCGGGAACTGACGCAGCACGCCGGCGCACGCCTTCAGCAGCAGCGAGACCATGGTGAGCTTGACGCCCCTGTCGGCGTACTGGGCGTTGACCTCCTTGCGGAACGCCTCCAGCTCGGTGATGTCGGCCTCGTCGAACTGCGTGACGTGCGGGATCGTAGCCCAGTTGCGTGCCAGCGCGGGGCCGGCGATCCGCTGGATGCGCGTGAGCTCCTGCACCTCCACCGGGCCGAAGCTCGCGAAGTCCACCTTCGGCCAGGCCGGCAGGCCCTCCATCGCCGGCGCGGGTGCGGCCTTCGGCGCGGCAGCCTCGGGAGCGGCGGCCGTGGGCGTGGCGCCACCGGCGCGGGCCTGCACGTCCTCCTTGGTGACCCGTCCCTTGTGACCGGTGCCCTGCACACTCGTGAGGTCCACGCCCAGGTCCCGCGCCAGGCGCCGCGCCCCGGGGCCGGCGTACACGGTCCCGCCGGGGACGGCCGCGGGGGGCGCCACGGGGGGTGCGGCCACCACGTGCTCCTCGGCGGCCTCGCGGCCCGCCTTGGCGGGGTCGGATTCGACGCCCACGTCGGGCTCGGCCGACCCGGTCTCCTGCGGCTGGGCCTCCGCGGGCGCGGACACCTCGGGCTCGGGCTCCGGGGCCGGTTCCGGTTCTGCAGCCTTCTCGGGCTCCGGTTCCGGTTCCGGTTCCGGTTCCGCAGCCTTCTCGGGCTCCGGCTCCGGCGCGGGGGCGGCGTCCCCGGTGAAGACCACGATCACGTCGCCCTGGGAGACCTGGTCCCCCACCTTCACCCGCACCTCCGCGACGGTGCCGGCGGAGGGCGCGGGCACCTCCATGGTGGCCTTGTCGGATTCCAGGACGATCAGCGGATCGTCGGCGGCGACGGTGTCGCCGGCCGTCACCAGCACCTCGATGACGGGGACGTGGTCGAAGTCCCCGATGTCGGGGACGCGAACCTCGGTCAGCGCTGCCACGGGGGAACCGCCTCGGTGTCGATGTCGTACGCGTCGATCGCGGCCTTCACCGCGCTCGCCGGGATGCCGCCCTCCTGGGAGAGCGCGTGGAGTGCGGCGACCGCGACATGGTGGCGGTCGACCTCGAAGAACCGGCGCAGGCGTACCCGGTAGTCGCTGCGCCCGAACCCGTCGGTGCCGAGCGAGGTGAACGGGCGGTCGACGTACGGCCGGATCTGATCGGCGAACGCCCGCATGTAGTCGGTGGATGCCACGACCGGCCCCTTGCGGCGGGCCAGCTGGGTCTCCACGAACGACCGCCGCGGCTTCTCGGTGGGGTGCAGCCGGTTCCAGCGCTCGGTCTCCATGCCGTCGCGCCGCAGCTCGGTGAAGCTGGTGACGCTCCACACGTCGGCCGACACCTTGTGGTCGGCCTCCAGCAGCTCGGCCGCCGCCAGCACCTCCCGCAGGATCGCGCCGGATCCCATGAGCTGCACCTTGGGCCCGCGGCCCTTCCCGCTGCGGATGAGGTGCATGCCCTTGAGGATTCCCTCCTCGGAGCCCTCCGGCATCGCCGGGTGCTGGTAGTTCTCGTTCATGACGGTGAGGTAGTAGAAGACGTCCTCCTGCTCGGCGAACATCCGCCGCAGGCCGTCCTGCACGATGACCGCCAGCTCGTACCCGTACGTGGGGTCGTAGGCGCGGCAGTTCGGGATGGTGGAGGCCAGGATGTGGCTGTGCCCGTCCTCGTGCTGCAGCCCCTCGCCGTTGAGGGTCGTGCGGCCGGAGGTGCCGCCCACCAGGAACCCGCGCACGCGGCTGTCGCCCGCCGCCCACGCCAGGTCGCCGATCCGCTGGAAGCCGAACATCGAGTAGAAGATGTAGAAGGGCACCATCGCCACGCCGTTGTTGGCGTAGGAGGTGCCCGCCGCGATCCAGGAGGAGATGGCGCCGGGCTCGTTGATGCCCTCCTGCAGGATCTGCCCCTGCTTGTCCTCCCGGTAGAACATGAGCTGCTCGGAGTCCTCCGGCGAGTAGAGCTGCCCCACCTGGGAGAAGATCCCCAGCTGGCGGAACATGCCCTCCATGCCGAACGTGCGTGACTCGTCGGGCACGATCGGGACGATGTGCTTCCCCAGGTTCTTGTCGCGCACCAGCGTGCCCAGGATGCGCACGAACGCCATGGTGGTCGAGATCTGGCGGTCGCCGGTGTCCTTGAGCACCGCGTCGAACGCCGACAGCGGCGGCACCTCCAGAGGCGTTGCCTTCGGCCGCCGTACCGGCAGGCTGCCGCCGAGGGCCTCGCGGCGCTCCCGCAGGTAGACCATCTCCGGCGCGTCGTCCGGGGGCCGGTAGAACACCGCCTTCTTGGCCTGCTCGTCGTTGAGCGGCACGCCGAAGCGGTTCCGGAAGGCCAGCAGGGCCTCCTCGTTCATCTTCTTCTGCTGGTGGGTGATGTTCTGGGCCTCGCCGGCCCGGCCCATCCCGTAGCCCTTGATCGTCTTGGCGAGGATCACCGTGGGCTGCCCCTCGTGGTGCACGGCGGCGTGGTACGCCGCGTACACCTTGTGGGGGCTGTGGCCTCCGCGGTTGAGCGCCCAGATCTGCTGGTCGGTCATCTGCGCGACCCGGCGCTTCAGCTCCGGATAGGCGCCGAAGAAGTGCTCACGCACGTAGTCGGCGTCACGGGACTTGAACGTCTGATACTCGCCGTCGACGGCCTCCATCATGCGGCGCTTGAGCAGCCCGTCGTGGTCGGCGGCCAGCAGCGGATCCCAGTTCTCGCCCCAGATCACCTTGATGACGTTCCACCCGGCGCCGCGGAAGTTGGTCTCCAGTTCCTGGATGATCTTCCCGTTGCCGCGCACCGGGCCGTCCAGGCGCTGCAGGTTGCAGTTGATGACGAACACCAGGTTGTCCAGGTGCTCGCGGCCGGCGAGGGAGATGGCCCCCATCGACTCCGGCTCGTCCATCTCGCCGTCGCCCATGAACGCCCACACCTTGCGGCCCTCGGTCTCGGCGATCCCGCGGCCCTGGAGGTACTTCATGAACCGCGCCTGGTAGATCGCCATGAGCGGTCCCAGGCCCATCGACACGGTCGGGAACTGCCAGAACTCCGGCATGAGCCAGGGGTGCGGGTAGCTCGACAGGCCGTCCCCGCCCACCTCCTGGCGGAAGTTGCGCAGCTGGTCCTCGCTCAGGCGCCCCTCGAGGAACGCGCGGGCGTAGATGCCGGGCGAGGAGTGCCCCTGGATGTAGACCAGGTCCCCGCCGTGGTCCTCGGTGGGCGCGTGCCAGAAGTGGTTGAACCCCACCTCGTACAGCGTCGCGGCCGACTGGAAGCTGGCGATGTGGCCGCCCAGCTCCGACGACTCCTTGTTGGCCTGCAGGACCAGGGCCGCCGCGTTCCACCGCACCAGGGAGCGCAGCCGGCGCTCGACGTCCTGGTCGCCCGGGATGGGTTCCCCCTCCTCCGGCGGGATGGTGTTCACATAGGGCGTGCTGTCGGAGACCGGCACCATGGCGCCGGACAGCCGCGCCTCGTTGACGACCTCGCCGAGCAGCTGGCCGGCGCGCTCCGGGCCGCGCTCGCGCAGGACGTCCTCGACCGCCTCGAGCCAGTCCTCGGTCTCGTCGGGGTCGATGTCGTGGTGCGGGGTGTGGGCGAGGATCCCGCCCCCGTTGCCGTGGCCGTTCCCGTGAATGTGGTCCATTCCGGGCTCTTCGGCAGCCGGGCGGCCGTCCTGACCATCACGGCGTTCGACCATCGGTGCACGCTCCTCGTTCGGTCTGGGGCCGGACGCGATCGGGACGAGCACCGAGGATAGCCCCGCGCGGCGGCGGACGCCGCAACATCCACCGGCACATCACCGGTTCCCCGTTGCGGACGTGCTCACCCATCGCGGGTCGTCCGCGACCCGGACGGGGGACATCTGCGGAGGACGGCGCGGCCGCCCGCCGTTAGCGTGCCGACTGGATGCAGCCCGTCATCGCCACCACGCTTCGCCGCACCGCACTCGCCGGATCCGCGCTGGGCGCCACGCTCACGGGGCACCTGATGGCGACGCCGGACACCGGCGTGCTGCGGGTCGCCCCCGTCCTGTGGCTCGCCCTGATCGTGATGCTGGTGCCCTTCGGCGCGACCGGCCGCCGAGGCGGCGGCACCTTCACCGCCTGGAGCCCCGTCCGCACCCTGCTGACGCTGCTGGCCGCCCAGGCCGTTCTGCACGGGCTCATGCACTGGTCGCCCTGGATGTTCGGTCTGGTCGAACACCACGACAGCCCGCTCATCACACCCGCGGCGATCGCCGTGCACGGCGTGCTCGCGGTGCTGCTGCTGGTGCCGCTGTGCGCGGGCCAGCGGATCCTCGCGCGCCTCGTCGCCGCGGTCCGTGCCCTCCTTCCGGCGCCGCGCCGCCGCGCGCTGCCCCGCCACGCGGGCCGCATCGCCCTCCCCGCCGACCGCCCGGTCGCACAGCCCTCCCCCCTGGTCCGCACCTCGCGCGGACCGCCCGCCGCCCGGCTCCGTCCGGTCGCGGCCATCCCCGCGTAGGCGCATGCGCGCCCGGGGTTCCCCGGTCATGGACGGAGCCGCACGACGAACCGACGTCGCGCGACCCGCGCCCCGGCATGCCCGGGCGGGTCCGCTCCAACCGTTCCGGCCCATCGGGCCGGTGATCAGGAGAACCCTTCATGACCCAGCGCACCATCCGCCGTTCCTTCCTCGCGCTCGCCACGGCCGGTCTCACCGTCGTCGGCGCGCAGGCCGCCTCCGCCCACGAGGGCCACGAGGGGCCGATGACCGTGACCATCCCGTTCACCGCCGTGAACGGCGCCGCCCCCGTGGCGTGCGGCACCCCGGTGACCGGCCTCGGCACGACCGCCGCGACCGCCCAGATCCGGGACTTCCGGTTCTACGTCTCGAACGTCCGGCTCATCCGGAAGAACGGCACCTCGGTCCTGCTCACGCTCACCCCCAAGCGCGGCTACACGGTCGTGCGCGGCGGCAACCGCACCACGCTCATCGACCTGGAGAACGGCACCGGATCCTGCGACCAGGGCGACAAGGCCGTGAACACCGTTGTGCGGGGCACCGTCCCGCACGGCGAGTACGTGGGCATGCGGTTCTACATGGGCGTGCCGTTCCCCCTGAACCACACCGACACGGTGGGCGCGCCGGCGCCGCTGGACATCACGGCGATGACCTGGTCGTGGCAGGCCGGCCGCAAGTTCGCGAAGATCGAGGTCACGGACCCCGCCGGGGCCGCCGGCACGTGGGCGAGCAAGACCTTCAACGTCCACCTCGGCAGCACGGGGTGCCTCGGCAACCCGGCGACCGGCGCGACGACGAACTGCCTGGCCTCGAACCGCATGACGGTGCGGTTCGGCAAGTTCGACACCGCCAAGCAGAAGGTGACCGTCGACCTGGGCGCCCTGCTCACCGGGAACGACATCACCGTGAACCGGGCCGGCGCGACGGGCTGCATGTCCGGCGGCACGGACCCGGAGTGCGGGCCGGTCTTCGGCGCCCTCGGCATCGATTGGAAGGCCGACGGCACGGGGACCGGAGCGTCTGTTCAAGGCGATCGCCCGATGAACTCCGCCCAGGGCCCCCGCACCGGCAGGTCGGGGGCCCTGCGGCGTTCGCCGCGGGGCTCCCTGGGCGGTGTGGCCGTGCTCGCCGTGAGTGCGGCGCTGGTTGCCGGCATCGCGACCTCCGACAGCAACACCGGCGCCGCCGCGCCCGCCGCACATGGGGACGCTCGGTGGAGCTGGAACCTTCCGAAGGGGTTCCCGGTCCCCCGCGTGCCGGCCTCCAACCCCATGTCCGCCGCGAAGGTGGATCTCGGACGGTTCCTCTTCTACGACACGCGCCTCTCCGGCAACGGCGCCCAGTCGTGTTCGAGCTGCCACCTCCAGGAACTCGCGTTCACGGACGGACGGGCGACGTCGCTGGGCTCGACCGGCGAGCGCACCCCGCGCGGCGCGCAGCCGCTGGGGAACGTCGCCTACAACGCGACCCTGACCTGGGCGAACCCCTCCCTGGTGACGCTGGAACGCCAGATGGAGGTGCCGCTGTTCGGCGAGAACCCCGTCGAGATGGGCATCACCGACCGGAACAAGCGGGCGGTCCTCGCCCGCATCCGGAAGGACCGGCGATATCAGGCCAAGTTCAGGAAGGCGTTCCCCGGCCAGGTGAGCCCCATCAACTACCGGAACATCGTGAAGTCGATCGCGACGTTCCAGCGGTCGTTGATCACCGCGAACGCCAGGTTCGACCGGTACCAGCGCGGCACGGCGAGCCTCACCACCTCCGAGGAACGCGGCATGAACCTCTTCTTCGGGGAGCGCGCCGAGTGCCACCACTGCCACGGGGGAGTGAACTTCACCGACCAGCTGAACTACGTCGGGAAGCGCCGGGAGCCCGTGCTGTTCCACAACACGGGGCTGTACAACCTCGGCGGCACCGGCGCGTTCCCGGACGGCAACCGCGGCGTGTTCGAGCTCACCGGACGCGCGAACGACATGGGCGCGTTCCGCGCGCAGAGCCTGCGCAACGTCGCCGTGACGGCGCCGTACATGCACGACGGCTCCATCTCCACGCTGGAGGAGGTCGTCCAGTTCTACGCCGACGGCGGCCGCAACATCACCTCCGGGCCCTTCGCCGGCGACGGGCGCCTGAGCCCCTACCGGAGCGACCTGACGGTGGGCATCGACCTCACCGACCAGGAGAAGGCCGATCTGGTGGCGTTCCTGAGGACGCTCACGGACCGGAGCTTCCTCACCAACCCCAGGTTCTCGAACCCCTTCCGGAGCCGCTGACCGCGACCCGTCCGGGCCGGTCCCGCGCACCGCGGGATCGGCCCGCGCGGCTGGAAGAATCGGGGTGATGCCCCACCCATCGCCCGCAGCGCCGCGCCCGCTCCCGGACCGCCGTCCCGACCTGCTGGTGGGGGCGGAGGACTGCCGCCTGGTGATCGACGGCCAGGCGTTCGGCATCGCGTCCACCGCCGAGGTGGCGCCCTCCGGGGAGACCGTGGGGCAGGAGCGGGCGCTGGCGTCCATGGAACTGGGCCTGCGCCTGCGCAGCCCCGGCTACCACGTGTTCGTGTCGGGGCCCGCCGGCACCGGCAGGCGCTCCACCGCCCGGGCGATGATGGAGCGGTTCGCCGCGGGCCTGCCGGTGCCGCAGGACCTGGCCTACGTGCACCGGTTCTCCGACCCGGACCGCCCGCGGCTGCTGCGGCTCGCCCCCGGCTCCGGACGGCGGCTGTCCGAACGGGTGGACACCCTGCGCACCGCGCTCGCGACCCGGTCCCCCGCCCTGGCGGAGGACCCCGAGCTGGACCGGCGGCGGGAGGCCCTCCAGGACCGCTACGGCCGCGCCGAGGAGGAGCGCCTGGATGCGCTGCGCGCCGAGCTGGGGGCCGACGGCTTCGCCCTGGTGCCGGTGGCGATGGGCCCCGGCATGGTGGTGCCGGAGGTGGCGGCCCTGCATGACGGCAAGCCGGTGGCGCTGGACGAGCTGCGAGACGTGCTCGACGCGGCGGCCTTCGCCGACACGGAGCGGCGCATGGCCGTCCACGCCGCGAGGGTCCGCGAGCATCTGCGCGGCGCCCGGGGCCGCCAGCGGCAGTTCATGCGCGACCTGCAGGACCTCATCCGGGAGGTCGGCGCCGCGCTGGTGGACGACGAGCTTCGCGCGATCGCCGACGACGCCGAGGGTGAGGACGTGGCGGCCTTCCTGCGCGATGTGCGCGCGGACGCCGTGGACGCGATCGTGGAGCTGGTGGGCCCCGGGCCGGGGACCCTCGAGAGTTTCGCCCACCGCATCGACCACTACCGGGTGAACGTGGTGGCCGATCGCTCGGGGCTCACCGGCGCGCCCGTCGTGGAGGAGAGCTTCCCCACCGCCCAGAACATCGCCGGCCTGGTGGAGCGGGTGCACGACGGCCCGCTGAGCTGGCGCGCGGACGCCACCACCATCCGCGGCGGCAGCCTGCTGCGCGCCGACGGCGGGTTCCTGCTGCTCAACGCCGCGGACGTGCTCCAGGAGCCCGGCGCCTGGCCGCAGCTCATGCGCGCGCTCAAGGGCGGGGTGCTGGAGCCGGGCAGCGCCGGGCCGGGGCTGTGGGGCCTGCCGCGCGCGCTGGAGCCGGACCCCGTGGCGATCGACGTGAAGGTGGTGCTGGTCGGCGAGCGGTGGACGTACGACCTGCTGAGCGCCGCCGACCCGGACTTCCTGCGGATGTTCTCGGTGCGCGCCGACTTCGCGCGCGACATGCCGCGGGCGGCGGCCGCCGAGCAGCGGTACGCGGCGGTGGTGGCCGCGGTGTGCGCCCGGGAGGACCTGCCGCCCGTGGAGGCCGGCGCGCTGGGCGCGCTCATGGAGGAGGGCATCCGCATCGCCGGGCGGCGCAACCGGGTGTCGGTGGAGTTCTCGCGGGTGGCCGACCTGCTGCGCGAGGCCTGCCTGCTGGCCCGCGAGCGCGGCGACGGGCCGGTCGCCCGCGAGGACGTGGAGGAGGCCCTGCGGCGGCGGGAGTACCGGCAGGGCGAGATCCCCGAGCGGATCGCCGAGGCGCTGGACGAGGGCCTGCTCATCGTCACCACCGCCGGGTTCGCGCGCGGACGCGTGAACGGCCTCTCGGTGCTCGACCTCGGGTACGAGGCGTTCGGCAAGCCCACCCGCATCACGGCGTCGGTGGCGCCCGGCTCGGCGGGGGTCATCAGCATCGAGCGCGAGGCCCAGATGTCGGGCGGCGTCTACGACAAGGGCGTCCTCACCATCGGGGGCTACCTGCGCCGCCGCTACGCCGACATCGGCCCGCTGTCGCTCACCGCGAGCCTGGCCTTCGAGCAGTCGTACTCCGGCGTGGACGGGGACTCGGCGTCGATCGCCGAGGTCGTCGCGCTCATGTCGGAGCTGTCGGGCATCCCGGTGGATCAGGCCGTGGCGATCACCGGCTCGATCAACCAGCACGGCGAGGCCCAGCCCGTGGGCGGGGTGAACGAGAAGATCACCTCGTTCCACGCGCTGTGCGCCGCGCGCGGCCTGGACGGCACGCACGGCGTGCTGCTTCCCCGCAGGAACCTGGCCGACCTGATGCTGCCGGCCGCGATCGTCGCGGACGTCGCCGCGGGCCGCTTCCGCGTGATCGCCGTGGACACGGTCGAGGACGCGCTGGAGGTGGCGCTGGACGCGCCCATCGCCGCCGTGGACGCGGCGGCCCGCGCCACGCTGCAGGACTACGCCGACGCCCTGGACCGCGCGGGCCCGGGCTGGGCCGGCGGCGTGCCCGGACCCGCGGTGTCCTGATCCTCAGGCCCGGCGGGTTGCCGGTGTGATGAGGATGTCGGGCCCCGGGTAGACGATGGTCTCCTGGCCGTCCTCCCACCGCACCCGGTAGTGCTCGTGGCCGGGGCCGCCGAGGACCTCGGTGATCTCACCGAGCCGCGGGTGGTCGCCCACCCGATGTCCCGAGACCCGCAGCAGATCGCCGATCGCGCCGCTCATGACCGCCTCCTGGTTCGGACGCCATGGCGATCGTCCCGCCGACGGGGCCCCGGGACATCGGGGCGGTCCCGGATCGATCAGGTGCGCGCGGCGACGGCCTCGATCTCGAACGCGATGTCCGGGGTGGCCAGCGCCGCGACCCCGAGCAGCGTGTTGGTGGGCGGGTGCTGGCCCCACGTGGCCGCCACGGCCTCGGTGATGGCCCCGAGCTTGGCGAAGTCGAGGTCCACGACGTACGTCCGCACCTGCACCACGTCGGCGACCGTCAGGTCGTGCGCGGCCAGGGCCCGCCCAAGGCGCTCGAGCGCGCCGCGGACCTGGTCGGCGAACTCCGGCGAGACCACGCTGCCGTCGGCCGACGAGGCGTACTGCCCGGCGACGAACACCAGGTCGCTGCCCGCCGGCACGCGGGCGGTGTGGCTGTAGCCCCACGGGACTGGGTCGTGGAGTTCGGCGGGGTTGACGATCACATGGGCCATTGGAGCCTCCTCGTTTTCGGTGTGCCCGGGCACCGTGGCAGACCCCGTTGTCAGCTGTATGTCATGTTTTGTGCCATCCTCCGTCGCATGCGCAGGACCGACCGCCTGTTCGCCATGACCGAGCTCCTGCGAGCGCGGCGCACGGGCATCACCGCCGAGCAGCTGGCCGAGCGTTTCGAGGTCTCGGTGCGCACCGTCCACCGCGACCTGGCGGCCCTCCGGGCGGCCGCGGTCCCGGTGACCGGGGAGCGCGGGCGCGGCGGCGGGCTGGCGCTCGACAGCGCCTACACCCTGCCGCCGGTCAACTTCACCCCGCACGAGGCCGCCATCCTGGTGGCGGCGGGACGCTGGCTGGAGCGCAGCCGCCTGCTGCCGTTCATCGAGACGGTGCGCTCGGCGACCGACAAGGTGCAGGGGGCGCTGCCGAAGGCACGGCAGGCGGAGGTCGACCGGCTGGCGTCGACGCTGGCCTGGGTCGGCGTGCCCGCGGCGCCGGCCCCGGTCCACGTGCGGGACGCCGTCGAGCACGCGTGGGTGCACCGGACCCCGCTGCGCATCACCTACGCGGGCGCGCGCGGCACGAGCGTTCGCCTCATCCGCATCGACGCCCTGGTGCTCGAGCGGACGATGACCCTGCTCAACGCGCACGACCTCACGCTGGACGAGCCGCGGCAGTTCCGCCTGGACCGCATCGAGCGCGCCGAGGTGATCCCGGCCGGGGAGTCCGATGCAGGCGCCACTCCGCGGCGCGGCGGCGGACGGGTCAGGCGCCGGGCGCCATCTCCCCCGCCGTGACGGCGATGTCCAACACGTTCTCCGGAGGCGCCAGCGGGCAGCTCCATCTCGGGTCGTACGCGCACGACGGGTTGAACGCCATGTTGAAGTCCAGCACCAGGGCGCCGTCGCCGGCCGTCCCCAGGTCCGCGCCCTTCACGGTGTCCAGCAGGTAGCGGCCACCACCGTAGGTCTGCCGGCCCGCGAGGGCGTCCCGGAACGGCAGGAACACCCCGCCGCCGTACCCCTGGAGCCAGTAGACGGCCAACCGCACGGCGGCGCCGCCCAGGACCGGCGACACGAAGCCCACACGCAGGAACCGCGTGGGCTCCCCGGTGCTGGTGGGGATCACGAGCTCCGGCCCGTCCGGTTCCGGTTCCAGGTGCGCCGCCACGCGCCACGCGGGGTCGTGCGGGAAGTACGGCAGCCCGGTGAAAGCCGCCCGCCGGTCCTCGGGGAGCGGCGACTGCGGATGCCCGGCGAACAGCGCGTCCTTGCCCCGGCGGAACGCCTGCACGGCCTCGGGGTCGCCGTCCCCCTCGCGCACCGCGGCGTACATCGCCGCGACGCGGCGCTTCCAGTCCATGAGCTCCAGCGGACGGTCCATCCCACGAGGGTACCCCGCGAGACCCCGCCGGCCGCCGGGTCTTGCACCGGCAAGCACCCCCGTGGAGAGAATGGCCCGTCCATCGGCCCGGGGATGGGGCCCGCAATCCGGAGGAGCAGACATGGTCACGGCGATCGTGCTCATGAACGTGGAGGGCGGGCAGGTCGCCCGCATCGCCCGCGAGATCGGCCAGATCCCGGACGTCACCGAGGTGCTGTCCACCGCCGGCGCGTACGACCTGGTCGTGAAGGTCCAGGTGCAGGAGTACGAGCACATGGCGGAGG
>LNFM01016017.1_pt1 | contig 26620 bp, 20 predicted proteins | sample 596031 | NCBI WGS metagenome assembly LNFM01 (sample SAMN04254537, study PRJNA301005) | activated carbon metagenome | isolation source: dual media filters at the Ann Arbor, Michigan drinking water treatment plant | place: USA: Ann Arbor | reverse complement strand
GTTTTTTAAGTTGCAACATCAGGGTTAGTTTCTCTTATTTTATAATATGGCCGGTAAAGTTAACAGTTTACAATAGGTAACAAAATCAAATTTGAACCCTAAATATTTGTGCGCCAAAGATAACGGAAGATGAAGCTTTGCATTAAGTTACTTATTTGTTTACAATCGTTCGGTTCAATGAGCATCGTCCCTTGCGTCGCTCCATTCATCGTACCATTCTTTGGGCATCATCGTGCCACTGCAAAATCCTGCAATTCTCAAAAAGCTCCTAAGTAGTTACATTTATAACACAAAAACAACAGCCTTTTCCCTATGCAAAATGCCGCAACTAAGCTATCTTTACAGTCTTATACTAAAATCCTTTCTTATTCGTTTAACAGTCAAATATCCCGGAAAATGAAAAATAAGTTTCTTTTAGCCGTACTTCTTTTCGCAGTTGTTGCCACAATAACATCTTGCTATTCATCCCGCAAATCGGGCTGTCCAACTAATGTAAATTCAACCGGTAAATTCAGAGGCTAAGGTTTTCAGCACATTTTTTTTAAAATAATAATTATTCATTGCAGGCTGAGTATAACAACCATTCGTTGAGTGTATGAAGAATTATTATTTACATAAATTGGAACAAGAATAAATAATCCCTACTTTTGACTTCAATCATGACAACATACACACATAATTATCATCATTTCTTGCTCCCTAAGAGTAGGCCATGAGGATATTATGCTTAAATCATAATAAAGGGCTTACTAAACAGTAAGCCCTTTTTATTTGTAGTACATCCAACAAACAAACTATGCAGGAAATATTAAGAATAGCAGTACAAAAATCTGGTCGCCTTTACGAAGGTTCTATGAAACTGCTCAAAGAATGTGGTATTGAAATCAGCAATGGTAACAATCAACTAAGAGTAACAGCCGCCAACTTCCCGGTAGAAGTTTTCTTTTTGCGGGATGATGATATTCCTGAATATGTACAGGATGCTGTGGCCGATATTGGTTTCGTAGGTGAAAATGTTGTAACAGAATCGAATAAACAAACAGATAGTATTGAAAAACTAGGTTTTGGAAAATGCCGTCTTTCAATTGCAGTACCTAAAAACGGGAACATGCAAACAGTTAGTGACCTGGAAGGAAAAAAAATTGCTACCAGTTACCCATTCATTCTTTCCAACTTTCTTGAAGAAAGAAATATAACCGCCTCCATTCATGAAATAAGCGGCTCAGTAGAAATTGCTCCGAAGATCGGATTAGCGGATGCTATTTGTGATTTGGTTAGTTCTGGCAGCACACTTTTTACTAATGAGCTGAAAGAAATAGAAACTATTCTTTCTTCAGAAGCAGTATTGATCAGCAACAAAGAATTAAGTGTAAATAAAAAAATCATACTTGAAAGTCTTTTATTCCGCATCCGCTCAGTAAAAAAAGCCAGGAATAATAAATATGTGCTGCTGAATGCTCCTAATGACAAACTCGATACGATTTGCAGTTTATTACCCGGTATGAAAAGTCCAACCATTCTGCCATTAGCAGAATCTGGCTGGAGTTCTGTTCATTCTGTGATCAGCGAAAGTGATTTTTGGAATGTTATTGAGAAACTGAAAGCTGCAGGAGCTCAGGGAATTTTAATTATACCTATTGAAAAGATGATTGTATGATGAAAGTTTTTACATACCCGGACAAGAAAAAGTGGAACGAATTAATTCAGCGGCCTGTTGCAGATAATGCCGAATTAGGAAAAACCGTATCTGCGATTTTAGAAAAAGTAAGAAAGAAAGGCGACAAAGCTATATTAAAATACACCAAAGATTTTGATGGCGTAAAACTTAAATCTCTTTTAATTACCCCAGCTGAAATAGCAAATGCAGGAAAATTAGTTAGCGATAAATTAAAAACTGCTATTCAGCAAGCAAAACAAAACATTGAAACATTTCATATTGCCCAACAAGAAGAGGTAAAGAAAATAGAAATCATGCCCGGTGTTGTTTGCTGGCGACAATCAATAGGTATTGAAAAAGTCGGGCTATATATTCCAGGCGGCTCTGCCCCACTCTTTTCCACAGTATTGATGCTGGCGGTGCCTGCACAAATTGCAGGATGTAAAGAAATTATTCTCTGTAGCCCTCCTTCAAAAGATGGAACAATGAATCCGGCTATTTTATATGCTGCAGCTACTTGTGGCGTTACAAAGATTTATAAAGTTGGTGGCGTACAAGCTATAGCTGCAATGGCGTATGGAACGGAAACAATTCCTAAAGTATTTAAAATATTTGGCCCCGGTAATCAATATGTAACACAGGCTAAACAACTAGTGCAGCAACAAGCTGTAGCTATAGATATGCCGGCTGGCCCCTCTGAAGTACTGGTAATTGCTGACGAAACAGCCGTACCAGAATATGTAGCAGCCGATCTTTTATCGCAAGCAGAACATGGGTCAGATTCCCAGGTGATTTTAATAACCACCAGTGCTGCAATCGCTACAGCAACTACAGCAGCGATTGAAAAACAATTGCAGGATTTACCAAGAAAAGATATTGCAAAAAAAGCGTTGGAAAATAGTAAGCTGGTAATAGTTGCATCTACAGCAGAGGCAATTGAGTTATCAAACCTATATGCACCGGAACATCTGATACTTTCATGTGCCAATGCAATAGAAGTTTCAAAACAAGTGATTGCGGCTGGTTCTGTATTCATTGGCAACTATTCGCCGGAGAGTGTGGGAGATTATGCCAGCGGCACCAACCATACTTTACCAACCAACGGATATGCAGCAATGTACAGCGGCGTTTCGCTTGATAGTTTTACTAAAAAAATTACCTACCAACAATTAACAAAAGAAGGATTAATCACAATCAGTAATACTGTAATGGTAATGGCAGATGCAGAAGGATTAGCAGCCCATAAGAATGCAGTAGCTATTCGTTTAAAATAATAACATGGAATTCAACCTAGATAATTTAGTAAGAGAGAATATTAAAAAGATGACTGCCTATTCATCTGCACGACATGAGTACAGTGGCACGGCTAACATTTTTTTAGACGCAAACGAAAATTCATTTGGCTCGCCATTGGCAGAAAATTACAATCGCTACCCCGACCCATTACAATTAAAACTAAAAGAAAAAATAAGCAGTATTAAAGGCGTCCCTTTTCAAAATATTTTTTTAGGCAATGGCAGTGATGAAGCAATTGATCTACTGTTTAGAATATTTTGTGAGCCGGGAAAAGACAATGTTATCATCTTCCCTCCTACTTATGGCATGTATGAAGTATGTGCAGAAATGAATAATGTGGCAGTAAAAAAGGTATCGCTTATAGAAAATTTTCAGTTAGATCTGAGTGCCATAGAAAAAGCTATTAATGCAACTACAAAACTAATTTTTGTTTGTTCCCCAAATAATCCCACTGGCAACAGTATTAACAGAACTGATATTGAAGTAATACTGAATAATTTTGATGGGCTTGTAGTGATTGATGAAGCTTACATTAATTATGCGAAGCAAAAAACATTCATACCAGAACTTACAGAGTATCCAAATCTTGTTATTTTGCAAACATTGTCCAAAGCCTGGGGTTTAGCAGGACTTAGACTAGGCATGGCTTTCGCCGGACAACCGATTATTGATTACCTGAACAAAGTAAAATATCCCTATAACATTAATACGGCTACGCAGAATTTAGCTATTGAGGCATTGAGCAATATTTCCAGCATAAACAACTGGACAAAAACTACCGTTGAGCAAAAAGATTGGCTGAAAGAAGAATTATTGGAGCTGGAATTTGTTCAAACCGTTTACCCCTCGGATGCTAATTTTATTTTGGTGAAGATGATAGAGGCTAAAAAAGTTTATAATTATTTATCGGCTAAAGGTATAATCGTAAGAGATCGTTCCAATGTTATTTTATGTGATGACTGTCTTCGCATAACTATTGGAACACCGGATGAGAACAAGCAATTAGTTGAAGCACTAAAACTTTACGGCGCATGAAAAAAATATTATTCATTGACAGGGACGGCACCTTAATAAAAGAAGCCCCTCCTACTTACCAATTGGATTCATTTGATAAACTGGAATTTTATCCGGATATGTTTAGCTGGATGAAAAGAATAGCCACTGAATTAGATTTTGAATTAGTGATGGTAACCAACCAGGATGGATTAGGAACGGCTTCTTTCCCGGAACAAACATTCTTGCCTGTTCAAAACTTTGTGATGAAGAGTTTGGAAAATGAAGGAATAAACTTTGCTGAAGTATTTATTGATAAGACATTTCCAGGCGAGAATGCACCAACCCGCAAACCCGGAACTCTGCTTACGATTTAAGAGGCTCATTTGTCATTGGTGATAGAATAACGGATGTGCAACTAGCAAAAAATTTAGGTTGTAAAGCGATCTGGCTGAATAATGATGCAAACCTTGGCGCAGCGGAAATAAATGATGACTTGTTAGCTCTTCAATCCACTATAGCACTAGAGACAATTGCATGGAAAGATATTTATGAATACCTGAAACTTGGTGAACGGGTAATACAACATGAAAGAAATACGAATGAAACCAAAATTGCTATTCGTATAGATCTTGGTGGAAAAGGCATATCACAAATTGATACCGGGTTGAATTTTTTCAATCATATGCTGGAGCAACTTAGTCGCCATAGCGGTATTGATCTATCTATAAAAGTAAATGGCGACTTAGAAATAGACGAACATCACACTATAGAAGATACTGCTATTGCAATAGGCGAAGCTTTCTCCCTGGCATTAGGAAACAAAATAGGAATTGAAAGGTATGGTTTTACGCTACCTATGGATGATAGCTTAGCACAAGTGGCAATTGATTTTGGTGGCAGAAGCTGGCTGGTGTGGGAAGCTGATTTTAAAAGAGAAAAAATCGGCGATATGCCTACTGAAATGTTTTATCATTTCTTCAAATCATTTTCAGATGCCGCCAAATGTAATCTGAATATAAAAGCGGAAGGTGATAATGAACACCATAAAATAGAATCAATTTTTAAAGCTTTTGCTAAAGCTATTAAAGGTGCGATTAAAAGAGATGTAAATAATTTACAATTACCGAGTACTAAAGGTGTGCTCTAAATTATGAATATCGTAATAATAAAATACAATTCTGGTAATATCCAATCCGTACAATTCGCATTGGAGCGAATTGGAATTAATGCAATAGTAACAGATAATGCAGAACAAATAACTACAGCAGATAAGGTAATTTTCCCCGGTGTCGGTGAAGCCAGCTCTGCCATGAGCTTTCTAAAAGATAGAAAACTGGATAAATTGATTGTGTCTCTTTCACAACCTGTTCTCGGCATATGCCTCGGCATGCAGCTGCTTTGCAAGCATTCGGAAGAAAACAATACGGACTGCCTGGGCATTTTTGAAAATGTAGCAGTAAGAAGATTTGATGCTACTGACGCTAATTTAAAAATTCCGCAAATCGGCTGGAACAATATCAGCAATTTGCATTCTCCTTTATTCAATCATATTCCTGCTGACAGCTATTGTTATTATGTGCATGGATATTATGCAGAAAAATCTCTGCATACCATAGCCACCACTGACTATGGTATTACCTATAGTGCAGCCATTCAAAAAAACAATTTTTACGGGGTACAGTTTCATCCGGAAAAAAGCGCAACCGTAGGCGAACAACTATTAAAAAACTTTTTAGCAATATAAGATGACAATAATTCCTGCAATAGATATTATAGATGGTAAATGTGTGCGATTAACCAAAGGCGATTACAGTCAAAAAACAATTTACAATGAAGACCCTTTAGAAGTAGCTCTTCAATTTGAAGCGGCTGGTTTAAAGCGGCTACATTTGGTTGATCTTGACGGAGCTAAAGCCGGCGATGTGAAGAATTGGAAAGTGCTCGAGAAAATTGCCAACAAAACAAATTTAGAAATTGACTTCAGCGGTGGCATTAGTACACAAAAAAATCTGGAGATCACTTTTGAATCCGGAGCTGCTTATGCTGCTATTGGAAGTATTGCTGTAAAAAATGAATTTACTTTTACCGGATGGCTATTAGCATTTGGACCGGAAAGATTCATAATCGGTGCTGATGTAAAAGATGAAAAAATTGTTATCAAAGGCTGGACTGAGACAACATCAATTACAGTTTCTGAGTTGATTTCTACCTACAAAACAAAAGGAGTAAAACAGTTCTTTTGCACGGATGTAAATAAAGACGGATTATTACAAGGCCCTTCTCTCTCACTCTATAAAAAAATCATGAACGAACATCCGTCCATTGACCTGATAGCCAGCGGTGGTGTTTCAACAATTAAAGAATTAGAAGAGTTGAGGGAAGCAGGCTGCCATGGAGCCATTATTGGAAAAGCGATCTACGAAAACAGGATTCTTTTGTCTGACCTGAAGAAATTTATATAATGCTTACAAAACGAATCATACCATGTCTTGATATTAAAGATGGCAGAACTGTAAAGGGCACCAACTTTATTGAACTGCGTGATGCAGGTGATCCGGTTGAATTAGCTATGCGATATTGTGAAGAAGGTGCTGACGAATTAGTGTTTCTTGATATTACTGCAACTACTGAAAAAAGAAAAACCTTAGCAAGATTGGTAAGAGAAATTGCTACACATATAAATATCCCTTTTACTGTGGGCGGCGGCATCAACACTATTGAGGATGTAAGCATATTATTAGAAAATGGTGCTGACAAAATTTCAATCAACACTTCAGCAGTAAAAAACCCTAAGTTGATAAATGAGCTAGCGAAAAATTTCGGTAGTCAATGTGTAGTAGTCGCCATTGATGCAAAACATATTGATAACAACTGGAAAGTAGTAACACATGGAGGTCGCAATGCCACTACCCTTCTTACAACCGATTGGACAAAAGAAGCTATTGAAAGAGGTGCTGGAGAATTATTATTAACTTCTATGGAAAACGATGGAACCAAAGCAGGATTTGCCCTTGAGATTACAAAGGAAGTAACCAACAGTGTTACTGTTCCGGTAATTGCTTCTGGGGGTGCAGGGAGTATGGAACATTTTGCAGATGTATTTCAACAAGCTAATGCAGATGCAGCACTTGCAGCAAGTATTTTTCATTTTAAAGAAATAGCTATTCCAGATTTAAAACGATATTTAAGGAATCAAAACATCGCTGTTCGGTTATGATATTTATTGTATTCATATCGCTTGCTTTAGTATATTTTTTTATACAATATTTTGAGAACCGGCGCAGGCAACGAAATGAAGAACAAAGGGAAAGACGACAGGAAGCATTCAACAACCTGCTCAATACAATTAAAAAAAATCAAGAAGTAGATAAAAGCAACTAATATGAAACCAGATTTCGCCAAATATCATGATTGTCTTGTTCCTGTAATCATCCAGGACATCCAAACAAATAAAGTATTAATGCTGGGATTTATGAATGAAGAAGCACTGGAAAAAACAAAAGAAGAAAACAGAGTTACTTTCTATAGCCGGAGCAAACAACGTTTATGGACAAAAGGTGAAACTTCAGGCAATTATTTAAACGTAAAAGAAATAATAGCGGACTGCGATAACGATACCTTATTAATAAAAGTTGACCCTGATGGACCTGTATGTCATACAGGAGGAGACACATGTTTTAAAACTGGAACAAATTATAGCCGATAGAAAAAATAATGCTTCAGAAACTTCTTACACTTCTTCTTTATTTTCAAAAGGCATCAATAAAATTGCGCAGAAAGTAGGTGAAGAAGCTGTGGAGCTTGTTATTGAAAGTAAGGATGATGATAAAGAAAAATTTTTAGGCGAAGCTGCCGACTTGCTATTCCATTATCTCATTTTATTAAATGCAAAGGAGTATTCATTAAATGACGTAGAGCAGATATTAGCTGCCAGACACAAAAACAAATAAGTTTTTACAACGATGGTATTGCGACAAATAGTGTACAGCCTTTTCCAGGTTCTGTTTGCACATCTGTTTCACCATTGTAGAAATTTACCCTTTCGTAAATATTTGACAGCCCAATGCCACGATGTGTTTGTTTCGGACAGAATCCAATTCCATCGTCTTTAATAATAAGGTGAGTATCTCCATCCCTATTCTGCAACACAATATCTACCCTCTTCGCTTTGCTATGTTTAAGAATATTCTTTAGTTGTTCTTGCACAATTCGCAAAAGGGTAACTTTCTTTCCCTGAGAAAGCATTTCGTTTTCATAATCGAAAACAATATCATCTATTAAAGTTTGAATACTTTCTACAAGACTTTTTCCGGTAAGTTGTGGCAATACCAGCTCCTTCGATAATTTTCGAATTTCTTCTATTGCCAGTAGAATATAATCAACCGTCTTTTTCTTTGTTGCCTTTTCTTCTTTACCAATAGGCTTCATCATTTCCACAAAGAGTTTCGCTGTAGATAATATCTGGTTAACATTGTCGTGAAGTTCATGACCAATTCTTGTACGTTCTTTTTCTTGTGCTCTTATGATAGTTTCAGAAATCTCTTTTTGGCGTTCTAATTTTTCCGTCATCAACTCACCTTCCAATTGTTTAAGATTGGTAACATCATGCAATGAGCCAATCATTTTAACAGGCAACCCGTTTTCATAAACGATATAACCTTTATCCCGCATATGCTTGTAGGTTCCATCAGCGCATTTGAAAAGATATTCCTCTTCCCATGATTGTTCCTTGTTGTCCGTACTTTCTTTCACTTTATCACTAACTCTGTTCCTGTCATCCGGGTGTATACGACGCAGCCACCACGAAAGTCCTTTCGGTGCATCCATGTTGTAACCGATCATATCCATTAATGCATCGTTACGAAATATTTGTCCGGTTTGCATATCCCATTCCCAAATAGCATCTGATGTAGCTCTTGTCAATAACAACAGCCGGTCATTTGACTGTCGTAGTCTTTTTTCTATTTCATATTTATCGGTAAGATTAATGGCATAACCACCTAATAGTCGCTTACCTGATGCGCTATCAATTTCAAAAAGGCTGATATGGAATACAAGGTTGGTGCCATCCGCCAATTCAGCTCTTTCTATATGTTCCGCAGGTTTACCCGTTCGTAATACTTCAACATGCTTGGCATACATATTTGCTGCAATGGAACCCGGCACTAATTCTGTTATCTTCTTATTCAATGCATCAGATTCCTCCAATCGAAAATATTGCAGGAAGGTCTGGCTCGCAAAAACCAAATGCTTATCTTCATCAACCACCCACGCCAGGTTAGGCGTTTGCTTCATAAATACTTTGAATAATGCATCTCTTTCTTTTAACTGACTTGAAAGTAATCTCTCCTTCGTTATGTCAACAATATTAGTAACTACAGAAAAAACGGTGAGAGTAACTTCATCAAATAATGGCTGGGAGCTAAAGTGCAACCACCTTGTTTCTCCATTACGAAGGCGAACAATCAACACTTCAGCTTGTGTTTGTCCTGTTTTTAATGCTCGCATAAAAGGAGTATCAGCAAACAAAACTGGATTATTGCTCTCGTTTGAAATTTGCCATGCTAAATTCCAGAGACTTTCAATATCCGTAAGCTGGTATAGCCGCTCGAGTGTGGTGCTAAATATTTCTGCAGCCCGCTGATTAACTGCTATCAGTTCTCCATTTGTATCCTGGAAAAGAATACCTGCACTCAATCCTTCAACTATTAGTTGATAATTTTTTTCTCCTAATTTATTATATTGGCTTAGCCTTTTATCATCAAGAATTTTATGGCCAACACATAAAAACATATTACAACCTTCCTCATCAATGGTTGAACTAATCTGCCATTTTGTGGGATGGTAATAACCATTCTTTAAGTAAAGTTCCATTGAACTGGTAGTACAATTATCCGCCGCTTCTTTAATTGCAGATTTAAAATCCTTAACATTAACGGGGTGGAGGAAATCAAAAAAGTTTACGCCTTTCGTTTTCAGGTTCTCCAGGTGAAGAGTTCTCACCATGTTTGTATTGGCGCTTATTATTTTGCCATCCTCATTAATAAGAGATAGAAGAAGTTCCCGACCTTGCTCACTTTCACTAATTATCTTCTTTAACGCAGACCACTTCGCTTTCATTTTCACTAAATTATTTTTATTGATCCTTTTGAATTTACTTTATAATTGCATTTTCACGAATAAGTGCAGGAACTTTCCCAAAATCATTAGATTTATCAATAAAGTGTTTAGCACCTAACTCAAAACATTGCTGACGATAATATTCATCAAAATGGTTGGTAATCATTATAACCTCACATTTGTATTTATTTTCCCTGATATGTTTTAAAATATCAATTCCGTTTTTGCCGGGCAGATTAATATCAAGGAGAACAACATCTGGCTTCTCTAAACCAAGCTGAATTTTTGCTTCTTCAAAATCAGTAGCTACAATAGTGTGACTTACATTAGTCTCTTCTTCCAATAAGCTGATCATACGATCAACAAAATTCAGATTATCATCAACAATTAATATTACCTGCCCTTTATTCATGAGGTTATCATACTGCTACAAAGAAAGCACCAATAGAACGTAATAACTGTACGGGAATATGTATTATTAATGTAGTTATGCTACTTCAAGCTGTTTTCAATAGCATACCGGGTTAATTCTGCATTGTTGCGCATATTCATCTTTTCCATAATACGGGAGCGGTAAGTACTAACAGTTGTTGCGCTTAGTGAAAGTTGGGTTGCTATATCTGAAATTGACTTTCCTGAAGCTATTAATTTGAAAACATCAAACTCCCTATCCGATAACGATTCATGCAACGGCAAATCAGTAGTAACACCGAAGGAGTTGGCTAATTTATCAGCTATTCCGGGAGTAATAAATTTCTTTCCGTTTATAATTGTTTCAATAGCCCGAACAAGATCATCATGAATTGTTTCTTTTCCCAGGTAACCGGAAGCTCCGGCTTTCAATACTCGTATAGCATACTGTTCTTCTGGATACATACTCATAATAAGTACGGGTAATTTGGGAAGCAATTGCTTGAGTTGTTGTAATGCATCCAGGCCACTTCTTCCCGGCATGTTCATGTCACATATCACAACATCCCAGGTTTCTTTTATAGCCTGAGCAATTAGTGATTCTGCATCGCCAGCTTCTCCTATAGTAATAAAAGGATACTGCTCCGTTAGGATCTGTTTAAGACCTCTTCGGACTATAGCATGATCATCAGCAATTAGTATCCTTATCATAAAGATTCTTTTGCGGGGTTAAATGGAATTTTTACACTAATTGTTGTTCCTTTTCCTAACTGACTGATAGTTTCAAAAACACCTCCCATCATAAGTGCTCTTTCATTCATACCCAGTATTCCCAATTTTTTGGTAGCGGTAGTTGCAAATTTATCAAATCCTTTCCCATTGTCAGTTATATCTAACGATATTCCATCAACATCTTGCCTTAAATAAACTTTCACCTCTTTTGCATCAGAATGCCGGGCAACATTAGTTAACGATTCCTGAAAAATTCTGAACAAGCCTGTTTTAATATCTTCTGCCAATTCCATATTCGAAACATCATTTGAAAATATGGTTTTAATATCTGATCGCTTTTCAAACTCTTCCAGTTGCCATTCCATTGCTGCTACTAACCCTAAATCATCAAGTAAACTTGGGCGAAGATCGGATGCTATTCTTCTTACTGTTTTTACAGTTCCATCCAACATCTCTAACAGGTCTTTTATTTTCTGTTTTACTGGTGCTGATGCTTCGGCTCCAATTTTTTTATTTAACCACGATACGTCCATTTTAAGTACAGTGAGATGCTGACCAAGCTCATCATGGATTTCACGGGCAATATGAGTTCTTTCTTCTTCTCTTATGTTATTTAAGTATCCTGCTAGTTGCCTTAACTGGTCTGACGTTCTTTTTATTTCTGCTTCGTTTTTTAGTTTCGCTGTAACATCCATAGCTACTAATAACCTGCCTGGAATATTGTTATATAGAATGTCATGGGAATTTATTTCGACATCGATAAAAGTTCCATCTTTCTTTTTATGCTTCCAAATCCCTGACCTGCGAATACCAGGTTGATATTTCTTTGATTCAGCAATAAATCTACCAGTATCCTGCTCCGGTTTTATGCTGAGCAAGTCTAATTCCATGAACTCTTCTTTGGAGTATCCGTAATGAATTATTGCAGCTTCATTTACATCAAGAACCTGGTAATTCTCAGTACCATAAACCCACATTGGTAATGGGCTATTTCTAAAAAGTAGTCTATACTTTTCCTCACTTTCTTCAAGTTCTTTTTGAGCTTCCTTAAGAGCTGACACATCAATCCCGGTTCCAATTAGCGACTGCTTATTATCAATTTCCAAGCGGGAAGCTTTAAAATAATAAGGCCTTCTGTTTCCATCTTTAAAAACAAAATCCGCTTCAGCATCACCTGCTCCATCCTTAAATACCTTTTCTATCCGCTCCTCTATATGTGCAAGCCCTTCACCTTCAAAAAAATTAATTGGGTGCATCTTGGCAATTTCGCTTGCCGAATAACCTGAAACCAATTCAAACTGCTTGTTCCACCTCAGGAATCGGCGATTTTCATCATACCAATAAAAAATACCCGGTAAACTATCAATCAACTTATCGGACAAATCCCTTTCTATCTGTAATTTTTTCTGTGCATCTATTCTGTCGGTTAGGTCTCTTATAACAGATAAAAAGCGACCATCTGGTAATTGTTGTGATCGTACTTCTGTTTGCACTACTGTTCCATCTTTCCGCTTCATCATTCTTTGCTTTATGGTAGACGATCCATCTTTAAGTATATCATACCTTACCGGACTACCAGACAGCTCTTCTGCTGTAAGAATTTGTGATAGCGACATGCTCACTAATTCTTCTTTAGAATATCCAAGCAACTCAACAGCGCCGCTATTCACATCTAAGACTTTACCTTCTGTATCATATAAAGCAATCGCATCAATTGCCTGTTCCACTAATGTGCGGTATTTTTCTTCATTTATCTTTATAGTTTCTGCTGCTTTTTTTCTCTCTGTAATATCTCGTATGAAAGCACAGAAAAATTTGCCAGCACCTTGCTTGACGGGAGTAATACTTATTTCTACCGGAAACTCCTGTCCACTTTTGTTTAGCGCAGTTATTTCTAATAATTTATTCAGGATAGGCCCTTCACCAGTATTAAGATAATGTTTCATCCCTTTTCTATGCTGCTCTCTGTGCTGCACCGGGATTATTGATTCTTCAAGTGTCTTGCCGATAATTTCCTCTTCCTTCCAGCCAAAAATCTTTTCTGCCTGTGGTGTCCAGAAAATAATAGCTCCATTTAAGTCAATGCTCACTATAGCATCAAGTGCAGAGTTCATTATTAACCTGCGTGTTTCTTCCGCACTCCTGATCAGTTCTTCGGATTTTTTTCGTTCTGTTATATCTATTATACTTCCCCGGATCAGCATTTTATCTTTCGATGGCAGTAATGAAAGCCAAACTTCACAGGGAATTAATTTTCCTTCAGCATCCCGGTGTATCCATTCAAATGAAGTTTTTTTACCACTTACAGCCTGATTGATTTTATCAATTGCCATATGAACTGATAATATTCCTCCAGGTTGATAATCCGGACTTACTTCTGCGGGACCAACCTTCATTAAATCTTCTTTGGACATTTTAAAAAGACGGGTAGCACTTTCACTAACACTACTAAATTTTTGTGTATCCATGTCAAGTACAACCAATGCTTCAGGTGCATTTTCTACCAGCGTACGGTATAAATTTTCACTTTCCAGTATTTTTTCTTCAGCAGCTTTTCTGGCAGAAATATCTTTTGTAGAGATATACACACCTATCACCTCACCGCTTTCATCTTTTACCGGCAGATAGTTAACTAATACCCATGGAGGAAAATTTTCCAGATGTATGCTAAGTTCATATTCCACCTTTTCACCTAAAAAAGCTCTTTTTAAACTTGTGCGGATAGGCTCATCTTTTTCATCCGGTATGAGTTCCAAAATATTCACACCCACTGTAACTGGCCTTCCCCATGCTTTTTCAAGATTGTATTGTGCCACTTTATTGATTAAAGTAACCCTGCAATCCCTGTCCAACACATAAAAACTTTCTGCAGCACCCGATAGAACATACTGCATATTTTTTTCAGAATTGCGTAATGCCTCTATTGCCAGTTTTCTTTCTGTTATATCATCAATTGTTCCTATATACCCTGCTATCATTTCATTGTTATTATACAAAGGCACTGCATTACCACTAACCCAGCGTATACCTCCATCTTTATGCACCAGGCGATACTCTGACATGGATACAACACCTTCGCCTGATTTTTTATACCAGTTACTTTGCAATTCGCTTATATCATCAGGATGTACTGCATTAAACCAACCATCCCCCATCGCCTCTTCAAACGTCATTCCTGTAAAGCTTAGCCATGTTTCATTTACATAAGTGGTTTTACCTGTAATATCCGTTTGAAAAATTCCTACTGGTGCATTTTCTGTAAGTGTACGGAATCGAAGCTCATTATTGATTAGTTTTTCTTCTGCTCTTTTCCTTTCAGTTATATCACGGCCAAATGCAATTATTTTACCCCCCTCTAAAGAACGGGCCGTTACTTCAACATCGATCAACGAACTATCTTTTTTCCTTAACTGCCGGTTAATTCTTATTGGTTGCCCGGCTAAAAGTTCAGCATACTTATCAGGATTTTCAACAATATTGCCTGTTAAAAAATCCTGTAAGCGTAAAGATGCGAACTCATCGTAAGTATACCCCATCATTTCAGCGGCACTATTATTAAAGTTGTATACTGTTCCATCCACGGAATAGATAATTATAGCATCAGTTGCCTGCTCAATAAGTGAGCGGTACCGTTCTTCACTTTCACGCAACTCTTTTTCAGCAAGATATATTTCTGTTACATCAACCATTGACCCAATCATCCTGGATGCTTTACCATCGTTATCCCGAATAATATGCCCTCTATCAAGAAAATGCAAGTAAGTGCCATCTGCTTTTGCATAACTGTATTCCTCTTTCCATACAAGTTCCTCACTGGCAAACGTCTTTTTTAATCTTTCCTTCACCCTTAAAACATCGTCAGGATGTATGTTTTGGTACCAATTATCTATAAGAACTAATTCTTTCTTTTTACTAAAGCCCATCTTTTCATAATAACTATCATTCCACCATAAGCTATCATTGGTAAGATCCCAGTCCCATACAAAATCACTTGTTGCTTTTGCAATTATCTGAAAACGGGCATTTGCCTTTACAATCTCTTCTTCTGTTTTCTTCTTTTCAGTAATATCTCGTATAAATACAAGCAGGCGGCCATCATTTAAAAGTCTGGCGTTTACTTCTACCTGTACAGGATCTCCATATTTATTCCTGATTAGCCGTTCGGTAATTACGTTCTTTCCTTGCTTTAATTCATCAAAATGAAAAGGATGTTGTTTCAAATCTTCCTTATCAACTATATCAAAAATGCTGAGCTCCGATAGTTCTTCTTTAGTGTACTGGGAAATGTTACAAGCTGCGGGGTTTGTAACAATAAATTTCCCATTTGTATCGGCTACAAAAATTCCATCCGTAGCCTGGTCAATAAGACTTCTATATTTTTCTTCGCTTTGACTTAACTCTTCTCTGGCAAGAAAAAGATCGGTTACGTCTGCCATCGATCCTATCATACGAATAGCATTGCCGTTTTCATCCCGCATTACATATGACCTGTCATATATATGCAGGTAAGTGCCGTCTTCTTTTTTAAACCTGTATTCATCACTCCATGTAGCAAGTGTAGTACGTGTAAGAATGTACTCAATATGATCCTGAACCCTTTTTTTATCATCGGGGTGAAGATGGTCATCCCAAAAAGAAATACTTGTAATATTTGTAGTGTCGGTAAATCCGAATTTATTATAGAAATTATTGTTCCACCAAACGCCTCCTCCTTCCCGTAAGTCTGCATCCCAAACAACATCGTTTGTAGCACTGGCAATAATATTAAACCTTTCAAGTGCCTCTTTTAACTCAGCCGTTTTTTCCTGAACCTGTGTGTTAAGTTTTTGGTTAAACTCGGTAAGTAATTGTTCGGATAATTTCTTTTCAGTAATATTTCTATGAACAATACTATAACCAGCTTCATTTTTATTTTTTGTTTTTAGCGAAGTATAAGAAACTTGTATATAAATCGATTGTCCGTTCTTCTTCACATATTCTATCTCTTCTGATAAATACCCTGACCTTTTAAGAAAATCCAAGATCCGTTGTTTATCATCTTGCGAAGAGTTGGCCTGTAAAAGTGTATGGTAATTTTTACCGATTGCTTCATCTTTTGAATAACCATAAACTTCAGTAGCACCGTTATTCCAGCTTTGAATTTTAAAATGCTCATCAACAGATATGATTGCTTCTCCAGACTGTTCTACAATATCAGCCAGATAGGAAATTCTTTTTTCATTTTTCTCTCTTTGCTTCAGATCATTAAAAATGCGAAAGAAAAAAAGGCTTAAAAAAATAAGAAACAACGCTGCCAATATTCCAAAAAGCTTTGCGGTTTCTACAGCAATGGTTTGCCGGTGCGTATTTGAAGTATTCAATATTTGCCGGTCTGTTGTTTCAATTTGTTGAATTACCTTACGAATTTTAGCCATCACCTCCCTTCCTTTTCCGGATTGTAGTGTTTGAGCAGCAGCAGAACTACCCAATTCATCAACGATTTGAATAGAGTTATTGGCGAACAATACTTTTTCTCTTATCAATTGTAATAAATATATAAGTCCTTCTTTACGTTCTGGATAAACAGAAAAAAGCTCCCGTATTGCATTGGTATCTTTATCTAGTTTTTGAAGTCCGAGTTTATACGGCTCAAGAAATTCTTTATTAGCTGAAATGATATATCCCCGCTGGCCGGTTTCTATATCCTGCATATCATCCATAATAGCTTCCATTGCCCGTAATGACTGCAACGTTTTATTGACTGCCTGGGTATCTGCAGCCACCTTTTTCATATTACGGTAGCTATACCACGCAAAAAAAGAGATGACGAAAAGAGAGATTATAAGACCGAAAAAAATGTTACGTCGTGTATAGAAATAACGCATAGTGTAAGGCTTGCTTTGGCAACGAGCTGGTGCATCAATCAATTAACACATAAAAAATACTATAACCCATGAGAATTAATAAAATTGACCAATGCTGCCGTGTTTTTTAAATTCAACTTTTTAAGTATGTTATACCGATGCACCTCTACAGTTTTTAAAGATATGTCCAATCGAACAGCAATTTCTTTTGAAGACAGTCCTTCCCGTATAAGCTTAACAATATCGAGTTCCCGCTTTGAAAGTAAGTTTAAATCTGTCTTTACTCCGTCATCTTCCAGTTCCTGTTGAGCTAGAATATTTTTCACTTCATCACATATATATTTCTTACCATCGTTCACTTCGATAATGGCAGCCAGCAACTCGTCTTTAGATGAATTTTTAGTTACATATCCTACTGCACCCATTTGCAACATTTTGCGGGCATAAGCTGGCATTGTATGCATAGAAATGCCAATTATTTTTGAAGTAGGTGAAACTTTACGAACTTGCTTTGTTGTTTCAAAGCCATTTACAGGCGACATATTAATATCCATCAATACAATTCTGGGCTTAAGTGTTTTGGCAATTTCAACAGCTTCTGCAGCATCGCTGGTCTCACCTATCACCTCAAATCTTTTATCGCTATTGAGAATAAAGGACCATGATTCTCGTATAAGTTTATGGTCATCAACTAATAGAATTGAAATCTTCTCCATGTGGCAGTTATTAGGTTTAATGGTTGGCTAATATAAGATAGGCAAAAAAAGGATAACTTTTGGAAAAGAAATACACTAAAAACAGACGAAACCAACTAAAATCGGGTTTTAAGTATATACACTTAGTATAAAAACAACATTTACTGCACCTTCATAAACCATATATAACTAATGTGCCGGATAACCATAGTTATCCGGCACATTGAACTAAAAGTTATAGCCCTACTGCTTCTTCAACTTAATAAGATATTTTCCATAGCTCCCGATAGTAACAGTATGATCAAGATACACACCAAAAGACTGTTCGCATGGTGAAACTACATTATCGTTACTCGGAGATGTATTAACAGACATTACTCCAAATGGATTCCATGGATAATCACCATATTGTTGTTTTACTACTGATGTTACATTAGTTAAGGGATCAATAGTAACTATTATTGGCTGATTGTTGGTTGGTGCCAGGTACCTGAATGATAAGTGTGTAGCATCAATCTGTGTTACAGTAATTACATCACCCGGAAAATAATCTTGCCATTCATCTACTAACACTTCATAATTACCCGTAGTATACAATGCTGAATTGTATTGACAAATTGCTGAGAACCTAACACTGGGGCTAAAGCCAGGATGATCTGGCTGAAATGCAGCTGCATATCCCAAACCTATGGCCGGAAAAGCTTCATACTTTTTTCCAGATTGAGCATACACATCTGCACCCACATCATAATTATCACCTAATACTATAGATGTACCGAACAAGGTAGCAATCTGTGCAGCAGTAATTGTTAACGCAGTTGGAAAACTGGTTACAGCTCCCTGAAATACTCTCACATTGGTATTGTTATTATTCTTACGAATTACAATATCAAATTTAGATGGAGGAATATCGTTTGGAAAGTATAAACTCACATTTACTTTTCCATTAAATGATCCAAGGTTAGTCATATCAATAGCAGCACTCCCCGTTGCATCTTTTACAATTTTTGGAGCAGGTACTCTTTCCGGAGCTACCTCCTTCGGAATAAACCCGTCATTTCGTTCACAGCTTGAAAAGACCATTGCTGCAATAAGAAAATAAAATATAATATGCTTTTTCATTGTAATGATTTTTAGCTTTAAAAAATTATGGCATCCAGAAAACTTTGTAAGTAGAAGGTGATTTTTGTGATGGTGCCTTACCGTTTAACTCTAACTCGGTTTGACTCCATGGCAATGAAAGTGGAAAATTATTACCCAACTGTACCGGTACAGCCAACTGGGGAATTACAGCAGGATTTCCATTAAGTGGCGGCTGTACTAATCCTCCGGGTGCCATTGTCGTATTTCTTGGATCGAACAAAACGGGATATCCGGTTCTGCGATAATCGGTGTATTGATCAACCGACGAACCAACACTGGCAAGCCATTTCTGAGTCATAATATACTCCAGCTTTTTGTCGGTGGTTCCTGCATCATATAATGCAAGTATGGCATTGATATAATTGGTTTGTGCACCTAATGCAGGTACCGCCTGTATTGGTTTTACATAAGTAGTTATTACATAATCTACCTCACTAAATACTGCTCTTGCATTTCCGGGTATTACACCTGCATTTATTAATTCTGCTTCGAGATATAATCTATCGGCGTAGGTAATTAATTTATAGGGAGCCGAACCTGTGCCACTGGCATTATTTGCTACTCCACCTAATCCGTCATCATACCTTCCACCCACAGGATAAATTCCAAACAAACTGATAGCATTTTGCTGAGAACCATTTCTATTAGGGCCTACAGATCCAAAATAGATACTTACAAAGGCTCCATCCCTGTACTCACTTGAGTTAGGAGTTGTTCCGTTTGATTTGATTTGATTATAGATATAGTAAGGAATTCTGGGATCTGTAATGCCACTAAATATGGGATTATATCCTTTCAGGATTTCATAGAACCATGGACTTACATGCTGTGTACGCTGAGTAGCTGTATAGTCTCCAAATCCCGGATTACGATCTGAAAGCAATGCAGATCCAAATGGCATTACAAAACTTTCGTTTACTGCATTAATCAGTGTTGAAGGGTTAGATAACAAAGCAGTAACCTGTGCTGTTACATTTTGTACTTTTCTCATTTGCGTATACAATTTCAGTTTTAATGTATTCGCAGCTTTCAACCACTTTATATTAGCATTACCTACCGGATTATATCCACCATAGATCACATCATCTGCACCAGGTTTTGAAGGGTTTACAGCAGGATTGTTTAAGTCTGCAATACCAGCATCAATCAAACTGATCAACTGTGGGTAGATTGTTGCATCATCATCAAAAACAGGTTGCTTTATTCCTTCCTTAAATCGGTTGAATTCAGAAAAAGGTACATCACCCCATACATCTACCATCTGACTAAACGCATAGGCTTTTAATATTTTGGCAACTCCAACATACACGAAGCGATTCTCCACAGAACCCTGACTTATCACTGCATCCAGGTCTGTAATAGCTGCATGTAGTATTGCCCACGAATTAACAACTATACCATCGTTGCCATTCATTCCATATTGATCAGACTCTTCTCTGGTACTTTGCTGATGCATATACACCGACAGACCATCTGACAAGCCGGTACCATAATTAGTTGCCAATGCCGTACCGATCTGTAATTCTGCAGAAGTAAGCAAAGTAGAAACCGGCACTTTAGTAGGATCATTAAGATTTTTGTTTACATCAAGAAATTTTTTACACCCAACTACCGACAGCATCATCGCTGCTGTGAGTAAGTAAATGAGTTTGTGATTAATTAAAACGTTACATTAAGATTAAAGCCAAATCTTTTTGCAGTAGGTGCTGCATCCAGTTCAATACCTTGTATTACTGTAGCGCCATATGCACCAACCTCCGGATCAAAATTTACATACTTAGGAGTGTTGGGTGCAAGGAACCAAAGGTTGCGGCCGCTAAGTGATAATGATATGTCAGCAACTTTTAGCTTGCTTACGAAATTCTTTGGCAGGCTATAGCCCAATGTTATTTCTCTAAGCCTGTAAACAGTTCCATCAAACACATTAAACTCATCGGAAGAATTAATACCAAAACCGCCTACACCCGTTACACCGGTAAAGAATAAATCATTAGTGCTGATTCTCGTTTGATTTGGTACAGTTTTACCCCCCGACAATATTGGCTGATGTGTATTGGGGTTTCCATAAACGCCGGGAATTGTCCACAACGTTTCTCTGTCTTCTGTATCTTTTGTAACACCTCTGCCTAATAAACTATAAATAGAATTTGAATAGAAGTCGCCGCCTTTGGTCATATCAAATACTGCTGCAAGAGTAAGTCCTTTATAGGTTATAGAATTAGTGATACCTAATTTGAAGTCAGGATTAGGATCTCCAATCTCACCCTGATCAAGAGCTTCAATGATCCAGCCAGTAGTTGGATCAATCAACAATTGTCCATCTGCTGTACGATCCGCAACTTGTCCTCTTAAATAACCGAATGGCTTACCGGGCTCCAACCAGGCAGATACTCCGCCTGCAAATCCACCACCTAAAGTTGTTCTTTCCAAACCATCTACTAATTTTTCTACCATGTTCTTATTCTTAGTAAATGCACCTCTTATTTCCCATGTAAGATTCTTAGAAACAATTGGTCTTACTGTTAAACCTATTTCAACACCTTTATTACTAATCTCACCAATATTTGTATTGAAAGAAACATAACCAGTAGACGTAGGTACACTAACCGGATAAATAAGGTCAGTGGTAGTTTTATCGTAAGCGGTAAAATCAAGATTTATTCTGCGCTTAAAGAAAGAAATATCCAGCCCCACTTCTAATTCCTGCGTAAACTCAGGGGTTAGATCCGGATCAACTGTTAGTCCACTATTGGGCAATCCACTTAAACTTGCATAAGGAAGGCCTAAGAAATTAACATTGCTTAATGTAAATACATCTTCGCCATTATGAGGTGGGGCATCATTACCTACTTTCGCCCAACCTGCTCTTATTTTACCATAGTCAAACCAATTTGATCTAAGTTTAAGTGCATCACTAAACACTAAGGAGCCAGAAACTCCCGGATAGAAATAACTTGCATTTTTATATGGCAAAGTAGATGTACGATCATTACGACCGGATACATTTATAAATGCAAAGTTTTTATACCCTAAAGTAGCATCACCAAAAAAACCAACGATTCTTCTTTTGCTCCTTGTATCGGCAGCAAAAGTTTTCTCAACTGTATTAGAAAGATTAAAAATTCCGGGTACAATAAAATCACTACCTATATCTGCTTGCCTTTTAGAATTTCGCTGATTAATATCATTTCCTAATTTAAAATCCAGTGAAAAATCTTTCCCTACTTTAGGAGTAAACACTACCACTAATGTTGATTGTAACTCTTGTGCACGTAGATTATCTTTTATAAGTTGTCCTAATCCTGAAGCTGCTCTTGAAAATTCATCCGTTACCTCATCCCTGTTTACATGGGTAGAGTTAAGTCCTATATTATAATTAACGTTTATCCAATTGTTTACTTTATAACCTAACCGGAGACCTAATACCATTCTCTCTTCGATAGTAGTTATTACATTATGATAAGCTGCCCATCTTGGATGATCATAGTTTCCTGCAATAAACGCCAAGGGCACACCACCTAAATCCTGAGAAGGAAGACCAAATAAATCCCAGTTTCTTGCCATATGCATAGTACGGGCAAACTGTGATGAAGCACCGGGAGTTTGGTTATTACCAAAGAAACCTCCTTTTTGTTTTGACCTTGCATAACTAAGGTTACCACCAACTGTAAATGCCTTATGTTTTGTTTGACCACCTACGCTTACATTATTTCTAATATAACTTGAGTTTTCAACATACCCTAAGTGGTTAACATTTGAAGCCGTTAAACCCAGCGATGTATTTGCATCACCCCCATTTACATTGATTGAGTTTTCATACAACATACCCGTTCTAAAAGCATCTTTCACATTATTAGGAAATGCTTTGTAGGCTGCATTGTTATTGGGGAATAATTCAGGATAGGCCGCCAGGTAAGTTGCCCATGCTGCAATTGAATCTACACCGGAAGCACTGGAACGAAGAATGTTACCATCCTGATCATATACATTGCCTAACCCAAATCTTGCACCCCATGATCCGTTCGAACCAGTACGTGGATCAAAATTGGCACCAGAACCATAGGTATTTTGATATTCCGGTAAATTAGAAATCCTTTCCGCAGAAATACCTGATTTAAAACTAACATTAAAAGGCTTAGCTCCTTTTCTTGCACTACCCGATTTTGTTGTTATAACTACCACACCTCTTGAAGCTCTTGAACCATATAATGAGGCAGCAGCAGCCCCTTTTAGGATACTAAAACTTTCAATATCATTAGGATCAAGATTTGCAAGACCACTACCATAAGCTGTTCCTCCTGATGTTTGGCTTGTTGTTGTTAATTGATCGTTACTATAAGGAATACCATCTACTACTATTAGTGGCTGTGTTTCTAACCCAAAAGAAGAGTTACCTCTTATTTGTACACGGGTAGCAGCACCGGGTGTTCCCTGCGATTGTCGTATATCAACACCGGGTACTTTTCCTTGTAACCCTTTTAATAAATCTGGTTCCGATTTTTGTAACACAGAATTAGGGTCGACTTTTGTAACAGCATATCCTAATGCTTTTTCTGTACGGCGAATGCCTAATGCTGTTACTACAACTTCTGAACCAGTTGTAACAATTCTTTTTACAGGAATAGAAATTGTAGTACTCTCTCCCACGGTTACTTCAGTTGTTTCCAAACCAGCACCAGATACAATAATCACATCTCCATTTTTTGCCTGGATACGGAACTGGCCATTATTATCTGCCGCCACACCTCCGCTGGTACCTTTTATTCTCACAGATGCACCCGGCACAGTTGCGCCGGCTTCGTCGGTCACGGTTCCGGTGATAGTCCGGGTTTGACCAAAGGCCAATGTTACAAATAACATCAGCACTGTAAACAGTGATGCGATTTTTCTCATAAAAGAGTTTTAAGATTTAAGAAATAGTTAATAACAGAAGACCAGCATTCACATAATTATGCTTCGACAATCGGTGTGTATAATCATGAAGCGGAAAAATAAATACCTGAAAGACTAAAAAAAAGGTTCAAATATTTTTATAGTAGCTACAAAAAAAAGAGCAGGTAGTAGAAACCACCTGCGTTGTGTAATTAACGTTACACATGAGAAAAGTTATACGGAATAGTTCTGAAGTAGGAATTAAAAACTAAAGTAACAGAATAAAGACATTATATAGCCAATAGCTCTCCCTATAAATTCACCAAAGCGAAATTTTCATTCATGAAAAAATATTTTACTTGAGTTGAGCGTAACAATAGAAATAAAACGATGAAGACGACTAATTGTTACTTAGCAATACTTCAACAACACAAGTACAAGGAATTCGATTTGCCACGCCCAAACACTGATTATCCCTGATAAAAACAGCTAGCAATCAAAAATGCCCGTTTATCATTAAATGAAGTAAATCGTATAACAAAATGTTGCACTCTTCAAAACGAAATAATACCGGAGGAAGCCGAAAACTATCATACAAAAAATTAACGATCGTTAATTTCTACTACTAAACCAAACAGCACCTTTTGCTGACAAACAAAGAGTTCATTGATTCAAAAATAAAAAGCGCCAACCCATTCAGGCTACTTTCAATCCAACTATTGCTGTTTTATTACGTTCAACATCGGCTTGATACCGTTTATCACTAACTAAGTAAAAATGGAAGCAAAAAAAGCAGCATTAAAATATTTCAATATCTCTATAAAATTGAGACTGTTAATATAGCAGATGCAATAAATCAAAAAGAAGAATCGATTTATATGTATTATATCATGAACCAAAGCCTCTCTGACCAACGAACAACCAATAAAACTACCCATTTTAAAAATGAATGGGTGTTCCGGCTTATTGCTACTCCTTTCTTTGCCATTTTTGTTCCCAATATTACACCGCTTGTTTACCCGCAAAATGAAACTACCACCGCCCTTATTATTAATTACTTATACTTTGCTCTCCTTGTTCATTTATTATGGTCTGGCAATCGCTGGATTGTTTTCAACTTGCGAAAGAATAATCAATGGATTAAACGACCAATAATAAAGTCCGTTTATATTGTATCTATCCATTTAATTTTTTCCTTTTTCCTGTCCCTTATACTTCATTATATATGGAATGTACTTATAGCTTACCACCCTGTTCCATTTGAAAATATTTTAATGGCCTCGTTCATTGCTGCCATACTATCTATTTTAATCGCCACACTTTATGAGATTGTATTATTAACAAGAGAAAGAAGAATGGATCAGCTAACGACAGAAAAACTAAGCTATGCAAAAGTACAGGCAGAATTAAATACACTTAAAAGCCAGATTGACCCTCATTTTATTTTTAATTCCTTAAATACCTTATCCGTCTTGATAAGTGACAATAAAGACAAAGCTTTACTATTTAATGAAAGTTTAGCTAAAGTGTACCAGTATATTCTTGCTCACAGAAGCAATAACCTTGTAACCGTTAAAGAAGAACTCCATTTTATAAAAGACTACTTCTTCCTGCTTAAAATTCGTTTTGAAGATTCCCTTCACATCAGTATGAATATTGAACAAACCACTCTAAACCGGTATTATCTACCCACCATAGCTATACAAACAGCTATTGAAAATGCTATTAAGCACAACCAATTTTCAAATAACCTGCCATTATGGATTTCAATTGATATAACCAATGATTACGCAATTGTTGCAAATAATAAACGGCCCTTAAAATACAAGGTTCCATCTTCTGGATTAGGACTTATTAATCTCGACAACCGTTATCGGTTAGTTTTAAACAAGTCAATCCATATTGATGAAACAAACGACGATTTCACACTATACTTACCCATCATAAAAAAATAACTTGCCATGATTAAAGCCATTATTATAGAAGACGAAAAACCTGCCGCAGCCAATCTTGCAAGAAAAATTGCACAGGTGGATAATAGTATAATGGTGGAAGCAACTCTTTCAACCATTGAAGAAAGTATTCAATGGTTGTCAAGCCATTCATTACCAGAACTTATTTTCCTTGACATTCATCTATCAGACGGGCTTTCATTTAATATTTTCAAAGAAATAAAAATTACCAGTCCGGTAATATTCACCACTACTTACGACAGTTATTTAATGGAAGCATTTGAGTTAAACAGTATAGATTATTTATTAAAACCTATCGAAACATCCAGGCTAAATGATGCATTGGAAAAATTTAGAAGTACCAAAAATTATTATTCTGAAAATATTTACAAATTAATTCAGAAAGTAGATAACAGCACCCATTCAAAATACAGGCTGATAGCCCGTAAAGGTTTAGAACATGTTCCATTAAAGCTAGATGACATTGCTTTATTCTACACTGAAAATCGTCTTACATTTTTAATTGACAGGGATGGGAAAAAATATATTGCCGATAATAATTTATCAGCTTTAGAGCAAGAGCTAGACAAATCAAAATTCTACCGGGCAAACAGGCAATACATCATCAACATAGATTTCATTAAAGGATATAAAACGGCAGAGAAAGTAAAAATTTCTGTGGAGATGGCAGTAGACACTATTAAATCTCCCGTAATGATAAGCCAGGATAGTGCTGCAGATTTCCGGGAATGGATAACGCAGGTGTAGGGATAAATATAAAGGGCAATTCAATTGTTGCATATTGAATTGCCCTTTTATTGTGGAGGCGACCGGAGTCGAACCGGTGTCCAAACATATTCGCCGAAAGCCTTCTACATGTTTATTCAATTTTAGTTTGTCGGG
>LNFM01004278.1_pt1 | contig 26625 bp, 21 predicted proteins | sample 596031 | NCBI WGS metagenome assembly LNFM01 (sample SAMN04254537, study PRJNA301005) | activated carbon metagenome | isolation source: dual media filters at the Ann Arbor, Michigan drinking water treatment plant | place: USA: Ann Arbor | reverse complement strand
CGCCACGGGCCTCGACCATCTGATCGACTTCAACTGCGTGTCGTCTCAGGAGAAGGGCCTGTGCCCGGGCGTCGTCTGCACGCGGGACCTGCGGACCGAACGTGACCGACTGCTGCGCCGCATCGAAGGCGGGGTGTCGTGACCTGGTCGGTCGGGATCTCCACCGGCGCGTGTACGGATCTCCCGATCACCTCGGTGGTCGAGGCGTTGCGGGACAGCGGCGCTCGCGGCCTCGAACTGGGGACGCCGCCACGGCACTTCAGCCCCTGGGAGGCATCCCAGGTGACCGCCCTGGCCTCCAGCCTGACGAGGGCGGCCCTGCACGCCGTGTCGATTCATGCCCCCTTCGGCGGACTGCTGGACCTCGCCGACCCGAATCCGCAGCATCGTCACGCGACGGTTGGCGCCATCCTCGTCGCGGCGCGCGCGCTGAAGTCGCTCGGCGGGCATGTGGTCGTCGTCCACCCGAGCGATCGCCTGCGTGAGCCGGCCGACATCGAGGCGCGGCTGCACGACTGCGTGCAGAGCCTGGTCCCCTTGACTGCGGCCTGCGACCGCGAGGGGCTGGTCCTCGCGCTCGAGTCACCGCTGCCACATCTGGTGGGTGGACGTCCGGACGAGTTCGCGTGGATCCTGCAGCACGCGCCGCCGCGCCTCCGGGTGTGCCTCGATACGGGCCATGTGGCGCTGGCCGGGTGGTGGCGCCGCTTCATGGACGTCAGTGCCGGCCGGCTCGTCCACGTCCACGCCAACGACAACCACGGACGCTTCGACGACCACCTGCCGCTCGGGGAGGGCACGATCGACTGGGCCGCGATCGCGTCGTCGCTGACCGATGCCGACTTCGACGGCTGGGTGATGCTCGAACTGCGGCGCCCCGACGGCGACATCGGCCCCTACTTCCGCCGCGCCCATGCCCACGCCCTGGCGCTGCTCGGCCGGGGTGTGCAACCTGGAACAGACGTGGCCCATCCGGCCTGAGAGACTGTGTCATGCGCAGCCCTGCCTTCGAGTATCCCGTCGCTCACCTCAGCCGCCCCCGCGCACAGTCGCTGGCCGACCAGAAGGACGACCAGCCGCACCGCTGCCCCTCGTGTGCGTCCTCGAGCATCGTGGCGACGTCGAAGACCATCACCGCCAACAGCTACTGGCGATGCGACGGGTGCGGCGAGGTCTGGAGCCCGGCGCGGCGGTTGAGCACGGTACCGCGCAGCTGGCGCGCCTGAGCGGCCACGCTCAGAGCCGCTTCAGCGCGTCGGCCAACAGTTGCGCGGGCGTCCGCGTGGCATCCAGTCGATGCCACGTGATGACGCCCGTGGTCAGACCGCCCTGCCGCCGCACGACGGTGGCATCGGCGTCCGAGGCGTCCGGCCCGCGTTCCACGGCTCGCGACAGGCGGACCGACTCCGGCGCCTCGAGCCACAGGCCCGTGAAGGGCACCCCGCCGTCGACGGCGATCCCCGCGATCGCGTCGCGTTCCTCCTGCCTCGCACACACCCCGTCGACCACCACCCCGTGTCCGCCTGCGACGACGACGCCGGCACGCTGGGCGACAGTGGCGTACACGACGCTCGAGATCGCCGGCGTGTAGGCATCGGCGCCGAGATGCGTCAGCGGATGCACCCCGAACAGTCGCTTGCGCACTTCGTCGGTGCGCACCAGGACGGCTCCCGGCACGGCTCCGACGTGCGGCGCGAGCCTGCGCGCGAGCGTGCTCTTGCCGGTTCCCGACAGCCCCCCGATGGCGACGATGCGGGCGGGCTGAGGCGCCAGGAGGCGTTGCGCGAGTGCCAGGTAGCCATGGGTCAGCGCACGGAGGTCCACCCGTCCTGGCCCGTCGGGCTGCATCGCCGCGGCCGTCGCGCTGGTCTTGGCGCGCACGGCGGCGCGGCAGGACAGGAAGAGTGGCAGCAACGGCACGGCATCGAGGTCGTCCAGCTCGCCGAGCCACGCATTCCAGACGGCGTTGGCGTGCCATCGCAGGTCGCGCCGCCAGAGATCCATCAGCAGGAACGCGAGGTCGTAGGCCACGTCGATGCACGACAGGGCCTCGTTGAACTCGATGCCGTCGAACAGCGTCGGTCCCTCGGGCAGCACCACCACATTGCGGAGATGCAGGTCGCCGTGGCAGTAGCGGACCCTGCCGTCGCGCCGACGCCGCTCCAGTCGTGGTGTGTCGACGGCGAGGCGCGCACGCGCGGCGTCGGTCCAGCGGCGGATGTCCGCCTCCTGGACGATGTCGGCGGCGAACTCGCGCAGACCTGACGCGTTCCCGTCGATGACCCAGGCCATGTTGTCGGCACCGCCGCGGTCCTGTCGAGGCGTCGCCTGGGCATGCAGGCGCGCGACGGCGCGTCCCAGTGGTGCCATCAGCCCCGGATCGAGGGCGTTGCGCGAGGCCAGCCGGTCGAACAGGGCCTCCTGATCGAAGCGCTGCATCGCCACCAGCCAGTCCACCACCTCGCCATGCCCGCTGATCGCCAGGCGCCCGTCGTCTTCGCGCGTGACCGGCACGACGGCGTGGTACAGGGTCGGGGCGATGCGACGGTTCAGGCGCAGTTCGCCCTCGCACATGAGCCGTCGTCGTTCGACGGTCGAGAAGTCCATGTAGTCGTAGCGCACGGCCCTTTTGAGCTTCCAGGCGTGCTGCCCCGCGAGGAAGACGATGGAGCCGTGGGTCTCGATGCGCTCGACGTCGTGTCCGCCGTGCGTCGCGGGATCGCCGAGGAACGCGATGACATCGGACTGGTCTTCGGTGCGCATGACGCTGGCCTTGCTCGCAACGATCGTGCCCACCGGGTCCGGCACGCTGCCGCGGCACGTCGTCGGATGGTCGCGCGGCGGCGCGGAAACCCCCGCCGGTGCGTGGGAAATCCCGCAGCGTCCGTCACGGGGGCGAGAGCAGGGCCCGCACCAGATCGACCTTGCCGCGGGTGTACGCCTCCCGGTCGTCCGGATACTGCCGGGCGAGGGCCACCTTCACGGCCTCGTAGCGCGCCCTGGCTGGCGCATCGGCGCGCAGGCGATCGCGGACCTGCAGGTACTGCTGCCACGCGAGGCTGTCGGCGCCGACCACGTGCAGATGCACGAGCCGAACGTCGGGCGGCGCATCGAGCACGAAGAGATGGTCGCCGGCGTCGATCCGCTCGCCACGACAGGCGTACCCGAGCGCGGCGAGGCGCGGCACGAGCGTGGCGATCGACGCGGTGGGGACGAGGGCGGCCGCGAGGTCGACGATCGGTTTGGCCGCCAGGTCCGGCACCGCAGTGCTGCCGATGTGCTGCACGTCGAGCAGCAGGTCCACCCCGGCCGCGGCGACGGCCGCGCAGGCGTGCCGGGCCACCACGATCCAGGCGGGGTCGTGCGGCACCACACGCACCGTGCCGTGCTGGAGTCCGAGCGCCATGTCGCCGCCGCAGCATACCGGAGGCGCCGGGCAGAGGCGCGCTGGTTTAGAGTGTCGCCATGCAGATTGCCCCGTTCGCCGTCGAACAGTGGATGAACGCGCACGAAACGCGGTGTGAGCTCAATCTCGCCGAGACCTGCGTCGAATCGCTCACGGTGGCGCAACTGCTCGACATCGCTGGGGCCACCGACACGTTCCTCGCCGAGGTGCGGCCCCTGAAGCTGACCTACGGCGCCATCGAAGGCAGTGCGCGACTGCGGACGGCGATCGCCCGGCTCTATGCGTCTCGCGCGCCGGGGGAGGTACTGCTGACCCACGGCGCCGCCGGCGCCAATGCGCTGGTCTACGCCGCGCTGGTCGAGCCCGGCGATCGGGTCATCACCATCGTCCCGACGTACCAGCAGCACGTGTCGATTCCCGAAAGCCTCGGCGCCGACGTCGTGTGCCTGCCGTTGCGGGCCGAGGCAGGCTATCGGCTGGATCTCGACGAGCTGCGACGGCTCCTGACGCCGTCCACGAAGGCCATCGCGCTGACCAATCCGAACAACCCGACCGGGGCCGTGCTGGATGGCGAGACCCTCGAAGGGCTGATCGGGCTGGCCGAGATGGCGGACGCGTGGCTGGTGGCCGACGAGGTCTACCGCGGGGCCTCGCAGGAGGGAGACGTGCTGCCGCCGTCGATCGCCGATCTCTACGCGAAGGGCATTGCCGTCGGCAGCATGTCCAAGGCGTTCTCGCTGGCGGGCCTCCGCCTCGGCTGGATCTGCGCGTCCACCGACCTGCTGCGGGCCGTGGAGGTGCATCGCGACTACACCACGATCAGCATGGGCATGATCGACGACCTGCTGGCGGCCCTCGCCCTCGAACACAGCGACGCGATCCTGGCGCGCAGTCGCGCCATCGTGCGCACGAACCTGGAGATTCTCGATCGCTGGGTGGCGTCGGAGCCGGCCATCACGTACGTCAAGCCGGCGGCGGGGACCACCGCGCTGCTGCGCTATGCGCCGGACCTGCCGTCGCAGGAGTTCTGCCTGCGCCTGCTCGAGACCACGGGGGTGCTGTTCACGCCCGGCAGCGCCTTCGAGGTCGAAGGCACCGTGCGCATCGGCTACGCGAACAACGAAGCGGTGCTGGTGGAAGGCCTGCGGCGCACATCGGCGTTCCTCCGGCAGCTGGAGTCGGCCGGGTGAACGTCACGAAAAACCGGTGCCGGATCTCGGGGAGGGCATCCCGGCGCGGGTGAGCACGGCCGAGAGAACACAAGGAAAGATCCGGCACCGGAGAGCGCAGTCTACAGCAGGAAATCACGCTGTGCCGGCTTTCGAATGCGTCCCATCATGGGACGATCTCCAGCACGTCCAACGGGGGCAGACGACGATGCAGCACGCAGGGTGGTGGACGGCGACGATGGTGATGATGGGGGTGCTCGCCGGGTGTGGCGGCGGGGGCTCGTCCAGGCCCGCCGTGCTGACGATCGGCGTGGTCCCCAAGGGGTCCACGCACGAGCACTGGAAGCGCGTGAAGGTCGGCGCGGAGAAGGCGGCAGCAGAGTTCACCGCCGCCGGCACGGCGGTCGAGGTGATCTGGAAGGGACCGCTCCGCGAGGACGATCGCGAGCAGCAGGTGCAGGTCGTCGAAGGCTTCATCAGCCAGGGCCTCGCGGGGCTCGTGTTGTCGCCGCTCGACAGCAGTGCGCTGCGGCGCCCGGTGGAGGAGGCCTTTGCTGCCGGCATTCCGACGGTGATCTTCGACTCGGCGCTGGCCACGCCGAACCCCACCATCAGCTATGTGAGCACCGACAACGGCAAGGGCGGACGGCTGGCAGGCCGTCGCATGGGCGAGTTGCTCGGCGGCAAGGGCGTCGTGCTGATGCTGCGGTACCAGGAGGGGTCGGCCGCCACGGAGGAACGCGAGCAGGGCTTCCTCGACGCGCTGCGCGAGGAGTTCCCCGCGGTGGAGGTGATCTCGTCGGACCAATACGCCGGACCGACGCGCGACACGGCCAAGCGGGCCGCCGAGAACCTGCTCAACCGCTTCGGTGATCGCGTCACCGGCATCTACACGCCGAACGAGTCGTCGACCGGAGGCATGCTGCTTGCCCTGCAGGACATCGGCAAGGCCGGCGTGGTGACGTTCGTCGGCTTCGACTACAGCTCCAGCTTCGTCGGTCCGCTGCAGCGTGGCGAGATCCACGGCTTCGTCGCCCAGCACCCCGTCAACATGGGGTACCTGAGCGTGAAGACCCTCGTGGAGCACCTGCAGGGCAAGGCGGTGCCGAAGGTGGTGGACACGGGCGTCATCATGGTCACGGCCGACAACCTTGCGGACGCGAGCGTGCAGGCCGTGATCAATCCGCCCGAGGCGCGCTGACGTCCCGGATCATCAGCACGAGGCTCAGGTCCACGCGGTCCGTGGCGAGCACGATGAGCTGCTGGTCGTCGGTCGTGGTGCCATCCCAGGGACGGAGGTCCGAGGCGAGGTTGACCGCCTCCCGCCGTTCGGCGAGCGTGGTCGCCAGCTGCTGTCCGATCGCTCGAAGCAGCGGTTCGAGCGGATGGGTGCCGGCCGCTGGTGCCGGCCGCGTCGCCAGCACCTCGGCGAGGGCCGTCGCGGCGCCATCCGGCACGCGCAGCCCGATCTCCACGTCGCCCCCTGGCCCCGTCAACCGGACCGCCACGCCAGGCGCCCCGGCGTCGTCGTGCCGCGTCGGGGAGGCGGTCGGGGCCACCTGCAGGCCCAGCTGCTGATCGCAGACGCGGGCCGTCGCGGCGATCAGCGGTTGTCGCCACTGCCTCGCCATCGTCGTCGCCCCGGTCCGCGGCACGAGTGCGTCGAAGGCCGCGAGGAAGCGGTCGGCCACGAAGGTCCGGGGGACCTGTCCGAGCACCTGCGAGGCCGCGAGGCCGGTGTCGCCGAGGGCCAGGACGGGCACTGACGTCAGCGAGGGCTGGCGTCGCAGGACGTCGAGCGTCCGTTCGGCGGTGAGCGTATCGAGGCGCTGTCCAAGGACGACCACGTCGGGGCGTCGGGCCACGGCGAGCTGCACGGCGTGCGCCCCGCTGGTGGCGACCTCGATATCGAAGCGGTGCGAGAGCAGCCCGGTGATGAACTGCGTCATGTCTTCGTCACCGTCGGCGATGAGCAGGCGCGGTTCGGGGGCCAGGGTCAGCCGGAGGTCGTGGTCGTCCTCGCCGAGGTCTGGGGCGAGGTTGTCGACGAAGGCCAGCAGCTTGTCCACGGCAGGACCGGCACGGAGCGGCTTGATGATGTAGCCCTGCACGCCCAGGGCGAGGATGTCGCGCACCGCCGCGGCATCGCGCGAGGCGGTCAGCATCGCGACGGGCAGCGCGCGGTGGCGGGGGTTGGTGCGGATGGCCTGCAGCACCTCGATGCCGCCCATCAGCGGCATGTCGAGGTCGAGCACCACGCCGTCACAGACCTCGTCATCGAGTCGCGCCACGGCCTCGATGCCGTTGGCGGCATGGCTGACCGTGCACTGGCGATGGCGTTGCAGCAGGCGCTCGAGCAGCACCCGTACGGCCTCGTCATCGTCTGCGATCAGTAAGTGCACGTGGAATCACCTGTCGTCGTGGCCGTGCGCGTGTCCGGACCGACCCGTCCGAGACATCGGCGCGCCGGCCTCAGCCATGAAGAGAGTAAGCCCGCGGCGGCGTGGCGGCCAGTCTGTTCGCGTGCGACGGTGGTCGGCTCTGGGCTCAGGCCGTCAGGCTCACCCAACCAGGCTGAGGACGCAGGGCGCAGGGCTCGAGGCGAAGGGCCCCACCCGATGCGCGTGTGCCGAACGGCACCGCCAACGGGGACGCGGGCGGTCCGCGGGTTCCACGGGGCTGGGGGCTGGATGCTGGGGGCTCGATGCTGGGAGCTGGGCGCCAGGGGCTGGGACAGGCGCGCCGGAGTCCGTCGTCGCGGTCGAGGGTGGCGGGCACGGCGTTGGCCGTCAGCGCCCACCCCTCGGTCAGCCGTCCACGGCCCCATCGCGCAGGCTGGAGCCGCGGGCCTGAAGGCGGTCGCGCCGACCAGCCGAGCAACGCGAGGATGGCTCCGGGGGGAGGATTCGAGCCCGACGGCGAGCCGCAGGCGGAGCCGCGGGCCTGAAGGCGGTCGCGCCGACCAGCCGAGCAACGCGAGGATGGTCGGGGCGACAGGATTCGAACCTGCGACTTCTCGCTCCCAAAGCGAGCGCTCTACCAGGCTGAGCTACGCCCCGTCCCCGACCGCAGCCGTCGATCGTACTACACCGGCGAGTGGGTACCCGTCCCGCGCGCCTCCCTGCCGCCCGGCGCCAGGCGGCGTGGCCACACCCTTGCGTGACGACGCGGGCCGGCATACCGGCTGGATCTCGGTCGGTCGGGACGTCACCGGGCAGTTCCGTGCGCTCACCGAACTCCGCGCGTCGCACGACGTGCTCACCGACATGGTGGTGGGCGTCGACGACGGGTTCTGGCTGTGGCACATCCCGCGTGGCGCGGCGCGCTTTCAGTCAGCGGTGGGCGGCGATGCTGGGACACGATCTGGCGACGCTCACGCCCCACGTCGACACCTGGACGCGCCACGTGCATCCGGACGATCTGCCGCAGGCCTGCAAGGCGCTCGACGACCACGGGGCGCTGACCGACATCACCGCACGCAAGGAGATGGAACTCGCCCTGCATGCGCGCGAGGCCAAGCTGCGCGAGGCCCTGGCCGCCAACGAGGCGCTCGTGCAGGAACTCCGTCAGGCCCTCGATCGGGTCAGGACGCTGGCCGATCTCCTGCCGCTCTGCATGCACTGCCGCAAGGTGCGAGACGACGATGGCGACTGGGCCCAGATCGAGGAGTACGTCGCGTCACACACCGACACGTCCTTCTCGCACGGGATTTGTCCCGAGTGCCTCCGGACGCACGACCCGGAGTACCCCCAGTAGGGCGTGTCCGTTCGCCTGCGGTTGGGTATGCTCTCCGGCGTGCCTCGCGCCGCGCGTTCTGCCATCGCCACGTTCTTCGTCGTCACCTTGTCGATCGCCGGGGCCGGCGTGTGGCTCGTGCGTTCGGGCAGCGCGCCATCGCGCGCCACACAACTCGAGCCGCCCGGACGAATGGAGCAGGCCACGATTCGCGGCACCACGGCCACGCTCGTCAATGGCCGTCGCGTGACACCGGCCGGCATCGTCATCCGCACGCACTCGTACGCGTGGGGGCTGGCCATCAGTCCCGACCAGTCCCGCGCGGCACTGTTGCGGGCCGATGCGATCGAGGTGGTCGACCTGGCCCCACCGCATGCCATCCGGCGCTATCCGCCTCGGGGGACGAAGGACGAGTCGTACGGGTCGGGCACCTACATGGGCGTCACCTTCTCGCCTGATGGCCGGTCGCTCTACTACAGCAACGCCAACGAGGGGCAGATCCTGCGCCTCGACCTCGGTACGGGCCTGGTCACGCCTGTCGTCGACATCGACGACGACACCGTCACGGACAGCTTCGTCGGCGACTTCGTGCTGACGCGTGACGGCACCACCATCGTCGCCGTGGACCAGGCCAACTTCCGGCTGGTGACGATCGACGTCGCCGCGGGCCGGGTGCGGCAGTCCGTGCGCGTCGGGCGCCACCCGTTCGCCATCGCGCTCTCGGCCGACGAGCGCACCGCCTGGGTGTCCAACGTCGGCATGTTCGAATACCCGCTCATTCCGGGCGTCACCGCGGAGAATCGCGCCACGGCCGGCATCACGTTCCCGGCGTACGGCATCCCCTCGAGGGAGGCCGTCGAGGGGACCACGGTCGAGGGCGTGGCGGTGCCTGGTCTCGGGCCGCTCAATCATCCCGACGCGATGTCGGTCTTCAAGGTCGACCTCGCCTCGGCGACGGTGACGCAGAAGATCCACACGGGCTATCTCGTGGGCGCCGAGCGTGGCGACACGCGCACCGTTGGCGGCGCCAGTCCGGGCGCGCTGGCGGTCGGGCGCGATCGCATCTACGTCTCCAACGCGACCAACGACACGGTCAGCGTGCTCGACGCCGCCACCGGCGCGCGGGTGGCCGAGATCGAACTCAACGTGCCCGGGCTCGAGACGCTGCGCGGTGTGCTGCCGTTCTCGGTGGCGCTGACGGCCGACGAATCGCGGCTCTACGTCGCGTGCGCGGGGCTCAACGCGGTGGCCGTCATCGACGTGCGGACGCGGCGCGTCGAGGGCTACGTGCCGGCGGGCTGGTTCGCGGCGCTGCTCGCCCTGTCACCGGATGGCCAGCGGCTGTACGTGGCGAGTGCCAAGGGACTCGGATCCGGCCGGAACGCCGGGCCCGACTTCGCAGACCCGGGGCGCGGCCTGCATCCCGGCGACATCATGCAGGGCACCCTGCAGATCGTCGACGCACCGCGCGGCACCGTGCTGACCGACGGCACGCGACAGGTGGTGGAGAACACCTACGTGCGGCGGGCCGTACCCGCGGAGGCGTCGCGCCGACTGCCGTACGACAACTCCCGTGCCGACGGCCCGATCACGCACATCGTCTTCGTCGTCAAGGAGAACCGCACGTTCGACCAGGTCTTCGGCCAGCGGCGCAACGCGCGCGGCAATCCGGCCGGGGCCACCCTCGGGCTCGGGGTGCGGGTGGCGAGTCGCGACGGCACGCGCGTGCTCGACCGGGTGGACATCACGCCGAACCACCATGCGCTCGCGGACCGGTTCGCGATCAGCGACAACTTCTACTGCGATGCGGATCAGTCCAACACCGGACACCGCTGGGTCGTCGGCGTCTACCCGAACGAGTGGGTCGAAGTGAACGCGCGATCGCGCATCGAGTCGCGTCCCTTCGGCACCGCGCCAGGCCGGCGCAACGTCAACGGCGCCAGCGCCGTGATCAACCCCGAGGACTACAACGAAGCCGGCGCCCTCTGGGAGCACCTGTCGCGACACGCCGTGTCGTTCTACAACTTCGGCTTCGGCGCCGAGATGCCGCAGTCGATCGAGGAGCAGATGCACAAGGAGACCGGCATCCGCATGGCGGTCTCGTTCCCGCTGCCCAAGGCGCTCTTCGACCGATCCTCGCGCAAGTACCCGACGTACAACATGGCCATCCCCGACCAGTACCGCATGGACATGTTCGAGGAGGAACTGCGCGATCGCTGGGAGAGCGGAGACGAACCACTGCCGTCCCTCCTCACGATCGTCCTCCCCAACGACCACATGACCGGCGAGCATCCCGAGGACGGCTATCCGTTCCGCGAGTCCTACGTCGCCGACAACGACCTGGCCCTCGGCCGCCTCGTCGAGCGGCTGTCGCACACACGGTGGTGGCCGCACATGCTCATCGTCGTGACCGAAGACGATGCGCAGGGCGGCACCGACAGCGTGGACGCGCACCGATCGCTGCTGATGTTCATCAGCCCGTGGGTCAGGCGGGGCTACGTCTCGCCGGTGCTGGCCAGCTTCGGCTCCGTCATGCGTCTGCAGTTCACCTTGCTGGGCCTGCCAGCGCTGAACCAGTTCGACGGGACGGCGACGCTGGTGGACGACATCTTCACGGACACCCCGGACATCACGCCGTACTCGGCCCTCGACGTGGACCGGCGCCTGTTCGACCCGGCGGTGGCCTTCTCGCCGTTCGACCGCCGCTTCAACTGGAAGGCGATGGTCGAGTCGCCGGTGATGGACGATCCGGCCGACATGCGCCGCGACCTCGCCGCCGCGCCGTCACGTCCGTGAGCTCGGCGGCGGGCGTCCGGCGAGCGGTCCCTCTGTAGCAGCGACAGTCTGGCAATTGTTGCGGCGCCGACCTCCCGCCGCCGCCGCGCCCTGGCCGACGGTACTGTGGAAGCACGCCCATGACGACCGTCACCCTCACGCCCGTCGCCGCGGACGCCGAAGAGGCACGCCGCAAGGACTACAGCCTCGTCGGTCGCGACACCGTGCGCGCCATCGAGCGCGGGCTCGCGGACGCCGACTGGTACACGTCACCGGTCCCGCGTGACGTGATGCGCGAGCTGCTCGAACGCCGGGATGGCCCGGCCATCCGGGACACGCTGCTCTACTTCGGCCTGATCGCCGCGAGCGGGTGTGCGACCTGGGCGCTCTGGCAGTCGTGGTGGGCACTGGTGCCGATGATGATCTACGGCGTGCTCTATGCCTCGGCGTCGGACGCGCGTTGGCACGAGGCCGGCCACGGCACGGCCTTCCGCACCGACTGGATGAACAACGCGCTCTACGAAGTGGCGTCGTTCATGGTGCTGCGCGAGTCGGTGCCGTGGCGCTGGAGCCACACCCGTCATCACAGCGACACCATCATCGTGGGGCGCGACCCCGAGATCGCCATCCCGCGGCCACCCGACCTGCTCGAGATGTTCCTCAAGGTCTTCAACTACCGGGCGTGGCGCCGGTATGTGACCAACATCACGCTGCACGCCATCGGACGGGTCACGCCGATCGAAGCCACCTTCATCCCGCCGTCCGAGTACCCGAAGGTGTTCCTGCGGGCCCGCCTCTACGCCGCGATCGTGCTGGCGATGATCGGGCTGTGCGTGTACTTCCGCACCTGGCTGCCGTTCGTCTTCGTGCTGGGCCCCAACCTCTACGGCGCGTGGCTGATGGCGATCTATGGCTGGACGCAGCACGCCGCGCTGGCCGAGAACGTGCTCGATCACCGGCTCAACTGCCGGACGATCTACATGAACCCGGTGCACCGGTTCCTCTACTGGAACATGAACTACCACACGGAGCACCACATGTTCCCGCTGGTGCCGTATCACCAGTTGCCGCGCCTGCACGCCCTCGTCAGGGACGACTGCCCGGAGCCGTACCCGAGCCTGCTGGCGGCATACCGCGAGATCGTGCCGGCCGTGCTCCGCCAGATCCGCGAGCCAGGCTGGTACGTGCGCCGCGCGCTGCCGCCGACCGCGCGCCCCGTCGGCACCCGACCGACGGCCGCGGCCATCATCCCGACGGGTGTCCCCTCACCCGAGGGCTGGATCGACGTGTGCGCCAGCACCGTGCTCCGCGCCGAGGACGTGATTCGCGTCGACCACCACGACCAGACGTACGCCGTCTATCGCACCGCACGAGGCACGGTGCACGCCACCGACGGCATGTGCACCCACGGCAACACCCACCTGGCCGACGGCATGGTCAGCGGCACCCTCGTCGAATGTCCGAAGCACAACGGTCGCTTCGATGTCGTCACCGGCGAACCGCGCCGCCTGCCGGTGTGTCTCGCGCTGCGGACCCACGCGGTCAAGGAGGAGGGCGGACGCGTGTGGCTGAACGTCTCCCGCGCCCAGGTCCCTGATGCGTCGGCCCCGGTCTACACGTTCCGCGTCGTCAGCAACCACAACGTGGCGACGTTCATCAAGGAGCTGGTGCTCGCGCCGCTCGCGCCGGACCGGGAGTCGGGCGTCGACAGTCGGGCCTCGGACTGGCCGGCATACGCCCCGGGGCAGTACATGCAGCTGCACATCCCGGCGTACGGCGAAGTGCGGCTCTCCGAGATCGCCGTCGACGAGCCGTATGCGTCGGTGTGGGCGGCGCATCACCTGTTCGACCTGCGGGCGCACAACACGCTGTCGGTGAAGCGCAACTACTCGCTGGCGACCAATCCGGCCTCGCCGACCCGCGAACTGCGCTTCAACGTGCGCATCGCGACCCCGCCGAGCGGGCAGGACTGCGACGCCGGCGCCGGGTCGTCGTGGGTGTGGCGACTCAAGCCCGGCGAGACGGTGCAGGCCAGCGGGCCCTTCGGCGACTTCCTGCCTCGCGACGGCGATCGTGAGCTGGTGTACGTCGGCGGAGGGGCTGGCATGGCGCCGATCCGCGCGCACCTCTCGCATCTGTTCGAGACGCTGCAGACGGGACGTCAGGTGTCGTACTGGTATGGCGCACGCTCGGGGCAGGAGGTGTTCTACGAGGATTACTTCCGCGACCTCGAAGCCAGGTTCCCCAACTTCCGTTTCCATGTCGCGCTGTCGGCACCGCTGCCCGAGGAGGACTGGCGCGGCGCCACCGGCTTCATCCACGACGTCCTGCGTCGTGCCTGCCTGGCCACACATCCGAGCCCGTCGGCGGCCCAGTACTTCCTCTGCGGTCCGCCCCTCATGGTGCAGGCGACGCGGGAGATGCTGCGGCACGAGTTCGGCGTCGCCGCCGCCGACATCGTCACGGACGAGTTCTAGCCGCTACAGGTCCATCGGCTCGAGCTTCGGCAACAGGAGGTGGATGGCCAGCAGGGCCAGCGAATACGAACACGCGGCGATGGCGAACGGCACGAAGAAGTTGTTGTTGGTCGCGTCGAGGACCCGCGCCACCAACTGGGCGAAGAACATGCCGGCGATCGAGCCGGCCATGCCGCCGATGCCGACCACCGAGCTCACCGCCTGTCGGGGCACCGTGTCGCTCACCAGCGTGAAGAGGTTGGCCGCGTAGCCGCAGTGCGCGGCCGCGGCCAGCGTGACGATCGCCACCGCCCACCACACGTGCGTCACCGGCACGAGCGGGGTGAGGAAGACCGGCAGGATGCACACCGAGCAGACCAGCAGGGCGGTCTTGCGGGCCGCGTTCACCGTCCAGCCGCGCCGCAGCAGCGTCGACGACAGCCAGCCGCCCGCGATGCCGCCGAGGCTCGCGATCGTGAAGATGGTCACCAGCGGCAGGCTGCTCTGGGTGAGTCCCAGCCCGAACCGTTTGTTGAGGAAGTCGGGCACCCAGAAGATGTAGAACCACCAGACCGGCGATGACGCCATCATGCCGATCATGAACGCCCACGTCTGCGGCCGGCCGAGCAGCGCCGCCCAGGGCAGGGGCGGCCGCGGCGGGTCGGGCGGATCCTGGCGGATGTACGCCAGTTCCTCGGCGTTCACGCGCGGATGCTGGTCGGGGCTCCTGTAGATCCAGAGCCACGCCGCCAGCCACAGGAAGCCGATCGCCCCGGTGACCACGAAGGCGCCTTCCCAGCCCCAGCGCGACGCCAGCCAGGGCACCACGATCGGACAGGTGATGGCGCCGACGTTGCTGCCGGCGTTGAAGACGCCGGTGGCGAAGGCGCGCTGTTCCTTCGGGAACCACTCGCTGACGGCCTTGACCGCTGCCGGCAACGTCCCGCCCTCCGCCAGCCCGAGCGCGGCCCGTGCGGCACTGAAGCCCACCACCGTCGTCATCGCGCCGTGCGCCATGGCGGCGACGCTCCACAGGGCGACGGCCACCGAGAAGCCGAGGCGGATGCCGAAGCGGTCGAGCAGGCGACCCGAGACGGCATAGCCCACGGCGTACGCGGCCTGGAACGCCGTGACCATCCAGCCGTAGTCCTTCTGGTCCCAGCCGAGCGCCTCGTCGAGCAGCGGCTTGAGGACACCGATCACGGCCCGATCGACGTAGTTGATCGTGACCGCGAAGAACAGCAGGACGACGACGGTCCAGCGGACCGAGCTCACCGAGCGTCGAACTCGCGGATCTTGAGGTTGCGGAACCAGACCACCGTGTCGTGATCCTGCAGCAGGAGGGGCGTCCGGATCTTGTCGGCAAAGCCCTTGACGTCCTTGAACTTGCTGGTGGCGATGCCGCGCGCGGCCTGCTCGCTGGTGATGTCGTACCCGAGCACGAGCACGCCGTTGAGCCAGTGCTCGACGGTGGTGCCGCGCACGACGAGCCGCGACGTGTTCCACTCGCCGACCGGGCGGGCGGCCGTCTTCGCCGCAGGGATGACGTCGTACCACGCCCCGGTCTTCTGGCGCTCGTTCAGGGACATCACCGTGTAGTTGTCGTCGTCGATCGTCTGGTACTCGTGGCCGATGGCGCCGCCGGCATTGCCCCGCGCCTCGTCGACGAAGTACTTGATGCCGCTGTTGCCCTGGAACGACAGCCGCCAGTCCCACGCGAACTCGAAGTCGCCGTACGACGTGGTCGTGATGATGTCGCCGCCCTTCTTGCCGAGGCCCTTGATGGTGCCGTCCTCGACCACCCACCCCTGGGTGGGGAAGTCGCGCTTGCCGAAGCCCTTCCACCCGCTGGTGGTCCTGCCGTCGAACAGCAGCCGCCAGCCCTCGGCCTGTTCACGCGCCGTCAGGGCGTTCTGGGCCGGGGCGCCCGGGGCGCGCTCCTCGAGTTGCGTCGCGATGCGGCGCCACGTGGCGATGTTGGCCGCCAGGTTCTGGCGCGGATCACCAGGAACGTTGTAGGCCTGCAGGCCGATCGGGCCGTCGTAGCCGGCCGCCTTCAACTGCTGCAGGTAGCCGACCATGTCGAAGTCGCCCTGGTCGAGCCGCGTGATCCACGTCTTTGCCGCCAGGTCCACGCCGTTGATGCTGACACGCGTGGCCAGCGGGGCCACGGCCTTCAGCGTCGCGTCGAGCCGGTCGCCGACGCCGCTCATGAACTCGTGACACAGGTTGATGCTGGCGCCGACGTTCTTCCGCTTTGCCTTGCCGACGATGCGGGCCGAGTCGGTGGCGTGCTCGACATAGAAACCGGCGTGACCGTAGAGCGCGACCTGCACGCCCTGCGCCTGCGCGAGGTCGGCTACCTTGCGCACGTTGTCGACGGCGCGGGCGTCGTGATTGCCCGTCACCTTCGATTCGCGCACGGTGATCCACAGCACCGTGTCGGTCCCCTTCAGCAGGCGGATCGCCTCCGGCAGCCGAGGATCGAATGCCTCGGTGTCGATGTACGTGTGGACGTAGAGGCCGTAGATCTTCAGCCCAACGGCGGCGAACGCCTTCTGCCAGCGCGCGAGGTCCTCCGGCGTCGTGTAGTTGTAGCTGATACCGTCGTAGCCGAGTGCCTTCAGCGTCTGCGCCTGCTGTTCGGGCGTCCAGGACCCTCGCCCGGCGCCGTTGTCGAAGACGAAGAACTCGGGACGAGCCACGGCGAGTGGCGCCAGCAGGAGCACGAGCGCGAACGCGAGCGCCACGCGGCCGATGCCGAATGCCGAATGCCGAATGCCGTTCACTTCGTCCCCCAGTCACCACGACCCGCGGGGGCCTGCAGGTGGCGGTTGGCCTCGTCGTCGTTGGTGAAGCGTTCGGCGGCGGGATCCCATGTCAGGGCCTTGCCCTGGCGCTTCACGCCGATGTGCGCCAGATGGCAGATCGAGATGGTGCGCTGTCCGATCTCGGCATCCTCCATCGTCTGGCCACGACGCTTGACGGCGTCGATGAAGTCGACGCGCTCGCTGCGGAGCGGGAAGCGGAGAGCGTCGGCGCCCAGCTGCACCGCGAGGATCGAAGGACGGCTGGCTTCGAGGAACTCGGGATGGGCGGCCGACTTCGAGTAGTTGACCTGCAGCCAGCCCTTGTCGCCCTCGAAGCGGATGTGCGGCTGGTCCATCGTGTAGAACATCTCGACGCCGTTGGCGAACCGGTAGCGCGCGTCGAACGTCTCGAGCACGTCCCAGACGGGGTCGTCGTGGTACTTGCCGGTGGCCTGGACCTCGATGGGACCGGTGCGTTCGGTGCCGTTGGCCCACTGACAGATGTCCACCAGGTGCGCGCCCCAGTTGGTGAGCATGCCGTCGGCGTACATCGTGCTGCGGAACCAGCCGGGCCGCCCCTTGATGTCGCGCGGATTGTGCACGCGCTTCTGCATGTAGGGTACCTTCGGGGCCGGACCGAGCCACAGGTCGTAGTCGAGTTCGGCGGGCACCGGCGCCTCGACGGCGGCTTCCTGGGGGAACTCCTCCTTCGGCGACGCGACCCGGATGGTGCGCAGCGTGCCGAGGTGTCCGTTGCGGACCAGTTCGACGGCACGATGGAAGCGCTCGAGCGAGCGGAACTCGCTGTCGACACGGAAGACGCGCTTGTGCGTCGCCACTTCGTTCACGAGCTGACGCCCTTCGGCGATGTAGCGGGTGATCGGCTTCTCGAGCGACACATCCTTGCCGGCACGCAAGGCCATCAGCGCCATCGGCACGTGCCAGTGGTCGGGCGTCGAGATCATGACGGCGTCGACGTCGGTGCGGGCCAGCACCTCACGGAAGTCGCGATAGGTGGCGCATCCCTTGTACGTGCCCGAGGGGGCCTTCGTGGCGTAGGTGGACTCGACGAGGGTCTTCGCCCGATCCAGGCGCCAGCTGTCGACGTCGCACACCGCCACCACCTGCACGCCGGGCACGGCCATGAACTCGGGGATGTTCATGGTCTGCGCCTGGCGACCGGTGCCGATGAACGCCAGCGTGATGCGCTCGCTCGGCGCCTGCCTGCCGAAGACGCGCGACGGCAGGATCGTGGGGACGGCCGCACCTGCGGCGATCAGCCCCGCGGACTGGAGGAACTCTCGGCGTTGCATGGTCCGACCAGCGTAGCCGGAACGCCCCGTGGCGCAATCCCCTTGAACATGCCGCAGAAATTGAGTGAATGTTGGTGCTATGTCTGGCCCGGAGCGCCGCCACCTCTACCTGCCGGCCCGCGACCGCTCCTTCTGGAAGGCGCAGGACGCGACGCTGCCGCTGCTGTACCTGGCCTGGGGCACCCGGGACTTCCATCGGCAGCCGATTCCCGCCAGCCGCCACGAGGGCTGGGTCTGCGTGCTCATCGAGGAGGGCGCGCCCACCATGGTCGTGCGGCGACAGGCGCTGCGGATGCCGGCCGGGACCCTGGCCCTGATCGGCCCGGACTGCCCCTTCGGCTGGAAGGGGGCCGCGTCGGGGCAGTCGCGCTTCCGGATGTGGATGTGGCGGTCGTTCACCGGGACCATGGGCCGCACCGACCTGCGCGCGTCGTACGTGACGCGGACACTGGCGCGGCACGAACGGCAACCGTTCCTGCAACTGCACGACCTCTGCCGGCGCGAGGTGCTGCGCGTGCCCGGGCCCGACGCGTCGTATCTCGAAGGCTGCCGCATCCTCTTCGATGCCACCATCCAGCGTGAGGTGCTGGATCGTCGCGAGGCGGGCGGCGACGCCTCCGACGGCGTGGCGCTGGCGCGGACCTGGATGCGCGCCCACCTCGACTCGCGCGAGCCCATCGCGCGATTGTGCGACTACCTCGCCGTCTCGCAGTCGACGCTCTACCGGCTGTTTGCCGCGGCCGAGGGCATGAGCCCGCTGGCGTACTTCCACGAGGCGCGCATGGCGCGGGCGCGCGAGCTGCTGACCACCAGCACCCTCTCGGTGAAGGAGGTGGCGCACGTGCTGGGCTACGAACACGCCAACGACCTCAGTCGGGCCTATCGGCGCCGCTTCGGCGAGCCACCGACCCACACCCGGCGGTAGGCGTCCGGCGCCAGCGCTGGACGTATCATCCCGCCCATGCCGAGATCCGTCGAGACGCCGTCGCCGTCACCCACCCGTCGCTCCTCCCGCCGCGCCGCCGTCGCGGCCGGACTCGCCACGCTCACCGGCGCCGCGGCGGCCGCCACGGCACCTGAGGGGCAGCCCACGGCCGCCTCATCGCCCGGCCCGGTCGCGGCGGGCTGGACGCCGAAGAAGGTCGCCATCAACCGGGCCGACCGCGCGACGCGCAACCCGCTGCTGTCCCACTGCATCCGCTCCGGCCCGCTGCTGTTCCTTGCCGGGATCGGCGGCTGGTATCCCGAGGATCGCGCCGAGCCCGGTGACGCACGGGTGCAGACCGACAGCGCCCTGAAAGCGATGCGTGCGCTGCTCGAGCAGGCGGGCTCGTCGATGGCCAACGTGCTGAAGGTGCACATGACCATCTCCGACCCGAACCGTAACCTGCCGCTGGTCAACGAGGGGTACCGTGGCCACTTCCCCGACCCGCCGCCGGCGCGCTCCTACAGCGGGTGCGGTGTCGATGAACAGGGCCGGGCGCACGTCCTCATCCAGATCGACTGCGTCGCCTACGTGGACTGACCTGACGCTGACGGCCCGTTCCACCTCCGCCACGGCTGCGGCGGACAGGTCGGAGAACGGGCCCTACCCAATGTCGCCGGCTGTCAGGCGCAGGCCGCGTCGCTCTGCTCGACCAGGCGCGCCAGCGTCTCCGGATCGGCGGGCTTGGTCAGGTGGTGCGAGAAGCCGGCGGCGCGGGTGCGGGCGCGATCGACCACGTCGCCGTAGCCGGTGACGGCAATCAGGACGCAGCGTTGCTGCAGTCCCTGCGCCAGCAGGCGCCTGGCCACTTCGTAGCCATCGAGCTCGGGCAGGCCGATGTCGCAGATGACCACATGCGGGCGATGGCGCTGGACGGCGTCGAGCCCCGCGAACCCATCGCGGGCGACGGTCACGTCGTGGCCGATCCGTTGCAGGTACACCGAGAGCGCCTCGGCCGCATCGGCGTTGTCCTCGATGATCACCACGCGACGCCGTTCACCCTCATGCGCCGGTGCTTCCGGCGCTGGCAGCGGCGCGACGACGTCGGCGTGCAGCGGCAGGGTGATCGTCGCCTCGGTGCCCTGATCTTCGCCGTCGCTGGCGATGGACGCCGTGCCCCCGTGCAGCGACGCCAGCGATCGCACGACCGTCAGGCCGATGCCGAGGCCGCCCTGCCCGCGGTCCAGCGGGCGCTCGGACTGCGCGAACAGGTCGAACACTCTCGACAACTGGTCGCGCGGGATGCCCTGTCCCGTGTCCCGGACGCGGATCTGCACGGCGCCGGCGACACGCGCGGCGCGCACGTGGACGTGCCCGCCCGGCGGGGTGAAGCGGATGGCGTTGGTGAGCAGGTTGCCGACCATCTGATCGAGGCGCACCGGATCGGCCATCACGACGAGGGGGCGGTCCGGCACCTCCCGCGTCAGGTCGAGTCCCTTCTCGCGTGCGGCGGCCCCGGCGGCTTCACAGGCCTGATGGACGACCTCACGCACATCCAGTGGGCGGCACTTGAGCGTGACGACGCCACGCGTCAGGCGCGAGACGTCGAGCAGGTCGTCCACCAGACGCGTGACGTTGGCCAGCTGTCGTTCCATCAGGTGCTGCATCCGCTCGGCCATCTGCTCGTTGGGCGAGAGGCGCAGCACCTGCAGCCCGGTGCGCAGCGAGGCCAGCGGGTTGCGCAGTTCGTGGGCCAGCATGGCGAGGAACTCGTCCTTGCGCTGGGCCGACTCGTCGCGCTGCTGCAACAGGTCGCGCATCTGGTACTGACGCCCCCTCGCCCGCAGCGCCGCCTGCACGGTCGTCGTCAGCGTCGGCAGCACCAGCGGCCGCGGCAGCAACGAGACGTTGCCGAGCGACTGCAGCGGATGCGGCGCATTGAGGTCCTCGCCATCGGCGCCTACCACGATGATCGGCAGGTCCGACCAGGGGGGCTGCGCCTCGAGCAGGCGCTCGAGGCTGCTCGTGACGTCGCCCGTCAGCAACTCGCCGGCGATGAGCAGCGTGCCGGCGCCCTCCTGCAGCGCCGCCATCGCCTCGGCCCAGGTGCGCGTCAGCAGGCAGGCGAAGCCGCGGTCGCGCAGGACGTCGCACGTGAGCTGGCCGTCGCGGCCGGGCGCCCACACGACGACGCGGGCGTCGCTCATGTCCGGACACGCGACAGGTCGCCCTGCACGCCCGTGAAGCGCGGGTTGCCGGTGAGCACGCCCTCGAAGTCGGCCAGCGGTGGCCCGATGTGCAGACCCTGGGCGTCGACCTGCAGCTCCCGGACGAGGACCTCGTGCGCGCCCGTGCGCTTCTTGACCACCGAGATGGCGCGCCGGACCTGTCCGAACGCCTCGAAGTACCGCAACAGCAGCACCGTGTCGGCCAGGTAGCTGATGTCGAGCGGCGAGGTCAGCTGCGCGCCGAGGATGCCGTGCTGTGCCAGCGTCAGGATGGTGACGACGTTGCGATGGCTGAGGAAGGTGAGCAGCTCGTGCAGGTGCGCCGAGAGGAACCGCTCCTCGGGCATCGCGCTCAGGTAGCCGCTGAGGCTGTCGATGACCACCATCGACGCCCCGTCGGCCACCGCCTGCGCCACCATGTGCGTGAACTCGCCGGCCGAGAACTCCGCGGCGTCGACCTGTCGCAACTGCACGTGGCCACTGTCGATCAGGACCTGCATGTCGAGGCCGAGGCGCTGGCTGCGGTCGACGAACGACCGCGTCGTCTCGTCGAAGATGAAGATCGCGACCGTCTCGCCTTGCCGTGCCGCCGATACCGCGTACTGCGTCGCGATGATGCTCTTGCCGACGCCGGCCGGTCCCATCAGCAGCGTGCTCGACCCCCGGCGTAGTCCGTCCCCGACGAGGGCGTCCAGCGCCTTCACCTCGCTCGACAGCGTCGTCGTCGGCATCGGTTCGAAGTGCTCGGCGGCGATGAGGCGCGGGTAGACCTCGACGCCGCCGGTGCGGATGGCGAAGTCGTGGTAGCCGTCGCGGAACGGGATGCCGCGCATCTTGTGCACCCGCAGGCGGCGCCGCTGGCCGCCGTACTCGGCCGAGTCCTGCTGCAGCGTGATGTACCCGTGCGCGAGCGCCTCGGCCTGCAGATCACCGCCTGCGCCGGTGGTCATCTCCTGCATCAGCAGTGCCGTGCAGCCGCAGCTGGTGAACAGCTCGCGCATCGCCAGCACATGACGCCGGTAGCGCAGGACATCGCGCGAGAGGTGCCGGATGTCGGAGAACGGGTCGAACACGACCCGCGTCGGCCGGACCTGCTCGACGGCCGCGACGATGGCATTGCGGATGTCGTCGAGTTCGACGTCGCCGGGCGAGAAGAAGGAGTACTGCTGCTCGGGGTCGAGTTCGCGGGCGGGGGAGGCCGGATTGGCCACGACGATGCCGTCGAGGGACCAGCCGTGCGACGCGGCAATCAGTTCGAGCTCGCGCTGGGCTTCCGACAGGCTGATCCAGAGCGTCCGCTCGCCGCGCTGTCGGCCTTCGAGCAGGAACTGCATGCCGACGGTCGTCTTGCCGGCGCCCGACTCGCCTTCGAGCAGGTACATGTGGCCCTGCGGCAGACCACCGCCGAGGATGTCGTCGAGCCCTGCGATGCCCGTCGAGACCGACGGCCCGAAGCGGGCGGGTCCTGCGCCATTCGTCCCTGCCACCAACCGGCTCCCTCCGGCGAACTCGTCCGTACGCGCGTCATGGCGCGTGGGCATCGCCACAGTGCACGGCTTCAGATCTATGCGAGAGCGCGGCTGAAGTAAACCGCAAGTTAGCTACAGCTGACGTAAAAAACGAACGGCCGAGCGAAGCCGCCCGGCCGTCGTGTCTCTCTTCTGTGCGGGTGGCGCGAATCGCTGCGCCACGGCACCCCATCCGGCATGCCTAGATGCCCTTCGGTGCCCACCCCTGCTCGTACTCGCGCCCCCACAGCTTCATGGCGTCGGCGTCCTGCTGGATGCGTCCGGTGGCCGGGTCGCACGTCAACGTGCGGCCGGTCTTCCAGGCGATGTTGCCGAGGTGCGCCATCATCGTGCTGACGTGGCCGCCGTCGATCGGCGTGAACAGCGTCGCCTTGCCGCGGATGCCGTCGAGGAAGTTGGCCGTGTGCAGTGCGTCGAGGCGCACGGCCGGGCCGACCTGGCTGGTCGACGCCCCGGGGTCGGTCTTGACCTCCTCGACGACGGTGCCCTTCAGGTCGTAGATCGTGTAGCCGTCGCCGTCGATCATCAGCGAGCCCTGCTCGCCATGGAACGTCACGCCGACGCCGTTGCCCTGCGGCTTGTAGCCGTTGGCGCTCATCGACTCCCAGCTCACCATCTTGCGGTCCGGGTACTCCAGCGTCACGATCTGCGTGTCGGGGAATTCCCAGTCGTCCTTGTAGTGGTAGCGGCCGCCGGCCGACGTCACGCGCGTCGGGTGCTCCACCTGCAGGCCCCAGCGCGCGAGGTCGAACATGTGCGTGCCGTTGTTGGCCGACTCGCCGGTGCCCCAGTGCCAGCGCCAGTGCCACTCGTAGTGCACCACGTTGTCGAGGAACGGGCGACGCGGGGCCGGGCCCTGCCACAGGTCGAAGTCGAGCCACTGCGGCACCGGCGCCGGCTTGCCGAGGCCGATCGACGTGCGGGCGTTGGCGTACCAGGTGCGTGCGTTGTAGACGCGTCCGATGCGGCCGCCGTGCACGAGCGCGATCGCCTTCTGCACGTTGGGCCACGAGCGCCGCTGGTTCCCCATCTGCACCACCTTGCCGGTGCGCTTCTGGGTCTCCACGAGCACCTCGCCTTCGCGCGGGTTGTGACTGCACGGCTTTTCCACGTACACGTGCTTGCCGGCGTTCAGCGCGAGGATGGCCGCCGGTGCGTGCCAGTGATCGGGCGCGGCGATGACCAGCGCGTCGACGTCTGGCGATTCGACGACCTTGCGCACGTCGGGGATGGCACGCGGCCGGCCGCCGCCGGCCTCCGACACGAGCTCGATGGCCCGCGCCGCCGCGCGCGTGTCCACGTCGCAGATCGCGGTGATGGCGGCGCCGGGGGTGTTCAGGAACGCCCGCGTGAGCTGCGCGCCACGGCTGTTGACGCCCATGATGGCGACCCGCACGCGGTCGGCGGCGGCCCCGGGTTGCAGGCGGATGGCCGGCGCGGCCGACGCCAGGGCAGGAGCGACGAGGCTGGCACCGAGGCCGGCCGAGGCAGTCTTCAGAAACGAACGACGATCGAGGGAATCGGGCATGGCGCCCCTACAATACGCCGTTCCCGGAGGATTCGTGCCCCTGACCACCCTGCGCCCCCAGTCACCGGCCTACCAGCTGTTCATGCTCGTCCTCTGCATCGTCACCCTCATGGGGGTCGCCGTCCAGGTCATCGCCCGCCCGCCCGCGGAGGTGCGCGGCATCCTGCAGGTGGCCGACACGATCGTCTGCGCCTTGTTCTTCGGCGATTTTCTCGTCACGCTGCGCCGGGCGCCCGACAAGTGGCGCTACATGTACACGTGGGGCTGGCTCGACCTCGTTTCGAGCATTCCGGTGTTCGACGCGGCACGGTGGGGGCGGGCGGCGCGCATCGCCAGGTTGCTCAGGCTCCTGCGCGGCGTGCGGGCCTCGATGATCCTCACCGAAGTGGTGCTGATGCGGCGTCGTCAGAGTGCGGTGCTGGCCGCGGCGCTGACGCTGCTGCTGGTGCTGGTGTCCGCGGCGGTGCTGATCCTGACCGTCGAGGACGCGCCCCAGTCCAACATCCTCACGGCCGAGGACGCGCTGTGGTGGGCGACGACGACGCTGACGACCGTCGGCTACGGCGACCGCTATCCGGTGACCACCGAAGGACGCGTCATCGCTGCGGTGCTGATGGGCGCCGGCGTGGGGTTGGTCGGGGTCCTCTCAGGTTTGCTGGCGTCCTGGTTCATGGAGCCGGTGCGCACGGAGGAGCAGCGCGAGGAGGACCTCGGCGAGCTTCGCAGCCTGCGCCAGGAGATTCAGGAACTGCGCGCGCAGATGGCGCAGCGGCACGGCGGCCCGTAGCTGGACTATGCTTCGGCTCGTCCTCGACGCTCCGCAGCCATGCCGGCGGGCCGACCCGCCAGAAAGAGCCCCATGTCGCACGTGCCAGACACGCCGGAGGCCCTCGTGGCCGACTCGCATCGGCAGATCCAGCGGGCCTGGCGCTACTTCGCCCGCGCGCTGCCCGGCGGGGGCGTGATCGAGCAGGACGGCCTGCTCCTCACCGATGCCCGCTCACCCCTCGCGTTCATGAACGCCGCGTTCCTGACCACCCTGGCGAGCGACGAGGACGATCTTCAGCGGCGCATCGAGGCGGCCGCGGCGCACTTCCGACGCCGCGGCCTGCCCTGGGTGTTCATGCCGGCCGAGGACCTGGTGGCCGAGCCCCTGCGGGCCCATCTCGACGCGATCACGGCCGCCGCCGGCCTGCAGTTCATGATGCCGATGACCGGCATGGTGGCGCCCGCCCTCCAGCCCTCGGCGCGCCCCCTGCCGACGCTCGAGTACCGCGCCGTGACCGACGAGGCGACGCGTCGCGCGGTGGCCGACATCAACGGCGAGGGCTACGCCATGCCGGGCGACCTGATGCATGCGGCGACGGGCGTCGAGCGCCTCTGGGTCGACATGGTGGGCGTGGTCGGCTACGTCGATGGCGAGGCGGTGTCGACGGCCTCGGTGACGCCGGTCGACCAGACGGCCTACGTCTGCCTCGTCGCCACTCGGCCCGGCCACCAGGGCAAGGGCTACGCCGACGCCGTCATGCGCCGCGCCCTGGCCGACGCGCGCCGGGAGTGGGGCGTCCAACGGACCGTCCTGCACGCGACACCGGCCGGCCGCCCCGTCTACGCCCGCATGGGATACGCCGACACGAATCTGTTCCGCGTGTACGTGGGGGCCTGACCCCCGCGCCATCCCGCGTCTCGAGGTCGGGCTTTGACATCGGAGGGCCCGGACGCCATTCTGAAACAGCCGAACGGGCCTTCATGTCCATTGCCGCCACCGCGCTCTCGCGGTTCCTGACCTTCGACCGCGCCGCGTGGGCCCACCTCCGCGACAGCACGCCCCTGACGCTGTCGGAAGCCGACATCACCGCGCTGCGGGGGCTCAACGACGCCCTCTCGATGGACGAGGTCGTGCAGATCTACCTGCCGCTGTCGCGGCTGCTGAACCTGTACGTCGGCGCGTCGCAGGGGCTGTACCGCACCACGCAGACCTTCCTCGGCAACGATGGGGAACAGGTGCCGTTCATCATCGGCCTGGCCGGCAGTGTGGCCGTGGGCAAGAGCACCACCGCGCGCATCCTGCAGGCGCTGCTGTCGCGGTGGCCGAACCACCCCTCGGTCGATCTGGTGACCACCGACGGCTTCCTCTTCCCGAACGCGGTGCTCGAGAGCCGCGGGCTGATGAAGCGCAAGGGATTCCCGGAGAGCTACGACCGGGCGCGTCTCGTCCGGTTCCTGGCCGACGTGAAGGCCGGCGTGCCGGAAGTCCATGCGCCGGTGTATTCGCACCAGCGCTACGACATCGTCCCCGGACAGGTCCAGACCGTCCAGCAGCCCGACATCGTCATCGTCGAAGGGCTCAACGTGCTGCAGGCGCCGCCGCACCAGCGCGACACCGATCAGCTGTTCGCCTCGGACTTCTTCGACTTCTCGATCTATGTCGATGCCGACGAGCGCGACATCGAGCAGTGGTATGTGGCCCGTTTCCTGCGGCTGGTCGAGACGGTGTTCCAGGATCCCGATTCGTACTTCCACCGGTACGCGTCGCTGGACGACCGCCAGGCTCGCGAGACCGCCGCGCGGATCTGGACCGAGATCAACGAACCCAACCTGCGCGAGAACATCGAGCCGACGCGCATGCGCGCCCACCTGATTCTCACCAAGGGCGCCCGTCACCTCGTCGAGCAGGTCCAGTTGCGCCGCGTGTAGCCGTCGACCTTCAGGTCGACGGTCAGTGATCTTCCCGGCAGACCTTCAGGTCAC
>LNFM01004277.1_pt1 | contig 26630 bp, 23 predicted proteins | sample 596031 | NCBI WGS metagenome assembly LNFM01 (sample SAMN04254537, study PRJNA301005) | activated carbon metagenome | isolation source: dual media filters at the Ann Arbor, Michigan drinking water treatment plant | place: USA: Ann Arbor | reverse complement strand
GCAAGGGCTTCACGATCAAGGAGATCGCCAGCCTGATGGGCATCAAGTGGTTCACCGTCAACGACCACATCAAGTCCATCTACAAGAAGCTCAACGTCTCCAGCCGCGCTGAAGCGGCGGTGCTCGCCAGCAAGCAGGGGCTGGTATGACGCGCCGGCGCGCGCGCCAGTAGACGCTGCGCCGCGCGGCCATGCCCGCGAACAGCGCCACCCGCCCCCCCGGCCTGTCCAGGCCTTTCCCGGCCGAAGTTCCCGGCGCCGATTCAGCCTTCGAGTCCAGCGCGCTGGAGCGCAGCCTGGGCATCGAAGGTCCGACACGCTGGAGCGCCTGGCGCCGACGCGGCCTGCTGCTGGTGGCCCTGCTCGGCTGCCTGATCCTGTACTGGGGCGCAAGGGGGCTGGCGGCCACGCCGCACATCGCCGCGCAGTGGGGCAGCAACGAAGGCGGCGCGCTGGTGCTGCAGTCGAGCGCGCTGCCGGCGTTGCGGCCGCTGCAGGGGCAGGTGCTGGAGTCCATCGCCTCGGGCGCCGGCGACGCGCTGGCCATCGATGCCCGGCTGCTGCAGCATGCGCCGCGCTGGCAGGCCAGCGATGCCCAGCGCAGACAGCAGGCCGCGGCGCAGCAGCAACTGGCCGGCTGGCTGGCAGCGGGGCCGGTGCTGCTGCGCTTTGCCCCGGGCGACGAGGTCGTGGTGCGGGCCAGCCCCCGGGGCCTCGGCGGCCTGGGGCCGTTGTTCTGGCCCGTGGCAGCGCTGGCCCTGGCGCTGCTGCTCTTCGGCGCCGCGGTCTTCCTGGCGCAGCCGCGACCCCTCAACCTGCTGTTCCTGTCGATGACGCTGTTTCAGGCCATCAACCTGTCCCTGGGCGCGATCGAGACCATCGACGGCCTGGGCCTGCCGGCCGCAGGCCCCTGGCGCAGCCTGGACCTGCGCCTGGCGCTGGACGCCTGCACCGGCGCCGCGGCCGTGCACGCCCTGGCCTGGCATCCCCGCAGGCTGTCGCGCGCCGGGCTCATCGCCGCCGCGGCCTGGGCCCTGACCGGGCTGGGGCTGCTGCTGGTGCCGGCGCAACAGCTGGTGCCGGCGTGGTGGCTGGCCCAGGCGCTGGGCCTGGCACTGGTGCTCGCAGGCTGGGGTGTGGCGCGCCACTCGCACCGCCTGGAAGCCAACCCTTACGCGCTGGTGATGCAGCGCTTCTGCCTGGCCGCGGTGGCCGCCCTGCTGCTGGTGACGGCAACCGCCGCCGTGGGCAGCCTGTGGCCCGACAGCCCGCCGGGCCTGGCCGCTGGCGCAGGGCTGGCCTGGCACCTGCTGCTGGCGGCGCTGCTCATGGCCACGCCCTTCCTGGCGCGCAGCCGGCGCCTGCTGCGCGAGTTCATGCTGCTCATCGGCGTGGCCGCGGTGGCCACCGGCGCCGACCTCCTGTTCTCGACCCTGTTCGCGGTCGGGCCGCTGGCGTCGCTGGCAGCGGCGGTGACGGTGGCGCTGGCGCTGTACACGCTGCTGCGGCGCCGCCTGGGCGACGAATGGCTGGGCCGCAGCCTGCCCAGCGCCGAGCGCATCTTCGAGCACATCTACCGCGCGGCGCGCGAGGTGCAGGAGCGCCCGGCGCGCTACAACGCGGCCCTGAGCCAGCTGCTGCGCGAGCTGTTCGATCCGCTGGAGATGCGCCGCGTCGACCGCCTCCCGGACCGCTCACGCGTGGTCGGCGGCGGCTCGGTGCTGGTGGTGCCGGTGCGCCGCCCCGAAGATGACGGCACGCCCGAGATGGCGCTGATGCTGCGCTTTGCCAAGCGCGGCCAGCGCCTGTTCACGCTCGAGGATTCGCGCCTGGCCGACCGTGTGCTCGAGCAGCTGCGCCGCGCCGTGGCCTACGACAAGGCGGTGGAGCAAGGGCGCTCGGAAGAGCGGTTGCGCATCGCGCAAGACCTGCACGACGACATCGGCGCGCGCCTGCTGACGCTCATGTACCAGGCGCCAACACCCGAGCTCGAGGACTACATCCGCCACACGCTGCAGGACCTGAAGACGCTGACGCGCGGGCTGGCGGCATCGGAACACCGCCTGTCGCACGCCGCAGGTGAGTGGAAGGCCGACCTGGCGCAGCGCCTGGCAGCGGCGCAGGCCGAACTGGGCTGGGCCGTCAGCTTCGACCAGGACCGGCGCCTGTCGGTGGTGCAGTGGTCGGCACTGACGCGGGTGCTGCGCGAACTGGTGAGCAACGCGCTGTACCACGGCCACGCCACGCGCATCGACGTGCGCATGAACCTGGAAGGGCGGCGCCTCACGCTGCAGGTGGCCGACGACGGCGAAGGTCGCGAGCCGCAGACCTGGGCCCATGGCCTGGGCCTGGGCGGTGTGCGCAAGCGCGTCAAGCTGCTCGGCGGCGAGGTCGCCTGGCGCGAGAATCGTCCGCGCGGCATCGTCTGCGATGTCAACCTGAAGGACTTCACCAGCGTTGACTGAACCATGCGCACACCGCCCGCCCAGCTCTCCATGACAGTCCCGAGTGCGGGCGGGTCGTTTTCCGGGGACAATACGCGCTTCGTGTTGACCGGGGCTTCCATGCAGCAGCCCCAATGCCATGACCACTCGACGCGCGACCCCCGCCCCCGAAACCCCCTCCGGCCCCAAGCTGCGCCAGACGCAAGCCGAGTACACTGCCGCCCGGCCGCACGCCGAGCCCGGTGTCAAGCCGATGATGTCGAGTTCGAAGATGTACGTGTGCATTCGTTGCCACGCCAACTTCAAGACAGGCGACGGCAAGCCCGACCCGCGTTTGCGGGGTCTGGGCCGTTGCAATTCCTGCCTGGGCGTCACCGTACCCGCGCCCTGATCAGCAACTTTTCCCCAACCCACTGAAGGACTTCTTTCCATGTCGAACAGCAATCGTCGCGTTTTCCTGATGCAAGTCGCCGCCTGCGGCTCGGTTTTCGCCGCCACCGCCGCGCAAGCACAGGCTCTGGACGAGAAGGACCCCCAGGCCGTCGCGCTGGGCTACGTGGCCGACGCCAAGAAGGCCGACGCCAAGAAGTTCCCCAAGTACGCCGCTGACCAGAAGTGCAGCAACTGCGGCCTGTACCAGGGCGGCGCTGCCGCCACCGGTGGCTGCCCGCTGTTCGGCACCAAGCAGGTCGCTGCCGCCGGCTGGTGCAGCGCCTGGGTCAAGAAGGCCTGATCGAGGCTTCTTCCCGGTTCTCGAAGCGGCCCCTGCGGGGGCCGTTTTTCATGGCACGGCCGGGCATCGCCCACGCGCCAGAAGTAGGCCGGGCAATGGCCTCTAGTGCCGAGTACTCACGCGGCCGACTGTGTACCATCGACGCATCCTCAACGCCGCCACGCCCGCCCTCCACGATGACCGCCCGTGCCGCCCACCCCCTGCACCGCCCCGCGTCCGGCTTCACGCTGTTCGAGTTGTTGGTGGTCATGCTGATCATCGGCCTGCTGGCCAGCTATGTCGGACCGCGCTACTTTGCCCAGGTCGGCAAGTCCGAGGTCAAGGCCGCGCGCGCGCAGATGGACGCGCTGGAGAAGTCGCTCGAGCAATACCGCTTGGACGTGGGCCGCTTCCCCACCACCGAGCAAGGCCTGGCGTCGTTGGTGACCAAGCCCAACAACGAGCCCAAGTGGGGCGGGCCCTACCTCAAGAAGGCGGTACCGCCCGATCCCTGGGGCACGCCCTACCAGTACAAATCGCCAGGCGAACACAGCGAATTCGACCTGGTCTCGCTGGGCAAGGATCGGCGCGCCGGCGGCACCGGCGAAGACGCCGACATCAACAACTGGTAGAGGCCGGGCTTGAAATTCGTCGTCAAGGGTCTGCAGGGGGCCGGCGACGTGGTCAGGCTCACGGTCGAGGCCAGCGACGCCGCCGACGCCCGCCGCGTGGCCAGCAGCCAGGGGCTCAACGTGCTGGCGGTGCAGGCGCAGAACCCGCTGTTCGGCTGGCTGCCCAAGAAGCGCGTGGCCTTCGCGCTCGAGCTCTTCGGCCAGGAACTGGTGTCGCTGCTCGAGTCGGGCCTGTCGTTGATCGAGGCCATCGAAACCCTGGCCGAGAAGACCGAGCACCGCGGCGCGTCCGACGCGCTGAACGATTTGCGCAACCACTTGTTGCGTGGGCACAACTTCTCTTATGCGCTGGAACAGCTGCCGGCCTTCTTCCCGCCGCTGTTCGTGGCCACGGTGCGCGCGGCCGAAAAGACCGGCGACATCCGCGAGGCCATCGCCCGCTACCTCGAATACCACGAGCAGCTCGACCGCATCCGCCGCAAGCTGGTCTCGGCCGCGGTCTACCCGCTGATGCTGATGAGCGTGGGCATGCTGGTCACCGGCTTCCTGCTGTTCTACGTGGTGCCCAAGTTCAGCCGCATCTACGACGAACTGGGCAGCGAGATGCCTTTTTTGACGCGCGTGCTCATGCAGTGGGGCAGCGCGCTTGAGGCCCATGCCGGTACCACGCTGCTGGGCCTGGCCGCCTTTGGCGCGATCGTGGCCTGGGGGGTCACGCGGCCGGCGCTGCGGCGCTGGGTGGTGCCCAAGCTGTGGGCCATGCCGGGTGTGGGCGACCGCATGCGCATCTACCAGCTGGCGCGCTTCTACCGCAACCTGGGCATGCTGCTGAAGAGCGGCATCCCCATGCCCACCGCGCTGGACATGGCCGGCGGCCTGCTCTCGCCCTATCTGCGCGCCGGGCTCGAGAAGGCCGCGCGCGAGGTGCGCGAAGGCCTGCCGGTGTCGCGCGCCTTCCAGAAGCAGGGCCTCACCACACCGGTATCCATGCGCCTGCTGGGCGTGGGCGAAAGCAGCGGCCGCATGCCCTACACCGTGGAGCGCATCGCCGTCTTCTATGAGGACGACCTGGCGCGCTGGGTCGACTGGTTCACGCGCCTGTTCGAGCCGGCGCTGATGGTGGTCATCGGCGGCATCATCGGCCTGATCGTGGTGCTGCTGTACCTGCCGATCTTCGAACTGGCCGAGAACATCAAATGACGCACCTGCACCCGCTGCCGGGGCCTGCGGTAATTTGCCGCAGCGCAGCAGGCCCCGCAAGTCCCTGGATGAAGCCGTCCTGCACCAGAATCCGGCTTTGCTTCAGGCCCTGCTGCCGCTCCCCGAATGAACCAGGTGACTGAGCCGGAATCGTTCCGGCTCGAACCGCTTTCCGCCGAATCCATTGCGGCGGCACGCGCGCATGCCCGCGCCACGGGCACGCGCGTCGTCGACGTGCTCGATTCCGCCCTGGCCCTGCCCCCGGCCGAGTTCATGCGCCGCCTGTCGGCCGCCGTGGGCTTTACCGCGCTGGGCATGGACGACCTGCGCCGGCTCGAACCGGCCTTCGACCTGCTGCCCTTTGCCGAAGCCAGCGCGCGCCAATGCCTGGCTCTGCACGACGGCGACGCCGGTCTGGTGCTGGTGGCCGGCGACCCCTTCGACGCCAGCCTGCGCGCCTGGGCCGAAGAGCGCATCGCGCAGGATTTCAGCTTCCGCATCGCCCACCCCGCCGACCTGCGCGCCTACCTGTCGCGCTACGAGGAATCCATGCGCGCCATGGATTCGGTGCTGGGCGGCGAACTCTCCGGCGGCGATGGCCGCTCCGAGTCGGTCGAGTCGCTGTCCATCACCTCGATCAGCGAAGACGACAGCCCGGTGGTCAAGCTGGTCAGCTCGACCATCTACGACGCGCTCAAGTCGCAGGCCAGCGACATCCACTTCGAGACCGGCAGTGGCGGCCTGACCATCAAGTACCGGCTCGACGGCGTGCTCATCATGGTGGGCAACCTGCCCGGGCTCGACTTGGCCGAGCAGGCGCTGTCGCGCATCAAGGTGCTGGCCGAACTCGACATCGCCGAACGCCGCGTGCCGCAGGACGGCCGCTTCAAGGTCTCGGTCAAGGGCCGGCCCATCGACTTCCGCGTCTCGGTGATGCCCAGCATCCACGGCGAAGACGCGGTGCTGCGCATCCTCGACCGGCAGGCGCTGACCGATCAGCTCTCGGGCCTGTCGCTGGCCTCGCTGGGTTTCGACGCGGGCAGCATCGAACGCATGCGCCGCCTGGCGGTAGAGCCCTACGGCATGCTGCTGGTCACCGGCCCCACCGGCAGCGGCAAGTCGACCACGCTGTACGCGGTGATCAGCGAGATCAACAACGGCCAGGAAAAGATCATCACCATCGAAGACCCGGTCGAGTACCAGCTCAACGGCGTGCTGCAGATCCCGGTGAATGAGAAGAAAGGCCTGACCTTCTCGCGCGGGCTGCGGTCCATCCTGCGCCACGACCCCGACCGCATCCTGGTGGGCGAGATCCGCGACGGCGAAACCGCGCAGATCGCGGTGCAGGCCGCCCTCACCGGCCACCTGGTCTACACCACGGTGCACGCCAACAACGCCTTCGACGTGATCGGCCGCTTCCGCCACATGGGCGTTGACCCCTACACCTTCGTCTCGGCGATGAACGGCATCGTCGCGCAACGCCTGGTGCGCCAGGTGTGCAGCGAGTGCGCCGCCGAGTACAAGCCCGACAAGGAACTGCTGGCCGCCTCGGGCATCACCCACCAGTCGGCGCGCGGCTACAAGTTCCGCATGGGGCGCGGCTGCGGCCGCTGCCGCGGCACCGGCTACCGCGGCCGCCACGCCATCGCCGAGATCCTGACGCTGAACGACGAATTCCGCGAACTGGTGGTGCGCGGCGAGCCGGTGCGCCTGCTGCGCGAATCGGCCGCGCGCAACGGCACCCAGTTCCTGCGCCAGGCGGCGTTGGATGCCGTGAAGCGCGGCGACACCACGCTTCAGGAGATCAACCGTGTCACGCTGGTGGGGTGAGGGGCTGCGCGTCGGGTTGGCTCCCGACCGCGTCGAGCTGGCCTATCGCCGCGGCTGGGGCCGTGAGCCCGAGCCCATCCAGGTCGACTGCCAACGCCAGGCCGGACAGCCCCTGTGGCAGGCCGCCATCGCCGCGCTCGACGGCGCACTCACCGAACTGGGCGGCGAAAGCGGCCTGAGCGGTGGCGCCGCGGTGGTGCTGTCCAACCACCTGGTGCGCTACCAGGTCATGGCCTGGCAGTCCGAGATCAACGGCGCGCGCGAGCTCGAGCAGTTGGCGCGCCTGCAATTCGAGCGCGTCTTCGGTGATGCCACGTCTTCCTGGACGCTGCGCTGCAGCGAAGGCGGCTGGGGCCAGACCAGCCTGGCCTGCGCGGTGGACACCGCGCTGCTGGGCGCCCTGAGCGACTGCATGAGCAAGCACGGCCTGCGCCTGGCGTCGCTGCAGCCACTGCTGATGGCGGCCTACAACGGGTTCAGGCGCTCGTTGCCGCGCAACGCCGCGCTGGCCATCGTCGAACCCGGACGCCTGTGTCTGGGCCTGCTGGCCGACGGCTGCTGGGTCGAGGTGGTCTCACGCCGCGCCCAGGCCGACGCGGCCGAGGCGGTGGAACAGGAACTGGCCACGCTGGCGCCCGAGACCGTGCCCGAGCGCGTGGACGTGCTGCTGGTCGGCGCCGGGGCCAGTTGGCCCGAGGCCGCGACACGGCCGACGCGCCTGCTCGCCCCGGGCGTGGCCGGCATCGGTTCACTGGCCCTGGGTGGGGTGGCCTGATGGCCGCGCTCGACCTCGAACTCGCGCGCCGGCGCCCGGCCTGGCCGCCCTGGCTGGCGCTGCTGGTTGGCATCGCGCTGGTGGCCGACACCGGGCTGCAGTACGTCGAGGCACGCGACGCCATCGCCGAGATCGAACAGCGCAACAACGCCCTGGCCGGCCGCGCCCCGGTCGAAGCGGCCGTGCCCGAGCAGACCAAACGCGAGCTCGAAGCCGCGCGCCGCGTGCTGCAGGAACTGTCGCTGCCCTGGGAGGCGCTGTTCCGCTCGATCGAGGACGCCGTCAGCCGCGACACCGCGCTGCTGTCGATCGAACCCGATGCCGGCCGGCGCGCCGTGCAGATCGTGGGCGAAGCGCGCAGCTACGCCGCCATCCTGAAGTTCATGGACCGGCTGGATACCGCGCCGGCCCTGGCGCAGGTCCACCTGCTCAACCACGAGATGCGCGCCGAGGCGGCAGAGCGGCCCTTCCTGTTCACGCTGGCCGCCACCTGGAAGGCGGCGCCATGAAGAAGCTGCTGTGGCTGGCGCGGCGCTACGCGACCGAGATCGCCCTGTGGAGCGGCATCGCGCTGGGCGTGCTGGCGCTGCTGGCCGACAACGCCTTGGTGCAGCCGCTGCAGCAGCAACAGCATGCGCTGGAAGCGGCGCAAGAACTGGGTGGCGACGTCGTTCGCCAGCGCGTCGCGGCGGCGCGCGCCGGCACGCCGGCGCAGCAACTGGCCGATTTCTACGCCCACTTCGAGCACAGCCCCAAGCTCACCGAACTGCTGGCACGCCTGAATCTCATCGCCAAGGCCAGCGGCCTGGAACTCGCGAGCGCCGAATACCGTCTGAGCAGCAGCGGTGGCGAGCAGCGCCTGCTGCGTTACCAGGTGGTGCTGCCGGTCAGCGGCAGTTACAAGATGATTCGCGTCTTCGTCGCGCGCGCCCTTCGGGAACTTCCCACGATGTCTCTTGATCTGGTCCAACTCGAACGCGAAACGATTGGCGACACTACGGTCGAGGCGCAGATCAGCTTCACTTTCCACCTGCCCCGATGAAGGTTTCCCGCACCCGACGCTTCGTCCTCATCTCCGCCGCCCTCGGTCTGCCGATGGTGGTGGCCGGCTGGGTGTTCCAGGGGATGGCTGGCGATGCCCGGGCGCAAGAAGCCACGGCCTTCGAAGCGCAGGCGCGTTCGGCCAGTGCGGCCGAGGCCGCCAGTGCCACGGCGCGAACCGGTGCCACGCGCCCGACGGCGCGCGATGCCAAGGCGGCGCTGGCCGCGCTGGACACCGGCCTGATCGCCGGGCGCAGCGCTGCGCCGCCGCCCGCCGCCGATGCCTTCGCGGTGCGCGACTGGACCCCGCCGCCACCGCCGCCACCGCCCCCGCCCCCGCCGGAAGCACCGGTCGAGCCGCCGCCGCCGCAGGCGCCGCCGCTGCCCTTCAAGTACCTGGGCCGGCTCGAAGAATCGCCCGAGCGCACGGTGTGGTACCTGGGCCAGGGCGAACGCCTGCTGGTGGTGAGCACCGGCGACGTGATCGACAAGACCTACCGCGTCGAAGGCCTCGAGGCCGGCCAGCTGCGCTTCACCTACCTGCCGCTGAAGACCGCTCAATCGCTGCTGGTCGGGGGCACGCAGTGAGGCGCCGCCTTCTGGCCTGGGCCGGTGCCGCGGCCGTGTTGCTGCTGGCGTCCTGCACCACGGTGCAGGTGGAGAGCCAGGCACTCATCGACCAGGGCAACGTGCGCGAAGGCATGGCGCGCCTGGAGCAGGCGATGCGCGAGCGCCCCGGCGACCACGTCCTGCGCACCGAGTACTTCCGCATCCGCGACCGCGCCATCACCCAGCTCCTGGCCCAGGCCTCGGCCGAGGCCGGCGCCGGCCACGCCGACGCCGCCGGCGCGCTGTTCGGGCAGGCGCTGCAGCTCGACCCCAACAACGCCCGCGCCGCGGCCGGCGTGGCCAGCATCGAGAACGCCCGGCGCCACCAGCAGCAGGCCGACAACGCCAAGTCGCGCCTGGCCAACGGCGACTTCGCCGGCGCCGACCTGATGGTCAAGGCCATCCTGTCCGAGAACCCCAACCACCCGCAGGCCCGCGAGCTCGACCGCGACCTGCGCGAGCGCGAGCGCCAGAAGGCCGTCACCGTGCCGGCGCTCAAGTCCAAGCTGCAGGCGCCGGTGAACCTCGAGTTCCGCGACGCGCCGCTGCGCATCGTGATGGAGGCGCTGCAGCGCACGGCCGGCATCAACTTCATCCTCGACCGCGACATCCGGCCCGACGTCAAGGCCACGATCTTCGTCAAGAACGTGCGCGTCGAGGACGCGATCGACCTGATCCTGCAGAACAACCAGCTCGAGAAGAAGGTGCTCACCGAGAACACCATCCTCATCTACCCGGCCACGCAGCAGAAGCTGCGCGAGCATCAAGAGCTGGTGATCCGCACCTTCCAGATCGGCAACGCCGACCCCAAGCAGACGGTGGCCATGCTGCGCACCATGCTCAAGACCAAGGACATCTTCGTCGACGAGCGCGTGAACATGATCGTCATGCGCGACACGCCCGACATCATCCGCGCCGCCGAACGCCTGATCGCCGCGCAGGACATGCCCGACGGCGAGGTCGTGCTCGAGCTCGAGATCCTCGAGGTCTCGCGTTCCAAGGTGCGCGAGCTGGGCATCACCTACCCCAGTGAGTTCGGCGGCGGCCTGATCGGCTTCGGCAGCCGCATCACGCGCGCACTCGAGTTCGACCCCGGCGTCAAGCTCAAGCTGCTGCGCACCGACGGCGAGACCAAGACCCTGGCCAACCCGCGCGTGCGCGTGCGCAACCGCGAAAAGGCACGCGTGCACATCGGCGACCGCGTGCCGGTGATCTCCAGCACCATCGTCGGCACCACCAACAGCAGCGGCAGCGCCAACAGCGCGCCGGTGACCACCGAGCAGATCCAGTACATCGACGTCGGCATCAAGATCGAGGCCGAACCCACCATCTACCCCGACGACACGGTGGCGGTGCGCATCAACCTCGATGTCTCGTCGCTGGGCACCAAGACCACCACCAACGCCGGCAGCGTGGCCTACGAGGTGGGCACGCGCAACGCCAACACCGTGCTGCGCCTGAAAGACGGCGAGACACAGGCGCTGATGGGCCTGATCCGCGACGAAGACGTGCTCTCGCGCACCGGCATCCCCTTTGTCGGCGAGTTGCCGCTGCTGGACATGATCTTCGGCGCGCGCACCACCGAGCGCCGCAGCCGCGAACTGGTGCTGCTGATCACGCCGCAGCTCATTCGCGGCATCCGCCCGCCCGACGCCACGCTGGCCGAGTTCTGGTCGGGCACCGAAAGCGCGATGCGCCTGCGCGTGCCGGTGGTGCAGCAACTGGCCGAGCCCGACAAGAAGGCCGCTGCACCGGGCCGGGGCGGCGCTGCCGCCACGCTGGCCGCCGATGCCCCACCGCCGCCGCCGCCGCTGGTGCCGCTGGCCGTGACCTGGACCGTGCCGCCCAAGCTCAAGGCTGGGCAGGAATTCATGATCGAGCTGCGTGGCAACAGCCCGGGCGCGCTCAAGAGCACCTCGGTGCAGCTGCGCTACAACCCGGCTGAGCTCGAGGTGCTGGCGGTCGACAAGGCCGGGTTCTTCAAGCCCGGCAGCGGCACCACGGTGTACACGCCCAACATCGACGCCAGCATGGGCATCGTCAGCGCCAGCATCGCCGTGGCCGACGCCGACGCCGCCCCGGGCGACGGCGGCCTGCTGCAGCTGCGCGCCAAGATGCGCGCCCCGGCCACCAAGACGCAGTTGCAGATCACCCACGTGGTGGGCATAGACCCGGCCAACCGCAGGGTGCCGGTCCAGGGCGGCCTGCCGCTGGATATTGCCGTAGAACCATGAGCGCGCGCCGGGTCACGGCCGGCTTCACGCTGATCGAACTGCTCGTCACCGCGGCCATCGTCGCGGTGTTCGCCACGGTGGCCCTGCCGTTGGCCGAGCTCAGCGTGAAGCGCTCGCGTGAAAGCGAACTGCGCGCCGCGCTGCGCGACATCCGCGGCGCCATCGACGCCTACAAGCAGGCCTACGACGAGGGGCGTGTGATCAAGAAGGAAGAAGACACCGGCTACCCGCCGCGGCTGGAGCTGCTGGTGGCCGGCATCGAGGACGCGCGCAGCGCCAGGAAGGCGCGCATCCAGTTCCTGCGCCGCCTGCCGCGCGACCCTCTGCACCCCGACACCTCGGTGCCGCCCGAGCAGACCTGGGGCCTGCGCGCCTACGACACCCCGCACGATGCCCCGCGCGAGGGTGCCGACGTCTACGACGTTTACTCGATGTCCAAGGGCGTCGGGCTCAACGGCATTCCCTACAGCCAATGGTGAAGCCAGGCCGCGGTTTCACGCTGATCGAGTTGCTGGTGGTCATGGCGATCATCGGCACCTTGATGTCGCTGGTCGTGCCGCGCTACTACGACAGCGTCAAGCGCGCCGAAGAGGCCACGCTGCGGCAGAACCTGTCGCTCACGCGCGACGCGCTCGACAAGCACTACGCGGACACCGGCCAATATCCCAACACCTTGGCCGAACTGGTGAGCAAACGCTACCTGCGCAGCCTGCCGCTGGACCCGGTGACCGGCGCCACCGACACCTGGACCCTGGTGCCGCCGCCCAACCCCGAGCAGGGCAAGGTCTACGACATCAAGAGCGGTTCGACCGCAACCTCGCGCGACGGCACGCCCTTCAACACATGGTAGGGCGGCGCGGCCTGCAGCAAGGCGTGACCTACCTGGCGCTGCTGCTGGCCATCGCCATGGTCAGCGGCGTGCTGGCGGCCACCTCGTCCATCGTCAGCCAGGCGCAGCGGCGCGAGCGCGAACAGCAGCTGCTATGGGCCGGCGAGCAATACCGGCGCGCCCTGCTGTCGTATGTCAAGAGCGGCGACGGCAGCTTTCCGCGCAAGCTCGAAGAACTGCTCGAGGACCGGCGCGGCCCGGTCGCGCGCCGCCACATCCGCCGCCTGTACGACGAACCCATGATGCGCGGCTCCGGTTGGGGTCTGCTGCGCAACAAGCAGGGCGGCATCGTCGGCGTGTACAGCCGTTCCACCGCCACCCCGCTGAAGACCGCGCAGTTCCCTGCACTGTTCAAGAGCTTTGCCGGGGCCCGGCGCTACGCCGACTGGAAGTTCAGCACCGCGTCGCTGGCCCCCGCCGTGGGCGACACGCCGGATGCGGCGGCGTCCGCGGCCGAAATGACCGCGCCCTTCACACGCCGTCCGCGACGGCCGGCGCGCGGCACCAGTGCGCCCGTGGCAGCGGCATCGGCGGCGGCCAGTTCGGCGGATGGGGACTCGATGGCGCCGGAGCCGACTGAACCCGCGCCCGACGCACCCGACGCACCCGAAGCCCCCGAAACCCCCGAAAGCACCGCCCCCCCCGATCAACAGGCACCGGAAGCACCGGTCGAGGCCGAAGAGATCGTGCCGGATGTGCCGCCGGGCGCTCCGCCACAATGACGGCACAGGGCGGGCCGACAGCGCGTCGTGCACCCTCCAAAATACATCTGTACACAACTCATTACCACAAACTGGGGCATGTACAACAACTTTGGCCCGACTGCGACAACATGCCTCACCCCGACCCTAGGGGGTATGACCCACAAGTGGAAACTGCACAGGCAGAATGGATTTGTCGAGGGCAAGACGCTCAGCTGTAGAGGGCGGCTTGAAGCTCAGACTTGGAGTTGCCGGGCGCTTCTGCCGCGGCGTCGCTCAACATCCTTCCATCGCTTCGGAGAAACCCATGAAATTTGCCAGCAACATGATCGCCGCCGCCGCCCTGTCGGCTGTCCTCGCCTCCGGTTCGGCCCTGGCCGCCCCCCAGGAAGAGTCCTTCACCGCGCTGCAGGGCGTGGACGCGGTTGAACTGTCGGCCGTCGAGATGGACGCCGTGGTCGGCCAGCTGACCCTGGCCGAGCTCAACGCCTTCATCGCCAAGATGCCGGCGTCGCCGCTGAAGACCTACCTGCAGCGCATGATCGCCAACCCCAAGAACGCCAGGCTGGTCAACGGCATCGTGACGCTGCTCACCAAGATCGGCTTCTGATCTGACTTTCTGCACAGAAGAGGGAGCATCCGCGAGGGTGCTCCCTCTTCCTTTTGTGGCGCCGCTGGCGGCCGATTACAGTGCAGTGATGACGCATCCACCCTTGCTCGCGCAGGCCCGTGCCGTAGCCACAGCCGTGCTGGCGCTGCTGTGCGCCGTGCCCGCCCAGGGCGCGAGCGCGTCCGTCGAAGTGGGTGCAGCGCAATGGCAGCAGCCGCTGCGCTCGGTGCGCGAACTGCGCGACGCCGGCGTGGTGAAGCAGGCCTTCGACTACTCCTGCGGCTCGGCCGCCCTGGCCACCCTGCTGACGTTTGCCCTGGACGACCCGGTCGACGAGGCCTGGGTGCTGGGCGAGGTGCTGGCCCCTTTGGCCGCGGATGCCCAGGCCGTACTCAAGAAGGACGGCCTGTCGCTGCTGGACCTGCAGCGCGTGGCCGAGTCGCGCGGCCACCGCGCGCAGGGCTTCCGCATAACGTCCGAAGGGCTGGCCAAGGTGTCGCGCCCGGTCATCGTCTTCATCAAGCCCAGCGGCTACCCGCATTTCGCGGTGCTCAAGGGCGTGCGCAACGGCCGCGCCTACCTGGCCGACCCCTCGCTGGGCAACCTGCGCATGCCGCTGTACCGCTTCATCGACATGTGGGCCGACGCCAACGGCCGCGGCGTGGTCTTCGCGGTGCAGCGGCGCCAGGGCCCGGCGCCCGACGCCTCGGCGCTGCAACTGGGCCCCGAAGGCCCGCCGCTCGAAGTGCTCAGCGCACGCCATCTGTACGAGGTCGGCGGCCCCGGCCGCAGCATCCCCACCATCAAGGCACAGCCGTGACCCCGCGCATGCATTCCATTCGACATCTGCCCGCACGGCTGGCTGCAGCCCTGCTGTTCGTGAGCCTGGTCCTGGGGGCTCCGCTTGCGCAGGCCCAGGCGACCTCACTGCCCGAAGTGCTCACGCTGGACGAGGCCGCGCTGCTGCTGCGCCTGCCTGCCGCCAGCGTGGCCCACCTGGCGCAGGACGGCACGCTGCCCGGGCGCGAACTGGCGGGGCAGTGGCGCTTCAACCGCGCCACGCTGCTCGAGTGGCTGAACGGCCATGCCGGGCCGGCCGCCACGCCGCTGCCGAGCTCCGCACTGGCGGCGCTGTCCGGCCGCGGCAACGGTGGCGCCGCCGCCCCTGCCGCCACCACAGCCGCCGCCACCCCGCCGCGCTACGCCGTGGTGCTGGAAACGCTGTCCATGGCGCAGAAGGACCAGTCCAAGCCCATCCCGGCTGCGCTGCAAGCGCTGGAAGTGCTGACCTCGGCCACGCTGCTGGATGGCCTGCCGGCGCTGCAGGTGGCGGTGGGCTACTTCGCCACGCGCGCCGAGGCCGAAGCGGCGCGCAGCGCGGTGCTGGACCGTTTCCCGGGCGCCCGCGTCGTCGACCTGGCAGAGCGCAGCATCAGCCTCACGGCCGCTGCACCGGCGGCGGCGGCACCGGCGGCGGCAGCCTCGGCGCCCCGGCCCGCGGGCGCCGCGCCCACCACCATCGGCGAGAAGTCCACGGTCAAGAGCGCCGACCGCATCGCGCTGCGCGACCAGGTGGTGCTGCTGCCTGGCGGCGGCACCACGGTCGATGTCGGCCTGGCCTACGGACGCGCCGAACGCAACAACTTCCCCGCCCTGCGCGTCGAGCAGACCACGGTCACGGCCACCCTGGCCGCGCGCTACGGCATTGCCGACGACCTGCAGCTCACGGCGCGCGTGCCGGCGGTGCACCGGCGCATCGTCTCGCTGGTCGACCCCAGCCTGGGCGCTTCGGCCAGCGACGGCGAACAGTACGTCGGCGACATCAGCGCCAGCCTGCTGGGCGTGGCCGCGCACGAGCGCATGGGCCGCCCCAACATCATCTGGAGCATCGATGCCCTGCTGCCCAGCGGCCCCGGCGACGCCGGCCTGGGTGGCGGCATCGTCTTCAGCAAGAGCTACGACCCGGTGGTGCTGTTCGGCGGCCTGAGCTACATGCGCGGGCTGCGCGTCGACGCCGCCGACAGCAAGCGCTCGCTGGCGCGCAATAACTTCGGTTTCAGCATGGGCTGGGCCTACGCCATCAACGACACCGTGGCGCTGAGCACGGTGCTGCTGGGCGCCTACCGCAACACCGCCGCCGTCGACGGCGGCGTCAAGCCCACGCGCGAAAGCTTCCAGCTGCAGCTGGGCATGACCTGGCAGCTGGGCCAGGGCCTGTACCTCGAACCCACGGCGGCCTTCAGCCTGGGCGGTGCGGCGCCGGATTTCAGCCTGTCGGTGAACCTGCCTTTCAGCTTCTGAGCACTGGACCCGGACATGTCGCGCACCCGCTTCAAGCTCGTCCCCCTGCTGGCCGCGCTGGCCCTGGCCGGTAGCGCCCAGGCCGCGCCCACGTTTGCCGACGTGGCGCCCATCCTCAACGCGCGCTGCGTCATCTGCCACACCGGCGCGTCGGCGCCCAGCGGCCTGCAGCTGACCAGCTACGACACCGTGATGGCCGGCGGCAAGGGTGGCCCGGCGGTGGTGGCCGGCGCGCCGGCGGCCAGCGAACTGGTCAAGCGCATCAAGGGCGAACGCCAGCCGCGCATGCCCATGACCGGCCCGCCCTGGCTGACCGACGCCGAGGTGGCGCTGATCGAGGGCTGGATCCAGGACGGCGCCAAGCCCGGCGCCGCGGTGGCCGCCGCGGCGCCGGCGCGGCCGGCGGCACCGGTCACGGGGCCGGTGACCTACGCGCACATCGAACCCATCCTGCTGTCGCGCTGCGTCATGTGCCACGTCGACAGCGGCGGCAAGATGGGCCCGCCCCCAGAGGGCTACGTGCTGCGCAGCTACGAGCAGACCATCGCCGCCACCGACCGCGTGCGCGTGATCCCCGGCAACCCGGCCGCCAGCGAACTGCTGCGCAAGGTGAACGGCCTGTCGCGGCCGCGCATGCCCTTCGGCGGCCCGCCCTGGCTGGCCGACGAAGAGATCCAGTTGCTGTCGCGCTGGATCGCCGATGGCGCGCGCAACCGCGACGGCCAGCCCGCGCCGATGCCGGTGGGCGCGCGCGTGCGCCTGCGCGGCACGCTCACCGCGCCCGGCGAACTGGACGGTGCGGCGTTTTCGGCCGAGGGCGGGCGCAGGGACAAGAGCCCGCAAGTGGGCAGCGCGGCCGAACTGCGCGGCTGGGTGCAGCCCGACGGCAGCATCCGCGCCGAGCGCTTGCGCAGCCGCTGAAGCCCCGAGCCCGAGCACCCGGAACCCCGGCCCCGCGGGGCCGGGGTGCCGCTAGTCGTTGTTGCCCAGGTTGACCAGCATCTCGATCTTGGCCGCGGCCTTGAGCCTGGCCACCACCTCACGCGCCAGGGCGGTGCGCTTGTCGGCCAGCAGCTTGCTGTGGATGCCGTCCTTCACCGCGTCCAGCGGCTGCACCACGGCCGGCACCATGCCATGCATCTTGATCAGGTGCAGGCCGGCCCCGGTGACCACCACCTCTGACAGCTGGCCCGGCTTGAGCGCGTAGAGCGCGGCCTCGAAGGCCGGCACCATGCGCCCGGGCGGCACCTCGCCCAGATCACCGCCGTTGAGCGCAGAGTTGTCGGCCGAATGGCGCCGCGCCAGCTCGGCGAAGTCGGCGCCAGCCAGGATCTCGGCGCGGATCGCGTCGATGCGCACGCGCGCCGCGGCGCGTTCCTCGGCCGTGATGCCCTGCGGCAACTTGATCAGGATGTGGCTGGCCGTGGCCGCCTCGGGCTTGGTGTAGCGGTGCAGGTATTCCTTGTAGAACGCTGCGACCTCCTCGTCGCTGACCACCGGCCCATCGGACGACTTGCGCACCAGGAACTTGGCGCCCGACAGATCGTGGCGCACGTACTCGGCGTAGTCCTTCTCGCTGAAGCCGGCCAGTTCGAGCCTGCGCGCAAAGGCGTCGCGGCTCTTCAGTTGCTCGGCCATCTGGCGCAGCACGGCCTGCACCTCGGCGTCGTCGGCCACGATGCCTTCGGCCTTGGCCGCCTGCCAGAGCACCTCGCGCTCGATCAGCTGGTCCAGCGCCTCGCGCTTGAGCTTCTTGTACACACGCGGCTGGATCATCGTGGTGACGTTGCGCCGCTGGTTCTTGGTGTACTCCTCGAAGTGGCGCTCCAGCCGCAGATTGGTGATCTCGGCGCCGTTCACGCGCGCGGCCACGCCCGGGATGTTCTGGGCCGCTGCCAGCGTGGAACCCAGGGCCAGGGCTGCGACCAGCAGCCCCGTGCGCAGGCTTGAAATGCTCATGGTGTCACTCGATCCTGATGTAGCCACTGGCCGGCTTGAGGCGGCGTCCACCCAGGTCCACCGAGAGGACATAGCCCCCCATGGACCCGATGCGCCGGTTGGGCCCGTACGACAGCGCCGGCGTCACCGTGGTCTCGAAGCTGAACAGGTTTTCCAGCGCGGTGATCAGGCGCGCGCGGCTGAGGTCGCGGCCGGCGCGCTTGAGCGCTTCTTCCAGCAACAGGATCGCTGCATAGGCCGAAGCCTGCGTCGCCTGGTGGCGTGGCCCCAGGCCGGCGCTGCGCTGGAAACCGCCCAGCGCGGTGGCGCCCGCCTGTGTGATGTCCATGGGTTGGGTCGGGTAGGCCAGGTAGACGCGGTTGCCCAGCGTGTTGGGCAGCTGCAGCGCCGAACGGCCGACGCGCACGCCCGGCGCCAGCACATAGGGTGTCCAGATGGCGTCGCGGATGTGCACGCCCAGCTGTTCCATTTCGGCATCGGTGCCCAGGAACAGCAGCATCTGCACGCCCGCCTGCTGCAGCTTGGCCACCAGCGCCTGCGCGGGCATGCGGCCGGCCGGGTAGTGCACGGCCACCGAACGGTTCCAGCCGCGCTCGCGGAAGGCTTCCACGGCGATGTCGGCGATCTCGGCCATGCCGTCTTCCTGTGGATGCACCACCGCCACCACCGGGTCCTGCAGCTTGAGGTGCGTGGCGGCAAATTCGGCCAGCACGCGCGACTGCTCGGCCAGACCGGGCAGCACGAAGAAGGTGTAGCGGTTGACGTCAGCCGCCACCTGCGTGCGCAATGTGAACGGCCCCACCACGGGCACCTTCAGGCGCTCGGCCAGCATCGCGGCTTCGCGCTCCAGGCCGGACGTGACCGGGCTGACCACGGCAAACACCTGCGCCTCGGAGAACAGGCGCTCGGCGTTCTTCAGGCTGGCGGCGCGGTCGTCGGAGTACTCGGCCACCACCAGTTCGATCTTGCGTCCGACCAGCCCGCCACGGCCATTGATGACCTCGATGTGCGCGCGCAGTACCGCGCCCATGGCCTGGCCCATCTCGGCCAGGCGGCCGCTGCTGGGCAGCAGCGTGCCGATGCGCAGGCTGTCGGCGCTCAGGCCGGGGTCGTAGTCGGTCTGGATGCGCTTGAGGTAGGCCACGAGCGAGGACATGTCTTCGAGCGACATCAGGTAGCGCGGCATCGCCGGGTCGAGCCGGTTGCCCGCCGAGTCCTTGCCGCTGGTCAGCGACTCGATGAAGCTCTGTTCGTCGAAGGCCGGGTGCGTGCGGCCGTTCTCGTGCCGGTGGCCGTAGGCGCGGGACAGGTGGCTCCAGGTGATGTCGCCGGGCTTGACCGCACCCTCGGGCCGGCCCAGGCCGTCGGCGCCATGGCAATTGACGCAGGGCAGCGTGGCACCCTCGACCGGCAGTTCCTGCGCGCCGATGAAGGCCTTCAGCGGCTTGCCGCTGGGGCTGACGCCCTCGAGATAGACCTTCTTGCCGTTTTCTTCCTGCGGCGTCAGCGGCGCCGCCTGCGCCAGGCCCGCGGCCAGGCACAGCAGCGCCAACAGCCGCCAGCCCTGGCGGAACAGCTTGGGGGCCCTCATGGCCTCAGTTGGGCCTGGCAGACTCGATCGACGGCAGCGGCAGCAGGCCCTCGCCGTCGGCCAGCAGCATGATCTGCGCCGCCATCGCCTCGGGCGGCATGTTGGGGATCATCTTGCGGCCGCGGTCGGTCTTGAAGTTCCAGGCGATCAGTTGCGTCGAGTGCGACTCGGCCACCTCGCTCCACTGGCCGATGCGCTTGAGCACGCGTTCGATGTCGGCCTTCTTGCCGGTCAGGAACAGCCAGCCCGGAACGTCGGCCGACTGCTTGGCCGCGTACTGCTTCATCAGCTGCGGCGTATCGCGCACCGGATCGGTGGAAAGGGTGATGAAGAAGACGTCCTTGCCGAACGCCGGGCCGAGCTTGGCGCGCACCGCGTTCATCGCCTGCGTGATGATCGGGCAGGCGTCGGCGCAGTTGGTGTAGATGGTGTTCATCACCACCGTGCGGCCCTTGAGCACGTCGCTGTAGAAGCGCACCTTGCGGCCGTCCTGCGTGTACAGCTCGCTGTCGGTGAAGTACTTCTGCGGGTCGCGCTTGGGCTTGGCCAGCGGCGTCGAGGCTTCCGCGGTGGGGTCACCGGGCTTGGCGGGCGCACCGTGGTTCTCGTGGGCCTGGGCCGTGCCCACCAGGGCCAGGGCCAGCAGGGCTGTCAGCAGCGTCGTCTTCATGGGGAGCCTGTTCAGTGTTTGTGCCCGGCGGGCATGGGATTGGCGCGCGCAGCGCGCAGTTCCTTGACCTTGGCGATCAGGACCTTGGGGTCGGAAAAGCCGTAGAAGCGCGTCCACTCACCCGTGCGCGCATCGCCCACCAGCACCAGCGGCGGGTGGTCCTCGAAGTTGGGTGCGTAGGCGCCAAAGCCCTTGAGCACCTCGTTCACCCGACCCGTGGGCCCGGTGAGCCAGAACCAGCCCGGCTTGACGCCCAGCTTGTCGGCGTATTCCTTCATGCGCGCGGGTGTGTCGCGCGACGGGTCGACGGAGATCGACACCAGGCGTATGTCGTCACCGCTGCCGAACTCGGTCTGCACATTGGCCAGCATCGCGGTGAGCACCGGGCACACGGTGGTGCAGGTGGTGTAGATGAAGTCGAGCACGACGATGCGGTCACCGATGACGTCGGTCTTGAACTTGACCTTGCGGCCGTTCTGATCGGTCAGCACCGAGTCGTCGTAGCGCACCTTGACCAGGCTGGGCTTGACCTCGGCGGCCTTGGCCGCTTGTTGCAGATGCTGCGAATGGTCTTCGGCGGCCTTGCCTGCCTGGGGCTTGTGGTGCGAATGGTCTTCGGCGGCGCGGGCGGGCAACTGCGCCGCCAGCGCGGCGGCCGCAAGGGCCGCCAGTACAAGTGCTTTGTGCTTCATGTCGACTCTGGGTGGATCACCCGCGCGCGGTGCCGCGGGCAGTGCCCGGGTCTTGCGACCCGGGATTGATGAAATCAGCCCTTCTTCTCGGCCTTGGGCTTGGCCGGCGGCTTGGCCGGTGCCACGCGTGCGGGCGGCGGCGCGGCGGCGGCGGCCGGGTCGGGCCGGGCCATCACGCTGAAGAAGCCACTGTCGTTGTACGCCAGCTTGAGCGAAGGCACGCTGACATAGACGTAGTAAGCCCCTGCCTCGGTCATCTGCACCGGCGCCTCGTACACGCCTTCGGAGACTTCCTTGGCGACGATGTCGACCGGCGGCGCGGCGGGCACCAGGAAGGAGCGCACCATCACGTCCTTCAGGCCGGCCTTGGGCTCGCCCGTGCCTTCGATGATGCGGAAGCGCACCTGGGCGGTTTCCTTGGGCTTGAACTGGCGCTGCTGCGGCAGGTACTCGACGCCCACGCGCTGGCGCAGCACCTCGAGACCCGGGTTGACCTTGGCTTCGGTGGCAAAGCAGTGCACCAGGCGCGGCTGGTCCAGCGACAGGGCCACGTCGAAGTGGCCCGCCGCCGGCATGCGGAAGCGGCCCGAGAACACGCCCGGCTCGGTCTCGCGCAGGCTGCGGTCGACCACCGTCACGGCGCGCGCGAACTTGCCGCGGCTGGGGTAGCTGGACATGGGGGCGTTCATGCCTTCCATGTAGAAGTAGGTGGCGTTGTCGGCCGGGCTCACCACGAAGGCGGCGGCCTCGCCCAGGCCGGCCACCACGGCGTCGGCCAGCGGCAGATCGCCGCCCATCTTGGGTGGGTAGCTGCCGGCAGCAAAGCTCTGCACGATGGGCTCCTTGCCCACGCCCAGCGAACTGAGGTTGATCATGTTCACGCGCTCGCTGCCCAGGCTGCGCACGTAGGCGAAGCCCTGGGTGTAGGACACCTGGAAGGGCTGCTCCTGCATCTTGGGGCTGTGGATGATCTCGTTGGAGCCCGGGTCGATGACGTTGACCACGTGCTCGAGCGTGTTGACCACCATGCCCCAGCGGCCGTCATCGGTGAAGCGCAGCGGGCCCAGGCCGGGCTTGGCCTGGATGGTCTTGACGACCTCGAGCTTCTCGCCGTCGATCACGCTGATGGTGCCGTCCTTGCCGTTGGAGACATAGGCCGCGCGCGAAAGCGATGAATAGGCCACCGACAGCGGCACGGCGCCGACCTTGATGTCCTTGATCTTCTTGAGCGTGCCGGTGTCGAACACCGTGACCTTGTCTTCCTCGCGGCTGGTGACGAAGGCGATGCGGCTGTCGGACGACAGCGCGATCTCGTGGTGGCCACGGCCGGTGGTGGCCGACATCACGACCTTGTTGTCGCGCACGTCGATGACGGTGACGCCACCCTCCTGGCCACGCGGGGTGTTGCCCACCCACAGGTAGCGGCCGTCGGGCTGCAACACCAGGCGCGTGGGTTCGGCGCCGGCATCGATGTTGGCCACCACGGTGAAGGACTCGGTGTCGACCAGCGCCACCTGCCCCGTCGAGGGCATGCTCACATACAAGCGCTTGAGCTGGCCGTTGTTGACCCAGTCGATGGGCGGGCCCTTGAGCTGCACCGCGGTCAGCGTGCTGGTGCGGCCGGCCATCGAGATCATGGGGTCGATGACGGTGATGCTGGCGTCGCGGTTCATCACCAGCAGGTAGTAGCCGTTCATGTCCACCAGCGGCCGGATGCCGACGGCACCCTTCAGGTACAGGCCGATCTTCTGCACGCATTCGCGCTGCGAACCGCCGGCCTGGGCCTGCAGGTTGGCGCCGGCGTCCAGCCAGGCGGCGGGGCGGTTGCCGCGCACCGGGGCGCCGGTGCGCTCATCGGTGAGCTTGAAGCTCAGTTCGGACAGCATGCCTTCCATCAGCTCGGTGCCTTCGATGGACCGGGCCTCGAAGTCGATCACCACCCCGTCCTTCACCAGCCGGTTGCTGGCCTGGGCCTTGGGCTTGGCCGCTTCAGCCGTGGCCGCCGTCTGCTCGGCCGCAAAGGCCAGGGCGCACGCCACTGCCAAGCCGCCTGCGATGAGCCATCGCTTGCCTGTATTCACACTCGCTCCTTGAACCGATGGGCAGCCCTGGGGGGCCGAAAAGATAGAACCGGGATCGCCCTGCCGAAGGGCCGCAGTCTGTGGCGCCTGGGGCACCGTCCGGTCAGCGCCCAGCGGGCATGGAGCCCGGCTGGCGCTGACCGCACGGTGTGAGAAGGCAAGCATGCCGGAGTTCCACTGCGCAACATTTGATTCTTGCCAAAGAAGAATGGGTGCAGCCGTGAAAGCTGCACCCATTTGCACCGGCCGGGGTTGCCCCCGGCAGGATTACACGCTTACGGACCGACGCGCAGGATGCCCCACGCACCGCCGCCCATGCCGGCGGACGCGGCGTCGCGCATCAGGTAGTCACCCCTGACGGCGTCACCACCACCGGCGCCGGTGGTCGGCTTGATGACGTAGTGAGCGCTGCCGACGATGCTTTCCTGGGCACCGACGTAGAACTGCAGCGGGTTGTCGCCGATGATCACCGAACCGACGTTGTCGATGTCGGCGTTGGTCGGGAAGCCCTTGGCGTCGCGCTTGAGCGCCAGGAACGGATCCCGCGGCCACACGTGGCCGTGCAGGATGAAGGTCGTACCCCGGTTGCTCGAGTTCGGATGCACCAGGCCGATGCGGAACTGCTGTCCCGGCAGAGCCTTGAACACCGGCACTTGAGGATCGGCACCAGCGGTCAGGCTGTTGCTGAACAGGTCACCGGCATTGCGGACCGCGCCGAAGCAGGTCAGGTCAGCCGGGTTGGCAGGCTTGGGTGCCGTGAACGGCGGGCTGCAATGGGCATTGCCCGTGGCCGACAGCGGCGGGACGCCCAGGCGGAAGAAGGTCGGTTCAGCACCGTAGTTGGCGGCGTTGATGATGGTGTGCGGGGGATTCTCGGGCATGCCCGGGCCTTCCTCGGACTCGTTCTGCACGGCGTTACCCGAGGCATAACGGTAGTTCATCATCTTCTGCCACACCAGACCGAAGTCACGGTAGTTCTGCGCCGTCGTTGCCGGCAGCGTGTTGGTCAGGATGTTGGTCACTTGCTGCGCCAGGGCCGGAGCCGCGATGTCAGCAGTGGCGCGCGAGCCGGCCACCGGGTAGGTGACGACCGAGCCGCGGGGGTGCACGATCAGTTGGCCGAACAGGCCCTTCTGCGGCTGCTTGACCTTGTCGGCCGGCAGGATGTTGACCGGACCGAATTCGATCGCGGTCGCCAGCACGGCGTCGAGGTTGTTCCTGGTCGGGTTGCCGATCGAAGGCAGTTCGGCCAGGCGCAGGTCGCCGGCGTAGTACGTGTAGGTCTTGGCGGGGCCGCCAGGAGCCACGGTCTGCACCGGGTTGACACCGACGTTCATGCCGTCTGACTTGGTCACGTCGTACTCCAGCAACTGGGTGTGGAAGCCCACTTCGCTGGAAGGACGGATGTGGTTGACACCGAAGACCGTGGAGCCTTCGAGGTGCAGGCGGTCACGCTTGTTGGTGTGGCGCGTGTCGTTGTAGTTGGGCAGGTCGCTGGCCACGGCGGGCAGGCGGTTGTTCAGCGTCACTTGCACGCAGTCACCGGCGTTGACACGCATCACCAGCGGTTCGACCTTGACACCGGCCTTTAGCTTGCCATTGGCGTCCAGATCCGAGGTCATGACGTACATCATGCTCGTCGGGTCGTGCAGCGGGCCGGTCTCGTTGACCGTGATGCCCTGGGCCGTGCCCGTCACCGGGGTGGTGCGGGTGTTGTAGACCAGCGTGCCGGTACCCGTGAGCGGGCCGCCAGCGTGCAGGCTGCTGATGGCCACGCCCGTGGGCAGTTGGCCCACTTCCAGGTTCGGTGTGCCAGCGCGCAGTTGCTGGTCGCCCGTCGGCGTGATGGTCACACCGGGAACGGCCGGCAGCACCAGGTTGGCAGCCACGGCAGTGATGTTGAAGGTCTTGACCGGCGCATTCAGCGGGCAGACCGAACGGTCACCCGGCTGGAACAGCACGCGGTTGAACGGCTGCACGGGGCGCACGTTGTTGGGCAGCGCATGCAGGGTGGACTGCAGCGTGTTGTAGTTGCGCATGATGCCCCAGTTGCCATGCCAGACGCCGTCTTGGACAGCATCCATCATGTACAGGTAATCAGCGGTACCGGGCCTCTGGCTGAAGTCCATGAAGACCGGCGAGGCCATCGCGAACTGCTCGGAGATGCCACCCGACGACTGGTTGACCCAGCCGGAGTTGGGCGCACGGCCGAAGCCCGAGCCCGCCTTGAGCCACTTGATGCCGTGGATCGACACGCTGTGCTCTTCTTCGTCACCACCGGCTTGCGCCTTGATGCGAACGCGGTCACCCGAGTAGGTACGCATCATCGGGGTGTAGGGGTCCTTCTGCTCGAAGCCCGCCACGTTGATGTGCGGCGGGAAGCTCGTGACCGCCATGTTGGTCGGCGGCAGCACGCGGGTCTCGGCGGGCGGGGTGGCCACGTCGCCCAGTCCGGGCATGCGGTTCAGGTCGGAAATGGCGCGGGTGATCTCCGAAGAGAACACGTATGCCAGATCACCAGCCTTGCCGTCGGCCTGAGCGCCGCTCTTGCCATCGGAGCCGGTCTTGCTGGGGTCGTACACGCGCAGGGCACCGGGCTCGTTGCGGTAGTTGACGACGAACATGCCGGGCTCGAGGAAGTCGATCGAGGTCGGGCAGGGACGCTGGATGCACTCACGCACCGCGCCGCCAGGGGGGTCTTCTCCGGGCACGGGGCTGAACGACAGGGCGCCATTGGCCAGGGTGACGAACTTCTCGATGGTGAGGTCGGGGAAGATCGGCGTGACCGGCTTGATCAGCGGCGGCGAGATCGCGAAGCGGAAGGTGTCCGAGTGCGAGGCACCGGGCGCGAACGCCGGGAACAGGAACTCGGCCGGAGCGGCGTGGTGCTCGGGGTAGAACAGGGCTTGCAGCGGCGGCGAGAAGCCGAGGTAGGCCTTCTCGTCGAAGTCGCCGTTCTGGTTGCCGAACGGGCCGGCACCGACGTAGACGCCGGCTTCGTACGCGTGCTGGAAGTCGGTGTACTCGACGTAGAACTCGCGGAAGCTGTCGTTCTTGTTGTCACCGTCGAGGTCACCCGTCTCGATGGCGGCTTGCCAAGAGACCGGGCCACCGTCGTTGCGGCAGCCGCTGGGCAGCTGGTCGCGCGGGGCCTGGCCCAGGACGGTCGCCGAGAACGGCGCCACGCCACCGGGATTGGCGCAGCCCAGCAGGTTGCCGGTTTCGCTGTGCTTCCAGGTCGAACGGGCAGGCTCGACCAGCACCGTGGCGTACAGACCCACTTGCTGGAAGGTGGACGGACCGTAGTGGTCGTGGGTGAAGATGATGCCGATGCCGCGATCCACGTGCTGGGTGTTCAGCATGGGGTCGGCCATCCAGCGCTGCAGCGTGGTGCGCGCGCCCAGCCAGTTCACGTTTCCGGGACCGGTGGCGGGGAAGAACGCGTGCTTTTCGGGCAGCATCAGGGGGGCGTTACCCGGGCCCGGTTGGGCGCCGAAATAGCATTCCTTGGCGTGGCCGTTGTAGCAGTTGATGGCGTGCAGGCGCTCGCGCACGGTACCGGCGGCCAGGGTGCCGTCTTCGTAGTTCCAGCCGTTGGCGGCACCGTCGGTGGTGGTCAGGTCCCACTTCGGCAGGTGGATGTGCTGACCGATGATGTCG
>LNFM01004276.1_pt1 | contig 26632 bp, 26 predicted proteins | sample 596031 | NCBI WGS metagenome assembly LNFM01 (sample SAMN04254537, study PRJNA301005) | activated carbon metagenome | isolation source: dual media filters at the Ann Arbor, Michigan drinking water treatment plant | place: USA: Ann Arbor | reverse complement strand
CGCCCATGTTCTCGAACTTGTCGGCCAGCTCGATCTCCTTGGCGACGGTGACGCCGTCCTTGGTGATGCGCGGCGCGCCGAAGCTCTTGTCGATGACGACGTTGCGGCCCTTCGGGCCCAGCGTCACCTTCACGGCGTCGGCCAGAATGTCCACGCCGCGGATCATGCGCTCGCGCGCCGAGGCGCCGAACTTAACGTCTTTAGCTGCCATGATGATAAATCCCGTTCAATCCGTTGAGGAAACCAAGCGAAGAAGCGGCCGAGCGGCCGGAGATGGGGCGCGGTGTGCTGCGCCCCTTTCCGCCGTCGTCAGGCCGCCTTCGCCACGGAAGGGGTGTCGAGGATGCCCATGATGTCGGACTCCTTCATGATGAGGAGCTCCTCGCCATCGAGCTTCACTTCGGTGCCCGACCACTTGCCGAACAGGATGCGGTCGCCGGCCTTCACGTCGAGCGCGCGGAGCTCGCCCTTGTCGTTCAGCGTGCCGGACCCGACGGAGATGACCTCTCCCTCCTGCGGCTTTTCCTTGGCGGTGTCGGGGATGATGATGCCGCCTTTGCTCTTCTCTTCGGCCGTGACACGGCGAACGAGAACGCGGTCATGCAGTGGACGAAAGCCCATGAGACTTCTCCTGTCGCTTCCAGTGATTGGCAAGCTCTTCCGGAGATAACAGCGGCCAGCGAACCCTACCCGGCGCCCGCTAGCACTCCCCCCAGAGGAGTGCCAGCGATGTAGGCCAGCACCCCTGAAACGTCAAGTCTCGGCAGCACTCTCCGAGTGCGAGTGCTAACACGCTGTTTGTGCAGGTTTTTCTTGCAAGCTCGGCCTCCCCTCATGGCATGCTGGCCTGCCCCAGGGGCGCCACTGCCCCGGGACACGCGCAATGGCCCAAGGCTGGGCCGGGAAGGAGCACGATGGAACTCGCTGGCCTCGAACGCTTCGCAAAGCCCGCCGTGGCGCCCGATTGGCGCCTGACCACGGCGGAAATCCTGTACCACATGCCGGACCATCCGGGCCTGCTGCAGACCTTCATCTGGCAGAAGCACGATCTGGCGCCGAGCTTCCCGGCGCTGGTCCAGTTCCTGGCCTTCTGGCAGCGCGAGATCGAGGGGCCGCTGCATTCCGTCCGCGTCGCCTCCGCCGCCCTGATCAAGCCGGCGGAACTGCGCTACGCGGGCGGGCAGTTCATACTGCACTGAGTCCAGAAATTCCTACGCGTTCGTCCACGGCCCGGCCGGGTGATCGATCCGAGGGTCCGAACGATTGCAGCTCAGGCAGCGCCGCGGCCAGCTTCGCCTCGAACTCGCTGGCGCGGCCCTTGCCGAGCACCGTGTTGTAGTGCGCCTTCCAATAGGCGCCCATTGCCCGCACATCGCCCGCCGCCGGCAGCGCGCCGGGCGCCCGGCGGAAGCGCAGCCGCGCCATGGCCGCGGCATAGACATGGTGGCGCACCAGCACCTCCGTCTTCGGCCGGCCCGCCACCAGGCCCAGCATCAGCCGCATGCGGGCCGCAAGCGCTGGCCGGAAGGCCAGGAAGGTGGCCCAGATGTCATCATGCGTCGCCGGCTCCATCTGGAAGTAGCCCAGCGCCGGCCCGCGCGAGCCGTCCCGGTTCGCCAATTGGCGCAGGTGCCGCAGGCCGCTTTCCTGCAGGGCGGTGCCGAGCAGCAATTGCCGCACCGCGGGCAACCGCTCCGGCGAGTCGAGCGCCAGCGCCGCAAGCGCCGGGTCGATCACCGCCTCGGTGAAGCGCCCGGGTGTCCAGACGATCTCGGCCATGGCGCGACTCCCTGCTGTGGGATGGCCGCATAGCCGATCATAGGAAAATATTCAAGAACTCGTTTCAGCCCCGCATCCGCGCCGCCGGCCCCAGACGGGGCGTCGCGTCCATCAGCCCCGCGACGATCGCCCGCCGCACCGGCGCCAGCACGGCCCCTGCCCCGATCAGCGCCGCGCGGGCCAGGCGGGCCGGAGCACGGTCGTCCGAGTACAGGCGCGCCACCGCATTGGTCGCGACGAACAGCGGCAGCGTCGCCCGGCGATGCGCGGCCGCGTAGCGGAACAGCCCCGCCACCGCGCCCGGATCGCTGGCGCCACGGATCTCGCCGGCCAGGATCTCCGCGCCCGACAGGCCGAAATTGAAGCCATGCGCCGTCACCGGATGCATCCCCACCGCCGCATCCCCCAGCAGCGCGAAGCGGCGCCCGACGAAGCGGTGCGCGTAGGTGGCCACCAGCGGGTACAGATGCCGCGTGCCCGCCAGCGTCATCGCACCGAGCCGCCCCGCATAGCGCCGCGTCACCTCCGCCCCGAAGGCCGCTTGCGTCATCGCCATCGCCGCCTGCGCCTCCGCCGGCGCCAGGGTCAGCACGGCCGAGGACATGGCACCGTTCAGCGGCAGCATGGCAATGGTCTGCCCATGGCCGAACCATTCGGTCGCCACGCCACCATGCGGCGCTTCATGTGCCACCCGTGCCACGATCATGCTGCGCCCGAAATCCAGCGTCGCGGCGCCAATCCCGGCCAGGCGACGTGCCTCGGAGAACCGCGAATCGGCGGCGACGACAACCCGCGCGGAAACCAACTCGCCGCCCGCCAGCGTCACGGTCGCGCCCTGCGAGCCCAGCGCCAGGCCCGTCACCGCGCGGCCGGCGACCAGCCGCGCCTCCGTGGTGGCGGCGACCTGGTACAGGGCGCGGCGGATCAACTGGTTCGGCACCAGCCGGCCGAGCGGTTCCCCTTCCCCGCCCGGCGCGAAGCGCAGCGCCAGCGGGTTCGCGCCGTTCAGCACCTTCGCCTCCCGCAGGGGAGACGTCTCCGTCATGGGAATGTGGTCCCAGGCACCAAGATCGCGCAGAATCGCCTGGGACCGATGGGTCAGCGCGATCTCCCGCCCGTCAAAAGCCGGATCGGCGATCGACGCTTCCGGCGCGCGTTCCAGCAGGGTGATCCGCAGCCCGCTGCCGGCGAGTGCGCAGGCCAGGGCCAGTCCCGCGGGGCCGGCTCCGATGATGGCGACATCCGTATCCATGGCCACTCCTTCTCCCGGACCATGTCGGGCGTCCATGATCCTTCGCAAGCCTCGCGTCAGGTCTCGCCATCCAGCGCGCGCGCCGCGCGATGCCGGCGCAGCAGCACCAGGCCAAGCCCCGCCGAGACCAGGAACAGCCCGACACCGAGCCCCAATTGCCAGGCGCCCTCCACCCGTATGCCCTTGCCGAGCAGCGCGAAGACCACGGTCTGCGGCAGGTAGCCCAGCGCCGAGGCCGCCAGGAACGGCCCCGCCGCCAGCCCCGCCAGGCCGCCCAGCAGGTTCAGCGCCAGGTTGTTCCCGACCGGCAGCAGCCGCAGCGCCAGCGTCGCCTCGAACGGGTTGGCCCGCAGCGCATCGCGCAGCGGCCGCAGCCGGTGGCCGAAGCGCCCCGCCATGCGGCGTTCCGCCCAGTCCCGGCCGAGCAGCCGCGCCCAGGCGTAGGAGGCAGCGCAGCCCAGCAACTGCGCCGCCAGCGCAAGCCCGGTGCCGAGCAGCGCGCCGAAGCCATAGCCGCCGAGGAAGGCGATGCTCTGCCGCGGCACGCCGGCCGCGGTCAATGCGGCACCCACCAGCACGAAGACCAGCTCGCCCCAGGGCCCCTCACCGCGCAGCTCCCGGTCCACCCAGCCCATGCCAGGCACGCCGCCCATCTGCCGCAGCAACGCACCGGCGGCGAGCAGCCCGGCGGCCAGCAGCAGCAGCTTTCCCAGGGATCGCCAGCGCTCGGGCATCAGCCCTCCGGCGGAGCCCAGGGGGGGGCGCCAACCCGTTCGGCCACCGGCCGCTTCCAGCGCCGCTGCAACCAGATCACGCCGAGCATGTCCGAGATGCTGACCACCAGCCGGTCCAGCGTGCCGTAATTCGATTGCCCGCGCAGCCGCGGCCGGTGGTTCACCGCCTCGCTCACCACCCGCCCGCCGGCGCGCAGCACCAAGGCGGGCAGGTAGCGGTGCATGTGGTCGAACCGCGGCAGTTCCAGGAACAGGGCGCGCGGGAACACCTTCAGCCCGCAGCCGGTATCCGGCGTCGCATCGCCGAGCAGCCGGGCGCGGACCGCATTGGCCATCCGGCTGGTCACCCGCTTCACGCCGCTATCCTTGCGCCGCGTGCGGTGCCCGGCCACCAGCAGGTCGCCGGCGGCACCCTCCGCCCGGGCCCGCGCCCACAAGGCGGGGATATCCGCCGGGTCGTTCTGGCCGTCGCCATCCAGCGTGGCGATCCAGGGCGCGCGGGCCGCCAGCACACCGCTGACCACACCGGCCGACTGACCGCAGGAGGATGCGTGGCGCAGCACGACAACCGGGTAGCGGGCGGCCGCCTCCAGCAGCCTTTCGCGCGTATCGTCGGTCGATCCGTCATCGACGCAGATGATCTCATAGGGGTGGCCGGCCAGCGCCTGCGCGATCTCGGCAACCAGCGGCAGCACATTCGGCCCCTCGTTCCGCATCGGGATGACGACGGAAATCGCCGGGAGGGCAGCGGCCGGGTCGGCGGAGTGGGGCCGGTCCGGCCTCGGGGACGGGTCGGGGGCCATGGGCGGGCGGGGTAGCAGGGGGCGCCATGGGCGGCAAGCCGTGCACCGGTGGGTAATCTGCGCGACGGATGCTGCGCCCGGCGAGTTCGGCTTATATAAGGCGTCATGCCCTTCGATCCGCCCCCGATCCCCCACTCCGTCGCCAAGGCGGCAACCCATGCGCGCGCCGTGGCCTTCTGGCTGTTCGGCGTTGCGGGCCTCGTCTGGATCATGGTCGCGATCGGCGGCGCCACGCGGCTGACCGGCTCCGGCCTTTCCATCATGGAATGGGCGCCGCTATCCGGCACGCTGCCGCCGCTCAGCGAGGCCGAGTGGCAGCGCCTGTACGATCTGTACCGGACCATCCCGCAATATGCGCTGGTCAACCAGGGCTTCGGGATGGAGGGCTTCAAGCAGATCTTCTGGCTGGAATGGCTGCACCGCTTCTGGGGCCGGCTGATAGGCCTGGCCTATGCCGCGGGCCTCGTTTGGTTCTGGCTGCGCGGGCAGATCCCGGCCGGCAGCAAGCCGCGCCTGCTCGGCCTGCTGGTACTCGGCGGGCTGCAGGGCGCCATCGGCTGGTACATGGTGGCCTCCGGCTTCCAGGCGGACCGGACGGAGGTGTCTCCCTACCGGCTGGTCATCCATCTGGGCCTGGCGCTGCTGATCTTCGCCGCTTTGGTATGGACCGCGCTCGGCCTGCTGCGACCCCAGGGAACGGCCCCCGAACAGGCCCGACCGGTGCGCCGGATGCTGAAGGTGGCGACCTGGTCCCTGGTGGCCGCCATGCTGGCCGGTGGCTTCGTCGCCGGCATCCGCGCCGGGCTGAGCTTCAACACCTTCCCGCTGATGGACGGCCAGTTGGTGCCCGATGGCTACTGGCTGCTGTCCCCGGCCTGGACCAACCTGACCGCCAATGTCGCCGCCGTGCAGTTCAACCACCGCCTGCTGGCCACCGTGACCGCGCTGATGGCCATCGGCGCCGTCTGGGCCGCGCTGCGCCGCCTGCCGGACGGCGGCGCGCGGCGCGCCGTGCTGGGTTTCGGCGCGGCGGTGGCGCTGCAATACGCGCTGGGTGTGGCGACGCTGGTCTATGTGGTGCCGGTCTCGCTCGGCACGCTGCACCAGGCGGTCGCCGTGCTGGTTCTGGCCACCGCGCTGGTGGCGCTGCATGCCCTGCGGCCGCCACCCCAGCCGAAGGCCCGGCCGGCGTGAGCAGCACACCCGCCGCGGCGGCGGACGTGCTGCACGCCCTGTTCGCGGCGCTGCCAGTCGCGGTTTCGGTCTATGACGGGGACCATCGCCTCGTGCTGGCGAGTGACGCCAGCTTCCACTGGCATGGGCTGGAGCCCTCCGTTGCCCCGCCAGGCATTCGCCTGCCGGAGATGGTCCGCATCCTCGCCTGGAACGGCGCCTACGGCCCCGGCGATCCGGAGCAGATCACCCGCGCAGTCCTGGCGATGGACCGCACAAAGCCGAGCAGCCGGCTGGTCCGCAGCAAGGCCGGCCGGGTCGGGCTGACGGAAATCCGCCCGCTGCCCGGCGGCGGCTTCCTGACCTGCACCACCGATGTGACCACCCTGAACCGCGCCGAGGCCGATGCCGCGGCCCATGCCCGACTGCTGGAGACGGTGCTGTCCCGGCTGCAGTCCGGCGTGGCGGTGTTCGATGGCGCCCTGCAGCTGACCCTGTCCAACCCGGCCTATGAGGGGCTGATCGGCCTGTCCACCGGCGGTATCCGCCCCGGCCTGACGCATCGCGACATCCTGCAACTGCTGGTCGAGCGTGGCGAGATGGACCAGGAGGAAGCAAGCGAAACGGCGGAGCGCATGGCGCTCGGTCGCTTCCAGCCGGGCAGCAGGCAGCGGCTTCGCCCGAATGGCGACGTGCTGCGCGTCGGCAGCCAGCCGCTGCCGTCCGGCGGCTTCATGATCGAGGTGGATGACGTCACCGCCCTGAAACGCGCGGAGGACGAGGCCAGCCGCCGCGCCGCGCTGCTGGATGGCGTGCTGGACGCGCTGCCGCACGGCGTCTGCGTGTTCGGCCCCGATCGCCGGGTCAGCCTGTTCAACCGCGCCTATGCCAGCATCATGGTGGGTGCTCCCATCGCCCTCGGCGACCGGCTGGAGGACATGGTGGATCGTCGCCTCGCACAGGGCGAGTTCACCGAGGCCGAGGCCGCGCTGGTCCGCCGCCGCCCCACCGACAGTCGTGCAGGCGAGGCGCTCAGCGACGGCCTGCTGCGCCACATCCGCCCCAATGGCACCGCCGTCGAAAGCCGCGTGGCGCCGCTGCCGGATGGCGGCCACATCGCGGTGCTGACCGATGTCACGGCCCTGCACCGGGCGGAAGGCGAGGCGATCCACCGCGCCGAGATGCTGGAGGCGATGCAGGGCGCGATCCGCCAGGGCATCAGCATGTATGGCCCGGACCATCGGCTGCTGATCACCAACAGCCGCACCGAGGCGATGATCGGCCTGCCCGCCGGCTTCCTGAAGCCTGGCCTTCATGTGGATGCGGTGCTGGACGAACAGGTGCGGAACGGCGAGATCCCGGCCGAGGCCGCTTCCCGCGCCCGCCTCAACGACCGCCGCAAATCCTATCGCTACCACCGCAGCACACGCGACGGCCGGATGATGGAAATCGCCTCCGACCCCATGGCCGATGGCGGCTTCGTCATGACCTTCAGTGACGTGACGGAGGAATACCGGATCCGCGCCGAGCTGGAGGCCGCCCGCGCGGCGGCGGAGGCGGCATCCGAGGCGAAGTCGCGCTTCCTGGCTACGATGAGCCATGAATTGCGGACCCCGCTGAACGCCGTGATCGGCTATTCCGATGCCCTGGCCGGCGAACGCGACCCGAGACGGCTGGCGGATTATGCGCGATCTATCAACGAGGCCGGACGCCACCTGCTGCTGCTGATCGACGACATCCTGGACGTGGCGCGCAGCCAGACCGGCGCGCTGGATATCGTCAAGGCGCCCGTTGCCCTCGGCCCATTGCTGGAGGCGGCCGGCGCGGCGGTGGCCGATGAGGCACAGCGCGCCGGCCTGACCCTGGCGCTGGACGTGCCCGCGGGCTTGCCGGACCTGATGGGCGATGCCGGCCGGCTGCACCAGTTGCTGGTGAACCTGCTGTCCAACGCCGCAAAATTCACCCCTGTCGGGGGCATCATCACCCTGTCGGCCAAGGTCACGGAAGCGGGCCTGGCGATCCGCGTCACCGATACCGGCATCGGCATCGCCTCGGAGGATCGCGAGAGGGTGTTCGAGCCCTTCACGCAGTTGGACAATTCCCTCTCCCGCCGCTTCCATGGCTCCGGCCTCGGCCTCTACATGGCGCGCACCCTGGCCGAGGCGCTGGGCGGCACGGTGGGGCTGGAGGCACCGCAGGGACCCGGAACCGTCGCCGTGCTGCGTTTTCCGGCCTCCGCCCTGATTGATCCGCCCGGCGCGGCGTGAAGCCGGGCCGCACGGACCCATATAGACACTGTTCGCCGATGAAGGATTTCCCGTGACCGATGCCCTGGCCGCCACCGATGCGCTGTTCTTCGCCAAGCTGGACCGCGCCGCGGCGGAACGCCTGACCCGCGCCGCCACCGCAGGCGCCGAGGATGGCGAGCTGTTCCTGGAGCATCGCGAATCCGAGGCGATCACGCTGGAAGACAGCCGCATCCGCTCCGCCAGCTTCGACGTCACCAGCGGCTTTGGCCTGCGTTCGGTCGCCGGCGAAGCCGCCGGCTATGCCCATGCCGCCGAGATCACCGAAGCCGCCCTGGGCCGCGCGGCAGAGACGGTGAAGGCGGTGGCCGCCGGCCATTCCGGCAGGCTGGATGTCGGCCCGCGCGCCACCAACACGCAGCTTTACTCCGAGCTGAACCCGCTCTCCGCCATGGAATTCGCGACCAAGACCGCGATGCTGGCGGAGATCGACGCCTATGCCCGCGCCCGCGACCCGCGCGTGAAGCAGGTGATGGCCTCCATCTTCGGCGAATGGCAGGCGGTGCAGATCCTGCGGCCGGACGGTTCCCGGGTTGCCGATCTGCGGCCGCTGGTGCGGCTGAACGTCTCCGTGGTGGTGGAATCCAACGGGCGGCGGGAGACCGGCAGCACCGGCACCGGCGGCCGCTTCGCCTATGAGCGCGTCTTGAACGCCGCCACCTGGAAGGCCTCCGTTGAGGAAGCACTGCGCCAGGCCCTGCTGAACCTCGACAGCGTTCCGGCCCCGGCCGGCGAGATGGAGGTGGTGCTCGGCCCGGGTTGGCCCGGCATCCTGCTGCACGAAGCCATCGGTCATGGGCTGGAGGGCGACTTCAACCGCAAGAAGACCAGCGCCTTCGCCGGCCTGCTGGGCAGCCGCATCGCCTCCCCGGGCGTGACCGTGGTGGATGACGGCACCATGCCGGATCGCCGCGGCTCACTCACCGTGGATGACGAGGGCACGCCTTCGGGCCGCACCACGCTGATCGAGGACGGCATCCTGGTGGGCTTCCTGCAGGACCGGCAGAACGCAAGGCTGATGGGCGTCGCACCCACCGGCAATGGCCGCCGCCAGTCCCACGCCCATATCCCGATGCCGCGCATGACCAATACCGTGATGCTGAACGGCGACCGCGACCCGGGCGAGATTCTGGCCAGCGTCAAGCGCGGCATCTACGCGGTGAATTTCGGCGGTGGCCAGGTGGACATCACCAATGGCAAGTTCGTCTTCTCGGCCTCCGAGGCCTATCTCATCGAGGACGGCAAGATCGGCGCGCCGGTGAAGGGCGCGACGCTGATCGGCAACGGGCCGGATGCGCTGACCAAGGTGGCGATGGTCGGCAACGACATGGCGCTGGACGCCGGCATCGGCACCTGCGGCAAGCAGGGCCAGGGCGTGCCGGTCGGCGTCGGCCAGCCGACGCTGAAGATGACCGGGCTGACCATCGGCGGCACCGCCGTCTGAGGCCACTCAGGCAGGGCGGCGTGCCAGCGCGAGGCCGCAGCCCAGCGCGATTAGCGCTCCGCCCGAGGCCTGACGCAGGCGCCGGATGAAAGCCGGGCGCGCCGCCGCCCCCTCCCGGATCCGGCCAGCCGCGAAGGCGACCAGGATGTCGGCGAGGGTATTGAGCGCGACCGAGACGAAGCCCAGCAGCACGAATTGCAATGCGACCTGGCCCGCCGCGGGGTCGACGAATTGCGGCACGAAGGCCAGGAAGAAGGCCGCCGTCTTCGGGTTCAGCGCCTCGACCACCACGCCTTCGCGGAAGGCGCGCCGGGCGCCGATGGGCGGTGCCGCCGGCCCCAGCCCACCCGCCAGGTCCCGCCGCGCCGCCTGGATGGTACGGATCCCGAGCCAGACGAGATAGGCCGCGCCGAGCAGCTTGAGCGCGGCGAACACTTCCGCGCTCGCCAGCACCACGGCGGAGATGCCCAGGCTGCCGGCCAGCACATGGACCATGCCGCCCAGGCCGGTGCCGAAGCTGGAGGCCACCCCCTCCGTCCGCCCACCGGCCAGCGTGCGCGCCGCGACGTAGAAGATGCCGGGGCCGGGCGTGACGGCCAGCAGCAAGGCCGCGGCGACGTAAAGGGCGAACTGGGTCGGATCGAGCATGCCTGGCTTCTATGCCGAGCGGCGGCAGGGCACCACGCCTGTCACGCCAGCTCGATCCCGAACACCTGGCGCAACCCCGCCTCCCCCGCACGTGTCACCAGCACGGTGCGGGATTGCGGCACCCGCTTCACCCACCCCAGCTCGAAGCAGCGCGTGCAGAGCGCCGCACCCAGCCCGCCCGCCAGGTGATGGCGCCGTTCGCTCCAATCCAGGCAGGGTCGGCAGAAGGCGCGGCGTGACGCCCCCGCCTGGGGTGCGATCCCGAACCCCTCGAGGAACGCCACGCCCGCTGCCGTGACGACGCCACCATCGGGGGCAAGCTCCACTTGCCCCCGCGCCGCCATCGCCTCCGCGATCGCGACGCCAAGCCGCCCGGCCAGATGGTCGTAGCAGGTCCGCGCGTTCCGCATCGCGGCATCCGCCGGTCCGGTCCGGCGCGGGTGGGCCGGGGGCGGTGCGGCGCCTGCGACCTGCATGATCGCCTCCAGCATCCGCGCCACGGCTGGGCTGGCCAGGCGGTGGTAGCGGTGCCGGCCCTGGCGCTCCATCGCCAGCAGCCCGGCCGCGGAAAGCCGCGCCAGATGGCCGCTGGCTGTCTGCGCGGTGATGCCGGCAACCCCCGCCAATTCGCCCGCCGTCAGGGCGCGGCCATCCATCAAGGCGTTCAGCATGCAGGCGCGGGCGGGATCGCCAACGAGGGCGGCGGTCTCGGCCATGGCGGCGTTGCTGGACATGGCGCGGCTCCCCGGTTCCGGATGCGGCATCATGCGCCGGTCGCGCCCCACATGCTTCGGCCCACGCCGAAGCATGGGCGCCCTGCTTCAAATCCGCCAACAGGGTTTCGCAACTTCGCGCGCGACGGCAGCCTCCGTCAGGCCCAGGTCCCGCCGCAGATGCGGGCAGAGCCCGGACAGGTCCTGGCGGCTGCGGTGCCGCGCCGCACAGCCAGCGAGCCAATCCAGCAGCCGGGGCCAAAGCCGGACAGAACGGGCGGTTGCCCGTGGCTTGGCGAGGACGAACATGGCCGGGCTCCCGATGAACCCCGCCACGCTGGAGCGGCGGCGAAGCCTGGTGCTTCGGGCACGGCCGAAGCGCGGCTCAAGCCTCCGGCGTCACATGCCGCACCAGCGCGGCCCGCCACTGGTCGGTGTCGCCGTCATGCTCGCTCGCATCCGGCTCCAGGATCGCCAGCGGGAAGCCGGCGTGGCGCGCATCCTCGGTGATGCGATGGGCATAGGCGACAAAAAGCAGGCTGTTGCCCCGCGGTCCGAACATCGCCGTCACCGCCGCTGCGACCTCCCGCATGCGCTGCGCGGTCAGCCGGAAATCCATCGGCTGCGGCGCGCCATGCACGACCCGGTCCAGATTGTTCTGGGTGTTGGAGAGGATGAACACGCGCCGCTCCAGCGCCCGCAGCGCCAACATCCGCGCCCAGCGCCGCTCCAGCCGCTCGGCCAGCGCGGTGAAATCGGCGTCCTCCTCCACCGGATCATGCCACAGCCACACCCCATGCCGCGCCCAGAAGGGCCGCTTCGCGGGCACCAGTTCCGCAGGCGCCTGCGGCACCCGCACCGGGCCGCGCAGCCAGCGCGAAGCGGCGGCCGGGGGCGCCAGGCACCAGTCGAAGGGCAGCGCGCGCAATGCCATCGCCGGGTCCAGGCGTTCCCGCAGCAGCTTCACGTTCAGGCTGATATGGCGTGCCGTCTGGCAGGAAGACCCGAGGCTGATCACCGCTGCGCGCGGACCGATCAGGGACATGCATCACACCATTTCGCCGTGTCTTTCCTTTTGGCGATTTTGCGCGGAGAAGGATAGCGGGGCCGGACCCCGGGGAGACCAGGCAAGATGACACCGCGCGGCCGCCACTTCTTCGCCAATCCAGGCCCGACCAACATCCCGGACAGCATCCTGCAGGCGGTCAGCCACCACACGGTGGATTTCAACGGCCCGGATTTCCTCGAGGTCTATGATGCCTGCCTGGCCGGGCTGAAGCGCGTGCTGCGCACCGAACAACACCTTTTCATGTACACCGGCACCGGCCATGCGGCGTGGGAAGCCACGCTGGTCAACCTGCTCTCCCCCGGCGACCGCATCCTGGTGATCGAGACCGGGCATTTCTCCGAAGCCTGGGGCCGCATGGCCGCGGATCTCGGCATCGAGGTGCAGGTCCTGGCCGCCGATTGGCGCCGCGGCCTGGACTACGCCGATCTCGCCGCAGCGCTCGCCGCCGATGGCGGCCACGCCATCAAGGCGGTCTGCGCCGTGCATAACGAGACCTCCACCGGCATGACGCTGGACCTGCCGCGCATCCGCGCCACGCTGGACGATGCGAAGCACCCGGCGCTGCTGCTGGCGGATATCATCTCCTCCCTCGGCTCCATCGATTTTCAGTTTGACGCTTGGGGCATCGATGCCGCGGTGGGCGGCAGCCAGAAGGGGCTGATGCTGCCCGTCGGTTTCTCGTTCAGCGGCGTGTCGGAGAAGGCGATGGAAGCGCACAAGGCTTCGACCTTCCCGAAGCACTACTTCAACTGGACCACGATGCTGACGCGCCGCCACCGCAGCTTCATCGGCACCGTCCCGATCGCGCTGATCTACGGGCTGCGGGAAGCGCTGCGCCTGATCGAGCAGGAGGAGGGCCTCGACAATGTCCTGGCCCGCCACGCCCGGCTGGCGGAGGCGACGCGCCGCTGCGTGCGGCATTGGGCCGGCAACAACGGCCCGCAGCTTTTCTGCCTGTCGCCGGAACGCGTCTCCGATTCCGTCACCTCCGTGCTGATGCCGGAGGGGCATGATGCGGAGGCGCTGCGCCGGCGCGTCGGCACCATGAACGTGGCGCTCGGCACCGGCCTGTCGCGGCTGAACGGCAAGGTGTTCCGGATCGGCCACCTGGGCGATTTGAACGAGCCGATGCTGCTGGGTACGCTGGCGGCAACCGAGATCGGCCTGCGGCTGCAAGGCGTTCCGCATGCCGGTGGCGGCACCGAGGCCGCCATCGCGTATCTGGCGGAGACAGCCGCCTGATCCGCCCCGCCACCCCGGCCGAGGCCCCGGCGCTGGCCGCGCTGGTGGAGCGCGCCTATGCGCCCTGGGTGCCGGTGACCGGCGCCCGGCCGCTGCCGATGGATGACGACTACGCCGTGCGCTGCGAAGCCGGCCAGGCCTTCGTGCTGGAACGCGACGGCGCCCTGGCCGGGTTGATCGTGCTGATGGATTTCCCGACCCATCTCTGGATCGACAATGTCGCGGTGGAGCCGGCGCTGAAGGGCCAGGGCCTCGGCCGCGCATTGATGGACTTCGCCGAGGCCGAGGCGCGGCGCCGCAACCTGCCCGAATTGCGGCTGCTGACCAATGCGCGGATGACGACCAACATCGCCCTCTATGCCCGCCTCGGCTTTGCCGAGACGGAGCGGCGGGAGGAGAAGGGCCGCGCTCGGGTCTATATGGCGAAGCCGCTTTCCGGCTGGGTGACCGTTTGAGAATGCCGGCGGCTGAGGACCCGCAGGGGGTCTTCGTCCCTGGAAGGCGCCGAACGCCGCCGGTGCTGGTTGCATCGCAAGCTCGGTAACGCTCCAGGGGCGGAAAAGCACCGCGGGACCCACCCGCCGGTGTTCTCAGACGGTCACTGAAGCGCCACGCCCAGCCTCGCCAGGTCGCGCCAGTAATGCGGGTATGTCTTGGCGACGCAGCCGGGGTCCAGGATGGTCACGCCCGGCACCACCAGCCCCACCAGCGCCAGGCTCATCGCAATCCGGTGGTCGCCGTAGGTCTCGATCCGCGCCGGGCGAAAGCTTTCCCGGGGCTGCGGCGTGACCAGAAGGTCATCGCCAACTTCCACTGCCAAGCCTGGGGCGAGGCGCGACAGTTCGGTCGCCATCGCCGCCACGCGGTCGCATTCCTTGACGCGCAGATTGGCGATGCCGGTGAAGCGCACGGGCGTCGCGTTGAAGGCCGCCAGCGCCGCCAGCGTCGGCACCGCATCCTGCATCTGCGAGCCCTCGATCTCCGCCGGGAGATGCGGGAAGGCGTGGATCAGCGCATGCGCCTTGGCATCCGGCTGGGTGAAGTCCGCCGCCGCGATGCCGAGGTCGATGGCCCCGCCGGTCAGCACCTCCGCCGCCCAGAGATAGGTGGCCGCCGAGGCGTCCGGTTCCACATGCAGATCGGCCGCCTGGTAGCCACTAGGTGCGACGCGCCAGGACACGCTGCCATCCTGCTCCACCATCGCCCCGAAGCGGCGCATGGCGGCGCAGGTCAGGTCGATATACCCCCGGGCACCGATCGCATCACCCGCCAGCGAAACCCGCACCGGCCGCGTGCCGCAGGCCGCCAGCATCAGCAGGGCGGAGACGTACTGGCTGGACAGCCCGGCATCCACCGTCACCGAATCCCCGTCGAAGCCCCCCCTGCCCTGCACCGTCACCGGCGGGCATCCCGTGGGGGCTTCCGCCGACACACCAAGTGCGGCCAGAGCGGCCACCAGCGGCGCGATCGGTCGCTTCTGCATATGGGCATCGCCGGTCAGCACCACCGGGCCGTCGGCCAGCGCCGCGGCGGCGGTCAGGAAGCGGGTGGCTGTGCCGGCATTGCCCAGAAACAGCGGCGCATCCGGCGCCAGCAGCCGCCCGCTGCCGGTGACGACGAAGCCGGTCGCATCCGGCTCCTCCACCGCGACGCCCATTGCGCGCAGGGCATTGGCCATGTGCCGCGTATCGTCGCTTTTCAGCGCGCCGGTGATGCGGCTGGTGCCGCGCGCGAGCGCCGCCAGCAGCAGCGCCCGGTTGGTGATGGATTTCGACCCCGGCGGCGCCACGTGTCCCCGCAAGGGCCGGCCCGGCGGGGTGATGGTCAGCGCCGTCATGCTCAGGCCTCGGCCTCGGCGAAGATGCGGGAGACATCGCCAGCCCAGGCACCCTCCCAGCGCTGCAACCAACGCTCCGCCTGCGTCACGCCCGATTCGGCGATCTCGGACAGCGGCGCCAGGTACACCTCCTCCCCCAGCCCGCGCGCCTTCAGCCCCTCGCGCGAGATCGCCACCGCATCGCGCGCGATCGCCTGCAGCGTGCGGCCGCGGATGCTGGCCGCCAGCGCCTGCTTCGGCACGGCATTCCGCAGCAGCTTCATCTCCTCCACCGTCCAGCCCCGGATCAGGCTGGCCGCCGCCTTCTGGGAGGCATCGTCATACAGCAGGCCGGTCCAGAAGGCCGGCTTGGCCATCAGCATCGCCGGGCTGCCGGCATCGGCGCCGCGCATCTCCAGGAACCGCTTCAGCCGCACATCGGTGAAGACGGTGGTCACATGATCCGCCCAGTCGCCCATGGTCGGCTCATGCCCCACCAGCTTCTCGGCCTTTCCGTCCAGGAAGGCGCGGAAGGACACGCCGGCGGCGTCGATGTACTGGCCGTCGCGCATGATGAAGTACATCGGCACGTCCAGCACGAATTCGGCAAAACGCTCGAAGCCGAAGCCCTGCTCGAAGGCCACGGCGGGGATGCCGGTGCGGTCCGGGTCGGTATCCGTCCAGACCCGCCCGCGCAGCGTCAGCAGGCCGGAGGGCTTGCCCTCCAGGAAGGGCGAATTGGCGAAAAGCGCGGTGGCCAGCGGCTGCAGTGCCAGGCTGACGCGCAGCTTCTCCGCCATGTCGGCCTCGTCGCCGAAATCGAGGTTCACCTGCACCGTGCAGGTGCGCAGCATCATATCGAGCCCCATGCCGCCGACCATCGGCATGTAGCGCCGCATGATGGCGTAGCGCCCCTTCGGCATCCAGGGCATCTCCTCCCGCGTTGCCAACGGGTGGAAGCCGAGCGGGGCGAAGCCGAGGCCGAGCGGCCCCGCCACCTCATGCACCTCCCGCAGATGGTCGCCGAGTTCGACGCGGGTCGCGTGCAGATCCGCCATCGGCGCGCCGGACAGCTCGAACTGCCCGCCCGGCTCCAGGCTGACGGAGCCGCCATCGCGCTTCAGACCGATGACGTTGCCGGCATCCAGAATTGGCTCCCAGCCCTTGCCCTGCAGCCCTTCCAGCATCGCCTTGATGCCGCCCGGCTCATAGGGAGGGGCTGCGAAGCCGTTGCGGGCAAAGCCAAACTTCTCGTGCTCCGTGCCGATCCGCCAGGCGGTCTTCGGCTTGCTGCCTTGCGCGAACCACTCGGCCAATTGGCGCGTGGAGGTGATCGGCGTCAGATCGGCCTCGCCGGGATTCGACATGGGCTGCGTTCTCTTCCTGGCGTCCGGCCGGGGCAGAAACGCCCCGCTTATTCAGGCCCAATCGCCCAGCAGCGCCTGAAGCGCCGCGAGGCCGGCCACGGCCGCGGTCTCGGCCCGGAGGATCCGGGGCCCGAGCGCGGCCGGCACTACAAAGGGCCGTCGGCGCAGGTCGTCAAGCTCCGGCCCCATGAAGCCCCCCTCCGGCCCCACCAGCAGGGCGAGCGGCGCGCCTGCTGGCAGCGACAGGGCGCGGGCCGGGGCGGCAGCGCTGCGCTCCATCGCGACCACCAGCGGCACGCCATCCCAGTCATCCAGCACGCGATGCAGCGGCGCGGCTTCCGCCACCTGCGGCACCGAAAACCGTTCGCATTGCTCGGCCGCACCGCGGGCGATGGCGGCCAGACGGGTGGCATTGGCGCGGTCGGCCACGGTGCGGCGGGTGATCACCGGCTGGATCCGCGTGGCGCCGAGCTCGGTCGCCTTCTCCACCACCCAATCCATCGCATCCCGCTTCAGCGCCGCGACCAGCAGTCGGCATTCCGGTTCCGGCGTCGCGGGGCGAAGCTGGGCCTCGACCGCGAATCGGGCGCGGTCCTTTCGGATCGACTCGATCCGGGCGTCCCATTCCCCGTCGCGCGGGTTGAACAGCCGCACGGCATCGCCGGGGCCGCGGCGCAGCACTGTGCCGATGTGATGCGCCTGGCCAGGCGCGGCCTCCACCACCAGCCCCTCGGCCAGCGTGTCGTCGAGATACAGGCGAGGGATGGACATCCGGGACCTCCGCGGACAGGTATTAGGCCATGACAGGCTGGACCGATATCCGCGCTTCCGGCTGGGTGGCCCGCCTGCCGCCCGGCTGGCGCCCCTATGCGCTGCTCGGCCGCTTCGACCGGCCGATCGGCGCCTGGCTGCTGCTGCTGCCGGGCTTCTGGGCGTTTGCCATCGCGGCGCCGGGCTGGGGCGAAGGGTTGCGGCTGGCGCTGCTGTTCACGCTGGGCGCCTTCGCCATGCGGGCGGCGGGCTGCGTGGTGAACGACCTGTGGGACCGGGACCTGGACCGGCAGGTGGAACGCACGCGCGGCCGGCCGCTGGCCGCCGGCACGGTCACGCCCTTCCAGGCGCTGGTTTTCCTGGCGGCGCTCTGCGTGGTCGGACTGCTGGTGCTGGTGCAACTGCCGCTGCCGGCGATTTATGTCGGGCTCGGCTCGCTGGTGCTGATCGCGTTGTATCCGCTGGCCAAGCGCGTGACGGATTGGCCGCAGGCGGTGCTCGGCCTGGTCTTCTCCTTGGCCGCGCCCACCGGCTATGCGGCGGCGACCGGAGGTCTGGACTGGCCGGCGCTGGCGCTGTGGGCGGCGGGGTTCTTCTGGATTTTCGGGTACGACACGATCTACGCGCATCAGGACCGCCAGGATGACGCACAGGTCGGCATCCGCAGCACGGCGCTGCGGCTGGGCACCGGCACGGCGCGGTTCGTGACCTTCTGCTACGCGGCGGTGCTGGCGCTGCTGGTGGTGGCGGGGCTGCTGGCCGGCCTGTCCTGGCCCTTCCTGCCCGCGCTGCTGCTGCCGGCCGCGCTATTGGTTTGGCAGGTGCGGACGCTGGACATCGACAATCCCGAACGCTGCCTGATGCTGTTCAAGTCGAACCGGGAGGTCGGCTTCGCCATCGCCCTGGCCTTCCTGGCCGGCAGGCTGTGAGCGCGGCGGAGGATTTCATCCTCGCCCATACGGTGATCGAGCGCCCCGCCCTGGTGCCGGAACTGCGCCTGCACCTGGCCACCGAGATCACCCCGATCTGGCAGGCCACCGAATCCTGGCTGGCCGAGACCGGCATCGAGCCGCCCTTCTGGGCCTTTGCCTGGCCCGGCGGCCAGGCCCTGGCACGCACCGTGCTGGACCAGCCCGCGCTGGTCGCCGGCAAGCGCGTGCTGGATTTCGCCGCCGGCTGCGGCATCGGCGCCATCGCCGCCGCACTAGCCGGCGCCGCCACGGTCGAGGCAGCCGAGATCGACCCGCTCGCCCTGGCCGCCACCCGGATCAACGCCGCGCTGAACGGCGTGGCGGTGGCGACGCCGGAGGGCGATGTGGTCGGCAGCGCCTGCCGCTGGGACCTGATCCTGGCCGGCGACGTCTGCTACGAGGCGCCGATGACCGCGCATATCCTGCCCTGGCTGCGCGCCATGGCGGCCGCCGGTGCCGAGGTCTGGATCGCCGATCCCGGCCGCGCCTACCTGCCGGTCGCGGGCATGGCGCTGCTCTCCACCCATCTGGTGCCGACGACGCGGGAGCTGGAGGACCGGGACACCCGCCAGGTCACCATCCACCGGCTGCTCCCCGATGCCGCCCTCATCCTGCCTTAAGCCTGCGCTGTCATCCTGCCGCCATGCGCCCCATCCTGATCCTGCTGAGCCTGATCCTCGCTTTGCCGGCCGCCGCGCAGACGCAGCGGCAATACGACAGCCAGGGCCGCTCCACCGGCCGGGCGGAAACCCGCGGCGACACCACCCGCTACTACGACAGCCAGGGCCGCAGCCTCGGCCGCAGCGAAACGCGCGGCGGCGTGACGCGCCACTACGATGCCCAGGGCCGAACCACCGGACGCAGCGAGGTTCGCGGCGGCACGCAGCGGCATTATGACCAGCAGGGCCGGTCCACCGGCCGCAGCGACTACCGCGACACCACGCGGCGGGACTACGATTCGGGCGGCCGCAGCCAGGGCCGCGCGGAACAGCGCGGCGACACCACCCGCTTCTTTGACAGCCAGGGCCGCAGCACCGGCCGGGTGCAGAAATAGCTACCGCGTCGCCGCCTCAAGAAAATCGAGCAGCGCGTCCAACTCCTCCGCATTGCCCACGGTCTGGATCGGCATGCGGGTGCCGGGCGTCACCACATCCGGCCCGCGGGTGAACAGATCGCCCACCGTCTCCCGCGTCCAGGTGATATCGCCGCGGGCGAGGCGCTCGGAATAGGTGTAGCCGGGCAGCGTGCCCATGCGGCGGCCGAAGATGCCGTGCAGATGCGGCCCGGCCATCGGCGGCGCCGCCGCATCCAGCGCATGGCAGGCGGCGCAGGCGCGGAACACGCGGGCGCCCTGCGGATGCAGGCCGGCAGGGATGTCTTCGGACGCCGGACCCTCCACCGGCCCCATCGGCCGCCCGGTCGCGGCATTCCAGCGCCGCACCCGGCGATCCGTACCGCCGGTCCAAAGGCTGGTTCCATCCGCCGACCAGGCCACGGACCACACCGGCAGCCCCGGCCCTTCCAGCGTATGCAGCAGCCGCAGCGAGGCCACCTCCCACACCGTCACGCTGCCGCCGAGCCCCGCCGCCGCGACCCGCGTGCCATCCGGCGAAGCGGCGAGCGCCACGATCGGCCGCGCCCCGGCCTGCACCGCCCGCAGGCCACCATCCGGCCCGACCAGGCGCAACTCCCCTTCCGCCCCGCCCACCGCCAGCACGCCATCGGGCAGCGCCACCAGGGCGTTCAGCGGCAGGCCGAATTCAGCCAGCGTCAGCGGCGGCCCTTCTTCCGGCCAAACGCGCAGCGTGCCGTCGAAGCCGGCGGTCACCACCAGCCCGTCGCTGCGGAAGGCCACCGCATTCACCTGGCCCTGATGCCCCGCCAGCACCCGCACCGGCGCGCCGCCGGCCAGGTCCCAGACCCGCGCCGTGCCGTCCCAGGATGCCGAGGCCAGGCGGCCGCCCACCGCTGCCAACCCCGCCACCGGCCCGTCATGGCCCTCCAGCACCCGCATCGGCTCCGGCCGGGGGTTCGGCGGCCATAGCGCGACCTTCCCATCCTCCCCGCTGCTGGCCAGCATGCCGCCCGGAAGCGCCGCCAGCGCATTCACCGCGCCCTGGTGCCAGCGCAGCACGGCGCGCGCCCGCTGGCCGCCGGGCGCCCACAGGATGATCGCCTGGTCGAACCCGGCCGAGGCCACACCGCCATCCGGCGCCACCGCCAGCGCCCGCACCGGGCCGCCATGCACCGCCTTCTGCGCCGTGGCGGGACAGGGAAGCAGCAGGACAAGGAGGATCGGAAGAATGCGCATGCCCTACAGGATGGCGCCTCGGCGCCGCTGGTCTAGCCTGTTCCCGCAACCAGACGGGAATGTGCGGGCATGACCACCGATATCGCCACGGAAGTCTTCTGGGCGCGGCTGACCGCCGCCGAGATCCAGGCGCGCGCAATGCCGGAGGCGGTGGTGCTGATCCCCGTCGCCTCCACCGAACAGCACGGCCCGCATCTGGCCGTCGGCGTCGATACGGTACTGGCCGGCGCGGTGGCGGAGCGCACGGCGCGGCGCCTGCTGGCCGGTGGCGGCCCGGCGCTGGTCACCCCCACCATCTGGTCGGGCCTGGCCGAGCACCACATGGATTTCGGCGGCACCATGACGCTGGACCTCGCCACCTTCGCTGGCCTGGTCGGCGGCATCGCCCGCAGCGTGGCGCGGCACGGCTTCCGCCGCATAGCACTGGTCAACGGCCATGGCGGCAATACGGAGGCGATCGGCAGCGCGGCCATCGAGCTCACCCGCAGCCTCGGCGTGCCCGTGGTGGGGCTGACCTACTGGCTGGCCAATGCGGACACCTTCGGGCCGATCCTGGAGGACCAGCCCAACGTGATGCATGCCTGCGAGGCCGAGACCTCCATGATGATGGCGCTCGCCCCCGATTGCGTGCGCACGGACCGCATCGCCGCCGCCATGCCGAAGCGCTTCGCGCCCCCCGCCCCGCCCGGCTTCAAGCGCAGCCGGCGCTTCGCGGAGATGACCGATACGGGCGTGATGGGCGACCCGCGCAGGGCGAGCGCGGAGAAGGGCGAGCGGTTGCTGGAGGCGGCGGCAAAGCGCCTTTCGGAAGAATTGGCCCGCCCCGAATTGTGGGGCTAACTCACCCGATGATATCGGCGGTGGTGAGCTGCCCCCGGGTCAGCCCCGCCAGCAGCACCCCGTCGCCACCGCCAAGGTCGATCCGCAGCCCCTCTGTCTCCTGCACTGACAGCGCCAGGATGGCGCCGGCGCTGCGGCCGAAGCCGAGGAGGGCGAGCTGGTCCTTGCCGCTGGTGAATTGCTCGATCCGGTCCGTGCCATCGCCCGGGCGAAGCGCGAAGATATCGGCCCCGGTGCCGCCCACCAGGGTGTCGTTGCCGCCGCGACCTTCCAGGATGTTGCCGCCGCCACGCCCCTCCAGCCGGTTGGCCGCCGCGTTGCCGAAGATCAGGTTGCCCAGCATGTTGCCGATCCCGGTCACCGCGCCGGTGCCGAGCACCAGCGCCTCCACCGAATCGGGCAGGGTGACGGTGGCCATGGCGCCATGGATGGTATCCGTTCCCTCGCCCGGCCGTTCCACCACGACGTCGCCCGGATGGTTCAGCTGGTACAGGTCGTGGCCGGTGCCGCCGATCATCGTATCGGCCCCCGGCCCGCCATCCAGGATGTCGTCGCCACCCAGCCCCAGCAGCAGATCCGCCCCGCCGCCGCCCTGAAGGTGGTTGGTCGCGCTGTTGCCGGAGAGCGTGTCATTCCCCGCCCCGCCGATCGCGTTCTCGATCAGGGAGGCGGGGTTGTCGTCGAACAGGAGGGCGTTGAAGACATTGCCACGCGCCAGCACCTCCTGCCCCACCCGCGTATCCAGACGGGCGAGCTGGCTGGTGGCGGTGACGGTCGAACCACCGGGGGCGAGATCGACCGAGACGCCGGTGCTGTAGGCCGAAAGATCATAGGTATCGATGCCACCGCCGTCCCAGATGGTCAGGAACACCCGGTTGGCGCCGGGCGCGCCCTGGCCCGCGCCGTTGATCAGCGTCTCCCCGGTCAGGGGGTTCCAGCTGTAGCGGGTATTGCCGGCATGGGCGCCGTAGTCAGCGCCGTACAGATGCTGCAGCGCGGCGATATCGAGCATCATCCAGCTCTGCGCGTAGTCATTGGCACCATTGGTATAGCCGCTGGTGGTGGTGGAGCCGGTATGGGACCGGTAGGACATCACGCTGAATTCCAGCGAATCCCACTCCCGCGGCATGGCGCCGAAGCCGTTCGAATTCTCATGCGGGTGCTTCAGGCCCAGCGCATGGCCAAGCTCATGCACCGCCACCATGAAGCCGTAGCTGCCCAGCGTCGGTGTCAGGAAACTGGCGCGGCTGCCGAACCAGACATCACCCCCCTCCCGCCCATTCGGGTAGTAGGCCCAGGCGGTGCTGGGTACGGAGGACCGGGCGATGCGGATATCCGCGGTCCAATCCTCCGCCGCCTCGAAGATCGCCAGGTTGGTGAAGCCGGTGACGGAGACGCCAGGGCTGCCCGGCCCACCCGCGGCCTGGCCTACCAGGATTTTGCGGATCGCGTCCTGCATCATGCTGCTGACCTGGGCGAAGCCGCGCGTCGGCTCGCTGGTGCCGTACCAGGCCTCGTAGTCGCTGCCGCTGTCAGGGAAGGCGAAGCTGAGCGGGTCGCGCAGGTCCCAGGCATAGCCGCTCAGCAGCCCATCCACCCCGGCATGGCCGGATTTGGAGAAGTCAAACCGCGCCGCGGTTTCCTGCGGCTGATCGGCGCGCAGCGGAATGGCCGCGGCCTCGAAGACCGAGGACGCGGTGTTGGACGCCCCATCCGGGGCGTTCCCGTTGGGCGACCGGCAAAGCCAGCACATGGCCAGGTATCCAGGTCGGCCGGCGCTTCGGCCCGCGGTCTCGCCCAGGGCCGCTTTCTGCGGCCGAGGGGTCACCCGGTGCCCGCCCTCCGCATGTTGCGGGGCTGGTGGCGGGGCCCGCGCCGGCAGACCCCGTGACGGCATGATGCCAGCCGGCGATGAACCGGCGGTGAATGCCGCGATCGATGTTGCGACGATCCCTGCCGTGCCGCCTGGGGCGGTTGCAGCCGGGCGCCGGCTGCGCTACCCGATGCGGCGCGACGCGATACGCAGGATTGGGGCGTAGCCAAGCGGTAAGGCAGCGGTTTTTGGTACCGCCATTCCCAGGTTCGAATCCTGGCGCCCCAACCACCCAGTCAGCATGCCGTGGCCTTTTTCAGGATTTCGAGACAGCCGCCATGAAAGCCCCGGACTTCCGGCCAGACACGGGGCGGCATTTCCTCGGTTGTACCTGAGAGACGCAGGCCCGGCGGCTCCTAGCCGCCAAAAGGTGCCCACGTCTCTAGGGGCCATTTTGGCAGTACGGATGCGGGTCCAGGTGCGGCGATTGGTGCTTGCCGTCGGGCCGCCTGCGGCCGACCTGCCAGAGCGGCCGATGGTCTAGCCGCTGGCCCAGGCTCAGACGAAACCGAGCGCCTGGCGCTGTTCCTGCCAATCAGTCGGGATGCGGGTATCCCGCATTAGCCGCGATGCGCTCAGGCCGGCCGGCTGGTAGCCGCCGAGGATCGCCTCGACGATGTCCGGCGCCAGCCAGGCGAGCCGGACCAGCCGCGTCGCGTAAGATTGTGACATTGCCTGTTCCGCCGCGAAGGCCGTCAGGCTTGGCGCGCTGCTCGACACCAGCGCCTCCCGCAGTGCCCTCGCCTTTGCGATCAATCTCACCATCGAGGCGTCGGATCGGTCCGCCGCTACCGTCGACCCCACCAGTAGCGCCATCTCCCGACCGGCCCGCCGCAACGCTGCCGCTTCCGTAATCGTGATGCGCGACAGCGAAGCATCGGCGTCAGCGGCATCGGCCGACGGCGCCTTGCCGGAGAGCATCGCCAGCAGCCGCTGCGGTGCGAGGTGGATGGTGACCTCGTGCCGCTGCACTGCGATCTCGGCGCGCAGCGCCAGCAGCGTCTCACGCTGCACCAGGTTGCCCTGGTGCTGCCAACGACAGGCCAGGGCCTGCGCCGCGGCGAGGAGGCTGCGCTGCTGTGCGCCTTCCGTTGGCAGGATGCCCGACGATCGCATCACTCCCAGCAATTCCGGCGCGTCGCACAGCAGGCGGTTGATCCTGCCAGCGACCACCCGCTCCAGCGCTGCCGCCGGCACCCGCAGCGCATCGGCATGCTCCTCGCGAAGGCCGGTAAGCAGCCGGCTGGAAACATAGTAGCGGTACCGCCGTCCCGCCTTGTTCGCATGCGTCGGCACCAGCGGCTCGCCTGTGGCATCCCGGATGAGCCCCGCCAGCAGGCTCGGGTGGCTGGCATTGGCGGCTAAACGGCGATCCGCGCGGCCCTTGGCAAGCTGCCGCTGGACTGCCTCCCACAGCGGAGTACCAACGATCGCCTCATGCTCGCCAGCATACACCTGGCCGCGGTGGACGACCTCGCCGCGGTAGAGGCGGTTCTGCAGTAGATGAAACAGCGCTCCGCGCGCCAGGGCCTTGCCGCTCTTGCCGGTGATGCCGGCACCGGCAAGATGCCGTTGCGCCAGCCGCACCGCGCCAAGATCGAGATAGACTTGGTAGATGCGGCGGACCCGTTCGGCCTCGACTGTGTGGATCACCAACTTGCGATCCTGAATCTCGTAGCCGAGGGGGACTGATCCCCCCATCCACATGCCTTTGCGCTTGGAGGCGGCGATCTTGTCGCGAATGCGCTCGCCAGTGACCTCGCGCTCGAATTGCGCGAAGGAGAGCAGCATGTTGAGCGTCAGCCGCCCCATGCTGGTAGTCGTGTTGAACTGCTGGGTGATGGAGACGAAGGACGCGCTATGACCGTCTAGTACCTCGACGATCTTGGCGAAGTCGGACAGCGATCGGGTCAGGCGGTCGACCTTGTAGACCACGATCAGGTCGACGCGACCCGAGGCGACATCGGCGAGGAGGCGCTGCAGGGCAGGCCGGTTCATGCTGCCGCCGGAGAGGCCGCCATCATCATAGCGGGCAGCGAGCAGGCTCCAGCCTTCGTGTCGTTGGCTGCGGATGTAGGCTTCGCAAGCTTCACGCTGGGCGTCGAGGGAGTTGAACTCCTGCTCCAACCCTTCCTCGGAGGATTTGCGAGTATAGATGGCGCAGCGCATGCCACTCCGTGCCGCGGGCTGCCCCGAACGCGAGCGGCTACGCATTGCGGGCGGTACCTGCGCCAAGCTTGCTGGTGGCGCGCCGGAGCCCGAAGAAGCGTGGCCCGGACCAGTGGGCGCCGGTGATGTGGTGGGCGATCTCCGACAGGGAGGCAAAGCGCTGTCCGGCCATCTCGAAGCCCTTGTCCAGCGCAAGGACGGTGTATGTTCGCCCGTGCCATTCCCGCAGCAGGGTTGAGCCTGCCTTGACCCGCGGCGAGGGGACGCGCGGCGGCGCGGTGCTGCCGATATCGCCGCTAACGAGGGCGGCGAGCCGGCGGCGGGCATCAGCGCTGAGGCTGCCGTGCTGCTCCGCCTGCCGGTGATAGGCGATATCGCGCAGCAGGAAGTCCGGGCTTAAGGCGGGGGGCGCTGGCATGCGATGCAAGCGCTGCCACTCCTGTCGCAGCGCCGCTGGGTGGGACTCATCGCGGGGCGGGCTGGCGCCCACCCCGCTCTGCCTGGCCTTCGCCGCCATCCTCAGCCGCCCACGACCAGACGATAGGACTTGCGCCCATCCGCCTGGCTCAGCTGGATGGCAAAGCCGCGCTGGCGAAGACCGGTCACAGCGGCGCGCGCCGTGTGCGGCAGCCAGCCGGTCAGCGCCGTGATCTCGCTCAGCGTGGCGCCAGGCGGGGCGGAGATGGTCCGGAGGACCTCGCCGAGCTTTCCGCTCGGGCGCTGGGGCAAGGAAGGTGCCTCTGGCTCTGGAACCGGCGTCTCATCGGTGGCGAGCGAGCCGGAGGAGGACGTCGGAGCTTCCTCCTGGATGACGTCCAGAGCTGCAGGTGGCGGCCCCTTCTGGGAATCGCCAGCGGCGGCGAGACCGGCGGTCGTCAGGCGAAGGCCAATGTGCTGGCCGGTTTCATTCTTTCGCCACGCGGCAGCGGCGTCGCCAACGGTGACCTCCTCGACCAGATCCCTGGTGAGCAAGGCGGCGAGCAGCTTGCGCTGCGTCGCGCCGCGTACGCGGATGGTCGACGGCAGCGGCAGGATGAGGTGATCAGGACGTTCCGCCGCGGTGCGGAGGACGAGCAGCTGAGCGACCGTGAGGGCGTTACGGTGGGACATGGGGTGGTTCTCCGTGCTGGAGCGCCACCCGATGCAGCGCTCCCACCACCACAAGCCCGGGGTTTTTCCGGGCTTGGCGTCGCGGGCTCCCGGCCCGCGCTGCGCCTCAGCACCAATGCTTGGTGCGGACGCGAAGTCGAGCGGGATGTCGCGCCGTGGGCCAGAAAAATTGACGGGCCCGCCGCCGACACTTGCCAAGGTTGGGGTCGAGGGTTCGAATCCCTTCGCCCGCTCCAGTCGG
>LNFM01004275.1_pt1 | contig 26634 bp, 24 predicted proteins | sample 596031 | NCBI WGS metagenome assembly LNFM01 (sample SAMN04254537, study PRJNA301005) | activated carbon metagenome | isolation source: dual media filters at the Ann Arbor, Michigan drinking water treatment plant | place: USA: Ann Arbor | reverse complement strand
TCCGTGACTGGGCCCACGAGAAAGATCACCCGATCGCGCAGCAGGCGCGAATAAATGTCGTATGCGCGCTCGCCGCGTCCACTTTGTTCGATGACGATCGGCACCATGCCGAGGCCTTGAGGATCAAGTCGTGGCTCGCTGTTCATGTGTTCTCCAATCGTGTTCGTGATGGCGGACCGCTTACTTGCCGGCGTTGCCCATCAACTCGTCAAACGCAACCGTCGCGTCCACCGTGCGGGCGTGCGACAGTATCCACTCGACAACATTGTCTTCGGTGACAATCGCCTCGATCTCCGACAGCCGCTCACGGTTGCCCAGGTACCACTGGATGACCTCGGCAGGCCGCTCATAGCTCTGCGCGATCTCTTCGATTGCCTTGCGAATCTGCTGTTGCTGCGCGTTGAGGCCTTCGCTGCGCACCAGCTCGGCAAGCATCAAGCCAAGTCGCACGCGGCGGTCCGCCTGCGGCGCAAACACCTCAGCCGGCAGCGGCGCCTCCTTGGCATCGATACCGCGCGACACCAGATCGTTGCGCGCCATTTCCATCAGCCGCTGCGTATCGGCCTCGACCAGCGACTTAGGCACATCGAACGAAGTCGTGGACAGCAATGCATTCAGAGCGCTGTCCTTGGTCCGTGACTTGAGGCGCCCTTTGACCTCCCGCTCGAGGTTCGCCCGGATCTCTGTTCGCATCTTGTCGATATCGCCGTCGGCGACGCCAAGGCCCTGGGCGAACTCCGCGTTCAGCAACGGCAAGACGGGCTGCTCGATTTTCTTGACCGTCACATCGAAGCTGGCCAGCTTGCCCGCCAGTTCTGTGGCCCGATAGTCAGGCGGGAATGTCAGCGGAAACGTCTTCTTTTCGTCGGCCAGCATGCCACGCACGGCCGTCTCGAACTCAGGAAGCATCCGACCTTCGCCCACCACAAACGGGAAGTCAGTCCCGGAGCCGCCCTCGAACGGCGTGCCGTCGACGGAACCGATGAAGTCGAGCGTGACTCGGTCACCGTCGGCTGCCGGTCGACCGACGGTTTCATATGTGGCGCGCTGCTTGCGCATGATCTCGATCGTGCGGTCCACTTCGGCGTCGCCGACCGGACAGACCGCCCGCTGAACCTCGACTGCTGACAGGTCGCCCAGCCTGACTTCCGGATAGACCTCGAAGGTCGCCGAAAAACCGAGGTCCTTGCTCTCGCTTACGTCGCGCGGGGCGAGCTTCGGTGTGCCGGCCACGCGCAGCTTGCTGCTGGTGATCGCCTCGTTGAAGGCGGCACCCACCTTGTCATTGAGGACGTCGGCATGTATCTGCGCACCGTAGGTGGCGGCCACCATCTTGATCGGCACCTTGCCTTGTCGAAAGCCGGGCATCTTCATGGTGCGCGCCATCTTGTTGAGGCGCGTCGACACTTCTTTCTCGATGTCCGCAGCCGGCACGGTCAGATCAAGACGGCGCTCAAGGGCGCTCAGTGTTTCGATATTGGCTTGCATGATTTCCTGCAGGGCTGTCGGCGCGGTCAGCGTGCACGCGCAGTGGGTGTCAAAGAAGAACCTGGGTCTGTGGTGCGAAGGGGGGGACTCGAACCCCCACGCCGATGAAGGCGTCAGGACCTAAACCTGGTGCGTCTACCAATTTCGCCACCTTCGCGACGCCATCGGAAGCGGCCTCCCGTGCGTCTGGGCAGCGCGGACTCGCACCGAATCGGGGCTCATTCTAATCGAAGCGCTCTTGCGCACAGGGACTGCCCGCCCTCGGACCTGTTGGCCCGCGGCGCGTGATAGCTTCGCTGATCATGGGGGTTGATCACTACGAGAATTTTCCGGTCGCTTCGCTGCTGCTGCCAGCCGCGCTGCGGCAGCCGGTGCAAGCCATCTATCGCTTTGCCAGGCATGCCGACGATATTGCCGATGAGGGCGATGACACCGCACCCGCGCGCCTGGCCAAGCTTGACGCTCTGAGTCGACAGCTCGACGCGATCGAGGCAGGCGAACCAAACGACTGGCCGCAGCTGGCGCAAGCGATCGACCGGCATCGACTGCCCGTGTCGTTACTACGGGACCTGCTATCGGCATTCTCGCAGGACGTCGTGGTCACTCGGTACGACGACTACGCCAACCTGCTCGACTACTGTCGCCGCTCCGCCAACCCGATCGGCCGACTGCTGCTCGCCCTGTTCGACCGCCAGACGCCCGCACTCTTGGCGCAATCGGACGCAATCTGCAGTGGCCTCCAACTGGTGAACTTCTGGCAGGACATCGCCGTGGACTGGGCCAAGGGTCGCGTCTACCTGCCGCAGGAAGAGTTGACGCGCTTCGGCATCGATGAGTCCCAGATCGCGGCAGGCACAGTAGATCGGCCGTGGTCGGACCTGGTCAGCGCGCAGGTGGCGCGAGCTCGGGCGATGTTATCGTCCGGCGCCCCGCTGGGGCCGAGCCTGGGTGGCCGCATCGGCTGGGAACTGCGGCTCGTCGTCCAAGGCGGATTGCGCATCGCCGAGAAGATCGATGCCGTGCGCGGCGACGTGTTCCACCACCGACCGATGCTGGGAAGAGCCGATTGGGCCGTCATGGCCACCCGCGCCCTGCGCATGTAGCGTTTCGATCGCCATGACCGCCGACGAGTACTGTCAAAGTAAAGCTGCCGCCAGCGGCTCCAGCTTCTACTACAGCTTCCTGTTCCTGCCACCGCCGCGCCGCCGCGCGATTACCGCGCTGTACGCCTATTGCCGCGAGGTCGACGATGTCGTCGACGAGGTCAGCGACCCGGCCTTGGCGCAGACCAAGCTCGCCTGGTGGCGCAGTGAAGTCGAGCAGCTGTTTACCGGCAATCCACAGCATCCGGTGACCCAAGCACTGGCGCCACACACGGCGTCGTTCGGCATCACGCGCGAGCAAATGCTGAAGGTTATCGACGGCATGCAGATGGACCTGCAGCAGAATCGATACCTCGACTTCGCCAACCTGCGTCGCTACTGCCACCTGGTGGCAGGCGTCGTCGGTGAGATGTCGGCCGGCATCTTCGGTGTCACCGACCAGCGCACCCTCGAGTACGCACGTCAGCTGGGCCTCGCCCTACAACTCGTCAACATCATCCGCGACGTCGGCGAGGACGCCCGCCGTGGCCGCGTCTACCTCCCGCTCGATGACCTGCAGGCCGCCGGCGTGAAATTGTCCGACATCATCAGCGGAACCTACGTGCCCGGCTTCGAGACGGTGATGCGCAAGCAGGCGGCGCGTGCCCGCCAGGCTTATTGCGCGGCAATGGCGGCGCTGCCCGAGGCAGACCGGCGTGCGCAGCGTACCGGCCTCATCATGGGCGCCATCTACCTGACGCTGCTCGACGAGATCGAGCGCGACGACTTCCGTGTGCTGCACCAGCGGATCGCACTGACGCCGGTACGCAAGTTGTGGATAGCCTGGCGCACCTGGGTGTTCGGGCCACCGGCGCGGCTCGCGCGTGGCTGACGCCCGACGCGTTGCGGTCATCGGTGGCGGCTGGTCGGGACTGGCGGCAGCGCTGGAGCTCGTCGATCGGGGATGCCGGGTTGATTTGTTCGAAGTCGCGCCGCAACTCGGCGGTCGTGCTCGCCGGCTGGACATCGTTCTCGGTGACAGCCGGTTTGCGCTCGACAATGGCCAGCACCTGCTGATCGGCGCGTACCGGGCGACGCTCGACCTGATGCGACGGGTGGGCGTCGATCCAGACGCCGCGTTCATCCGCCAGCCGTTCGCGTTGCGCTACCCCGACGGCTTCGTGCTGCAGGCGGCGCGCCTGCCAGCACCGCTGCATCTCGCCGCCGCCTTGCTGACGGCACGCGGGCTTGCCTGGTCTGCGCGGTGGGACATGGCATTGGCGGTCGAACAGTGGAAGCGCGCAGGTTGGCGTGCCGAGTCGGAGCTGTCGGCCGCCGCGTTGGTCGTCGGACAGCCGTCCGTGCTGATCGATCGCGTGTGGGAGCCGTTGTGCGTCGCCGCCTTGAACGTGCGGCTGCGCGAGGCGTCGGCTCAGGTCTTTCTGAATGTGCTGCGAGACAGCTTGGGCGCCGACCGAGCCGCCAGCGACATGCTGCTGGCGCGCGCCGACCTGTCGTCGTTGCTGCCGGACGCCGCGTACCAGGCACTCAATGCGAGCAGCGCCAAGGTGCACCTGCGCGCGCCGATCCAGCGCCTGTATCGGCGCGGCGATACGTGGCTACTCGTTGGCCGCGCCACGGAAACACCGGCCGATTCTGTCGTGCTGGCGCTGCCGCCGGATCGAGCCGCCGCGCTGCTGCAGTCGGTGCCCGATGCAGGCGAGCTGGCGCCGGCCATCGCGCAACTGCGCGCGGTGCAGGCTGCGCCGATCGCCACGGTCTTCTTGCGCTATGCCTCCGGGACGCGCTTGCCACACGCGGTCAGCGCGCTTGTCGAGTGTCAGGCCAAGCAGCACTTCGGCCAGTGGGTGTTCGACCGCGGCGCCCTCGATCCACGCTGCGACGGCGTGATCAGCGTGGTCATCAGTGCCGATCGTCCCCATCAATCGTCGGGCCACCCGCCGCTGGCCGCCGCGGTCGCTGCGCAGCTGACGACGCTGTTCGGGCTGCCGCAGCCGCTTGCCACCCGCGTCGTTGAAGACAAACGCGCCACCATCGTGCCGGCGCCAGGCATGGTGCGGCCGCCCGAAAGACTGCCGTGCAACGGGCTGTTGCTCGCTGGCGATGCGGCTGACAGTCCCTATCCGTCGACGATTGAAGGCTCGGTGCGCAGCGGTCTGGCCGCTGCCCGGGCGATCAGCGGCTGACGGCGCGGCCGCGCACCGGTCAGTCGAATACCGACAGCACCGGCGCCAATGCGCGCGCCAGGCGATCTTGCAGATCTGCCAGCACCTCGTTGCGAAGCGACGGCGTGCCGGCCGAGTCGATGCCGCTGCAGTCCAGGTACAGCGGATAGCGCAGCTCGATCTGTACGGCCTGCACCGCTGGCGGGCGGGCATGCGCGCGAATGACGTAGCCGCCTGGAAATGGCGTGTTCAGCGACACGCTGAACGACTCAGCGGCGAAGCCGGCCGCAAGGGAGGCCAACAGCGCAGCATTGCTGGTTGCACCGCCCGCGTTCCCCAGGCAGACATCAACGTTGCCCGGATCGAGATAGGAATGCAGGTCGAGCAGCAGCACCGGCGCGCCCTCGCCAGCGGCTTGAGCAAGCAGGTCGGCGAGCTCGCTGTGATACGGCGCGTGATAGGACGCAATGCGTTGCTCGATCTCATTCGCAGTCGGCAACACCTCGTAGATCGCCTCGCCATGCGCCGTCCTCTCGGCGATCACGGCATTGAAGAAGCCGCCGAAGTGACGGCCGGCCGGGTTTCGATTCAAATCGGCAACGTAGCGGCTGTGGGTGGCTTCGAGCATGGTCACCCCGAGGGCCGGCAGAAACGAGTAGACCTGCGGCAGATGCCAGTCCGTGTTTCGCAGCCAACTGCGATGGCGCCGGGTGAAGCTGCGCGCCACATCATCAGGCACCCTCATCCCGCTGTGCGGCAGGCTGGCGATGACGCGCCGCGCTTTGCTGCCTGGCGAGTGCAGCACCGTAATCGCTGAGTCGCCTGGCACGTTCCCTAGCCCTTCAACTGGTCCAGCGCCTTGTCGAGCCGATCGACCGCAATCACCTCCAGCCCCTCAATCACGTGCTTGGGTGCGTTCGCCTTCGGGATGATCGCTCTGGAGAAACCCAGCTTGGCCGCTTCGCGCAAGCGCTCTTGCCCGCGCGGCGCGGGTCGCACTTCGCCAGCGAGCCCGACCTCGCCGAACACCACCAGGCCCCGCGGCAGCGGTCTGTTACGCATCGAACTGAGGATCGCCAGCAATACAGCCAGGTCCGCCGCCGGCTCCTGGATCCGGACCCCGCCGACCGCGTTGACGAACACGTCCTGATCATGCGTCGCCACCCCGGCATGCCGGTGCAAGACGGCCAGCAGCATGGCCAATCGCTGCTGCTCGAGTCCCACGCTCAGGCGGCGCGGGTTCGGCGCATGCGAACTGTCGACCAGCGCCTGCACTTCGACCAGAAGCGGTCGCGTGCCTTCCTGCGTGACCAGCACGCAGGAACCGGCCACCTGCACGTCGTGTTGCGACAAGAACAGCGCCGACGGATTTGCCACGCCCTTCAGGCCCCGGTCGGTCATCGCAAACACACCCAGCTCGTTGACCGCACCGAAACGGTTCTTGAAAGCCCGCACCAGACGGAAAGACGAGTGCGTGTCGCCCTCGAAATACAGCACCGTGTCGACCATGTGCTCGAGCACGCGTGGCCCGGCCAGCGTGCCCTCCTTGGTCACGTGCCCGACGAATATCACGGTCACACCGGACTGCTTGGCCAGGCGCGTCAGTTGCGCCGCGCATTCGCGCACTTGGGCCACCGAGCCCGGCGCGGACTGCAGTTCCGCCGAGTACAGCGTCTGGATCGAATCGATCACCGCAACCTGCGGCTTCTCAGCAGCGAGGGTGGCCTGGATCCGCTCCAGACCGATCTCCGCCAGGAGACGCACCTTGCGTCCATCCACCCCAAGCCGACGCGCGCGCAGCGCGACCTGAGCGGCCGACTCCTCGCCGCTGACGTAAAGCACCGAGCACGACTCGGCCATCGCCGCCAACGCCTGCAGCAGCAGAGTCGATTTGCCGATGCCGGGATCGCCGCCGATCAGCACCACGCCACCTTCGACCAGTCCACCGCCCAGCACCCGATCGAACTCGTCTATCCCGGTCGAGCGGCGCGGCATCTCGCGCGCATCGATGTCACCCAAGGTCTGCACCGGGGTTGCGCCGGCCAGCGCGGCGAAGCGGTTGGCGCTCTTCTCCGGCGCCTCCACGCGCGCCTCGCTCAGCGTGTTCCACGCATTGCAGTGGGGGCACTGCCCCTGCCACTTGAGCGACGTACCGCCGCACTCGCTGCACACGTACTGTGTCTTGCCACGCGTTGCCATCAGTCGATCGCCTCGACCGGCACCCGGGGTGCCAGCGCACACATGAGTTCGTAGCCGACCGTACCACTGAGCTCGGCCACCGTATCGATCGGCACCTGTTCACCCCACAGCTCGACGGTGCTGCCCACCCGCGCCGCGGGTGCACTGCTCAGATCCACGGTGATCATGTCCATCGACACGCGGCCCGCCAACGGCACGATCTGGCCGTCCACTGCGACCGGCGTGCCCTCGGGGGCAACGCGCGGGTAACCATCGGCGTAGCCACAGGCCACCACCCCGATCCGACAGGGTCGCGCGGCGCGCCAGCGCGAGCCATAGCCGACGCAATCGCCCGCGGCCAATTCCTGAACCGCGATCAGTGTCGAGCGCAGCGTCATCGCTGGCCGCAGACCAAACTCGGCCGATGCGCGACCGGCGCAGGGGGTCCCGCCATACAGTGCGATGCCGGGCCGCACCCAGTCGCCACCCACCTGCGGCTGCATGAACAGCGCCGCCGAGTTGGCCAGGCTGCGCTGACCGTGCCAACCCGCCAGCGCACGATCGAATGCTTCAAGTTGAGCGGCCACTCCGGCCGGTCCGCCATCGTCGGGCGCATCAGCATTGGCAAAGTGCATGGTCGCTGTGCTGACGTCCAGGTGAGGCATCGCCTGCAACTGCGCCATCGCGGCGGCGCAGCGCCACGGCGGAAACCCCAGCCGGTTCATGCCCGTATTGATCTTGACGTGGACCGCAATCCGACACTGCCCTTTGAACGCACGCAGCAGTGCGATCTGGCTGTCGTCATGCACCACCGTGACGAGCGACAGTCGGTCGACGACTTCGAGATCGCGCGCTTCGAAAAAGCCTTCCAGCAGCAGGATAGGTTTGCGCCAGCCGGCCGCGCGCGCCCGTTGCGCCTCGCCCAAGTCGAGCAAGGCCAGGCCATCGGCTGCCTCCAGGGCAGGCAGCACGCGTTCGACACCATGACCGTATGCATTGGCCTTGACCACGGCCCACACGCGCCGTGCGCCCGCATGCCGGCGTGCCGCGTCCAGGTTGTGTCGCAATGCGCCCAGATGGACAAGAGCTTGAATCGGACGAGGCATTCAGGAGTCGGCAGTTGGTAGCGGTATCGCCCGCGGGGAAAGGCGCTGTACGAAGAGGAGAATACCGGCGTGCCTCGCTGCCGTGCCCGGCATGTCTAGCAGTACCTGCGTGATATAACGCGCGGCCGTCCCAGCCTTCATTCATGCATCCTTCCAACGAGCGATGAACCGCGGCTTCTACACGATCATGGCCGCGCAGTTCTGTTCGTCGCTGGCGGACAACGCGCTCCTGATCTGTGCCATCGCTCTGCTGCGCGACATCAACGCGCCGGAATGGATGACACCGATGCTCAAGCTGTTCTTCTTCGTGTCTTACGTGGTGCTGGCCGCGTTCGTGGGTGCCTTTGCCGACTCGATGCCAAAGGGTCGAGTCATGCTCATCACCAACACGATCAAGATCGGCGGATGCCTGCTGATGTTCGCCGGCGCACATCCGCTGCTTGCATACGCGGTGGTCGGCCTCGGTGCCGCGGCGTACTCGCCGGCGAAGTACGGCATCCTGACGGAACTGCTGCCGCCGGAAAAACTGGTCGTCGCCAACGGCTGGATCGAAGGCTTGACCGTCGGTTCGATCATCCTCGGATTTGTTGTCGGGGGCATCCTGGTGTCTCCAAGCGTGGCGGCGTATTTGCTGTCGATCGACGTGCCGGCGATCAGCTATGAGCTGGACAGCCCGGCCGAAGCCGCGATCGCGGTAGTGGCCGTCTTCTATGCGGTTGCCGCCGCGGTTAACTTCTTCATTCCGGACACCGGGGCACGCTATGCCAAGCAGGCCACCCATCCGCTGCGCCTGCTCTCGGGCTTCGCCCACTGCGTGAGCACTCTGTGGCGCGACAAGCTCGGGCAGATTTCGCTTTCGGTCACCACGCTCTTCTGGGGCGCAGGCGCGACGCTGCAGTTCATCGTTCTCAAGTGGTCGGAGACCACCTTGGGCATGACGCTGTCGCAGGGGGCCGTCTTGCAGGCGGTCGTCGCCGTCGGCATCGCCATCGGGTCGGTCTGGGCTGCCGCACACGTGTCGCTGAAGAAATCGCTGACGGTGCTGCCGGTCGGTGTGGCGATGGGACTGCTGGTCGCCTGCCTCGCGTTCATGGACTTTTCCGCGCTGCCGGCTGGCGGCATCACGATCGGCTCGTCCACGCTCGGCTGGGGCGCGATGGTCGCCGCGCTTGTGATGGTGGTCATCGGCGCCCTCGCCGGTTACTTCGTGGTGCCGATGAACGCTCTGCTGCAGCATCGCGGCCACGTGCTGCTGTCGGCCGGCCACTCGATTGCGGTGCAGAACTTCAACGAGAACCTCAGCATTCTGGCGATGCTGTCGATCTACGCGCTGCTGCTGTGGCTCGACCTGCGCATCGAGACGATCATCGTGCTGTTCGGGTTCTTCGTCGCGGCGGCCATGCTGCTGGTGATCCTGCGCCATCGGCACAATCAGCGGGAGCGCGACTGGACCCAGTTGATCGGCCAGCAGCGTTCACCACACTAAAGGCATTGCTGCCGCCAGGCGACGTGGCTCCTTCAGCGCGCCATCAGGACGGCGGCGCGCCGTACACCTTGCGCGCCAGACACAGATCGGCCCAACTTTTCGCTTTGTCTGCCAGATTGCGCAACAGGTAGGCTGGGTGATACGTCACCACCACCGGCACCTGGCGACCGGCGACCGCGATCTGGTGGCACCGTCCGCGCAGGCTGGCGATCGTGGCGTCGGTCTGCAGCAGCGACTGCGCGGCAAAGCGGCCCATCACCAGCACCACGTGCGGGTTGATGAGGGCAATCTGCCGGTGCAGGAACGGCTCGCATTGCGTCACTTCAGCCGGTTCCGGATTGCGATTGCCCGGCGGACGGCACTTCAGCACATTGGCGATGTAAACAGCCGTCGCCGGCTCGTCGCCGGTGCGTGACAGGCCGATCGACGCCAGCATGTTGTCGAGCAGGCGGCCGGCCTGGCCCACAAACGGCTCACCCCGCGCGTCCTCCTCGGCGCCGGGTGCTTCGCCCACCAGCAGCCAGTGCGCTTGCGGATGACCGACACCGAACACCGTCTGTTTGCGAGTGCGGCTCAGCGGGCAGGCGGTGCAGGCGGTCACCGCCTGCTGCAAGGCATCCCAAGGCATGACGGCAATGGCGTCGCGCACAGGCAACGTCGCCGCGGCTGCCGGTGAGTGCAGCTGCCGTGGCGAATCAGCAAGCGGCGGCGACGGCACAGGTGTCGGCACTTCGGCCGTGTCGACCACGGCAGACTCGACGGCAACGGCGGGCGCGCGCGACTGCCAGATCGGCCCGAGCCCCATCGCGTGCCACATCTGTGCCCGCCGAGGATCGAGCGTCATGCCGTCCTCACAGCGCGATCCTCATCACGATGGCATCTTCCCGGCCGCTGTGCGCCGGGTAGTACCCGCGACGGACGCCGATGCGATCGAATCCGTAACGTTCGTACAGCCGCTGCGCCGGCAGGTTGCTCGGCCGGACCTCGAGCAGCATGCTGTGCGCGCCATGGTCGCGCGACTGCTGCGCCATCCACTCGAGCATTCGCCAGCCATAGCCACCCCGCTGCCAGTCGTGCGACACGCTCAGATTGAGCAGATGCGCTTCGTCGACCGCGATCATGACCACCGCATAGGCGATCATCTCGCCGCGCGCCGGGCGCTCGCCTTGCCGCAATATCCACGAGCAATAGCCCGCGCTGAGCGCATCCTGAAAATTGCCGCGCGTCCAAGGAAACGGATAGATGCGATCTTCGATCCGCAACACGTCGTCGAGATCGCGGCTGAGCATCGGAGCGAAGTGCTCGGCGGGCGACGCCTGCGGCGGCAGCGCGACTGCGCTCATGCCACGTGTCCGCGCGCTAAGTTGCGCTCGTCGATCGTCAGCGCCACCCGGTCGCGCACATAAATGGGCATCGCCATCGCTGCAGGCACGGCTTCACCACGCGTATACGCATGCTGTGCCAGACGAGCGATGTGACCGGCGCCGGCGCGGGCCAGTGGCAATCGGTGCCTCACCGGCACGGCATCGAGCGACCCGGCAAAAACGGTCAGCGCATCGCCGGCCAGTGTATCGACGGCTAGCCCTGCCAGCAGGGTGCCCAGGTCGGCGGCCGAAGACAGCGACGGTGCAGTCACTTCAATCATGTCGCCGCCCGTAACGTCGTACACCGCCCAGTAGACCTCGCTCATGCGTGCATCGATGGCCACTGCGATCCGGCGAGCGAGGGGCTCGCCGTGCGCGGCGTCCAAGGCCAGCGCGGCGAGGTTGCCGATCGCCAGTACCGGTCGGTCGATGCCATAAGCCACGCCTTGCGCCACGCCACAGGCAATGCGCAACCCGGTGAACGACCCCGGCCCGGCACCGAAGACGATCGCGTCCATCTGTTGCAGCGTCATGCCTTCATCGGCAAGCAGACGCTGTGCCATCGGCAGGACGCGATCGGAATGCTGCTGACCCACGAGCTCCGCGCGTTCGACGATATGCGTCCCACGGCTGAGTGCGACCGAGCACCACGAAGTCGCGGTATCGAACGCCAGCAGAACGGGAGCGGTCTCGGCCAAGAGGGACAAAGCAACAGATGGCGCGGCCCCGGCGGACGCGCAGCCAGGCGATTCTATCCGCGCGCACCGCAGCGACCGGCGCACCGCGTGTCATCAGCCGGCGGGCGACGCTCGAAGCAGCGCCAGGGGTGCAACGCGGCGGCCGAGCACCCGCTCGCTATCGAGCTTCCACCAGTGTTCGATAACCGTTGCATAGAGCGCACGAAAATCGATCTCGTGCCGCAGATTGCCGTCGCGATCCAGCTGACCTAGGTCCGGCGGTGCGCCGTACGTGCCGCCTCGTACTTGACCGCCGCAGACGAACTGCACGCCGACCGTCCCATGGTCGGTACCCCCACTGCCATTTTGCCGCGGACGGCGCCCGAACTCCGAGTAGGTCACGATCAGGCTGTCCTGCCACAACCCGACCTCGGTCAGCGCCGTGCGCAGCGCGGCGATCCCGTCGCCCACCTGTCGCAACAGGGCCGCATGCACCGGTAACTGATTCTGGTGGGTATCAAATCCGCCGAGTGTCACGCGGATCACCGGCACCTGGCGCGTGGCGGCGATGGCGGCGGCGTGCGCCAGGGTCAGGCCGAACGGCGAGCGCGGGAATTCGGTCGACAGCTTCGCGTCAGGTCGGATCTGCGCACCCGCGCGCACGATGTCGTGCTCGACTCGCAGCACGTGGCCGAGTGAGCCGCGAGCCGGCGCACGATCGGCATGCGCCAGACGTGCCGCGCGCGCGAAACGGTCGGGATCCGCGATCGCCACGGCGCGCGAGCCGCCCGCCAGCGGTCCCAGATCGGCCGACCCGACGATCACGCCGTCTGCGGCGAAACGCGCGAACGACTCGGGCTGGCCCTGCGCGAGGCGTGTCAGCCAGCCTTGCTGCAGCACCTGCGTGCTGTCGGCCGCCGTATCCCAGATCTCGATCGAGCGAAAGTGCGACAGATCGGGTCCCGGATAGCCCACCGCCTGCACGATTGCCAGCTCGCCGGCGTGCCATAGCGGCGCCAGCGGCGCCAGGGACGCATGCAGCGCCAACGCAGGCCCCCAGCGCAGCACGTCCTCTTCCGGAAGCGCCAGCCTGGGGCGTAGATCGCGATAGCGGCCGTCGTCGACGGGCACCACGGTGTTGAGCCCATCATTGCCACCGCGCAACTCGATCAGCACCAGCAGACGAAGTGGCGCGACGGTGGCCGCCTGAGCCCACCCCGCGAATGTCCACCCGCCGACAGCGGATGCACCGATCATGAAGTGACGTCGATCCATGGGCGTCCTACTTGAGCTGATAGGTGGGATCGAGCAGCAGGTTGCGCAGCACGTCCAATGCCAGGCTGCCCGCGAGCGGCGGCGATACGGGCGACAACCAGTTCACGCCAGCAGCCAGCCGAGCGGCATCACCGGGCTGGGTCGGTTGTTCCGGCTGCAAGCTGGCGCTGGCTGCCAGCCACGCGTGGGTATCGATGCGCACGGCGTTGGCCGCGGCCGCCTGGGCCAGCTGCGCGCGGCGAGGTGCCTGCCCGGCACCCTCGTCTGGAGTAGGCGTGGCAGGCGTCAGCATGTTGTCGCCGTCCATGCGTTGCGACTGCGACGTCGACGCCCGTGCGCTCAGGGCACGCTCGATGAACTGCTTGCGAACCAGCAGCGACTGCGTGTTGATCCAGGCATCGCCGCCGGGCCAGCCACGCACGTTGGGGGCACCGAACAGGTTTTGTCCCATGGCGGCCGTCACGAAGGCAGCGCCGGCCGGCAGCGATAGCTCCCCGCCGCTTTGCCGCACCAGGCCGATCACCAGTTCCACCGGTGACTTGACCAGGGCGAGGTCGACATCGAGAGCCACCACCTCAGGCTGGTTCAACAGCGCTCGCAGCGCGACCGGGATGGCGTAGCCGCTATCGCGGAACTGCTTGGCGATCTGCGCCGTGCGGACCGCATCAGGCTGCGGCGAGACGAACTCGCGCCAGAGCTTGGCGACCACGAACTCGGCTGTGGCCGGCTGCGCGAGCAGGAGGTCAACCACCGCCGCGCCATCGAACGGCGCCTGCTGACCGAAGATCGTCTTGCTGGCCGGATCGTGCAGCCCCTTGCGGAAGACGTACCGGCCGGTGACCGGGTCCACGCTGTGACCGGTGAGCGCACGTGCCGCTTCTCGCACATCGGACTGCGAGTAGTGCCCCTGGCCGAGCGTGAACAGCTCCATCAGCTCACGCGCCAAGTTTTCGTTTGGCTCGCCGCGCCGGCTGGTGGCCGCGTCCAAATAGACCAGCATCGCCGGGTCGCGCACGATGGCATGCACCAGCGCCGCGAAACTGCCCACCGCATGCTCCCGCAAGAGGACGTTCTGCCGATAGAGCAGTTGCGGCCAGCGCACCTTGGGCTGCGCGCTGACGAAGTGGTTGTGCCAGAACAGCGTCATCCGCTCGCTGAGCGGCGATGACGTGCCCGCCATCTCGCGCAGCCACCACGCGCGCAGCTCAACGCTGTGCCGCACCAGCGTCTGGCGGTAGTCGCGCTGCTCGGCCTCGGACATGCGCTTCACATCACGCGGCAGCACGATCGGCGCGTCGATCCACGTCGGCGGCGTCGTGCTCGCCCGCAGATTCAGCGTGCCAAGCAGGCGATCCACGGCCCGCTGCTGGGACAGACCGGCAAAGGCGGTGACTTCGGCCGGCGACGGCGCAAAGCCGGCGCGCGTCAGCAGTTTCAACGCGCGTGCATCGCCGAGCGGCTGCGCGTGCAGCAGCGTTGAAGCCAGCATCACGCAGCCCGCCAGGACGAAGCGAATGGCCGCGCCGCGCGGAAACCGCCTCGCCCCTGGCGCCGCCATTTCCGCGCTCACCGCTCGCGCCGTTCGGGTCGGCCGCGCTCATCGCGGCCGGGACTGCGCCGATCGTGCAGGTCGCGGTTGGATTCGTAGATCTGATCTCGCAGGCGCTGACGCTCTTCCGGGGACAGGCGGCGTGCGCTGCCTTCGTCGATGCGGCGCTGACGTTGCTCGAGCATCCGCTGGCGAAACTCGTCGCGCTGCTCGGGAGTCATGCGCTCTCGCAGCGCATTGCGCTGTTCCGGCGTGAGCTGGCGCAGCACGTTGCCGCGCTGCTCCGGCGACATCTGCTCCCACAATCGCTGCCGCTGTTCCGGCGTCATCTGGCGTAGCACCTCGTCGCGCTGCTCGGGCGTCAGACGGCCGTCCTGCCCGTGCGCGGGCAGCGCAGCGAAGACGGTGGCGCACATGAGCAGCGGTGCAAGCAGGCGATGCATTGGGTGGAGTCTGAGCGGGCGGTGGAACGAGCGCGGTTGCGCGCCACGATTGACATCTTAGGCAGTCGGCACGGCGTCGGGGTCAATAGAGCGCATGGCGGGACGCTGCGCGGGGTAAATTCTGTAACCGAATGTGGCGACGTCGGTGGTCCCCACCTCGCGCTGCGTAGCATCGCGGTCGGACCGACCATGAGAAGAACCGCAACACGATGAACCGATCCGAGACCAAAGCGCTTGTCGTCGACGACGACCCCCGTTTGCGCGACCTCTTGCGCCGCTACCTGGGTGACAACGGCTTCGCCGTGCATGTGGCCGAGAACGCCGTGGCGATGCAAAAGCTGTGGCTGCGTGAACGCTACGACGTGCTGATCCTCGATCTGATGATGCCGGGCGAGGACGGACTGTCGGTGCTGCGGCGGCTGCGCGGTAGCAATGACCGGACCCCGATCATCATGCTGACAGCCAAGGGTGAGGATGTGGACCGCATCATCGGTCTGGAGATGGGCGCGGACGATTACCTGCCGAAGCCGTTCAACCCGCGCGAACTGCTGGCACGGATCCATGCCGTGCTTCGGCGCAAAGGCGCCGATGAGTTGCCCGGCGCCCCGGCGCAGGAGGCGGGCAGCGTGCGATTCGGCGAGTTCGAACTGGACCTCGCCACCCGCACCCTCACTCGCAATGGTGAGCAGATCGCCATCACCACCGGCGAGTTCGCCGTGCTGAAGGTATTTGCGCGCCATCCGAAGATCCCGTTGTCGCGCGAGAAACTGATGGAAATGGCACGTGGCCGGGAGTACGAGGCGTTCGATCGATCGCTCGACGTGCAGATCTCGCGCCTGCGCAAGATGATCGAGCCGGACCCATCGAAGCCGAAGTACATCCAGACCGTCTGGGGACTGGGTTACGTGTTTATTCCCGACGGCAACGGTTAAGGCGGCGCGCAGCCGCCCAGAGAAGTTCGCTGCCATCGTGAAGCTTCGCTCGCCATCGCTGTTCTGGCGCACTTTCCTGCTGATCGTGCTGCTGATCCTGGCAAGCCTGGTCGCTTGGGCGCAGAGCTTCCGTGTGCTCGAACGGGAGCCACGTGCGCGCCAGATTGCGCAGCAGGTGGTGTCGATCGTCAACATCACGCGCGCTGCGCTGCTCTACTCCGATGCCACCATCCGCCGCGACCTGCTGGCCGAATTGGCGGACAACGAAGGCATTCGCATCGTGCCCTTGGAAGTCGGCGACCGCACGCGCGACTACCCCGATGCACCGCTGGTGCGATTGATCCACGAACGTGTGCGGGAGGCGCTCGGCCCGCAGACGCGGATCGCCGCGGAAGTCAACGGCGTAGCGGGCCATTGGGTGAGTTTCAGCATCGAGGAGGACGCCTACTGGGTCTTCATCGAGCGCGATCCGCTGCTGCGCGACAGCGGCACGCTGTGGGTGCGTTGGGCGATCATCGCGGCGCTGCTTTCGCTGCTGGTCGCGGTGGCAATCACTCGCGTCCTCAATCTGCCGTTGGCCCGGTTGTCGCAGGCCGCGCGCGAACTGGGCGCAGGGCGCCGCCCGGCACCCCTGCCGGACGCCGGTCCGGCCGAGCTGCGCACGGTGAACCAGAGCTTCAACCGGATGGTCGCCGACCTCGATCAACTCGAGCAGGACCGCGCGATCCTGCTGGCAGGCATCTCGCATGATCTGCGCACGCCGCTGACCCGCCTGCGCCTGGAACTTGAAGTTAATGACCTGCCCGAGGAGGCCCGCACCGCGATGGCCGGCGACATCGAGCAGATCGATGCGATCGTGCGGCAGTTTCTGGACTACGCACGGAGCGAGCCACAGCAGCCGGCAGCGACGATCGACCTGTCCGCGCTGCTGCATGAGGCGCTGGCGAATCTGCGCCTGGGCGAGGCGGTGACCCCCGACATTGCGCCTGACGTTCACGTGAGCGGACACCGCACCGAACTGCTGCGCGCCCTCGACAACCTGCTGACCAATGCCAGCCGATATGGTCGCGGCGCTGACGGCGCGCTGACCATCACGGTGACACTGCGCGTCGATCCGCAGCACGCGGTGATCGACATCGACGACCGCGGACCCGGGATCCCCGCTGCCGACCGCGACCGGCTGCTGCGTCCGTTTCAGCGGGGAGATACTGCGCGCACGGGAAGCACCGGCGCCGGCCTCGGGCTCGCCATCGTGGCCCGCATTGCCCGATTGCACGGCGGCCAGCTGACGCTGATGCCCGCGCGGGACACTGCGCCCCGCGGGCTGCGCGCGCGCCTGACCTTGCCCCGGGCAGCACGACCTGCATGACGCTCCAGGGACAGGTCACGTCGGGCCATGCTGCTGCCTCGGTCCGCCTGCGGCGGTCTCGGCTCAGCGCTGCAACAGCGCGATCGCGTGCGCGGCGATGCCTTCACCGCGGCCTTCGAAGCCCAGCCACTCCGTCGTCTTGCCCTTGATGTTGACCGCATCCACGCCGATACCCAGGCTGGCGGCGATGATCTGCTGCATCGCCGCCACATGGGGGGCAATCTTGGGCCGCTGCGCGACCACCGTGCAATCGACATTGACCACCTGCCACCCGGCCGCCTGAACTCGCGTCATCGCTGCCTGCAGCAGCAGCACGCTGTCGGCGTCCTTGTACGCCACCTCGGCGTCGGGGAAGAGGCGACCGATGTCGCCGAGGCCGGCCGCCCCCAGGACCGCGTCGGTGATTGCATGCAGCAGCACATCGGCATCCGAGTGGCCGAGCAGCCCTTGAGCGTGCGGGATTTGCACGCCACCCAGCATCAGGCGGCGCCCCGGCACCAGCGCGTGCACGTCGTAGCCCTGACCAACCCGATAGTTCATCGCACCCGCCCCTGCATCGCCAGGATCGCGCGGGCCAGCGGCAAATCCGCCGCCGTCGTGACCTTGATGTTGGTCGGCAGCCCAGCCACCAGCCGCGGCGCGTGGCCGAGGCGTTCGATCGCGCAGGCCTCGTCTGTCGCGCTGTCGGTCACGCCCGGCGAGTCAAGTGCGGCGCGCAGCAGCCCGAGCCGGAACATCTGGGGCGTGGCGGCACGCCACATTTGCGTACGGTCGAGGGTAGCGGACACGCGTTCGCCATCGTCGCTGCGCTTGAGCGTGTCGGACAGGGGGACCGCGAGGAGTCCACCCACCGGGTCGGCTCCTGCACCTGCATTCGTGAGCGTGTCGATCAGCAGCGTCAGCTCATCCACCGCCAGGCAAGGCCGCGCAGCGTCGTGCACCAGCACCCAGTCGTCGTCGTCGGCCGATTCGGCAATCACATCGAGTCCGGCGCGAACCGAGGCGGCACGCGTGCTGCCACCCACCGGGGCCAGTCGCACCCGCGCATCGAAGTCGAGGTTGGAGGCATAGGCGTCGGTCGCTGCCACCACCACCACGGCCTGTCGAATGCGCGCATCGGACAGCACCGCATCGACGGCACGCTCGAGCATCGTCACCGCACCCAGCATCAGATACTGCTTCGGCAACTCGCCGCCAATGCGCGTGCCGGTGCCAGCGGCGGGAATCAGGGCATACAGGCTGCGAGAGGACAAGGCGCGGTGGGCTCAAGAGGGGGCGCTCCTATAATAGCCATGCGTTCGCGGCGTTCGGAGCTCGTGCTCGATGCTCCGCTGCCGCGATTGTTTCTTTGTGGACACACCCGCCTCGCCTCCATCGATCGATCTGGCCGTGCCGACGCTGTCGGCAGGGGATCGCTTTGGGCTGCCCCGACCACCGGGCTCCGGCGATGCGCTGCTGATTGCACGCCTGGGAGCGGCCGCGCGTCGCCGCGGCAAGCTGCTGGTGGTGTTCTGCGCCGACGCACACGATGCTCAGCGGCTCGTCGACGAACTGCCGTACTTCGACCCGGCGTTGACCGTGCGCGCCTTTCCCGATTGGGAAACGCTGCCCTACGACATCCTGTCGCCGCACCAGGATCTGGTCAGCGAGCGGCTGGAAGCGCTGTACCGGCTGCTCAATCGCGACGCTGCGTCCACGCTCGACGTCCTGGTGGTGCCCGCTTCCACGGCGCTGTACCGCGTCTGCCCGCCTGCCTATATCGCTGGCCACACGTTCTTCTTCCGACAGGGGCAGCAGCTCGACGGTGACAAGCTGCGCACGCAGCTCGCGATGGCCGGCTACCAGCATGTGTCGCAGGTGGTGGCCCCCGGCGAGTTTTCGGTGCGCGGCGGTCTGATCGATCTTTTCCCGATGGGCTCGACGCTGCCATACCGTCTCGACCTGCTCGACGACGCGATCGACGTGATCCGCGCGTTCGATCCTGATACTCAGCGCAGCCTGTATCCGGTACCCGAGGTGCGCTTGCTGCCAGGGCGCGAGTTCCCGCTCGACGAAGCCGCACGCACTGCCTTCCGTAGCCGCTTTCGCGAGGTGTTCGAGGGTGACCCGAGCAAGGCCACCGTCTACAAGGACGTCGGCCAGGGCGTTGCCGGGCCGGGCATCGAGTACTACCTGCCACTATTCTTCGATCAGACCGCGACGTTGTTCGATTACCTGCCGGCGGACACCGAACTGGTGATGCACGGTGCGATCGAGGCCGCTTGCCAGCGCTTCTGGACCGAGACCTCGGAGCGCTATCGCTTCCTCGCCAAGGACCGTGAACGGCCGTGCCTGCCGCCCGCCCAGCTGTTCATCGACGCGCAGGCGTTCTTCACCGCGGCCAAGCCCTACGCGCGGCTCGCCTTCAATGAAGGCGAAGGCAGCCATCCGTCGTTTGCTGCGCCGGCGCCGGTCAACGTCGAGCGCAAGAGCGACGATCCGTTGGCGCGCCTGCGGGCACTGGTGGATCGGGTCAAGATCGAAGGCGGTCGCGTGCTGCTGCTGGCCGACTCAGCGGGGCGGCGTGAAACCATCGGCCAGATGCTGCGCGACTACGCGCTCGCCTTTGCCGACAACGCCGACTTCGCCGGCTTCCTCGCCGCCGATGCGCCACTGTCGCTGGGCGTGGCCTCGCTTTACCAGGGCTTCGCCCTATCGACGCAACGCCTGACGCTGCTGACCGAGGCCGAGCTGTATGCGGTCAGCCCGCGCCGCAATCGCAACCGCTCGCGCGAGCGCGCCACCAACGTCGAGGCGATGATCCGCGACCTCGCGGAGCTGAAGGTGGGCGACCCGGTGGTGCATGTCGAGCATGGCATCGGCCGCTACATGGGCCTGGAGTCGATGGATCTGGGCGACGGCGCCACCGAGTTCCTGCATCTTGACTACGCGAACTCGGCCAAGCTGTACGTGCCGGTGGCGCAGTTGCACCTGATCAGCCGCTACAGCGGTGCGGATCCGGACGCCGCGCCGCTGCACCACTTGGGCGGGGGCGACTGGGAGAAGGCGAAGAAGAAAGCCGCCAAGCAGGTGCGCGATACCGCCGCCGAGTTGCTCAACCTGTACGCCATGCGCGCTGCCCGCAAGGGCCACGCGTTCGCCTTCAAGCACGGCGACTACGAGCTGTTCGCCGAGGGCTTCGGCTTCGAGGAAACCCCCGATCAGCAGGCCGCCATCGACGCCGTGCTCAAGGACATGAGCGCCGGCTTTCCGATGGACCGGCTGGTGTGCGGCGACGTCGGCTTCGGCAAAACCGAGGTGGCGTTGCGCGCGGCCTTCGTCGCCGTGGCGGGCGGCCGCCAGGTAGCGGTCCTGTGTCCGACCACGCTGCTGGCCGAGCAGCACGCACAGACGTTTCGCGACCGCTTTGCCGACTGGCCGGTGCAGATCGTGGAGCTGAGCCGCTTTCGCTCGCCCAAGGAGATGGCCAACGCGATCGTTGGCGTCAATGCGGGCACCATCGACATCGTGATCGGCACCCACAAGCTGCTCACGCCGGAGCTGCGTTTCGATCGGCTGGGTCTCGTGATCATCGACGAGGAACACCGCTTCGGCGTGAGGCAGAAGGAGCGCTTGAAGAGCTTGCGATCGGAGGTGGACGTACTGACGCTGACCGCGACACCGATCCCGCGTACGCTGGCGATGAGCATGGAGGGCATCCGCGAGTTCAGCGTGATCGCCACCGCGCCGCAGCGGCGACTGGCAATCAAGACGTTCGTGCGCAAGGAGTCCGGTTCGCTGATGCGCGAGGCCTTCCTGCGCGAGCTCAAACGCGGCGGCCAGATCTACTTCCTGCACAACGAGGTCGACACCATCCAGAACCGCCGCGCGCGCCTGGCTGAGCTGGTGCCGGAAGCGCGCATCGAGATCGCCCACGGACAGATGGGCGAGCGCGAGCTCGAACGCGTGATGCGCGACTTTTACCAGCAGCGCTTCAACGTCCTGCTGTGCACCACGATCATCGAGACCGGCATCGACGTGCCCAGTGCCAATACGATCATCATCCACCGCGCCGACAAGTTCGGCCTTGCCCAGCTGCATCAGCTGCGCGGTCGGGTGGGTCGCTCGCACCACCAAGCCTATGCCTACCTGATGGTGCCCGACGAAGGCGGCATGACCAAGAACGCCGAGAAGCGGCTGGAGGCGATCCAGAACCTGGAGGAGCTGGGCTCTGGCTTCTACCTGGCAATGCACGACCTGGAGATTCGCGGTGCCGGCGAAGTGCTGGGCGAGAACCAGAGCGGCAACATGCACGAGGTGGGTTTCGACCTGTACTCGCAGATGCTCAATGCCGCGGTGCGCGCGCTGCGTTCCGGTCGCGAGCCCGATCTGATGGCACCGCTGCAGGCGGTCACCGAGATCAACCTGCATGTGCCGGCGCTGCTGCCGGCCGACTACGTGACCGATGTGCATCTTCGGCTGTCGCTGTACAAGAAGCTCGCCAGTTGCGACACTGAGGACGATCTGTTCGATGTGCAGGAAGAAATCGCCGATCGCTACGGCAAGCTGCCGGAGCCAGGCAAGGCGCTGATCGAGACGCACCGGCTGCGCCTGGTCGCGGGACCCCTCGGCGTGAAGAAGATCGATGCCTCGAATGAAGCCATCGCGATCGGCTTCGTGCCCAATGCCCCGATCGATCCGCAGCGGCTGATCGCCCTGATGCAGAAGGAAAAAGGGATGCGCCTGGCGGGTCAGGATCGCTTGCGCATCGACCGCAGCACAACCAACCTCGACGCCCGCCTGCAGTTGCTACGCAGCGTGTTCAAGGCACTCGCGCCGCACTAGCGCAACGTGCCGCGGGCCGAAGATCTGACCAACGTCGGCGCGGCGGTATTCTCCCGGCACGGGTCAACCTGGGCCGCGACCACCGGCGTTAAGGGAGCAGCCCTCACGGCCCTCAGACGACAAGATCAAGAAGGAACCGACACATGCGACACAAAAATGTCCTGCCTCGCGCCGGCGTACTGGCGCTTGCCTCGCTGCTGTACGTCGCTGCTGCCCCGGTTCAGGCGCAGACCGCGATTGCTGCACGTGCCGGAACCACCGGCTTCGGCGGTGAGTTCGCGGTCTCGCTGTCCGACCAGTTCGGCTTGCGCGCAGCTCTTGGCGGGGGCTCCGTGACCCGCAACACGACCGAATCGGGCGTCCGCTATGAAGGCAAGTGGAACTTCGGCACCGGCATGGCGCTGGCCGATTTTCATCCGGGCGGCGGCCGGTTCCGACTCAGCGTCGGCCTCGCCTACAACGACAATCGCTTTGAAGGCGTGGCGCGCGGCACCTCGGGCACGATCGAGATCAACGGTCGCGACTACGCCATTGCGGACATCGGCACCGTCAACGGCGACCTGAGCTTCAAGAAGACCACACCGTATTTTGGCGTCGGCTGGGGTACCGCCGCCCGTAGCGCCGGCTCGGGACTGTTTTTCAGCGCCGACCTGGGCGTGATGATCGGCGCCGATGCCCGCGTGAGCCTGCGGGCCAACTGCAGTTCGGCCTTCAGCCCAGCGCAATGCGCGCAACTGCAGAACGACCTGCGCGCCGAGGAAGACGAATTCCGCAGCGACTCCGGTCTGAGCAACGTCTATCCGGTGCTCTCCTTCGGTATCGGCTACCGATTCTGATTCAGCTGCCGGGCCCCACTCGGGCCGGCACACCGCACGCGGGCGCCCGCTCGCCCACCGCTTCTGCCTCTGCCTGTCTCCGATGAAAGATCTGGTTCTGCAAGGCCCGCGGCTGACGACCGAGGCGCTCGACACCTTCAAGGTGGCCTGCGCTCCGCGCCGCATCACCACCGCGCGCAACAGCGCCCGCTGCGTCGAGGTGGCCGACGATGCCGAGTCGCGGCGTGCCGTGCAGGCGCTCGCCGACTACTGGCAACTGGACGCTGCCTTCATCGAGCCGACGCTCAAACTGGCCGACTATCGCGTGCTGGCGATGGACATGGACTCCACCCTCATCAACATCGAAAGCCTCGATGAGGTGGCTGCGCTGGCCGGCAAAGGCGAAGAAGTGGCCGCCATCACCGAGGCGGCGATGCGAGGTGAGATCAAGGACTATGCGGCCAGCCTGCGTCGCCGTGTGGCATTGCTCGAAGGCACAGACACCGGCTTGCTGGCGCGTGTGCTGGACGATCGGCTGCGCTTGAACGACGGCGCCGCAGAACTGGTCGCGGCGTGCAAACGCGCCGGTCTCGTGACGCTGCTGGTGACCGGCGGCTTCACCTTCTTCACCGATGTGATGCGTGTGCGCCTGGGCTTCGACCACGTGCAGGCCAATGAGCTGGGCATCAATGCGGACCGCCTCACCGGTCAGGTCACCGGCCCGGCCGGTGGTCCGATTCTCGATGCCGAGGGCAAGGCGCAGGCAGTGCGCGATGTCTGCGCGCAGTTAGGCTGCGCCACCGACCGCGCCATTGCCATCGGCGATGGCGCCAATGACTTGAAGATGATGAAGATCGCCGGTCTGTCGGTCGCCTATCGCGCCAAACCGGTGGTGCGGGCGCAGGCGACCCAGGCGCTGAACCACGCATCGCTGGATGGCGTGCTGAACTGGTTCGTTGCCTGAAAGCTCCGCACAGGATCAGCTTTGCGCCTGTGCAGCGGGTCACATTGCGAGCGCATCTGTCACGCGAATCACGCAGCGCGCCGCCGCCTCGATGACAGACTCGGTGCACCGCTGCACGAACGCAGCACGATCCCCGCACCTACTCATCGGAATCATTCATGAAGCGTTCCTTGTTCCTCGGCGCCTGCCTGCTGTCCCTGTCCCTGTCTGCCTTGGCACAAGACGAGTTCATGGTGTCGATCAGCAGTGCCACCCCAATGGCGCAGGGCGCCGGTCTGGTGCTCGCGACCCAGGCCCTCGAGCAGAAGGCCAGCGTGCGGATCCTGCTGTGCGGCGCTGCGGGCGACATTGCGGTCAACGGCGCGCAGATGGCCGCGCTAAAGCCCCGCAATGTGACACCGCAGCAGATGCTGCAGGGCCTGATCAAGAACGGCGCGAAGGTGGAGGTTTGCGCGCTTTACCTACCCAACACCGGCCGTCAGGCCACCGAACTGATCGACGGCGTCACGCTGGCCAAGCCGGCCGAGGTAGCGGCGCACCTGCTGAGGGCCGAGGTCAAGGTGCCGTCGTTCTAGGCCGGGCTGCCCGGTCGACCCGGCTGCGGTGCTTGCGGCCGACTCATTTCGTCGGGCCGATCCAGATACGTTCGTCGCCGGTGTCGACGTGGACAAACCGCCGCCCCGGGTAGAAACCGGTGCCGCCCTTGCCGAGCAGGCTGGCAATGCCGGCGAGCTTGACGTTGCTCACTCCATCCATGCCGATGTCGGCCGCCTTGCCGAGCAGGTGACGCGAGTTCAGCGCCGCGCTCTCGGTTTCGCGGTTGGTGTTGAGCGAGCGGTAGCCGGAATAGATGCGCAATGGCGCAACGTGGCCTTCTCGCGCCAACCAGGCCTGAACGCCACACAGGACGGCAAGCAGGTCGTGGTTGATCGGAAACACACGGTCGGCCTGCACATCGCGCAGCAGCCAGCAGATCTGCAGGTACTGCTCTCGGTCGTAGCCTTGCTCCGCGGTCCAGTAGATCGCACGCAGTTCATCGCGTCGTTGCCCAACTTCACGCACGGCCCACAGCGAGCGCTGTTCGCGAAGCAATTCGCCCAGTACTTCCTCGCGCGGCCGCGCCCGATCGGGTTGCATCGGGCTGGCGGCCGCCCAGGCGGGCAGCAGGGACAGGCCGGCGGCGGCCAGCAGGTTGCGGCGGTGAGTGAAATGCGTGGGGTGCGAGCACATGATGCGATTATCCGCCGCCGCCACAACCCGGTCAGCGGCAGGTTTCCCGCAGTGCGCCGCGCCCCAGGCTGCCGCCTAGATTCGCTCGAAAATGGCAGCGATGCCCTGCCCGCCACCGATGCACATGGTGACCAACGCATAGCGGCCGCCGATCCGCTGCAACTCGTACAGCGCCTTGACGGTGATGATCGCTCCGGTGGCACCAATCGGGTGCCCTAGTGATATGCCGGAGCCATTGGGATTGACCTTCGCCGGGTCAGCGCCAAGATCCTTCATCACCGCGCAGGCCTGGGCGGCGAAGGCTTCATTGGATTCGATCACATCCATGTCGCCGATCGACAGCCCTGCTCGCTTGAGTGCCTGTTGCGACGCCGGGACCGGCCCGATTCCCATGAACTTCGGGTCCACGCCAGCGTAGCCGTAGGCGACCAGGCGACCCAGCGGCTTGGCGCCGCGTTTGTCGGCAACATCGCGCGCCATCAACACCACCGCGCCGGCGCCGTCGTTGATGCCGGACGCGTTGCCGGCCGTGACGGTACCGTTTTCCTTCTGGAACACGGGCTTGAGCTTGGCCATGTCTTCGACTGTGGCCTCGGCACGAAAGTGCTCGTCGGTGTCGAATACAGTATCGCCCTTCTTGCTCTTGAGTGTGATCGGCAGGATCTGCGACTTGAAGCGACCCTCGGCGGTGGCGCGCGCCGCGCGCTTGTGGCTCTCGACCGCAAGTTCATCCTGCATCTGGCGCGTAATGCCCCATTTGGCGGCCACGTTCTCGGCGGTCACGCCCATGTGGATGTTCTGGAACGGGTCGTGCAGCGCTGCGACCATCATGTCGACGATCTTGGCGTCGCCCATGCGCTGGCCAAAGCGCCCGGTGGGCATTGCATACGGCGCCCGCGTCATGTTCTCGGCCCCGCCACCGATGGCGATGTCGGCATCGCCAAGCTGGATGGTGTTGGCGGCAGAAATGATTGCCTGCAGGCCGCTGCCGCACAAGCGGTTGACCGTGAGGCAGGGCGTGCTTTGCGCGACGCCACCGTCCAGCGCCGCCACGCGGGCCAGGTACATGTCGCGCGGCTCGGTATGCACCACGTTTCCGAAGACCACGTGGCCGACCTCATCGCCGGCGACAGCAGCACGCGCGAGCGCCTCCTTGACCACCTGCGCGCCGAGCGCCGTGGGGGGTACTTCCTTCAGGCTGCCACCGAAGGTACCTACGGCGGTACGAACGCCACTGACGACGACGACTTCCCTGCTCATGCGGATCTCCCTCGTTATGTTGGATGCGAGCCGGCCCGGCGCATCCAGCACGCCGGTGGTCGCGTCAGCGTATCACCGGAGAGCAAGTTCGATTCGCCTCACATCATCGAGGCTGAGCGAAGTCAATCTGTCGCTGTCACCACCGCCGATCAACCATGGAACTCAAGGACCCTGCTTTCGAACAGGCCACGTGGGCGGCCCGCGCACCGCGCGCCCCAGGCAACCGGTCCGGCGCTGGCTCCCACGCGAACCCGCCGGGCTCCCTGCGCAGGAGCAGACCTTCCAGCAGGCGTGATCGCGCGGGCAGGCTCTCTTTCCTGCGCGGCAAGAGACCAGCGGACCGCGCGGGCTCAGGCGAGATCGAACCGATCGAGGTTCATCACCTTCGCCCACGCCGCCACGAAGT
>LNFM01004273.1_pt1 | contig 26640 bp, 26 predicted proteins | sample 596031 | NCBI WGS metagenome assembly LNFM01 (sample SAMN04254537, study PRJNA301005) | activated carbon metagenome | isolation source: dual media filters at the Ann Arbor, Michigan drinking water treatment plant | place: USA: Ann Arbor | reverse complement strand
GCATCGCGGCCGCCGGCCTCGATCCCGACGCGCTGCCGGAAGCCGACAAGAGCAAGATGAACTTCGGTTCGGGCGGCAACATGAAGGTCAAGGCCTGGCGCGACATCTGGGGCGCCGGACAGGGCGTCGGCCAGATCCATGACGCGCCGCCCGCCGCCGAGATCGTGGCGCGTCTCAAGGCCGAGTACGACGCCGCGCGCGCAGCGCTCTTCGCCGGCGAGACCGTGCCGACGCGGCTCCAGCAGGCCGCCGAGTAAACCGGCCGGCGGCTTCGCGGATGAGCGCGTCCCTGCTCCGCCTCGCCCTGCTGTCCCTGCTCGTCGCCCCCGGCGCCGCCGCAGCGCAGTCCGGCATCGACGCGCGCTTCAACGATCTGCAGCGCTCGATCTCCGCTCTCTCGAGCCAGATCGAGCAGCTCAAGGTCCAGGAGCGCCAACTCGAGCAGCAGCTCACGAAGATGCAGACGAGCTTCGAGCAACGGATCGAACGGCTGGAGAAACGACCGGCCCCCAAGCCCACGCCGAGGACGGGCCGGTAGACGCACTGAGAGCGCGGCCTCGCACGCTCTCGTCAACCCCTTCGATCACCCGTGAGATTGGCGGGCTTCATCATGAGAAACGCCGCCAGCGCCACCACCATCAGCAGTCCGACCACGAGGAAGGCGAGGCCCCAGGCCATCGGCGACATGCCTCCGGCGAGATCGAGCGTCCAGCCCACCACCAGCGGCCCGACGAAGCCGCCCGCATAGCCCAGGGTCGAATGCACCGCGAGCGTGGCGCCACGCCGCGCGGGCTCGGCGTTGCCGGCCGCGCCCGCCGTGACCGAGGAGGAATCGAGCCACACCACGACGCCGTAGGTGATCACCAGGAACACCGCCAGCCAGTAGCTCGTCGACCCGGCAAAGCCCACGATGGCGGCGAAGCCGATCGACAGGATCATCGCCGTGGCAACGAGGCGGCGGCGGCCGAAGCGGATCGAGGCCTCGTTGCCCAGCACGCTGGCGAACGTACCCAGCAGCGCCATCACCGTGACCACCAGCGCCGGCGACAGCGTGCCTTCGGTGACGCCGGTGCTGCCCGCGACGAAGGCGAGGAAGGCCACGCCCCAGCCGCGCAGCGCGCTCATCTCCAGCGTATGGACGCAGTAGACGACCGAATAGGCGAAGGCCGAGGTATTGCGGACGACCGGCCTGAAATCGAACAGCGCCCCCTGCGCCTTCGTGCGCGGTGCCGGCGGCTTCGAGGACACGGACAATGCCACCATCGTCCAGGCGATCGCGGCGGTGACGGCGGAGAAGACGAAGGTCTCGCGCCAGCCGATCTGGTCGGCCAGCACGTCGCCCAGCAGGTAGGAGACCGCGCCGGAGATGCCGATGCTGGCCGCATGGCCGGTGACGGCGCGCGACATGAGCTTGGAATCGACCTGGTCGGCCAGCAGCTTGAGGCCGGTCATATAGGTGCCCGCCCAGCCGATGCCGGCCAGCGCGCGCGTGGCCATGGCCGACCAGAAGCCTTCGGCGAACAGGCCGAACATCAGGTGGCCCGCGACGGTGCAGGCGACGCCGAACAGATAGACCCGCTTGCCGTCAATCTTGTCGGTGAGCGTGACCAGCACCGGCACCGCCACCATGTAGGCGCCGAAGAAGATCGCGGTGATCCAGCCCGCCTCGCTGTTCGACAGGCTCCAGCGCTGCATCATCTGCGGCAGCAGCGCGGGCCAGAATCCCGCCCCGATCTGCACGAAGATCTGCGCCGCGCAGACGATCGCGACCAGGCGGGCGCCGGACTTCATCTTTCCCGTCTCCGTCACGTCTTTTTGGTTCCCGACCGCATGCCCACGAAGCCAAGTGTGGCAGCAATGGCGGCAAACCCCAGAAAAATCGAGTAGGCCGTGGACGGGGACCACAGGAACGCCAGCGGTCCCGCTGCCGCGCCGGACACGCCGATCACGAACAGGGTGCCGCGGATGCTGCCGAGGTGTTTGAGGCCGAAGGACTCGGCGAGCCCGGCCGAATAGACGATCTGCAACGTTCCGATCATGATGCCCAGCGTCACCGCATAGGCAATCCCGCCCCCGAGCGCCGGTCTGGTCCACAGGCAGATGACGGAAAAGGCGAGGAAACCGAGGCCAAGAAGCCCGACCGGCCGGGCCCCGAGGCGGTCCACGAGCGCGCCGCTGCCCAACGTGGCGATCGCCTGGGCCGACGTCATCGCGCCCAGCAGATGGATCGCGCTGTCACGCGCGAGGCCCGCCTCACCCATGGCGCGAACATGGTCGAGCATGAGGGCCGTGCCGACACCGTTGGAGAGCACGGTGATGAAACCGAAGTACCAGAACGCCACCGTCCGTACGCTCTCGGCCAGAGTGAAGCCGGTTGCCGGCATGGCTCCGCCGGTACGCATCCGACCGAAATCACGGGCGTTGCCGGTCTCTTCGGGTCTGTTGCGATAGAATGCCAGACCGACGGGCAGCATGATCGCAAGCACGCCGGCGGCCAGCACCAGATAGGCCGTTCGCCAGCCGTCGCTCTGGATGATGGGTTCGACCAGCGGCGGAATGACAAGGCCGCCCAGCGCCAGCCCCATCATCGCCAGCGCCGTGATGCGCCCGCGAAAGCGGTCGAACCAGAGATTGACCATCTGCATGGTGACAAGGCTCAATCCCGCAATGGCCGAAGCGCGCAGGAAGAGGAAGCCGAGGCCGAGCGACCAGGTATCGCCGGTCAGGCTCATGACGCCGCAAGCGGCCGCGACCGCGGCGACCACCGGCAAGATCAGGCGCCGCGGACCGAAGCGGTCTACGAGCCGGCCGATCAAGGGCGCCGTGAGGATGCCCAGGAAGGTCCCCAGGCTGTAGAGCATCAGAACGTGCGCGCGGTCGAGTCCGAGGTCCGAGGCGATCGGATCGATGAACGCAGAGACACCGACGGTCTGGCCGGGGGTCGTGGCGAAGACGCCAATCAGGGAAGCCAGTGCGACGAACATGCCGCGCCATGCCGAAGCTGTCCGGTCAGTCGGCATGGCTCGTGTGCACTGCAGGCACCGGGATCATCCAGAGGGCCGCGAAGGCCGTGAGGCAGAGGGCGGAGGAGATGATCAGCACCCCGGCGCCGAGCCAGTCGATCAGGAGGGCGAACGCGAAGGGCGCTCCGGCCGACAGAAAGCGCGACGGAGCGCCGAGAAGCCCCAAGCGATAGCCGTAGCTCTTGGGGCCATAGAGCGCGAGGGGCACCGTGCCGCGCGCGATGGTGATCACGCCGTTGCCCATCCCATGCAGCACCGCGAAGATGCTGGCCGCGAAGCCGCCGCCCAACCCGAGCAGAAGGACAGTGCCTACGGGATGCGTCGTGGTGGCGAGGCGGCCCGAGGTCAGGGGATGCAGGTGTCGCAGCGGCCCGGCCTCGAGCATGCGCGCCGCCACCTGGGCCGGCCCGATCAGGGCACCGGCCGCAATGGCCTGCGTGGGCGTGGCGCCGGCCGCTTCCATGATGCGCGGGAAGTGCGCCGCCATCCCCGACGAGACGATCCACGCGCCCGAAAAGGCGATGGCCAGCAGCACCATCGTGCGATCGAACGGCACCGGTTCGTCGACCGCCTTCAGGGTGGCGGCGAGATCGGTCGGGCGCGGCAGCAGCAGGGAATTGCAGGGAAGGCCGATCACGACATGCGCGGCAGCCCACAACAGGCAGGTCTCGCGCCAGCCGATTCCGGCGGCCCCCCAGGCAGTAAGCGGCCAGGCGACGGTGCTGGCGAAGCCCGCCAGCAGGGTGATCCCGGTGATCGCGCCACGCGCATCCTTGCCGTAGAGCCGTCCCAGCGCGCCGAACGCGGCGTCGTACAGGCCAAGTCCCATGCCGATGCCCAGCAGGGTCCAGGCGGCGGCAAAGGGCAGGAACGAATGAGCCTGCGACAGCAACACCAGCGCCGCCGCGAACAGAAGGCTCGAGGCCGACAGCACGCCGTTGCCGCCGGCCCGATCGATCACCCGCCCCACCTTCGGACCGATCACCGCGGAGATGATCAGCGCGGCCGAGAAGGTGCCGAAGAACAGGTTGGTCGAGATGCCGATGTCGCGCGCCATCTCATCCGCCAGCACCGCCGGCAGATAGTAGGTCGAGCCCCAGGCCAGGGTCTGCGCCGTCCCCAGTACGATGATCGTCGAAAGCCGGCGGCGATCCATCAGGAGGCTTTGGGACCGGCGCAACAGCCGGAGGCCGCGGGCGCCGGCGTGGGCGGCGGACAGCAACCCGCCGCCGCCGCAGGCGCGGCCGATGCGGGTGCGCCGTTGCAGACACCGGTTTCCGGCAGCACCAGCTCGACTCGGCGGGCGGCGTCAAGGTCGCCCGCCAGCTCGGCGGCGATCGAGCGGACCTGCTCGTAGCCCGTCATCATCAGGAAGGTCGGCGCGCGGCCGTACGACTTCATGCCGGCGACGTAGAAGCCCGCCTCGGGCTGCGCCAGCTCGCGCGCGCCATGCGGGCGCACGGAGCCGCAGCTATGTTCGTTGGGATCGATCAGCGGCGCGAGCGCCGGCGGACATTCGAGCGCCGGATCGAGCGAGAGCCGGATCTCGCGCAGAAAGTCGAGGTCGGGCCGGAAGCCGGTCGAGACCACGAGCTCGTCGACCGCCACATGGCGGCCGGGGCAGCCCGCGCCCGAGACCACGATCCTGTCACCCTCGCGCGCGATGCGATTGACCCGGAAGCCGCTCTCGATCGTGACGCGGCCGCTCGCCACCAGGGCGGCGAAGGCGGTGCCCAGCGCGCCGCGCGCCGCGAGCTGGTCGGCCGCGCCGCCGCCGAACGACTTCTCCGGTGCGTCGCCGCGCAGCAGCCAGACGATCTGGGTGGCGGGCTCCTGCTCCTTCAGTTTCGCGAGGTCGAGCAAGGTGCCGACGGCGGAATGGCCACCGCCCAGCACGGCCACGCAGCGGCCGGCATAGCGTGGCCGGTCTCGGCCCAGCACGTCGGGCATGCCGTAGGCGATGCGGTCCTGCGTCTCGCGCTCGCCGATCGCAGGCAAGCCGTTCGCGCCCGCCGGATTGGGCGAGAACCAGGTGCCCGTGGCATCGATGACGGCGTCGGCGCGCAGCACCTCCGGTCCCTTGCCGTTCTGGTAACGGATCTCGAAGGGCGCGACGTCGCGGCCGCGCGTCTTCACCTTGTCGAAGCCGACGCGACCGATCGCCGTCACCAGGCTCTGGGTCCGGATGTGGTCATTGAGCGGCGTGCGGGTGGCAAGTGGCTCGAGATACTGCTCGGCCAGCTCGGCGCCGGTCGGATAGTGGTCCGGCTGCGGCCGGTTCCAGCCCGCTTCGGAGAGCAGCCGTTCGGCAGCCTTGTCGATATTGTATTCCCAGGGCGAGAACATGCGGACGTGGCTCCACTGGCGCACCGCATGGCCGACCGTCGGGCCGGCCTCGATCACGACGGGCTCCAGCCCGCGTTCCAAGAGATGCGCCGCGGCGGCGAGGCCCACGGGACCGGCGCCGATCACGGCGACCTTCTTCTTCGGAGGGGTGATTGAATCAGGCACGTTAAATCTCCTATTCTTCTAGAATATTGGAAAGATCAGACGCAACAAAATCGTCATCTAGGCGACGCATGTCCTCTCCGCGGCTGGGTGCACGCCATCGGCACAGCATTCCTCGGCCAGGTAGGCGAGCAGATCGTGCATCAGCTCATAGTTGGCGTGGCAGACCAGGGTCGCGCCTTCCCGCACCTGCGTGACGAGGCCGACGATCACCAGTGACTTGATGTGATGCGACAGGGTCGAGGCCGCGACGTCGAGCTTGGTCTGCAGGCGGCCAACCGCCATCCCCTCGGCACCGGCGCGCACCAAGGCACGATAGATCTTCAACCGGGTCGGATTGCCCAGCGCTTCGAGACGGGCAGCGGCATCGTCGAGCTTCATGAGTGAAACATAGGGTGTCATTGGCACGAGTCAACCGTATTTCCAGAAATATAGAAATACCATTGTCTCCCGGAGGCATCTCATCCTGTCGTCGCGGGTGTCGGGTCGCCCCGGTGCGGATCGATGTCTTCGAGGAAGCGCCCCAGTGTCGCCAGGCTCGTCTCGTATCCGTTGCGGCGGGCATGATCGGCGAACCGGTGCGGGTCGACGTGGATTTCGTGGATGACGTGGCCCGCGTGGCGTTCTTCGGCGGTACGCCTTCGGTACAGCTCTGCCCATGCATGGTGAGTGGCCGGGGCCTCGCGGACGAGTTCCCGAAGGACGTCGTAGTCGTGCGAGGCCACGAGCGGAACGCGGAAAACGACTGTCGTCATGGAGACTCCATGAGGTCAAGGGATGGCGATGATCGGCATGACAGCCGATCGCCGGGCAGGCGTCGTTGATCCAGATCATCCTTCTGGGGGGAAGGTCCTCGACAGGCCGCTAGACCACCACGCTTGCCAGCGCCGCGAGCCCTTCGGGCGGGCTTGCCTGCCAGGGGAGCATGTAGAGTCGTCGGGCGAGTCCCTGCTGGACCCTCGCGATCTGCGCGCGCTCGCCGCGCAGACGCCTGACGAGCAATGGATCGTGCGTGCCGCTTCCCAACAGGCTTCGATTGATGACCCAGGCATAGGGCTCGATGTGCGCACGACGCAGATCATCCTGCAGCGCGGCGGCCTCCGATACCGGTGTGGTCTCCGGGAGCGAGACCAGGATGATGCGCGAGTAGTCGGGATCCTGCAGCCTCATCAGCGGCGTCACGACCCGGCCCTGGGCGTGGGTGCCGATGTTCCGTGTCATTTCGCGATGGTAGGCGCCGGCGGCATCCATCAGCAGCAGCGTGTGGCCGGTCGGCGCGGTATCGAGCACGACGAAGGCGCTGCGGGCCTCCATCACGATGCGCGAGAAGGCATGGAAGACTGCGACTTCCTCCGTGCAGGGCGAAGCGAGGTCCTCGCGCAGCAAGGCCAGGCCCGCCTCGTCGAGATCCGCGGCGCGGGAAGCCATGACCTTGGCGATGTAGCGCTCCGTTTCCTCGCGGGGATCGATACGATCGACCCGGAGGCCGTCCATCGTCGCACCGAGCGTCGACGCGACATGGGCGGCTGGGTCGGTGGTGCTGAGGTGAACGCCGTGCCCCCGCTTCACCAGGCCCACCGCCAGCGCGGCGGCGATGGTGGTCTTTCCGACGCCGCCCTTGCCCATGACCATGATCAGCCCACGGCCCGCCGATGCGATTTCGTCGACCAGCCGGCCCAACCCGGGAATCGCGGGCGACGCCGGCGAGTCGTCCGCCATGCCATCGACGGGGCGTTCCGGCTCGCCGCCCAGCACCTGTCGAAGCGCATCCAGTCCGACCATGTCGAAGGACCGCAGCGGTATCCGGTCCTGCGGCAGCGTGCGAAGGGATTCCGGCAGGTCGTCGAGGACCTGGCGCCCGAGCGTCTCGATCGATCGCGCCACCGCATCACCGGGGTCCGTCGCCGTGAAGACGCCGTTGATCGCCAGGTACTGGTTGCCGAGCCCCAGGGCCATGAGCTCGGCGCTAGTGCGCGCCGCCTCGCGCATGGCGCCGCGATCGGGCCGACTGACCAGCACGATGGTCGTGCTTGCCACGTCGCCCAGGGTGGCGAGCGCGGCCTGGAATCGCTCTTCCTGCATCTTGAGGCCGGAATGCGGGCCGAGGCACGAGGCACCGCGGTCGTTTCCCTTCAGGAACCCGGTCCAGGCCCGGGGCAGGCTGAGCAGGCGCAGCGTGTGGCCGGTGGGCGCGGTGTCGAACACGACGTGATCGAACGCCTCGGCGCGGGTCGCCAGCAGGCCGACGAACTCGTCGAAGGCGGCGATCTCCGTCGTGCAGGCGCCGGAGAGCTGTTCGCGTACCGTGGCACGTTCGGCCTCGGTGGCCACCGCACCGAGCTGTTCCAGAACGCGCAGCCGATAGGCTTCCGCCGCGGCTTCCGGATCGATGTTCATCGCCGACAGGCCGGGCACGCCGGGTACCGGCTGCGGCGCGTTCGACAGCGTCGTGGCGAACATCTCATCGAGGTTCGACGCCGGGTCGGTGCTGATCAGGAGAACAGATCTGCCGCGATCGGCGAGCGCGAGGGCCGTGGCGCAGGCGAGCGTCGTTTTCCCGACACCGCCCTTGCCGGTGAAGAACAGGTGGCGCGTGGGCGCCGCGAGGAGTCCGAGCGGGATACTGGATGGCATGTCTTCACTCCGGGCACGGGCGGCCTGTGGGTCGTGAAGGTGGCAGGATGCCGACCGTCTCGCCTTGCGCCAGCGCAAGGCAGCGCCGGTTCGACCGGCTCAGGCCGCGCGCCCGACGGTCCGGACTTCGCCCCGGCGGGACGGCAGCAGGAAGGTGATGATCCAGCAGGCCAGCAGCATCGCCGCCGAGCCGCCGAGGCAGAAGCCGATGCCGCCCCACTGGTAGAAGAGTCCGGAGAGGAGTGTCCCGGCGAGGCGACCGCAGGCATTGGCGGCGTAATAGAAGCCCACGTCCTCGGCCGCCTTCTCCGACCCGGCATAGGCCAGTATCAGGTAAGAATGCAGTGACGAGTTGACGGCGAACGGCAATGCAAACAGCGCCAGTCCCACCACGACGACGAGATCGGGTCGCAGGTCGAGCGGACTGTTCAGGACGAACGCGATCGCCAGCGGCACGGCAAGCAGGAGGCCCGCCCAAAGGCGCGCGCCCGGCACTTCACGGCTGAGCCCGTCCGCACTGCGCGGCACCAGTGCCGGTGCGATGGCCTGCAGCCCGCCATAGGCGATCGTCCAGGCGGCGAGGAACGCACCCACCTCCACGAAGCGCCAGCCCGAGGCGTAGAGGAACACCGGCAGGCCGACGACGAACCACACGTCGCGCGCCCCGAACATGAAGACGCGCGCGGCCGCCAGAAGGTTGACGCCCGCCGACTTGGCGAACAGCTCGCGCATGGTCTTCGACGCCTTGGCCTTGCCGAGGTCGCGCGGCAGCAGCAGCAGACCGGCCAGGAGGACAAGGAGCAGCATCCCCGCCATCAGCCAGAGCGCCGCGCGGAACCCGACCGCCTCGAGCAGCAGGCCGCCTACGAAGAAGCCCAGGCCCTTCATGGCGTTCTTCGAGCCGGTGAACCAGGCCACCCACTTGAAGAGACGACCCGCGCCCTCGCCCGCCGTCGCCTTGATGGCCGACTTGGAGGCGGTCTTGGTGAAGTCCTTGGCGAGCCCGGCCAGGCCCTGCGCCACGACGACCCAGGCAACGGAGAGGATGGAGCTCCACGCCGGATCGAGCGCCGACAGCAGGAACAGGCTCGCAATCTGCAGCAGCTGGCCGGTCATCATCATGCGCGGGATGCCGAAGCGCGTGGCCAGCCAGCCGCCGGCGAGATTGGCGACGATGCCGGCGAACTCATAGAGCAGGAACAGGAAGGCGAGCGTGAACGGCGAGTAGCCGAGCCCGAAGAAGTGCAGCAGCACGAGCATGCGCAGCGCGCCGTCGACCAGGGTGAAGCCCCAGTACGACGCGGTGACGATCAGATAGTCGCGCGCCTTCGTTCCCATCACGCGTCCGCGTCGATCACCATCCGGGCGAGATCGACCATGCGGCAGACATAGCCGACCTCGTTGTCGTACCAGGCATAGACCTTGAGCAGCGTGCCGTCCGTCACCATGGTGCTGAGGGCATCGACGATCGAGCTGCGCGTGTCGTTGCAATAGTCGGCCGACACGAGGGGCCGCGTCTCGTAGCCCAGGATGCCGGCCAGCGGCCCCCTGGCCGCCTCCTGAAAGAGCGCGTTGACCTCGGCTTCCGTGGTCGAGCGCTTCAGTTCGAACACACAGTCGGTGAGGCTGGCGTTGAGGACCGGCGCGCGGACGGCGTGGCCGTTAAGCTTCCCTTTGAGTTCGGGATAGATGACCGTGATCGCCGTGGCGCTGCCGGTCGTCGTTGGTTGCAGCGACAACATCGCCGAGCGCGCCCGGCGCAGGTCCTTGTGCGGGGCGTCGACGACGACGTTGGTGTTGGTCGGGGCATGAATCGTCGTGATCTGGCCATGCCGGATGCCGATCGACTCGTGCACGACCTTGACCACGGGTGCGAGGCAGTTGGTGGTGCAGGAGGCCGCCGTCAGGAGATGATGACGGCCGGGCTCGTAGAGATGGTCGTTTACGCCGACCACGATGTTGAGCGCCCGCTCGTCCTTGACCGGCGCCGCGACGATCACCTTCTTCACGCCGCGATCGAAGTAGGCCTGCAGCTGCTCCGGCTTCAGGAACTTGCCGGTGCATTCGAGCACCATCTCGCAGCCGAGGTCGCCCCAGGCGACATCTCCCGGCGAGGCGGCGGCGCTGAAGCCCAGATAGGTGCCGCCGACCGCCATGCCACGCTCGCCGTCGACCTCGAAGGAGGTGTGCCAGCGGCCGTGCATGCTGTCGAACTCGAGAAGATGCGCGGTGGCGGCCGCCCCTCCCTTGATCTCGTTCAGGTGTACGATCTCGAGGCGATTGTCGCGCCGCGGATCGTCGACCGGACGCGGCACGCCGCCGAATGCTGCGCGCAGGGCGAGGCGCCCCATGCGCCCCATGCCGTTGATTCCGACTTTCATTGCCTGTCCTGCCTGCTTACGCCGGTGCGTGGGCGGAAACGCCGATCTCGTCGAGACGCTTCTTCAGCGCCATCCTGTCGAGCGACGCATAGGGAAGGTTGACGAAGATCTCGAGGCGCCGGCGAATCATGCCGTAGAGTTCGTTGATCATGGTGGCGCGCTCCACCTCCGATCCCATGAACTTGGCGGGATCGGGCAGCGGCCAGGCGCCCGTGACCGGCCGCTCGCCGAAGTCGGGGCACTGCTGGCCCTGCAGGACGTCACAGAGCGTGATGACGAAATCCATGCGCGGGGCGTTCGGTCCGGTGAACTCGTCCCACGACTTGCAGCGCAGTCGCTCGACGTCGTGACCGAGGGCGCGAAGCTTGGCGAGCACCTCCGGCATCGGCTGTCCCGCCGGATCGGAACCCGCGGAGTAGGCGTTGAACTTGCCCTTCCCCACCTGCTCGAGGATCGCCTCGGCCATGATCGAACGGGCGGAATTGTGCGTGCACAGGAACAGGACGTTGAAGGCGGGGGTCATGTGAACCTCGGGTTGATCCTCGGGGAGGAGTCGCGCCAGGTCGCCACAGAGGTCCGGTCGTCCGCCACAGCACGTCTCCGTCAGGAAACTGAAGAGCGCGCGCAAACCGGCGAATCGGACCGCGTAGATGATGTTGCGGCCCTGCCGGGTGGACTGGACGAGGCCGGACTGTTCGAGAGCGGCCAGATGGAACGACAGCGTCGAGGGCAGCTGCCCCAGCGCGCTGGCGATTTCGCCGGCTGCCATGCCGGAAGCGCCCTTGGTCGCCAGAATCCGCATCAGGTTGAGGCGGGTTTCCTGGGAAAGGGCACTGAATCCGGCAGCAGCGTCCGACGCTTCCATTGTTCTCGAATAATCCAAAAATGTGACATACGTATTACTCGGCTGGCTGTCATGAGTCGATGGCCCAGCCTCGACAGATCGATCCGGAGACGACCCGCATGTCCCTTTTTGAGCGTTACCTGACCCTGTGGGTCGCCCTGTGCATCGTCGTCGGAATCGCGCTGGGGCATTTCTTCCCAGCCCTCTTCCATGCCGTCGGGGCGGCGGAGGTGGCGCACGTCAACCTGCCGGTGGCGGCGCTGATCTGGCTGATGATCATCCCGATGCTGATCAAGGTCGACTTCGCCGCCATCGCCGAGGTGCGGCGGCACTGGCGCGGCATCGGGGTGACACTGTTCATCAACTGGGCGGTGAAGCCCTTCTCGATGGCCGCCCTCGGCTGGCTGTTCATCGGTTGGCTGTTCAGGCCGTGGCTGCCGGCCGACCAGGTCGACAGCTACATCGCCGGCCTCATCCTGCTGGCCGCCGCGCCCTGCACCGCGATGGTGTTCGTGTGGAGCAATCTCTGCGACGGCGAGCCCGACTTCACGCTCACGCAGGTGGCGTTGAACGACGCGATCATGCTCTTCGCCTTCGCCCCCATCGTGGGGTTGCTGCTCGGCCTCTCGGCGATCGTCGTGCCGTGGCAGACGCTGCTGTTCTCGGTCGCCCTCTACATCCTCGTGCCGGTGGTGCTGGCGCAACTCGTGCGCCGGGCGGCCCTTGCACGCGGCGGCCCGCAAGCTCTTGCCGCTCTGCTGGCGCGCCTGCAGCCGCTGTCGCTGGTCGCCCTGCTGGCGACGCTCGTCCTGCTGTTCGGCTTCCAGGGCGAGCAGATCATCGCACAGCCGCTGATCATCGCGCTCCTGGCCGTACCCATCCTGATCCAGGTCTACTTCAACTCGGGGCTCGCCTATCTGCTGAACCGGGCGGCCGGCGAGCAGCATTGCGTGGCCGCCCCCTCGGCGCTGATCGGCGCCAGCAACTTCTTCGAGCTGGCGGTCGCGGCGGCCATCGGCATCTTCGGCTTCTCGTCGGGCGCCGCACTGGCCACCGTGGTCGGCGTCCTCATCGAAGTGCCGGTCATGCTGTCGGTGGTGAAGATCGTGAATGCGAGCAAGGGCTGGTACGAGAAGGACCGGGCCGCCTCCCCTCGCGGCGGTTCGCGCCTCTAAGGTATCCCGGGGTTTCTCGTCGACTTTGCCTCCTCCGAGGATGGTGATAGCGTGGGTTGCCTGAGTACCATCGTGGGGAAGTCTTCGCCGGGATGCTTCGTGGTTCCTGCCTTTCCTAGCTGTTTCCTCACTGCAATCCTTGCGATCGCCCTGTCGTTGCCGGGCCTTCTCCCGGCGCAGGCCGAGAACGCGCAGACACAGGGCGGCGTCTTTCCATACAAATGGGCGGGCGCCGTTCCTCCAGACGCCATCACGATGACCGATGTCCAGAACGCCCTCGTCTGGACGCGCCACTACGGCGCCATGGTGGATGGCGATGCGGGTCCCTACACGCGGCGGTCCATCTCGGGATGGCAGACATCCAAAGGCTTTCAGGCCACGGGAACGCTGACCGCCTCACAGACAATGGATCTGGTCACGGAAGGCCTGCGAGCACGGGATGCCCATGGCTGGGCCTTGCTGGTCGACGACGCCATTGGCTTCTCGGTAGGCATCCCGACGAAGTTTTCCACCCCGCGGCCGCCCACGCAGTCCCACGGCGATTGGTGGTACGAGGCGTCAGGCGCCTTCGGCCACACCGTGACAGTGATCCCCCGCAAGGCGGCATGCGCGTCGATGGACGACATGTTCAAGGCCCTGCTGTCCAGTTCGGCACCCGATCGGGAGGTCACCTACCAGGCTCGCAGGGACGACTGGTTCGTGATTGCCGGGCGACGCGGTGAGCACCGCTTCTACACCCGGGCCCAGTGCCGCGATCAGGCGATCGTCAGAGTCATCGTGAGTATTCATGCCTCGCAAGCCGAGGCTCTCGGGTTCATGTTCGTGGCCGTTGCCAACAGCCTTTCCCTGAAGCCGACCCTCAATGGCCAGGCACAGCCATCTCCCCGGATCGTCTTCCCGCCGGCTCCTCCCGGCACTGCCGCGGCGTCGAACGGGCCGTCCCCACCGCCGCCGTTGACGCCGCAGGTACCGGAGCCTGAGCCGTCACCCCCACGCGCGCCGGCCGTTGCGGTCGACAAGGCCGGCAAGACCGCCGCGATCCGACTGACGCTGTTCGACGGGACCGAATTGAAGCCCCGCGAAGTCTTCGAGCGCGCTTCCGGGACGGTGTACGTCGTGCGCACCGGACAGAAACAGGGCTCGGCCGTGGCCATCAGCGAGCGCGAGGTGGTGACGAACTGCCATGTGCTGGACTCGAACGTGCGCGCGACACTCGAGCGCGACGGCCGAAAGCAGAACGCCTCGCTCACGTCGGCGAACCCGAAGGCGGATCGCTGCATCCTCACCAGCGACTCTCCCCTTCCCAAATGGGTCCGGGTTCGTCCCTATGCGGACATCAAGGTCGGGGAAAGAGCCTTTTCCATCGGCGCGCCCCAAGGTCTGGAACTGACCATTGCCGAAGGCATCGTCTCGGCCAAGCGCGTGATCGACGGCGACCGCCTGCTGCAGACCTCCGCCCCCATCTCGCGCGGATCCTCCGGCGGCGGCCTGTTCGATGCCCAGGGCCAACTCATGGGCGTTACGACCTGGATGCGCAAGGATGCGCAGAACCTGAACTTTGCCATCGCCGCCGAGGAATTCGCCAAATAGGCGATACCTTTGGCAGGCCGTTGAGAAAGTCGGAGTCTGGGCGAATAAACGAAACAAACGAAATAAACGAAATAGATGAGGCGGGAGGGGCGGCTCCTGATTCAGGTGGTTCCGACATGATTTCGCCTCAGTCGGAACGACCCTGGCGCCCCTGCAACGCCGCGGCGGTCTTCTCCTCGTTTTCGACATAGCCCCGGATCGCATCGTCTCCGCTCAGCGCGCGATCGGGTTCGCGTCCGTCGCCGTGCGCGATAAGCTGCAGGCAGAACCAGCCGAGTCCGGCCTTGGCGGGAACAATGCGCTCCTCGTAGGCCTCGGCACGGTCTGTCTCGCCCTTCAAAAGCCGATTCGGCAGGTCGGTGTCGACGCACATCGGCCGGCCCAGCCCGATCATGTCGCACGCCCCCTCTTCCAGCGCCGCCTCCATCGCGGCGAGCGTGCGGAAGCCACCGGTGAGCATGACCGGCACCGTCGCCGCCTGCTTGATCAACCGTGCATAGTCTAGGAAATAGGCCTCCCGGCGCACCGTGCTTTCCTTCGCACCGCTGCCCATCATCGCCGGCTTCTCGTAGTTGCCGCCGGAGATCTCGATCAGGTCGACCGAGGCCTCGCCCAGCCACTTCACGACCATCAGGCACTCCTCGTTGGAGAAGCCGCCCTGCTGGAAGTCCGACGAGTTGAGCTTCACGGAGATGCAGAAATCCGGCGCCGTCGCCGTTCGCACCGCGCGCACCACCTCGAGCAGCAGCGAGGCGCGCGACGCGATATCGCCGCCCCAGCGATCTTCGCGCCTGTTGACCAGCGGCGTCAGGAACTGGCTGAGCAGGTAGCCGTGCGCGGCATGGACCTGCACGCCGGTGAAGCCCGCCTCGCGAGCGATGCGGGCGGCTTCGGCAAAGCGGCGCGGCACGTCGGCCACCTCGTCGGCCGTCATGGCGCGCGGGTGGGCGAAGGCGCTCGCGGGCAACGCCAGCGGCACCGCCGAGGGGGCCACGGGTTGCTCGCAGACGCGGCGCGGCGCCTGGCGACCGGGATGGTTGATCTGCATCCAGAGCTGCGTGCCGTTGGCGGTGCCGGCCTGCGCATAGGCACGCAACGCGTCGAGCCCGCCATTGCCATCGATCACCACATTGCCCGGGCGTTCGAGATAGCGCCGGTCGATCTGCACGTTGCCGGTGACGACCACGGCCGCCCCTCCCGCCGCCCATCGTCCGTAGAGCCGGACATGGCGCTCGGTGGCGCGGTTCAGCGCATCGGCCAGCCCCTCGGTGAGCGGCGCCTTGCCGATGCGGTTCTTGAGGACGATGCCGTTGGGCAGGGTGAGCGGCTGGGCGAGATGGAGCGGATTGGGAGAGGACATGGTGCGACTTTGCCAAACCCGCACGTCGCTCGCGAGCCTGTTGCAGCGCGAATGGACAAGTTTCTTCGGATCGTTGGTGAAGCGTAAGATGTCACTGGCTGCGCCCAACCGGCGCGATCCTTGATCGAAATCAAGGCGTAGACCCGACCCGGGTCATATCAGGTCTTTTTACAACGTACGGTCAACATGACGGCCAAAGCCGCGCTCGGCTCCCTATGGAAGTGGCGATGGCGGCTCCTGGCCGGCCTTGGCGTGATCGCCGTGCTGGCGACTTTCGGTCCGACGCTGTTGTTCGGTCCCGTGATCGCGGTCGAAGCGGTCGCCCGTCGCGACATCGTCCAGACCGTGGTCGCGGTCGGACATGTCGAATCCCGGTATCGCGTCGACATCGGGGCGCAGTTGACCGGCGTGGTCGCCAGCGTTCCCGTCGAGGAAGGCCAGGCCGTCAAGGAGGGCGACCTGCTGATCCTCCTGGACGACAAGGATCTTCACGCAGTCGTCGATCAGGCAGAAGGCGCGCTGTCCTCCGCGCAATCCCGCTTCCGGCAGATCGAGCAAAGCACCCTGCCGACCGCGCAGGAGGCCCTCGGCCAGGCGGAAGCCAACCTGCTCAACGCCCAGAAGACCTTCGACCGCACAAAACAGCTCCAGGAGGGGCATTTCGCCACAACCTCCCAGCTCGACACCGATCAGCGCGATCTCGACGTCGCGAAAACCCGCGTCCGCGCGGCCCGGCTGGTGGTCGCGATCAACCAGCCCGGCGGCACGGAATACCAGTTCGCCCAGAACGAGGTGGCGCGGGCCGAAGCGAACCTGCGGTCTGCCCAGGCGCGGCTGTCCTATGCGCGGATCCTGGCCCCCCGCGACGGCACGCTGATCTTCCGTGACGTGGAGCGCGGCGACCTCGTCCAGCCTGGACACATACTGATGAACCTGTCGCCGGCCGGTGAAATTCAGCTGGTGGTGCAGATCGACGAGAAGAACCTCGGCCTGATTGCGCTGGCGAACAACGCGCTGGCATCGGCAGAGGCCTATCCCGACAAGACCTTTCCCGCCGAGGTCGTCTATGTCAGCCCCGCCGTGAACCTGCAGCGCGGGTCGATGGAGGTGAAGCTGCGCGTGGCGCCGGCCGACGCTCCCGCCTACCTGCGCGAGGACATGACCGTCTCGGTCGATATCGAGGTGGCGCGCAAGAAGGACGCCGTGGTCCTGCCGCTGCGTTACGTGCGCGACCTCGAAGGAGCGGCGCCCTGGGTGCTCAAGCTCGACGGCGGCCGTGCGCGACGTCAGGCCGTGAAGATCGGCCTGCGTGGCGGCAGGGTGATCGAGATCGCCGAAGGCCTCTCCCCGGGAGACCGCGTGGTCGGGCCGGATGCCACCGTTGCCGACGGCCAGCGGATACGGGCGGCCGCGCGTGAATAGATGGCTGCCGTTCGAATGGATCGCGGCGCTCCGCTTCCTGCGCGAGGGCCGCATGCAGACGCTGTTCATCATATCGGGCGTTTCGGTGGGCATTGCCGTGATCGTCTTCATGTCGGCGTTGCTCACCGGCCTGCAGGCCAATCTCACCAAGCGGGTCCTGAGCGCCCAGGCGCACATCACGCTGCAACCGCGCGACGAGATCGCCCGGCCGTTGAGACTGGGCGGCAAGGACCTCGAACTGGCGATCGTGCAAATGCCCCTGCAGCGCGTCCGATCGATCGACCAATGGCAGGCGCTCATGCGGGTGCTGCAGGACGACCCTGCCGTCGTCGCCGTGTCGCCGGTCGCCGCCGGATCGGCGCTGGCCGTGCGCGGCGACGCGACCCGCGCCGTCAGCATCGTCGGCATCGAGCCCGACAGCTACTTCCGCATCGTCCGGCTGCCGGACAACATCGTGGCCGGGACGGTGCGTCTCAGCAGCCGGGACATCGTCATCGGCACCGAACTCGCCCGCTATCTCGGCATCGGCGTGGGCGATCGCCTGACGCTCACGGCGGGCGCACGGACCAGCGGCGCGCTCACCGTCACCGGCATCTTCGATCTCGGGAATCGGCAAGTGAACGAACGCTACGTCTACGTTCCCCTGCGCACCGCCCAGAGCCTGCTCGACCTGATCGGCGGCGTGACCAGCATCGAACTCACGATCGCCGACGTCTATGCCGCCGAGACCGTCGCCCGCCGCCTCCAGCCGATGACCGGCGCCGCCGCGTACAGCTGGATCGCCACCAACGCGCAATTCTTCTCGGCGGTGCAGGCACAGAGCCTGTCGAGCGGCGTGATCCGCCTGTTCGTGGCGCTCTCGGTGGCGCTCGGCATCGCCAGTGTCCTCGTCGTGTCGGTCATCCAGCGCTCCAAGGACATCGGTATCCTGCGGGCGATGGGCACGTCGCGCGGCCAGACGCTGCGGATCTTCCTCATCCAGGGTGCGCTGATCGGCCTGATCGGTGCCGTCGTCGGCTCGGCTCTGGGCGCCGGCGGTTTGCTCGTCTTCCACGACCATGTGCGCCAGGCCGACGGGAGTGAACTGATTCCCCTTGTCCTCGAACGCTCGCTGTTCGTCGCCGCCGCCCTTCTCGCGACGCTGACCGGCGTGCTGGCGGCAATGGCGCCGGCGCTGCGCGCGTCCCGCCTCGACCCGGTGGTGGCCATCCGTGGCTGACGACGTCCTGCGCCTGGAGAAGGTGCGAAAGTCCTACAACGTCGGCCGTCCAAACGAGACCGAGATCCTGCATGGCATCGACCTGACGCTGGGTCGCGGCGAGTTCGCGGCCCTGATCGGACCCTCCGGCTCGGGCAAGAGCACGCTGCTGAACATCATGGGCCTGCTCGACCGGCCGACCTCGGGAAACCTGTTCATCGAGGGACACGAGACCGGCTCGCTCGACGACCGGGACCTCACCCGGTTGCGCGGCCGCAGCATCGGCTTCGTCTTCCAGCATCATCTCCTGATCACGGCCTTCACCGCCCTGGAGAACGTGATGATGCCCCTGCTGGTGGAACGCGGTTTCCCCGACGCGACCATGAAGAAGCGCGCCCTCGACCTGCTCGCCGCCCTCGGGCTGGAGCAGTGGCAGAATCATCCCGCCAACGCCCTGTCGGGCGGCCAGCAGCAGCGCGTTGCCGTGGCGCGGGCGCTGGCCATGGAGCCGGCACTGGTGCTGGCCGACGAGCCGACCGGAAACCTCGACACCAAGTCCGCCGAGGGGGTCTTCGAGATGATGCGGGAGGTCAACCGAAAGAGCGGCACCAGCTTCCTGATCGTCACCCACAGCCTGGAGATCGCGCGCGGCTGCGATCGCACCATCGAACTGGTCGACGGCCAGATCGTACCGGCCGGCGCGGTTCCCGCGGCCGCCTAGAAAATCAGACGACCGTGCCGAACAGTCGGCCGATGCCGGCGGTCAGCGCCATGGCGAGCGCGCCCCAGAAGGTGACGCGGACCGTGGCGCGCCAGATGTCGGCACCGCCCGCGCGCGCGCCGATGGCACCCAGAAGGGCAAGGAAGACCAGCGAAGCCGCGCTGACCGCGACCACCAGCCACTCCGCCGGCGCCAGCACGACCATGAGCAGCGGCATGGCCGCACCGACCGCAAAGGTTGCGGCCGAGGTCAAGGCGGCCTGCAGCGGGCGGGCCGTGGTGGTGTCGGATATTCCGAGTTCGTCGCGTGCGTGGGCCGCCAGCGCGCCCTTCGCCATCAACTGCTCGGCCACCCGGCCCGCCAGTTCCGGCTCGACTCCGCGCCCGACGTAGATCTCGGTCAACTCGTCGCGTTCGAAGTCGGGACTGGCCGCCAGCTCGGCGCCCTCGCGCACCAGGTCGGCCTTCTCCGTATCGGCCTGGGAACTCACAGAGACGTATTCTCCAGCGGCCATCGACATGGCCCCGGCCACCAGACCGGCTACGCCCGCGATCAGCACGTCGCCGGGCGCGGTCGCGGCCGCCGCCACGCCCACGATCAGGCTTGCCGTCGAGACGATGCCGTCGTTGGCACCCAGCACGGCCGCGCGCAGCCAGCCGATCCGTTGGACGAGATGGTTCTCGCGATGCAGGCGGAGCCTGGTCACGTGCTTTGCCGCAGATCGCTCTGGAGGATGAGCGGAATGATGCCGACGGACATGGTGCTGTTTCCTCAGGGAGCGGTGGCCACTCCGCCGAGGTGTCTAGGCGAATGCCACGGCGAACTCAGGCCCCCCGCAGTGCGTACAGCGGCCGACCCGAAGCGCCCCGCCGATCTGTTCGACCAGTGCCTGCACGATCTTCATGCCGAGCCCCTTGGACGCGACCGGATCGAAGCCTTCGGGCAGCGGCGGGCCCTCGTTGCAAACCGACAGAAGATGCCCGCCCTCTGGCGGCTCCTCCAGCCGAACCGTGATGATGCCTCCGCCATGCTTGGCGGCATTGGTGATCAGTTCGTTCACGATCAGGCTGAGCGGCACGGCGGTCCTGGCCGGCAGGCTCGCATCGGCACCCTCGACGACGATCGTCTGCTTGCGGCGTTCATCCGACGCCAATATCGACCTGTATTCGCCGCATAGCTCCTGAAGGAACGGCTTGAACGCCACGGACACTTGGCCGTCGAGCGCATGCAGGCGTCGGTGGACCCGGGCGAGAGTGGCGACGCGCTTGGCGGCCGTCGAGAGATGCTCGGCGGCTTCGGCGTTGGGCTCCGACCGGCTCTGCAGCGACAGCAGGCTCACGATCATCTGCAGGCCGTTGAGCAAACGGTGATCGGCCTCCATGCTCAGGACCTCGCGATTGTGGATCAGTTCGTCCTTCTGGCGCATCAAGGCTTCCTCGCTGGCAAGCGTCTCGCGCAAGCGGGTTTCCGTGCCGCGACGTTCGTCGATCTCGCGCTCGTAACTGGCAACCGAGCGGGGCGCTTCCTTGCGGAGCCCCAAGTTGGTCGTGAAAACTTTCGAAAGCCGGGATTGTTCGAATGCCATGAGGCCGACCTCCCCCGATGTGCTCCGGACGTCCGAAGCTGGGTGACTCTAGCAAGACTGCACAAGGTGCCGGTTGATCTTGGTCAACCACGGCCCGCATTCGGCCATTGGCAGTTGCGGGAGTCCAGCAACGAGGCAGCGGATCCCGCCTCTGGACACCTCAATGCTTGCGCCTATTGCAACGTGGAGTCGAGACACAATGTCGGATATCAGACACTTATCCGAGTGCGACATGAGACGCATTCCCCGCGAAGGCCGCCCCGCAAGCGACGACTCGACATTGCCGGCCGGCAAGCGCAAGTTGCATCATGGCCTCGGCGCCATTGGGTGGTGCAATGCAATCGTTCATTCACCGCAAGAATCTCGAGAACTACCGAAAGCAGCTCGCCAATACGCAAGACGAGGCGACGCGCGCACAGCTCGAGGTGCTGCTGGCCGAAGAAGAAGAGAAAGAGCCAGCGGCGTCCCGGAGGCGGGACGAGGAGTGACGCGGGCTCCTTTTTGCGTCGCGCGCGCATGACCAGAGAAGCACATCGAGAGATGACCAAGAGATGACACGGCGACAGCCGAAAATGACTCCCGCCAACAGGTTGCTGGCGCTGCTACCGGCCACGGATCGCGGACGCCTGGAGCGGCATCTCGAACGCATTCCCCTCACCTACCGGCAGTCGCTCTACCGCGCGCGCCAACCGCTCGACTTCGTCTACTTCATCGAGACCGGGGTCGGGTCGCTCGTCAACACCATGAGGAATGGCGCCGCAGCCGAGGTCGGCACGATCGGAAACGAGGGCATCGTCGGCCTGCCGCTGCTGCTGGGCGACGACCGCGCCCCCACCAGCGTCTATGTCCAGGTGCCGGGCCAGGGCCTGCGTATGACGGCCACGCTGTTCAGCGCCGAACTGGCGCGCAGCGCCTCGATGCGAGCGGTGATGCTGCGCTACGCGCATGCGCTGTTCAACCAGGTCGCACAGTCGGCGGCGTGCAATCATTTTCACTCCCTGGAGCAGCGCTGCTGCCGCTGGATGCTGATGACGCACGACCGCATGAAGACCGACGAGTTCCTGCTGACCCAGGAGTTCCTGGCCATGATGCTGGGCGTCCAGCGCACCGGCGTCTCGGCGGCGGCGGGAAAGCTGCAGCGTCGCGGGCTGATCCGTTACAGCCGCGGCATCGTCAACATCCTCGACCGGCGCGGCCTGCGCGAGCGGTCGTGCGAGTGCTATGGCGTTTCCAAACGCGAATTCGATCGCCTGCTGGGCAGTCCGCCCGCTCACGCGGCCCAGGCGCGCGAGGTCAAGCCCCGCGGACGGCGCATCGTCCGTGTTTGACGCGAGCCTGTTGCTCATCGCGGCCCGCCACCCGCTCCGCCGGTTCTGGCAGAGCGCGCGCCACTTCTGGCAAGGCCCGACGGCCCGGCTCGCCTGGGGCCTGGTCGCCGCGCTGGTGGTGATCACGGTGCTGCAACTGCTGGTCCAGTACCGTCTCAACATCTGGAATCGCGACTTCTTCAATGCCCTCGAGTTCCGCGACGGCGCCGAAATCTGGCACCAGACCCAACTTCTCGCGCTTTTCGCCGCGCTGAGCATCGGCCTCGCCGTGACCGCCGTGTGGGGCCGAATGACCTTTCAGCGCTCGTGGCGGGCCTGGGTCAGCCGGCACCTGATCGACGCCTGGCTGGGCGGTGGCCACTACCTTCACATCGAACTGGGAAACGGCGAGCACCAGAATGCGGAGTACCGGATCACCGAGGATGCGCGGCTGGCGACCGATGCGCCGATCGACCTCGTCGTCGGTCTGCTCGCGTCGGTGCTGACGGCCGGGACGTTCGTGGTCGTGTTGTGGCATGTCGGCGGCGCGCTGGACGCGACGGTCCTGGGGGTGAGCTTCACCATCCCCGGGTATCTGGTCGTTGCCGCCGTGGCGTATGCGATCCTGACCACGGGCACGCTGATGATCATCGGCCGCCACATGATCGGGGTCATCGAGTCCAAGAACCAGGCCGAGGCGGAACTGAAGTATGCCGTAGCCCACCTGCGCGAACGAGCGACCGGGCGCATGTCTCCGAGCGATGTCCAGGGAGCGGCATCGGAGGTCGGCTCGGCATTGAACGACGTGCTGCGGGAGTGGCATCACCTGGCCTGGCAGTACATGCGCACCACCTACATCTCCCATGGCAACACCCTGCTGGCGCCACTGGTCGGCCTGATCCTGTGCGTCCCCCACTATGTGAAGGGCACGATGCTGCTCGGGGACGTGACCCAGGCGGCGGCGGCCTTCGTCGCCGTCCAGGGTGCCTTCAACTGGCTGATCGACAACTTCCCGCGTCTCGCCGAGTGCCTTTCATCGGCCAATCGGGTCGGCAACCTGCTCCTGGCCTTCGATCAGCTCGAGGCGTCGGAGACGGCACCGGCCGCACCCGGCGACCGTCATAGGAAAGCTCCCTCGCTTCGCGAGTAGCAACACGCTAAGAGCGTGTCACATGATCCGCCGCCTCTACGACTGGGTGATCCGCCTCGCCCAACACAAGAACGCCATCCCCGCCATGGGCGTGGTCTCCTTCATGGAGAGTTCGTTCTTCCCCATCCCTCCGGACGTGATGCTGGTGCCGATGGTGCTGGCCAACCGGGCCAAGGCGTTCAGGATCGCCCTGGTCTGCACCGTCTGCTCCGTGCTGGGCGGGCTGTTCGGCTACGCGACCGGTTACTTCTTCTTCGAGACGCTCGGCGCCTGGGTGGTGAAGACCTACGGGCTGCAGGCCGGTCTCGCCACCTTCCGCGCCGGTTTCGAGGAGTACGGGACCTGGATCATCCTGATCAAGGGCCTGACGCCGATCCCCTACAAGCTGGTGACGATTGCTTCAGGGGTCGCGCATTTCGACCTGTTCACGTTCGTGTGGGCGTCCATCTTGACGCGTGGCCTGCGCTTCTTCCTCGTGGCAGCCTTGCTCTGGAAGTTCGGCGAGCCGATCCGGGCCTTCATTGAGAAGCGCCTCACCCTGCTCACCTGGATTTTCCTGTTCGCCTTGATCGGGGGCTTCGTCGTCGTCCGGTTCCTCTTCTAGGATCGTTCCATGGCTGCCACGCAGCGCCTTCCCCTCCCCAGCCAGCTCGGCCTCATCGCGCTGCTCGGCAGCGGTGTCATGATCGGCGGCGCCTTCTTCTTCCAGTATGTGATGGGCTTCCCGCCCTGCGAGATGTGCCACTGGCAGCGCTGGCCGCACATCGTGGCCATGGTCGCAGGCCTCGCCGCCTTCGCCGCGTCGAGCCGCCCCCGGCTCGCCACGACCTTCGTGGTCATCGCCATTGCCGCCATCGCCGTCAGTTCGGCGATCGGGATCTTCCATGCCGGCGTCGAGTATCGCTGGTGGGCGGGCCCGCAATCCTGCACCGGCACGGTGCCGACGGGCCTCTCGCCGGAGGAGCTGAAGAAGTACCTGTTCGGCGCCAGGATGGTCCGCTGCGACGCGATCGTGTGGTCCCTGTTCGGCATCTCGATGGCCGGCTGGAACGCGATCCTGTCGGCGATCCTGGCGACCGGCCTCGCCTCTTCCCTCTCACGGATGGCCAGAACATGAAGACCGCCGACAACCGCAATCCCGGCGATCCCGACGCCCGTGAGGTGGTCGAGCGCACGATCCGCGTCGACCAGGCCGGCGAATTCGGCGCCGTGCGCATCTACCAGGGCCAGCTGGCGGCGTTGCGCTGGACCGGTCGCTCCAACAGCGAGACCGGCCGTCGCATCCAGCACATGGCGGCCCAGGAGCGCGAACACAACAAGGTGTTCGACCGCCTGCTGGTCGAGCGCCGCGTGCGGCCGACCGTCCTGTCGCCGCTGTGGAACGTGGCGGGCTTCGCCCTGGGTGCCGCCACCGCGCTGATGGGCGACAAGGCGGCGATGGCCTGCACCGTCGCCGTCGAGGAGACGATCGAAGAGCACTACGCCCACCAGGCCGCGGCGCTGGGCGACGACGAGGCGGAGCTGCGCACGACGGTCGAGAAGTTCCGCGACGAGGAGATCGAGCATCGCGACACCGCACTGGCCGCGGGCGCCGAGCAGGCCCCCGCCTACGAGGCGCTGTCGGCGGTGATCAAGACGGGCTCTCGCCTCGCCATCTGGCTATCGACACGGATTTAACTCACCCCCGTCATCTCGACCGGAGCCTCGCGCGGCGAGGCGGAGCGGAGAGATCTTTTATCCTTGCGCAAGACCAAGGAAAGATGGGGAAGGCTTCAACACCGCTACCCTCTCTGAACCGTGCGGGCTCCCGCGCCTCTGAAGGCGCTGCCGCCCGCCAAGGCTTTCGCAAGCGAAAGCCTTAGTTTTGGTCGAGTTCGCTGTCCCAATAGAGGAAGTCGCGCCAGCTCTCGTGCAGGTAGCCCGGCGGGAACGCCCGCCCGTGTTCCTGCAACACCTGGGTCGAGGGCTCGACGGGCGCACAGCGCAGCATCAACCCGCTCTCCTTGAGCAGCATGTTGCCCTTCCGCAGGTTGCAGGGGCTGCAGGCGGTGACGACGTTCTGCCAGCTCGTACGGCCGCCGCGCGACTTCGGGATCACATGGTCGAAAGTGAGTTCGCTGGTGGCGAAGTCGCCGTTGCAATACTGGCAGGTGAAGCGGTCGCGCAGGAACACGTTGAAGCGCGTAAAGGCCGGCCGCCGAGCCGCCGGCACGTATTCCTTGAGCGCGATGACGCTGGGCAGCCGCATCTCGAAGGTCGGGCTGTGGATCGTGCGGTCGTATTCAGAGACGACGCTCACCCGGTCCAGGAACACCGCCTTCACGGCATCCTGCCAAGACCAGACGGACAGGGGAAAATACGACAGGGGCCGAAAATCGGCGTTGAGCACCAGCGCGTGGCAGGACTCAAGGCCGGGCGCCACGGTTAGGCCCGCCGCCGCCGCAGGATGGGACTACTCGGAAAATCGATGCGGTCCAACATGCCGGCCATAGTGGCTGGACTCCCGGTGAAACACAATATCCGGGAGCCATCGTCACCGACATGTCATTGAGGATAGGGTCCTAGCGGCTCAGACGCTCCCGGGCGCCGGCCTCGGAACCAAGGGTGGCGGCGGCGGTCGCCAGCGCCACCACCGAAAGCACCATGACGGCGGCATAACCGCCGGTCAGGTCGTGCAGCACGCCGCCGATCCAGGCCCCCAGGAAGCCCCCCAGCCCCATGCCGATGGCGATCAGCCCGTAGATGCGGCCGAAATGCGCGCCGCGATAGCGCAGGGTGGCCAGGGTCGAGATCATCGGCCCGCGCGAGCCCATGCTGCCGCCGAACAGCAGCACGAAGGTCCACAGCCAGAAATCGTCGTCCGGCCCGCGCACCAGCGCCAGCGCCCCGACCCCGGCGATCGAGCAGGCATAGGCCAGGATCGCCGCCAGCCGGCGGCCGCCACGGTCGGCCAGCCACGAGAAGCCGATCATGCCGAGCGGCGTCAGGAAGCCCGCGACCGCCATCGCGCGTGCCGCGTAGGAGCCGTCCATGCCGCGCTCGAGCAGATAGACCATGGTCTGCGGCATCAGCGCGAAGATGCCGATCGAGGTCAGCGCGAACGAAGAGGTCAGCGCCCAGAACGGCCAGTCGCGCAACGCCTCGCCCACCGTGACGCCAGGCGCCGCCGTCTCGCGCAGCTTGGCGAGGCCCGGCGCGCCGCGCTCGATCTTCTTCCAGGGCAGCAGCAGCAGCAGCGGAATGAAGATCGCGCTCACGCCGGAGAAGACGAGATAGGCGTGGCGCCAGCCGTCGGTCTCGATGAGATATTGCGCCGCCGGAAAGGTTGCCATCGCACCGACGCCCGAGGCCGACCAGGTGACGGCAAGCGGCACGCCGAGGCGATTGGCGGGGAACCAGCGGGCGATCAGCGACGACGAGAGGATCCCGGAGAGCGACGCCGCCCCGAACCCCATCATCAACCCGAGCGACAGATAGAGGTGCCAGAGATGGCTGGCCTGCGAGGCGACCGCGGTGCTGGCCGCCGCCGCGACCACGCCGACCACGGTAAGGGCGCGCAGGCCGAAACGGTCGAGGATCCAGCCGGCAATCGGCGCGGCGGTGCCGCCGACCAGCAGCGCGAAACTGTAGATCAACGTGACCGAGCCTCGATTGGCGTCGAAGGCGTGCTGCAGCGCCGGCACGAAGACGAGGAAGGTGTCGCTGATCGAGCGACTGGCCACGCCGAGCGCAAAACACAGCG
>LNFM01006710.1_pt1 | contig 26660 bp, 24 predicted proteins | sample 596031 | NCBI WGS metagenome assembly LNFM01 (sample SAMN04254537, study PRJNA301005) | activated carbon metagenome | isolation source: dual media filters at the Ann Arbor, Michigan drinking water treatment plant | place: USA: Ann Arbor | reverse complement strand
CCGATGTTGGCGTACAGCTGGTTGATCTTGTTCCAGTACGGCACCACGGTCTTGCCGAAGGCGCGCTGGGAGTCGAGCACTTCCTTGAAGAACGGGTTCTTCGTGGACTCGCGGTCGTACACCACCGTGACCGCCTTCTGGAACGCCGTGAAGAACTCCTTCGGCGTGTCATGCACGGTGACGCCGTGCTCCTTCTTCAGCTTCTCCAGGGCCACCGCGTTGCGGTAGACGTTGTAGGTGTAGGTTTCCGCCGTGGTGGCGTCGATCGACGCCTGGACAATCGCCTTCAGATCGGCCGGCAGCTTGTTCCACTGGGTGCGGTTGATCAGCAACTCGCCCACGTCGGTGGACTGGTGCAGGCCCTGCAGGTAGTAGTGCTTGAACACCGTGTGGAAGCCCAGGATCATGTCGTCGGCCGGGCCGATCCATTCGGCCGCATCGATCACGCCGCGCTGCGCCGCCGGCACGATCTCGCCGCCCGGCATCGCCACGGTGGTCAAGCCCATTTCCTTGAAGATTTCAGCCGTCAGTCCCGGAGGCGAGCGGTACTTCATCGACTTCATGTCGTTGATCGAGTTGATCGGCTTCTTGAACCAGCCGAACGGATCCGGACCCATCGGCTGGATCATGAAACCCTCGACGTTCATCTTGAGCACGTCGGTGTACAGCTTGCGGTACAGCTCGTTGCCGCCGCCGTGACGCAGCCACGCCATGTGGGAAACTTGGTCGAGTCCGGCACCGGCACCCGCGGCCGGATTCGAGAAAAGAGCCGCTGCGCTGTTCTTGCCGGACCAGAAGTGGGTCCAGGCAAAGCCTCCATCCACCACGCCCTTGTCGACGGCATCGAGGATGCCGAAGAAGCCGACCACGGCACCATCGGGCAGCACATCGATCTTCAGGCGACCGTTCGACGACTTGTCGACGCGTTCGCTGAAGTTCTTCATCAGTTCGAAGTAGATGCTGGCAGAGGGCACGCCCGTCTGTAGCTTCCATCTGATCGGCGTTTGCTGGGCTGCCGCACTGCCTGTGATCGCCAGGCAGATCACCGCAAGGGATGCTGCTACCCATCTTGATACTGCGTATCGCATGCCTGTCTCCTTGTGTTGGCGTTGTAGATCTGTTCTTATTTTTCGAACATTATGTTCTAAATCGAAGGATTGTCTAGATGGCGACACGCAAGTCAGGATCGAACCGCAAGGAAGCGCCGCGCAAGGAACTTCCTGCTGCACTGCGGGCAATCGAAGTGCTGCGCCTGGTGGCGGAGCTTCCCGGGCAGATGACGCTGTCCGATGTCGCCGAGGTGATGGGTCAGTCCAAGTCCACGGTTCACCGGCTGGCCGAGCAACTGTCGGCCGCCGGCTTCCTGTTCCGCGAGCCCGACCAGCGCAACCTGTGGATCGGCCCGCGGCTGCGCGAGATGTCGCTCGACGTGGTGCGCAACGATTTCCTGCGCTCGGCGATCCGCCATACGTTGCGCGAACTGGTCGACGAGATCGGCGAGACCTGCAACATCGCCACGCTGGACGGCACCGAGATCATCTACCTGCAGCGGGTGGAAGCGCGCTGGCCGCTGCGCCTGACGCTCGATCTCGGTTCGCGCATCCCCGTGCATTGCTGCGCCAGCGGCAAGCTGTTTCTCGCGCTGCTGGATGAGACGGCGCGCGCGCGCCTGCTGCGCTTCAGCGGGATGGAGCCGCTCACCCCAGGCACGATCACCGATCGCAAGCTGCTTCTTGCTGAACTGGCGCGCATCCGCAAGCGCGGCTACTCGCTCGACAACGAGGAGTTCATCCCGGGCATGGTGGCGATCGCCGTGCCGATCCTGAACGCCGACGGTGCGATCCGTGCCGCGCTGTCGGTGCACGCGCCGACTGTGCGCTTCAGTTCCACCGAGGCGCTGCTGGCGTTCGTGCCGCGGCTGCGCAAGAGTGCAGCCCGCATCGAGCTGGCGATGGCGTCCTGACGCCGCCGGCGGCGATGGCGCGGCATGCCGCGCCAGTCGTTACGCCTTGCGGTCCACCCGCACCGCCAGCACCACCGAGGTGGTTGTCTTGGCCACGCCATCGATCTCGCCGATCTCGTCGAGCAGCGCATCCAGGCGAGCGGTCGTCTCGGCACTGAGTTGCGCCACGTAGTCGAACTCGCCGCTCACCGAGTACAGCTGGCGCAGCTCGGGCATGCGCGACAGGCGGCGCACGACATCACGGCCCGCCTTGGGGGCGACAGCAATGCCCACGTGCGCCTGCACCGCGCGTTCGGCCACGCCCTGACCGAGCCGCACCGTGTAGCCGACTATCACGTGCTCGCGCTCCAGGCGCGCCAGACGCGCCAGCACGGTGGTGCGCGCCACGCCCAGCTTGCGCGCCAGATTGGCCGTGCTCTCGCGCGCGTTGGCCTGCAGCAGTGCGATGAGGTCGCGGTCGAGCTGGTCCTTGGGACGGGCGTCCGCGTCGGACGGGGCGGAGGCGGCGCGCAGCGGACGTCTGGCCATGGCTGAGAAGGATTCGTGAACCGCAAGTTGCTACAAACTGCAGCATAGCGCTGACGTTTCGTCCAAACATCACATTTTTTCGGCGAAGTCATGCTGTCTATCGTCAGCGCGGCTGCCTAGACTGCCAGTCCCCGACGAACGTGCAGGAGAACCCGCCATGACCAAGATGCGCATCGCGCTGCTCGGCGCCGGCCACATCGGCCAAACCATCGCGCAACTGCTCACCGGCAGCGGCGACTACGCGGTCACGGTGGTCGACCGCAGCGCCACGGCGCTGGCCAAGCTCAATGGCAGAGCCGCCACCACGCTGCAGCGCGACACCGAGGATCCTCAGGCCCTGCTGGCGGTGATTCGCGGCCACGATGCGGTGATCAACGCACTGCCGTACCACCTGGCCACCCTCGCCGCCACGCAGGCGCGCGCTGCCGGCTGCCACTACTTCGACCTCACCGAGGACATCGCGGCGACGCGCGCCATCAAGGAGATGGCACAGGGCGCGGACACGGCGTTCATGCCGCAGTGCGGCCTGGCGCCCGGCTTCATCGGCATCGTCGCCTACCACCTGGCGCGTGGCTTCGAGGCGCTGCACGACGTCAAGATGCGCGTCGGCGCGCTGCCCGCCTTTCCTACCAACGCGCTGAAGTACAACCTGACCTGGAGCGTGGACGGCCTGATCAACGAGTACTGCCATCCCTGCGAGGCGATCCGTGGCGGCGAGCGGATCGAGGTGCTGCCGCTCGAAGGGCTGGAGCACTTTTCGCTCGACGGCACCGAGTACGAGGCGTTCAACACCTCGGGCGGCCTGGGCACGCTGTGCGAGACGCTCGACGGCAAGGTGCGCACGCTCGACTACAAGTCGGTGCGCTACCCGGGGCACGGCGCGGCGATGAAGCTGCTGCTGCAGGACCTCGGACTGGCGCAGGACCAGGCCACCCTCAAGGACATCATGCGCAAGTCGATCCCGGGCACGATGCAGGACGTGGTGCTGGTGTTCGTCACCGTGAGCGGCCTGCGCAACGGCGTGCTGATGCAGGAAGTGTTCGCCCGCAAGATCTTTGCCGACCGCACCGCGGGCGCCCCGCTGTCGGCGATCCAGATCACCACCGCCGCCGGCATCTGCGCCGCGGTGGATCTGTTTCGAGAAGGCAGGTTGCCGCAGAAGGGCTTTATCCGGCAGGAAGAGATCGCCCTGCCCGACTTCCTCGCCAACCGCTTCGGCAGTGCCTACCAGCAGTCGCGCCAGGTGGAGTCCATCGGCTGACGGCCGCCGATGACCCACGCGCCGGCTCTGGCCGCGCTAAGGTCTCATCCTCGACGCAAGGAAGTCGCCATGACCCCGACCCACGACCTGCTGCGCGCGCTCGGCGTGCACGCCGACGCCCTCACCGGCGGCGCGCTCACGGTGCGCTCGCCGATCGACGGCGCCACCCTCGCCCATGTGCATACGCACAGCGTGGCTGACGCTCATCACGCGATCGCCCGTGCGCAGACCGCGTTTGCCGCCTGGCGCGACGTGCCGGCGCCGCGCCGCGGCGAGCTGGTGCGCCTGTTCGGCGAGGAGCTGCGAAACCACAAGCGTGCGCTGGGCGAACTGGTGTCCCTCGAAGTGGGCAAGATCACCAGCGAGGGCCTGGGCGAAGTGCAGGAGATGATCGACATCTGCGACTTCGCGGTCGGCCTGTCGCGCCAGTTGCATGGCCTGACCATCGCCAGCGAGCGGCCTGGCCACCGAATGATGGAGCAGTGGCATCCGCTCGGCGTGGTGGGGGTGATCAGCGCGTTCAACTTCCCGGTCGCCGTATGGAGCTGGAACAGCGCGCTGGCGCTGGTGTGCGGCGATCCAGTGGTGTGGAAGCCCTCGGACAAGACGCTGCTGACCGCGCTCGCCACACAGGCGCTGTTCGAGCATGCGCTGGCGCGCTTCGGCAGCGATGCGCCGGCACATCTGTCGCAGGTGCTGATCGGTGGCGCTGACCTGGGTGAAGTGCTGGCCGACGATCCGCGCGTCGCCCTGCTCTCGGCCACCGGCAGCACCCGCATGGGCCGTGCGGTGGCACCGCGTGTGGCCGCGCGCTTCGGCCGCTGCCTGCTCGAACTGGGCGGCAACAACGCGATCATCGTGGCACCGAGCGCGGACCTGGATCTCGCGTTGCGCGGCATCGTGTTCGGCGCCGCCGGCACCGCCGGCCAGCGCTGCACCACCACGCGCCGGCTGATCGTGCATGAGTCGGCGCATGACGAACTGCTCGTGCGTCTGAAGCGCGCTTACGCCAGCCTCACCGTGGGCGACCCGCGCAGCGCCGGCACCCTGGTCGGTCCACTGATCGATCAACGCGCATTCGACAGCATGCAGCGCGCGCTCGAGCAGGCGCGCAGTGAAGGCGGGCAGGTGCATGGCGGCGAACGCCAGCTCGCCGAGCGCTGGCCCGACGCCTACTACGTGCGCCCGGCGCTGGTGACGATGCCGGCGCAGACGCCGGTGGTCTGCGAAGAAACCTTTGCGCCGATCCTCTACGTGATGTCGTACCGAGACTTCGACCAGGCATTGCAGATGCAGAACGGCGTGGCACAGGGCCTGTCGTCGGCCATCTTCACCAACGATTTGCGCGAGGCGGAGGCGTTCGTTTCCGCACGCGGTTCTGACTGCGGCATCGCCAACGTCAACATCGGCACCTCCGGCGCCGAGATCGGCGGCGCGTTCGGCGGCGAGAAGGAGACCGGCGGTGGCCGCGAGTCGGGGTCGGATGCGTGGCGCGCGTACATGCGGCGTGCCACCAACACGATCAACTACTCGCGCAGCCTGCCGCTCGCACAGGGCGTGACGTTCGACCTCTGAACCGCCCCCATCGCCGTTCCCTGAACCTGGCTGACCCAAGGGCAGCTGCCACACCGACGCCCCGCGCGGATCAGTGAAGATGGAAGCACGACCCCTGCGAATCGCGATTGCCCAGCCCTTCATGCAGTGGACGGGTGACGCCAACGCCGCCAACCTCTTGCGCACCCTCGAACAGGCGGCGGCGGCCGGCATGCAGTTGTGTGTCTTTCCCGAGGCGATGCTGCCGGGCTTTCACCGCCGGATCGTCGAGTTCGCCAAGCCTGAGCTGGTCTCGGGCTGGCTGCGGTCGATCCAGGCCGCCTGCGCGAGGCATGCAGTGGCTGCCACGTTCGGCGCGCCCACCTTCGGCAGTGACGGCCGCATCTACAACAGCCAGCTGTTCGTCGACGAGACCGGGCACCTGGTCGGCACGGTGGACAAGCAGGGACTGACCGAGCCAGAGGCCACCTTCTTTGCGCGTGGCACTTCGCGGCCGGTGCTGCCGCTGCTCGGCCGTCGCTGCACGGCGGTGATCTGCCGCGAGATCGAGGACCACGACGCGGTGTGTGCCGAGCTGCTGCCACAGGCGCCCGAACTCGTGATCTGGCCGGGGCAGATGCGGCCGCAAGCGCAGGACGCCGGCATCGAGCCGCCGCCGCATGTGCGCAACGCGCAGCGCTTGGCGCAGTCGCTGCACGCCTGGGTGATCCAGTCCAACTGGCCGAACGCGCTGAATCGCCCGGAAGAAAGCGAAGGCACCGGCCGCAGCGTGGTGATCTCACCGACGGGCGAGATCACGCTCACGCTGCCACGGGCGCAGGCGGGCGTGGGCATGTTCACCCTCGGCGCCTCGAGCTTCGCGTGGCTTCCGCAGGACACTTGATGCGCGTCTGAGGGCGACATCGTTCGTGCGCCCGGTCCCTTGCTTTTCTGGTGGCAGCGGGTGCTGTTAAGCGCCCCCGGTGTACGCTCGCGCGCCGTGCAACATGCCGACACCGTGGTGTCCTTCACCCTAGCTTCAGCCGCGACGCTGATCGAACCCGCCGCCTTCGTGTTGGCGCTGGGCTACGTCGTGCTGTCGATCCGCCAGGTGCACTGGGCGTGGCCGTTGATGATCGGCAGCAGCGTTCTGTACGGCCTGCTCTTTGCCTCGGCGCGCTTGTATGGGCAGATGGCACTGCAGGCGGCCTTCGTGGCGATCGCGCTGTGGGGCTGGTGGCAGTGGAAGTTCGGACGCCGCGGCGCGGCGCCATTGCAGGTCGCTGCTCTCACGTGGTCGGCACGGCTCCCGCTGATGGTCGGCTGGGCGGCGGTCACGGTCGCCGCCGCACTGGCGCTGAGTCGCTGGACCGATGCCGCCTCGCCCGCGCTCGATGCGTTCACCACCGTCGGCAGCCTGATCGCGCAGACGCTGACCGCGCGCAAGTTCACCGACGCCTGGCCGGCCTGGCTGCTGGTCAACGGCGTGAGCCTCGCGCTGTTTGTGCAGCAGCAGTTGTGGCTGACGGCACTGCTCTATGGGCTGTTCGTCATCCTGTCGGCGGTCGGCTGGCATGCCTGGCTGCGTGATGCGCAGCGTCGCGCAGCGGTGCAGGCATGAGCGCTGAGGTAGTGACGATCGCCGTGGTCGGCGCCGAATGCACCGGCAAGACCTCGTTGTGTCGCGCGCTGGCGCAGGCGCGCGGCGGGCTGTGGGTGCCGGAATACCTGCGCGAGTTCGTCGACGCCGAGCATCGGCCGCCGATGCCGCACGAGCAGGCCCTCGTGGTGAGCGAGCAGATCGCGCGCGAGACAGCGGCGCTGCAGGCGGCAGCGCAGGCGGGTCATCCACTGGTGGCGCTGGACTCGACACCGCTCGCCACGGCGCTGTACAGCAGCTTTTACTACAGCGACGACACGCTGCTCGCCGCGGCCGTTGAACGCCAGCGCAGCTATGGCCTCACACTGGTCACCGACACCGACCTGCCGTGGGAGCCGGACGGCGTGCAGCGTGACGGCCCGCAGATGCGCGCGCACTTTCATGCGCTGCTGCTCGACCTGTTGCAGCATCAGCGCCTGCCCTACACGCTGGTGCACGGACAGGACGAGGCGAGGCTGGCAGCGGCGCTGACCGCCCTGGGCTGACGCGGGCGTGCCCGGCGGGTCATGCGAGTGCGCCGGCTCTAGCGCGGGCGATGCTGCGTACCTGCACCGAGCGTCACGTGCAGCACGCGGCTCGGCGCGCGCACGCTGGCGGTGTGCCACACGCCGCGCGGCACCACCACCGCACCGCGACCATCCAGCGCGATTGTCTGCACGCCATCGGCATGTTCGAGCAGCAAGTCGATTGCGCCGTCGAGCAGGTAGACGAACTCGTCGGCCTCAGGATGCATCTCCCAGTTGGCCCAGTCGGCATCGAACGTGTACTCGCTTACCAGCCAGCCGTGGCCGAGGCGGTCGATGTGATCCGGTGGCTGCGACCAGAACGCTGACCCACCCGGCATCGTCTCGGCGTTGCCGTCGGCCGGCAGGTAGACATAGGTGTGCTGCGGATCGAGGGCGGTCATGACGGCGGGGCACGGGTTGGCGTCCGTGGAGTCTTGGACCGATTGCGACATCCGTCAATGCGCAAGGGTCATACAGACCCATGCAGCGCGCCCCGGGTCCCGAACAAATCCACGCAGCAATGCGTGGTCCGCTCGATGCAGCAATGCGCCGGGTCGGACGGGTGAGAAACAACCCTTTGAACCTGATCAAGTTAATTCTTGCGCAGGGAAGCGTCGGCGAGAGAGCCTCGCGCGTTCCCGGCCAGATCACGACGCGCGCTCAAAGGAACACCTCTTCGCCCCGCATTCCCTGCCATCGTCTCTGGAGCATCGCGATGGCTGGTCGACTCACTGCAACATTCCCCCTTTCACGTTTGGCGACTGCCGTCGCCTTGACCCTGTGCGGCACGGCGGCGCTGGCGCAGCAGACCGCCTTGCCGGCGGTCACGGTGACCGGGCGTGCGGCGCCGCTGGACGAGTCCGTCAACCTCCCGGAGTTCGGTGGCCTCAGCCTGGGCGAGTTGCCGCTGTCCGTGGGCGTGCTGCGCGCGCGCGACCTGCGCACGCAGGGTGCCGACAGCCTGTCGGAAGCGATCCGGCGCGAGCCCGCCGCCAGCGACGCCTACAACACGGTCGGCTATGTCGAGTCGATCCAGTTGCGCGGCTTCCTGCTCGAGGGCGCGCTCAACTACCGACGCAACGGCCTGCCGGTGTCGCCGTACACGCCGTTCACGCTCGTCACCAAGGAGCGTATCGAGCTGATGAAAGGCCTGAACGGCGCCGTCACCGGCATCGGCAATCCGGCCGGCACCGTGAACTTCGTCTCCAAGCGGGCGACCACCGACGTCAACGAACTGAGCCTCGACATCAGCGAACGCGGCACCTGGCTGGCGGCGGTCGACTATGGCCGCCGGGTCAGCGACGACTTCGGCTACCGGATCAATGCCGGCCACGGCCAACGTCGCCCAGCGGCGCGCAATGCCGACGGCGAAGCCAGCGTCGTCTCAGCCGCGGTCGACTGGCGCGGACCGCGCGGCCTCACCGCCGAAGCCGAGTTCGAAGTGCAGAACTCGCGCCAGTTCAGCGTGCCGGGCTTCGGCCTGCTCGATGTCGACGGCGATGGTGTGGCCGAGACGCTGCCGTCGCCCAAGGTGCTCGGCCCGCGCATCAATCTCAACAACCAGGCGTGGTCGCAGCCGTTCGACAGCCGCTCGCAGATCGGCAGCGCCAAGGCAGCGCTGCCGCTGGCCGCGAACTGGACCCTGAGCACGGCCGGGCTGCTGCAGCGGACCAAGACCAACGATCGCCTCGCCTTTCCCGATGGCTGCAGCAGTGGGCCGAACTACGTGTACCCGGGGCTGTGCGGCAACTATGAAGTCGACATCTACGACTACCGCAGCAGCAACGAACGGCGCGACACCACGGTGTTCGAAGCCGCGCTCGACGGTCGCGTGCAGATCGCCGGCATGACGCACCGGCTGCGACTGGCGCCGCGCATGACGCGCTATGCGGAGCGTCTGGAGCCCTCGCAGGCCTACAACTACGTCGGCACGATCAGCGCAGTGGCGCCCGTGCCGCTGCCGGAGGATCCCAGCCTGACCTCGCTCAACACCGACCTCGACCGCGTGATCAAGGACGTGCAGGTCGCCGACGTGATCGACCTGTCGCCGCGCTGGCGGCTTTTTGCCGGCGCCCGCATCGGCGAGGTCGAGCAGGCGAGCCGGCGCAGCGACGGATCGCGCGCGTTGCGCTTCAGCGAGCGCTTCGTCACCCCCTGGCTCGCGCTCGGCTACACCTACGCGCCCAACAGCATGCTGTTCGCCTCGATCAATCGCAATGTCGAACCGGACGCCGTGCCCAACCGGCCGGCGCTGTTCGTCAATGCGGGCGAGGTGCTGCCGGTCGGACGCAGTACGCAGGCCGAGATGGGCTGGCGCGGCACGCCCACCCCCTCGCTGTCGGGCAGTGTCACGCTGTTCGAGGTGCGTCGACCGCGGCCGGACGACCGCAGCGTGACACCGAACGCGCAGGGGGCGGACACTGAGCGCGTGGCCGATGGCCGCGAGCAGCGTCACCGCGGCATTGAGACGGAATGGACCTGGCAGGCCACGCGTTCGTGGACGCTGCAGGCGCAGGGCACAGTGCTCGATGCCAAGGTCGCGCGCAGCGTCGATCCAAGCCTGGTGGACCGGCGCGCCACCAACGTGCCTAGGACAACGGCCGCGCTGCAGGCCGACTGGCGTCCTGCCGCGGCGCCCGGTCTGACGCTAAGCAATCGCGTGTTCCACTCCGGCGAACGCGCGATCACCGCCGACAACCGCGTGACCTTGCCGGCGTGGTGGCAGTGGGACCTGTGGGCCAGCGCGCCGCTGAAGATCGGTGGGCTGTCGACGCAGTGGCGCGCCGGCATCGAGAACGTGACCGACCGCCGCGCCTGGCGCGAGGCACCGACGCAGTACTGGGGCGGCACCTACCTGTTTCCGGCGCAGCCGCGCACGTTCCGCGTGGGGGTAAGCGTGCTGCTCTAGCAGCAGGTCGCGGCGCCTGCGCGGGGTCTGGCCGCTAGCGTCAGCGCTTGTCGGTCATCACCCACAGCAGGGCGAAGCAGCCAACCAGCAAGGCACCCATGCCGGCCGACAGCAGCGTCACTGCCTGGAACCCGCCGATGACATAGTTGCCGGCCAGCCGGGCACCGGCCGCGAAGACGACGAGCAGCAGCCCGATCAGGCCGGCAGCGCGGCCACCCTGCAGCATCAATTGGTTCATGGACGTTCCTCCGTTGGCAGCGACCTTAACCAGCGTAGCAGCGTTGCTGCGGCACAAAGCAAGACGGCCGCGCGCCCGTTGCCGGGCGGCGGCCGCCGAAGCGCCAGACGTCGTTGAGTGGTCAGGTGGCGAGCGTGCCGAAGTCGCCGTCGAGCGAGGGCGCGCGCTGCAGGTCGCGCGCCAGCGGCCGCACCGCATAGCCGGCGGCACGGCCGAGGGCGGCAAATGCAAGCACCTGCGCCACGACCGAGCGACGATCTTCGCGCGTCAGTGTGTCTAGGCGGCCGGCGAGCAGGCGCAGGCGACGGTCGAGTTCCAGCTGCAGCGACTTGTTGCTGCGGCCGGTGGGGTCGATGCGGCGCGCCGCACGGACTGCTGCCTTCACCTCGTTCCAGACGGCAATGACCGCGTCCTGGCTGGCGATCTCGTCGGGATGTTCGCTCGCCTCAAGAGCGCGCGCGATACGGGCACAGCGGGTGCGGGTCAGGCGGGAGGTCGTGGTCATGACGTTCCTTGCGGCAGTTTTTGCAGTAACACGTGTCCGTAACTGCAAATATGCCACCGCGGTTGACCGGCGCTGGTGGAAAGCCCTCAAACCTGAAAGAAAAAGATGTTGGTGCGACGGCAGCGACACATTGCTCGCAAGGTGTCGCGCACAGTGTCGGAATAAGCGTTGCTGCGCGGCCGCTTTCCGAGGCGTCGGACGCGCCGCGCCGACCGGCGTGTCCCTACGGGATCACGCTCAGGCGCTCGGCCCGGTGTAGGGTCGTTCGCGCAGCCACTTCGTGGCAATCCACTTTTCGCCTTCCACGACGGGACTGCCGCCGTGCAGCGTGCGGCGGTCGAGCTGTCCATCGGGCGTGGCGTAGGCAAAGTACACCGCATTGCCCCGGCGCGGCAGGACATCGAGCCCGACATCGGGGAAGACGGTGGAGCCGCCCGCGGCGACATCGTTCAGGTACATGACGATCGTGGCGGTGCGCTGACCCCCCATCGCCAGGACCTTGTCATTGCCCTCGAAGTTTGGGTCGAAAAAGTCGAAGTGCGGCTTGTACTCGGCCCCGGGCAGGTAATGCAGGATCTGGATCGGCTCGCCATGATCGACCGGCACGCCGACCAGTTCACTGATGCGGGCTTCGATCGTGCGGATCAGCGCGTTCTCGCCGCGCAGGAAATGGGTGCCACTGCTCGTGCGGTCCGGATGGACGTCGTACTCGCCGGTGACCGCGTTGACCACCGTCGAGCGCTGAAGCTTGACGGCCGACAGGCGCACCAGTTCTTCGCACTCCTCGGCCGACAGCAGTCCACCGAACAGCACCACGCGCGGGGCATTCAGCGCGAAGAGCAAGTCGACGCGGCGGTCGGAGGTCTCGATCGAATTGCCCGAGGCCGCAATGATCTCCGAGGCGGTGGGTTCACGCTGTGCTCCCGGCTGCGCCGACTCGACGACCGCCGGCTGCGCTGCCACGGCGGGCTCGGCGGCCCGCGGGTGTTCCAGCACCGCCACTTCAGTCGCACCCGCGCCGCCGAACCGCTCGACCGCCAAGTCGACCGCCTGGCGTGCGAACTTGGGTTGATAGCCTGCGGCCCGCATCGATTGCACCAGCGCATCGCGGTCGACGCCGCGTCCGATGTTGTCCTTCAACCAGTGCCGCAAATCGGCAGCGAGCGATTCGAATTGCATGTCAACCTCGCGTCGGCTATGGGCGCCGCCGCGCCCTCGTCCACTCCTGACGTAGAGGATAGCGCCGCGGCGCGCACGCGGTAGGCGGGTTGCAGCCCTGCGCTAAGCTGAAAGTCGACCGCGCCAGTGTCGAGCGCGGTGCCGGGAGTCGCCATGCTGCAACGAGTCTCTTCCCTGCCGTCGCTGGACGACGGCGGTCTGATCAAGGGTCAGGCGTACATCGACGGCCAGTGGAGCGATGGCGCGCACGGCAAGTTTGCGGTCACCAATCCGGCCGACGGCGGGCGCCTGATCGAGGTCGCCAACTGCGGCGCCGCCGACGCTGGGCGCGCGATCGAGGCGGCCGCGCGCGCCCTACCCGCCTGGCGCGCCAAGACGGCCAAGGAGCGTGCGACGCTGCTGCGCAAATGGTTCGACCTGATGATGGCCGCGCAGGAAGACCTGGCGAAGCTGATGACCGCCGAGCAGGGCAAGCCGATGGCCGAGTCGCGGGGCGAGATAGCCTACGGCGCCGCGTTCATCGAGTGGTTTGCCGAGGAAGCGCGCCGCATTTATGGCGACACCATCCCGCCGCACGCGAGCGACAAGCGGCTGCTGGTGTTCAAGGAGCCGGTCGGCGTATGCGCGGCGATCACGCCCTGGAATTTCCCCAACGCGATGATCACCCGCAAGGCGGCGCCGGCGCTGGCCGCCGGCTGCACGATCGTGGTCAAGCCCGCCGAACAAACACCGCTGTCGGCGCTGGCAATCGCCGAACTGGCGCAGCGCGCCGGCATCCCGGCGGGCGTGTTCAACGTGCTGCCCGCCGACGAGCAGCGGTCGATCGAGATCGGCAGCGTGCTGTGCGCATCGCCCACCGTGCGCAAGCTGTCGTTCACCGGCTCCACACAGGTCGGCCGCATTCTCATGCAGCAGTGCGCGCCGACACTGAAGAAACTGTCGCTCGAACTCGGCGGCAACGCCCCGTTCGTGGTGTTCGATGACGCCGATGTCGACGCCGCGGTCGACGGCGCGCTGGCCAGCAAGTACCGCAATGCCGGCCAGACCTGCGTGTGCACCAACCGCTTTTTCGCTCACGACCGCATCTATGAGGAGTTCGTGCGCAAACTCGCCGAGCGCGCCGCCAAGCTGAAGGTCGGTTCCGGTTTCGAGACCGGGGTGCAACAGGGCCCGCTGATCGACGAGGCCGCGATGGCCAAGGTCAAGGCGCACGTGGCCGACGCCGTGAGCAAGGGCGCCACCGTGCTCACTGGCGGCAAGCCGCACGCGATGGGAGATCAGTCGGGCGGCATGTTCTTCGAACCCACCGTGATCGCCAACGTCACCGACCAAATGCTGGTGGCGCGCGAGGAGACCTTCGGCCCGGTCGCGCCGGTGTTTCGCTTCAGCGACGACGCGCAGGCGATCGCGGCGGCCAACAGCGTCGAGTACGGCCTGGCGGCCTACTTCTACTCGCGCGATCTGTCGCGCATCTTCCGCGTGGCCGAGCAACTGGAGTTCGGCATGGTCGGCGTCAACACCGGCCTCATCTCCACCGAGATCGCGCCGTTCGGCGGCGTCAAGCAGTCAGGCTTCGGTCGCGAAGGCGGGAGGTACGGGATCGAGGAGTACCTGACCGTCAAGTACGTGTGCGTGGGCGGGGTGTGATGAACGGGCCGCCACAGCGGCCCGCCCCAAGTCGCTTCACGCACGCGTCGACGCGTCGCGCGTGGCGGCCGCCGGCTCCACCTTGCCGCCCTGGCCGAGCAGCTGACGGCGGATCGATTCGAGGGCACTGACGAGACCGTCGCGCACGTCGTGCTCGCTCGGCACGCGCGCCTGCGGTCGCGCCGACGATTCGCGAAACTCGATGCTGACCGTGACGGTGGACTGGTCGCCCTGCGCATCGATCTGCAGCCAGCCGGCGTAGTGGCCCTCATCGGCGCCCCACTCGAGCCGCATCTGCTGCGGGTTGCGTCGCAGGTAGCCGTCGGCGTCGTAGGCGTGACCGTGGGCCTCGCCTTGCACCCGCACCCGGTCGTCACCCTGCGCCTGCGCATTGCGCGTGGTGGGCAGATAGCTGGGAAGGTTGCGCACCTCGGCGACGAAGTCGAACACCTGTCGCGGTTGCACGGGAATCTGGATCGTCTGCTGGTAGCTGGGCATCACGGCACCTGCAAGGAAGAAGGCAACCGACGCGGCGGCAAGCGCTGTTCCCAGGCGGCACTAGGGGCCGCCGCGTTCAGCGCTGCGCTTGCGCGCGGTCGCGCTCGCGTGCCTCGCGATCGCGCCGCAGGTTCTCTTCCAGCTCGTCGCGCCCGCTCTTGGCGATCGCCACCCACTTTTCCTCGTCGCGGAAGTGCGGCTGCATCGCGGCGAGCGTGGCGAGGTTGTGGCGGCGGAAAGCGGCGGCGATCTCGCCCGCCTCGGCCGCGGGGATGCCGAGCGCCTGCAAGGCATCCTGGCCACTTGCCAGCGCGCTCTCGAACGTCTCGCGCTGGACCGCGGTGACACCGCGGTCGACCAATTCCATCACATGGCGCACGTTGCGCGCGCGGGCCACGATCCTCAGCTGCGGATACTCGCGTCGCGCGAGATCAACCAATTGCAGGCTGTCGGTGACGTCGTCGATCGCCACCACCAGCAGCCGCGCGCGCGCCGCGCCGGCCGCATCGAGGAGATCACGCCGCGTCGCATCGCCGTAGAAGACCTTGTAGCCGAAGCGACGCACCAGATCGACCTGCTCCGGATCATGGTCGAGCACCGTGCACTTGACGCCCTGGGCGAACAGCAGGCGGCCGACGATCTGTCCGTAGCGACCGAAGCCGGCGATGATCACCGGCGCGCTGCCATCGTCGATCGCGTCGGCGTCGCGCTGGTCGGCGCGCGCCACGCGCAGTTGCCAGCGGTCATGCAGCACGGCCAGCAGCGGCGCCGCCGCCATCGACAGCACCACCGCGGCGGTCAGCAGCGGCTCCCATTGCGCCGGCAGCACCTGCGCATCGCGCGCCACGCCGAACACCACGAAGGCGAACTCGCTGCCCGGCGCGAGCAGTGCCGCCAGCAGCCAGCGCTCGCGCGGCACCACCCCCAGCACCGGTGCGATCAGCGCCAGCACCGCCGCCTTCAAGCCGAGCAGTCCGAGCACCAGCAGCGCCAGCAGGCCCGGGGCGCCTAGCACGAGGCCGAAGTCGATCGTCATGCCGACCGCGATGAAGAACAGGCCCAGCAGCAACCCGCGAAACGGCTCGATGTCCGCCTGCAGCGCCGGCCGGTATTCGCTGGAGGCCAGCAACACGCCGGCGAGGAAGGCACCCAATGCCATCGACAAGCCAACCTGGTCCATCAACAGCGAGATGCCGATCACCAGCAGCAGGGCGAACGCGGTGAAGATCTCGCGCACCTGGCTACGCGCGATCAGCCGCATCAGCGGCGGCGTGACGTAGCGGCCGATCACGAACACGGCGGCAATCGCCACCAGCGCCTTGGCCGCGGCGAGCCAGCCGGCGCCCGGCGCCGCCTGCACCGCCGCCGCGCCGATGCCGAGCACCGGGATGGCCGCAATCAGCGGGATCGCCGAGATGTCCTGGAAGATCGAGACCGCCAGCACCTTGCGGCCGATCGGCGCCGCGACCAGGTTGCGATCGGCCATCGTCTGCACGGCAATCGCGGTCGAGGAGATCGCCATCGCCAGCCCGGCCACGAGCGCGGCCTGCCAGGACAGCCCGAGCAGCAGCAAGCCCAGCGCGAGAACTGCGCCACAGCCGGCCATCTGCAGGCCGCCGCCGACGAACACCGGCCCGCGCATCTGCATCACCTGGCGCAGATCGAGTTCGAGACCGATCACGAACAGCATCAGCACCACGCCGAACTGGGCGAAGGCGAGGATCGACTGCGGATCGGTGACCAGGGCCAGACCCCACGGCCCGATCGCGCAACCCGCCACCAGGTAGCCGAGCACGGCGCCCAGCCCGGCCCACTTGGCCAGCGGCACGCAGATGACGGCGGCAGCGAGAAAGATCAGGGCGTCGGTCAGCATGCGATGGGAACCTCTGCAATCGGCGCGGAGCGGCCGGCATGCCGCACGGTCAGGCCGCCACTACAGCAGCGTGCACGCCTCGTCGAAGCTCAGGCGCGGGCTGCGCGCGAACAGTCCCGCCGGGTCGCCATGGCCGAGGTTGCACAGGAAGTTCGACTTGATCTGCGTGCCGGCGAAGAACGCCGCGTCGACCAATGCGTTGTCGAAGCCCGACATCGGTCCGCAGTCCAGACCGACGGCGCGCGCGGCAAGGATGAAATAGGCGCCTTGCAGCGAACCGTTGCGAAACGCGGCGGTCGCTATCAGTTCCGGCTTGCCCGCGAACCAGGAGCGCGCGTCGGTGTGCGGAAACAGTTGCGGCAGCTTCTCGTAGAACTCGAGGTCGTAGCCGATGATCGCCGTCACCGGTGCCGCCATCGTCTTGTCCAGGTTGCCGGGCGACAGCGCCGGGCGCAGACGCTCCTTGGCCTCGCGCGTGCGCAAAAAGAGCAGGCGCGCCGGCGAGCAGTTGGCACTCGTCGGCGCCCATTTCATCAGGTCGTAGAGCGCGCGCAACTCATCGTCGTGCACCGGCGTGGGCAGCCAGGCATTGTGGGTGCGGGCGGAACGGAACAGCTGGTCGAGGGCGTCGGCGGTGATCGTGGCCATGGCGATGTCGGTTAGCGTGGGGTCGTGGCGGACGGCGCGTTCCATGGACGTCACGCCGTCACGACCTGGGCCACGCATTCTATGGGCGCCACGTACGTGTGCCCCGGACACCGAGGGAGCTGGCTCAGGCGCCGGTAACATGAGTCCACCTCTTCCTCCGAATCGACCCGATGTCGCATTCCCACGGCGCCGCCAGCGCGCCCTCCGTGCTGGTGACCGGCGGTGCCGGCTACATCGGCACCCACACAATGGTCGAACTGCTCAACGCCGGACACAACGTCGTGTGCATCGACAACTTCTCCAACAGCTCGCCGGAGGCGGTACGGCGGGTGGAGAAGATCACCGGTCGCCAGGTGACGCTGGTCGACGGCGACATTCGCGATACCGACACGCTGCAGGTGCTGCTGTCGCAGCGACCGATCGACCGTGTGATCCATTTTGCCGCGCTCAAGGCAGTCGGCGAGTCGGTGTCCAAGCCCCTCGCCTACTACGACAACAACATCGGCGGCACCCTGGCCCTGCTGGCCGCCTGCCAGCAGGCGGGGGTGCGCCGCTTCGTGTTCAGCTCGTCGGCCACCGTGTACGGCAACCCGCAGGCGTTGCCGCTGACGGAGGACGCGCCGCTGTCCGCGGTCAATCCGTACGGCGCCACCAAGCTGATGGTGGAGCGCATCCTCGAAGACATGTGCCACGCCGACCCGCAGTTCGCGGTGGTGTCGCTGCGCTACTTCAATCCGGTCGGCGCGCACGACTCGGGCACGATCGGCGAAGACCCGCGGGACATTCCGAACAACCTGTTCCCGTTCATCACCCAGGTGGCAATCGGCAAGCGGCCGCACCTGAACGTATTCGGCAACGACTGGCCGACCCACGATGGCACCGGCGTGCGCGACTACATCCACGTGGTGGACCTGGCACTCGGCCACCTCGCCGCGCTTGATTACTCGGCGCAGCACCCCGGGTACGCGGCGGTGAACCTCGGCACCGGCCGCGGCACCAGCGTGCTCGACATGGTGCATGCGTTCGAGCACGCCACCGGGCAGCGCGTACCGCATGTGATCGCACCGCGCCGTGCCGGTGACATCGCCGCCTGCTGGGCCGACCCGACGCGCGCCGAGCGCCTGCTCAACTGGCGCGCGCAGCGCAGCGTGGAGCAGATGTGCGCCAGCGGCTGGAAGTGGCAGCAAGGCAATCCTGACGGCTACCGCGCGCCCTAGCTCGCCGAGCGTGGGCTGCGGCTGTACTGCGCCGCGCCGAGCGCGCGCGCGATCAAGCATCGCGCCCGCGCAGAGACCAGACCGGCGGTCGCTCCCGGTCTTGCGCGCCGCGGCACTGCGCTTGCCAACGTCGCCGCCATGCATGCGATGTCGACGATTCACCCGCGCCAGCAGGTCGCAAGCCAGTCGGCGGCAGGCGGCATGCTTCGCCGGCCGCAAGCCGGGCTGAGCGGCCCGCAGGCACTGACCGACTTCTTCGACCGCCTGCCGCACGCGCGACGCCGCGTGCTGATGATCGACTACGACGGCACGTTGGCGCCGTTTTCTACCGATCGGTTCCTCGCGCGGCCCTATGCCGGCGCAAGTGAACTGCTGATGCGCATCCATACGCAACCGGCCACGCGGTTGGTGATCGTCAGCGGGCGGCCAGCACGCGAGGCGGCAGATTTGCTCGGCCTGGCACCGCGCCCGGAGACCTGGGGCGTGCACGGCTGGGAACGGCTGACCCCCGCGGGTCAACTGGTGCGCGCGATCCTGCCGGCTCAGGCCAAGCTCGCGCTGCAGCGTCTGCTTGCGCTGCGGCCGCAACTGGAAACGGCCGGCGCGCTGATCGAGGAGAAGTACGCGTCGATTGCCGTCCACACGCGCGAGCTGGCGGACGAGGCAGTCAAGCGGGTGCGGCACCTGCTGGCCGAGTTCGAGCCGCGCGCCGATGGCCAACCGCGACAGGATGCCGTCTACCTGCAGGAGTTCGACGGCGGCTATGAGTTGCGTGCGCTCGGGCCGAACAAAGGCACCGTGGTTCGCGGTGTCCTGCGTGAAGAGCCACGCGACGCGGTGATCGCCTATCTGGGCGACGACGTGACCGACGAGGACGCGTTCCATGCGTTGGGTGGCCGCGGCCTCGCCGTGCGCGTGCTTCCCCCCGGCACCACGGACCTGACGGCGCTGCGGCCGAGCGCGGCCCAGGTGGCGCTGCGCGCGCCCGCTGACCTGCTCGGCTTCCTTGCCCGCTGGAGCGAGACGCCGGTCGGCGCCGCCCACCTGTAGGCGATGCGCCGCCGCCGCGGATGCGCCGGGTCCGCCGAATGCACACAAATCTGCCGTCCCCCCGGTTATGCATACGTTGGACGACGCACCCTGTGCGGGGGTCTTCCCAGCATGGGAACGCTGTTGGAGAGTGAGGCTGGGCTGCTTTCCCCGCATGCGAACCCACTCGTTGCGCTGCTCGCGACGCGCCCGCGCCGCCCGCTGCCCGAACGCTGCATCCGTCCAACCCAACCGAGACGACCACCATGCTGCATGCCCCGTCTGATCATCGCGTCGACGCGCCGACTGCGCGCCTCCACCTGCTCAAGCCGTCTGCCGACAAGGCGGCAGCAAATCCGCTCGATCACCTGTTCGACGTGCGCCTGATGGCGCGCCGCAGAGTGCTGATCCTCGACTACGACGGCACGCTTGCTCCGCTGCGCTCGCCGGGCACGGACCCCTGCTATGCCAATGCGCCCTACGACGGCACCCGCGAGCTGCTGGCGCGCCTGCGCGCGCAGCCGGCCGCACGGGTGGTATTCGTCAGCGGCCGGCCGGCGCGCGAGATGGCCGACATGCTGGCGCTGACGCCGCGCCCCGAGATCTGGGGCGTGCATGGGTGGGAACACCTGACTGGCAGCGGACAGCTGGTGCGCGCGATCGTGCCGGCCCAGGCACGCGCGCAGCTCGACCTCGTGCGCGCGCTGCACGACCCGTTGCGCGCCGCCGGCGCGGTGCTCGAAGACAAGCACGCCGCCATCGACATTCACTGGCGCGGCCGCAGCGCCGAGCAGCAGCATGCGATCCGCGCGCTGCTGGCACCGCTGGAGACCAACCACATGCCGCCGCGCCTGGACGGCGTGTTCCTGCAGCCATTCGATGGCGGCATCGAGGTGCGCCCGCACGGACCGAGCAAGGGATCGGTGGTGCGCAGCGTGCTGCGCGAGGAGCCGCGCGACGCCGTGGTGGCCTACTTCGGTGACGACCTGTCCGACGAGGAAGGGTTTCGCGCGATCGCCGGACGTGGTCTGGGCGTGCGTGTACTGCCGCCGGCAGCCACGCGTGACGCCGCGCGCCGGCCGACCAGCGCTCACCTGACGCTGCGCGCGCCGGCCGAGCTGCACGCGTTCCTCGCGCGCTGGACCGAGCAGCCGATGGCGGCCGGCGGCAACGGATACATGTCCCCCTGATGGACGCCAAGCCGCAGCGCGACCCGACGTCCGGCGCATTGCCGGCGCGCACGCGGCAGCGTCTGATGGTCGTGTCCAACCGCCTGCCCGTGGTCCTGGCACGCGGCGACGACGGTTCGCTCGCCTGCACGCCGGGCAGCGGCGGTCTGGTGTCGGCCCTGCTGCCGGTGCTGCGCGACCGCGGTGGCACCTGGATCGGCTGGTCGGGGATCGCCAACAACGCGGATGAGCACGGTACGGTGGCCAGCGCACTGGACGCCGCCGGCCGCGACTTCGGCTTCCGGCTGAGCGGCGTGCCGCTGGACGACACCGAGGTGCACGACTACTACGAAGGATTTTCGAACCGGGTGATCTGGCCGCTGTTTCACGACAGCGTGGACCGCTGCCACTTCGAGCCACGCTGGTGGCTGGCCTATCAGCGCGTCAACGCGCGCTTTGCCGATGCCATCGAAGAGATCGGCGCCGCCGACTTCACCTGGGTCCACGACTACCAGCTGATGGCGGTCGCCGCTGCGCTGCGCGCTCGCCGCAGCGCACGCGAGGGGCCGCCGGCACCCGGCCCGACGCCGGCCAACCTGGGCTTCTTCCTGCACATTCCGTTTCCGCCGCCCGACCTGTATCTGCGCCTGCCGTGGCGCTTTCAGCTGCTGCGCATGCTGCTCGCCTACGACGTGGTCGGCTTCCAGACAGTGCGCGACCGCAACAACTTCGCGCAGTGTGTGCGCCGCCTGCTGCCCGAGGTGCAACTGTTCGGTCGCGGTCACTTGATGGGTGCGCAGATCGAGCGTCGCCAATGCCTGCTGGGCGTGTTCCCGATCAGCATCGACTACGCGAGCTACGCCCGCCACGCCGCCTCGCCGCAGGTGGCGCAGGAGGTGCAGCGGCTCAAGCAGGCGTTCCCGCCGGACCGCCAGCTCATCCTCGGCGTCGACCGGCTCGACTACACCAAGGGCCTGCCGGAGCGCCTGCGCGCCTTCGACACGCTGCTGACCGCTCATCCGGAGCATGCGCAGAAGGTCACGCTGATCCAGGTAGTGGTTCCCAGCCGCGAGGACATCGACGAGTACGCCGGCCTGAAGGCCGAGGTCGAACGACTGGTGAGCGAGATCAACGGCCGCTGGACCTTGCCGGGTGGCTGGGTGCCGATCCAGTACCTGTACCGCCCGCTGACGCGTACCGATCTGCTGGCCTATTACCGCTGCTGCCAGATCGCGCTGGTGACGCCGCTGAAAGACGGCATGAACCTGGTGGCCAAGGAGTTCTGTGCCTGCAGCCTGGAAGAAGACTCGGTGCTGGTGCTGTCGGAGTTCGCCGGCGCCGCCGCCCAGCTGCACGTCGGCGCGCTGATGGTCAATCCGCACGATCGCGAAGGCGTGGCACAGGCGCTGCACACCGCGCTGATGATGCCGCTGTCCGAGCGGCGCAGCCGGATGCGCCGCCTGCGCCGCGGCATCAGCGAGCGCACCGTCTTCTGGTGGGTAAACAACTTCCTGCGCGCGGCGATCGCACGCGATCTGTCGGACTTCCAGCGCCCGGACGACTACACGCCGCAGGACGAGATGGAGGCGGTGGCCGTCTGATATCAGCGCAACGCCCGGCGGCGTCAGCGGCTGGTGATGTTCACGCCGCCGGCGCCGACCGCGATGTAGTTGAAGGAGAGGCCGCGCAGCAAGCCGCGCAGCTGGGCGGTGGTACCGCTGTTGGCGACGGTCCAGGTGATGCCGTCGTCGCTCAGCAGCACGGTGCCGTTGTCACCCACTGCCACCAGGCGCGAGCCGAGCACCACGCGGCGCAGGGTCTGCGAGGTGGGCGCCGTCTGCACGGTCCAGGTGATGGCGTCGGTGCTGGTGATGAGCGCGCCGGCATCGCCGACCGCGACGAAACGCGAGGCGCCTGCCGCCGCATGCCGCAAGGTGCCGGTCACACCGCTGGATCGGGCGGTCCAGGTGATGCCATCGGCGCTGGTCAGCAGCGTGCCGTTATTGCCAAGTGCGACCAGCGTGGCGCCAAGCGAGGTCACGCTGACCAGGTCCTGCGTGGTGCCGGAGGTGGATGCCTCCCAGGACGTGCCATTGGAACTGCGCAGGATGACGCCGCCGTCGCCGACCACGACGAACAGACCCGAGCCGACAGTAATGGCGTTCAAGCGCGTGGTGACACCGCTGGTCTGTGGTGTCCAGGCGGCGGCGTCCGTCGACGAAATGATGGTGCCGCCGTCACCGACTGCCACTGCCACGCCGCCGGCAGCGACACCGTTGAGATTGACCGTCACGCCGGTCGGCGTCGCGGTCCACGTGCCACTGTTGCCGGTGGTGCTGGTAAACAGCGCGCCGCCGTTGCCGACCGCCAGGTACTTGCCGACAAAGAAGCTGAGCGCGTTCAGGTCCGTGCCAAGCGGGGCACCCACCGTCCAGGTGTCGCCGGCCAGACGCGGCACGGCGGCGATCGACGTGGTCGACGGCCCGGCCGGGCTGCCGTTGCGGGTGGCGTTGACCAGGAACGAGTAGGTGGTGCCGTTGACCAGGCCGCCGATGACCTGCGGCGAGACGGCAGGCTGCGTGATAGCGGCGCCGGCGAAGCGGTTGTAGCTGTCGCGCGTGATGCTCGGCGCAGCGGCACTGAAGACCCAGTAGGTCAGGCCGGGCTCCATGTCCCAGGTGACGACCACCGAGGTGTCGCCCGCAGCGACCGCAAAGCCGGTCGGCGCGGCCGTGGGCGCATCGTCGCTGTTGCTGTTTCCGCAGGAGGCAAGCAAGGCAAGCGCGGCCAACGTTACCGCGCGCTGTAACAAGGACATCACGGGAGACTTTCCTGAAAACGCATCGGCGGCCGCACCGGCTCGATGACCGACGAAAGGCGAGCAGTCTAGCGTGCGGTCACCTGCCCGGCGGTGGTCGCTGCCCGCCGGCTCAGACCGGGGCCGACCGGATGCAATTGCGCCCGTCCGCCTTGGCGCGGTACAGCGCTTCGTCAGCCCGCTTGAGCAGCGCTTGCGCGCCGGCCGGCGCCTGTGCGCCATCGGACAGCAGGCCGGCGGTCCCCAGGCTGATCGTCACATGGCGCAGGCAGGCCATGTCGCCGCCGACGGCAAACGGCGTGTCGGCGATGGCGCACCGCAGGCGCTCGGCCGAGGCCGAAAGCGAATCCACGCTGCAGTCGAACAGCACGACCAGGAACTCTTCGCCCCCATAGCGCCCGAGCAGGTCGGCGTCCCGCGTCTGTGCCTGCAGGCGCGCGGCGACCTCCCGCAAGACCTCGTCGCCCGCCTGGTGGCCGTGGCTGTCGTTGATCGCCTTGAACAGATCGATGTCGATCAGGATCACGCCCAGCGGCCGGCCGGCCCGGCGGCGCTGCGCCAGGAGACGTTCCAGCCCGTCGATGACGGCACCGCGGTTGAGCAGGCCGGTGAGCGGATCATGGGTCGCCAACCGCGTGAGCACGTCGATCGCGTGCCGCTGCAGCAGGATGCCGAACACACGCTCCGCAAAGTGGCCGCCGAACAGCCGGATGAACTTGTCGTCCAGTTCGGTGAACGGCTGGTGCCGCGCGGCAGCGCTGAGCAGCCCGATGCAGCGGCCCATGCGCAGAAACGGCAGCACCTCGACCTCGGTGATCGGGGCGCGCGCCAGATGCTCGGGTGGCGCCGGGCCGTCGAATCGATCCGCGAGGCGGATGCGGCGTGGCCGGTTGCGCGCCCAGTGGAAGGCGTCCCAGGGCGACAGCGCGGCAACCTCGGCCACGATGCCATCGCCGCGTGAACCGTCGATCACCAGAAAGCCTTCGTGCCGTGCCACCACCAGCCGGTAGCTGGACACATTGGCGAAGTACTTCCATTGGGTGGCTACCAGCCTGGCGATCTGCGCCACCTCCTCGGTGACCTGGATCGCGTCGAGCAACTTGAACAGCGCGTCATAGCGCACCAGTTGCTGCGCCGTCAGCTCAGTCCACTGCGGTGCCGCCTTCATCACTGCGCGATCGGCCGGTGCCCGGTTCAAAGAATGGCGCGGTACTGCGGATCAAGGTCCAGGCGCAAGGCGCTCGTGTACACGTTGAACATGGTGGCCATGTCGATCACCGCGATGATCTCGCAGATCTCTTCCCGGCTGAATCCCTCGTCCATCAGGGCGTCGAAGTCGGCATCGTCAAGTGCGTTGGCGTCCTGCACCACCTTGCGCGCAAAGGCGACCACGCTCTGGTAGTAGGCAGGCAGGTGTAGCGCCGATCCCGACTTGACGCTGGCCTGCAGGTCATCGAAAAGGAGACTCTTGTCCAGATGAAGCACCGCCTGGGCATGGCACGCCGAACAGTATTTCGCACCGTTCTGACTCGACACCACGAAGACGATCATCTCCTTCAGCGGCAAAGGCAGGTTGCCGCCGAGCAACGTGCCCTTGGCCCGTTCCCAGTAGGCGCGTGCCAGGGACGGACTGTGGCCCAGGCTCTTGATCCAGACCGGCAGCTCGGTGGCGCCGGTGGCGCGCATGAAGTCGTCGTAGACGTCGCGCGTGGCGGGCACGGCCGCGTCGTATTCAGTCAGCGTGTAGCGGGGCATGTGATCGGTGTTGTTCTTGGATGCCGGCCGCGCTGTGCGGCCGCGCGACCCGCTAACCATGCCGATCGCCTCCCCTTCTTTATCGGCAGGCCCGGACGCGGCTTGAATCCAGGGCAGCAAGCGTTGTCATGTTTCTGCGCGCCGGCGGCGCTCGGGTCATCTCGTCGGTTCCACGGTAGACAAGCGGGGCGATGCACGGCCGGTCACGGCCGAGGAAGCAGTCCGCAGAGGTCTGGTTCGATCAGGCGGTCGATGCCCTTCGATGGGAGTGCGGCCGAGCCACCAATCGGTCATGCTGCCGCCCACCGAAGTCGATGCCCGCGAGGCCTAATCATGAAAAAGAAGAAGAATCAGACCCCTTGGTCCAGGATGACCCGGCGCAGTTTCTTTGGTGCCGCGTCAGCCTCGCTTGGTGCGATGGCGCTGACTGCCTGCGGCGGTGAAGTCCAGGCCGATGCCGATGCCCTTCAGGCAGGCACGCCACGCACACCGCCGCCTGTGCCGCCCGCGCCATCCCCGACGCCGACCGCCGGTCCGACGCCGTCGCCAACACCCTCGCCGTCGCCCACACCAACTCCGGCGCCCACGCCGTCGCCCACGCCCGCCCCGCCGTCGCCAACACCGACGCCTGCGCCGACGCCGACACCGTCCCCCACGCCTTCGCCAACACCGACGCCTACACCGACGCCTACACCGACGCCTACACCCACCCCTACACCCACGCCTTCGCCCACACCAACACCAACACCGACGCCCGCGCCTACACCAACACCCACGCCGGCGCCCCCACCCCCATCCGGCACGCGCTATGGGTTGGACTGGCCGGGCACGGATGAGGTGCGCCGAATGCTGTACTGGTCCAACCCCTTCCCCATCTATAACGCGACTTACATCTTCCGCGTGTTCCCGCGCAAGAAGACCGTCCCGCCAGGCAAGACGGGTTACTGGACCACGTTCTTCTGGGGCAATAACGGCGAGTTCAGCTGGGACGGATCAGGCAGCACCCGATACGCCAACACCTACTACGGCGCTCATCCGTATCCGATCCCTGAACCCAATGGTCCAGGCCAGTGGGAGATTTCGATCTACGGCCGGGACATCACGACTGGCAGCGAAGTGGTCTGGGGTCGTTGGTACACGCAGGCGTTCCGGGCATGGCGCGAATCCGCCTCGACCACGCACCACGAGTTCTACTGGGACTTGCCGGACACGACCCGAGTCCTGCGGGCAACGGTAACGGACCCGGACTGGGCCAAACGCAATCCGCCACGGCCGGCAATCATGGTCGGGCAGACGGCCAATCTAAACGGAAACTCATGGGGCAACTGGCCTGGCTGGGAGGAGTTCAACGGCGTCATCCGTGGCCTCCAGTTCTACTCTGGTCTATTGAGCGTGGCGGAGATTCAGGCGGAAGTTACCGCTCCCATGTCGACCCCCACGGGGAGTTCTTCGATCTGGTACCTGAACCTGGACCCGCGCCCAACGGACGTGCGCGACAAGAAGGGGGTTGGAGTCCCACATGACCCTGCGTGGGATGGCACGACCGCGAACGAGTGGGTTGGTTGATTCCGCAGCGCGCAGCCAGGGCCGCGGCGCGACATTCCTGAAGCTGATGTAGATTTCAGGTCAGCGCGGGTGTAGTTCAATGGCAGAACGGCAGCTTCCCAAGCTGCATACGAGGGTTCGATTCCCTTCACCCGCTCCACTTCGACTTTCCACGGACTT
>LNFM01005529.1_pt1 | contig 26669 bp, 26 predicted proteins | sample 596031 | NCBI WGS metagenome assembly LNFM01 (sample SAMN04254537, study PRJNA301005) | activated carbon metagenome | isolation source: dual media filters at the Ann Arbor, Michigan drinking water treatment plant | place: USA: Ann Arbor | reverse complement strand
GCCTCGGCAGGCCCATGCGTTTCTTTGTCACTAAAACGCGACGTTAAGCACGCAGGTGCCGGTCCCGCAAGGCGGCGATTTGGTGGATAACGTCCGAGGCGGGAGCGACCATCGCCGGGCCGCGCGGCGCGATGAAATCCGCCCAGATGGCGTTGTGATGTTCGATTATCTTTTCTGCCGAAAGATGGGCCCGGTTCGACGTGGTGTGGCCATCCGAGGGCACGATCGTCGGATAGCCGCGGGCGAGCGCGCTTCGGACCGTGGTGTCGACGCAATAGTCGGTGGCACACCCGGTGATGATCAGGCGGTCGATGAGGCGGGCGCGCAGGAAAGAGTCGAGCGCCGTGTCGAGGAAGGCATCGCACGACTTCTTGCGGATGATGGTGTCGTCCCGATGGACATCGAGGTCGACCAGCAGCCGCCAGCCCGGTAGATCCGGATAGTGGGGGTCGCCCGCGGGACCGTCGTGCTGGATGAAGACGACGGCGCCGCTGTTGCTTCGCACCGTGCCGGCCAACTCGTTCAACCGCTGAATGAGGCCCTCGGCGTCATGTCGTTGGGCAGCCTCGCTGAACGAACCTTGTTGCATGTCGATGATGATCAGGGCGTCGGTCATGGGGGCGTTATGGGGGCGAGGCTTCAGGCTCCAGGTCGTGGGCCTGTATATCGCGCGCGGGGCCGAATCAACGCGCCATTTGCCTGCTCCAGGGAGTGGGCGATCCAGCCGACGGTGCGGCCGAGCAGGAACAGCGCCAGCGCCGCATCCTTGGGCAAGCCCAGCACGCGCTCGACGGTCACGCTGGCGAAGTCGACATTGGCCTTGCGGTCGATCAGGCGCTCGACCGCCGCCGACAGCCGTCCGGCGAACGCCAGTTCTGGCGAGTGCGGCAGGGTTTTGCGCAGCAGTTCCATCAAGGTCGCGGCCCGGATATCGCCGTCGGGATAGAGCCGGTGACCGAAGCCTGGGATGTAGACGCGGGCGCGCAGCATGCCCCCCAGGTCCGCATCGAGATCCTTAGTGTTCTTGAGATCTTCGAACATCGCCGCGACCCGCCGCGTGGCCCCGCCGTGACGCGGGCCGTTGAGCGCTGCCAGACCCGCCATGGTCGCGCCGTACAGATTGGCGCCTGTGGAGGCGACCACCCGCGCGGCGAAGGCCGAGGCATTGAATTCGTGGTCGGCCAGGAGCACCAGGACCGCCCGCAGCACCGGCACGCGATCGGGAGGCACGCGCCACGCCACCGCAAGCTGTTCGTGGATGGGCAAAGTCGAGAGCGGGCGTGCCGTCACCGCCGCCGTCAGTAAGCGCAAAACGCGCACGCCGGTCTCCAGCATGGCGGCCCGATCCTCGACCCAGCTCGGGTGATCGAGCGCCGCCGCGGCCGGCAGCAGCACCAGGCACCGGTCGGGCGGCGACAGGGTGGCCGCGGCGATCCAGGCGCGGCGCAAGGCGGTGGTGAGGGGCGGCAGGTTGTCGGCGGAAAAGGGCTTGTCGTCGCAGTCCCATAGCAGCTGGGCGACATCCTCCAGCGACGCCGTCTCGGCCAGCTTGGCGGCGTCGATGCCGCGATAGTAGAGACGGCCGCCCTCGATCAGCGTCAGGGCCGACTCGAGTACTGGCGTGCCGAAGTCCAGCGCGTGGTTGGCGATCGATTCGGCCTTACGGCCGACATCGCGGCGACGCTTCAGGCGCGCGACATCATCGGCGCGGTAGCGCCGCTCCCGGCTGCCGTCGACCGCCTCCGAGCGCAACAGGCCGCGACTGACGTAGGCGTAGAGCGTGGCGGCCGACACCCCCAGCCGCCGCGCAGCTTCCCGGGAGGTCAGCAATTCAATGGTCATTTCAGTATATTGATCAATATAATCAAGATTGACAATATATTTATACGGATCAACCTTCGAAGTGGCGCAAACGAAGGGGAAACAAATGCTCCAGACACGGGTTAACAGCGGCCTCGACGGCATCATCGTGGCCGATACGGTCATGTCCGAAGTCGATGGCGAGGCCGGCCGGCTGATCGTGCGCGGCCACGCCATCGAGGAACTGGTCGCCACCCGCGGCTTCGAAGGGGTGGCGGCCTTGTTGTGGACCGGCTTTGCGGACGGCGGTGGCGACGAGCCGGCAGTCCGCGAGGGCTTCGCTCTCGCGAGGGTAAGGGCCTTCGCTGAAGTGCCGAGGTTGCTGCAGGGCAGCAAAGGCCTGAAACCGGTGGAAGGGTTGCGGGTCGGGCTCGGCATGCTGGCCGACTCCGAGCCGATGCCGCACCAATACCTGGTCTGCGGTGCGCTGCCGGTGTTTCTCGCCGCCCTCCTGCGAGCCTCGCAAGGCAAGTCGGCGTTGGCGCCGGATCCCAAGCTCACGACGGCGCAGGACCTGCTGCGCATGATCCGCGGCCGGCGTGCCGATGCCTTCTTCGAGCAGGCGCTCGATGTCTATCTCGCCACCATCACCGATCACGGATTCAATGCCTCGACCTTCACGGCACGCGTCGTGGCCTCGACGCATGCCGGCCTCATCTCCTCGGTGCTGGCAGGACTCTGCGCCCTGAAAGGCCCGCTGCATGGCGGCGCCCCCGGTCCCGTGCTCGACATGTTCGACGACATCGGTTCGCTCGACCGGGCGGACGCCTGGTTCGACGACGCCTTCTCCAAGGGCACGACCCTGATGGGGTTCGGCCACCGCATTTACAAGGTGCGCGATCCGCGTGCCGACGTTCTGAAGAACATCGTCGCGACCTTGCCGCAAACCGCGGGCCGGCTCGCTTTCGCGGTCGAGGTCGAGAAGAGCGCCATCGCAGCGCTGCGTCGGCACAAGCCGGGGCGGCGGCTCGACACCAATGTCGAGTACTACACGGCGCTTCTGCTCGAGGCCCTCGAGATCCCGCGCAGCGCCTTCACCGCGCTGTTCGCGGTCGGCCGCGCGGCGGGCTGGTGCGCGCACATTTTCGAGCAGGAGAAGGGCGGTCGCATCATTCGCCCGCAATCGAATTATGTCGGGCCGCGTCGTTCGACGTGAGCGACCTCAGCTCCGGCGCACCGCCGAGCCGCGCCAGGTTCGTGCGCGTGTGCCGTCGGCGTCGAACACCCAGACGATCATGTCGGCGCCGCCCGGCGTGAATCGGGCCGTGAAGTGGCGCCGCCAGAAAGTACCGTCGGCGTGGACGAACAGCGCCTCGGTGCCGAAGTAGTCTGGCCGAATGGTCAGTGTGGCGGAGCGCGGCGAAGACCTGGCGTTGGTTGAGGCGAGGAGGGCGACACCGTCGATCAATGCACCGAAGCGAAGCGCCTCGCCATCGGTTGAGGTCTGCATCGGCCCGCCGTCGATGCGCAGCCAGATCGTGGCCACCTCCTCGGTGGTGTTGACGGCAAACTGGACGCCGAACGGCGTACGGTCGTCGAGGTCGACGCGGGGATTCTTGGGCGGCGGGAAGATGTCCTCGAGCGGGATCGAGCGATGGAAGCGCAAGGCGCCGGAATAGCTGCCGAGCCAATCCGGCCACTGCGGGTATTGAGCACTCGCTCGAGACGCGAGCAGCAGCGTTGCGCCGGCGCCGCCCAAGGCGCGCCGGCGGCCGATCATCTGGGCCGGCTCGCCACCACGTTGAGGTCGATCGTGACCTCGTTCGCAACCTGTCCCGTTCCGGCCCATTCGTTCTGTCCGATGCCGTAGTCGAGACGCTTGATGATCAACTTGCCACGGGCCGTGGCGCGTAGCGTGCCGGCCTGTGCCGGATTGTCGACGATGGCCAGCGTGAAAGGCAGCACGACATCGCGCGTGACATCGCGGAGCGTGAGCTTGCCGCGGGCTTCGTAGCGGTCGCCGCCCAATGCGGCGACGGTGGTCGCGACGAAGCGTGCTTCGGGAAACTTCCGAACGTCGAGAAAGTTGGCACCTTTCATCAGGGAGTCGACATCCTGATTGCCGGCAGTCATCGGCGGCATCTGGATGGCGATCTCGATGCGCGCTCCGGCGAGCGCCGCGGGATCGAGCACGATGTTGCCGCTCCAGGAGGGGAAACGTCCGTTGACGAAGGCGCCGGTCTGGGTCGCGCTGAAGGTGAGCGCACTGGCGCGCGGATCGACTGTCCACGGGTCCTGGGGTCCAGCCAGGGCGGGCGTGGTGAGTCCGAGCGGGACCAGCAAGGCGGCGACGATCAGCCAACGGCGCATCAGTTTCTCCTCAAAGGCCACATACGGCGGAAAATTCCATCGCGACGCAGGACATCGTGATGAAAGACGGCAGCGATATGCAGTGCCACGATCACGATCAGGCACCGCGACAGCACGAAATGCACGGTGAGCAGCCGCTCGAAAAGATCGGGATTGGGCGACACCGGGTTGGGCAGTGGCAGGACCCCGAACCATGAGACGCCGACACCCGCGGCCGAACTCATCAGCCAGCCGCTGACCGGCATGGCGAGCAGGAGGAATAGCAGCGCCCAATGGCCGGCTGGCGCGAGCGCACGCTCCCAGCGCGAGACCGCATCGGGCAGGGGCGGCGGCGGGTGCCGCCACCGCCAAAACAGGCGGGCTACCGTCAGTGCCAGCACGAGGAGACCGATCCATTTGTGCCAGTTGTAGACTTGGAGCTTCTGCAGGCCGATCGGCAGACCGGTCATCCACAGGCCGATGCCCAGCAGAGCGAAGACCGCCAAAGCGGTGAGCCAGTGCAGTGCCTTGGCGGCGGCGTGATAGGTCGGAGGCAACGCCTGCCGTCCTCAGCGTTGGGCTGCTTCAGTTGGCAACGCCAGCGCGCTCCTCATGGGTCTCGAAGAAGCGCCGGCCGGCGGCGCGCTGGTTCTCGTAGATCGAGCCCTGGTGGTCGGCTGCGGGCAGGGGCATGCGGACCGGCGCGGTACGAACGCGGGGCTCGACGTTGGGTTCGCCCAGCACCATGCGGCTGTTGAATTCTCAACGGCCAGGCATCGGCCGCCGTGTATTCGTGCAGCAGCAGCCGGCGCTGCTGGTTGGAGGTGTTGAGCGCCGAGCCGTGCACCAGGCGGGCATGATGAATGGTCATCGAGCCTGCCGGACCCGTCAGCGGCACCGCCTTGCTGAAGTCGAGGTCGCAGGCCTCGGGATCCATGGCGCCGCAGAAACGGCCATCGGCATGATGGCTGTAGGTCGGGCCGTGATGCGTGCCGGGCAGCACGAGCAGCGGCCCATTGCCGAGGTCGCAGTCGTCGAGATAGATGCCGGTGGCCAGCACATCGTCATTGGTGTGCGGGTAGAAGGCCCAGTCCTGGTGCCATTCCACCGGCGAACCGTAGCCCGCCGACTTCATGTTGAGCTTGCCGCCATAGTGACGAATCGCCGGCCCGATCAGCTGCGAGAGGATGGCCGTGATCTTGGGATCGCGCACGAGATCGTGGAAGAACTCGTATCGCTTGAAGATTGCAGGCTTCAGCCGTCGTACCCGGGGCAGGGTGGCGTTATGACTGGGCTCGAGATCGTAAAGCTCGTCGTTGGCCACCACGCCGCGCGCTTCGGCCACGATGCGGTCGGTGAGCGCCCGCAATTCGGCAAGCTGATTGCCCTCGATGAGGCGCGGGATGACCAGGTAGCCATCACGGCGGTAGGTCTCGATCTGTGTGGCGGTAAGCATGCGAAACCATAGCACGAGCGGCCGGGTTGGCAGATAATCACGGTATGGCGATCCGAGCCCTTTTTCCGACTTTGATCCTTCAGGAGTCCCTGGTCCGGCCGGGCTGGCCTGCCTTTAACCGGAGCCTGGCCGACGAATGTTGCTCCCTTGCCCTGTCCGACGCGGCGGGCCGGGGCTGGTCGGCGCGACACTATCTCGGCGGCTATACCTCCTATGGGTCGCTCGACCGCCTGCACCTCGTTTCGTCGCTGTTCGACCACCTGCGCCGCCGCATAGATCCGGTCGTGAAGCGGTTTGCCCGCAGCCTGCACTACGACCTTGGCGGGCGTGCCTTGGCCATGACCGATTGCTGGGCAAACGTCATGCCGGCGGGCGTGGTGCATTCTATGCACCTGCACCCGACTTCGTTCATTAGCGGCACTTACTATGCCGCCGTGCCGAAAGGCGCCGGCGCGCTGAAATTCGAGGATCCGCGGCTGCCGCATCACATGGCAGCACCGCCGCGGCGCGCCGACGCGCCAGAGCGCTTCCGCTCCTTCGTCGGCGTGCCGGCGAAGGAGGGCGACGTGGTCCTGTTCGAGAGCTGGCTGCGTCACGAGGTGCCGCCGGCGCGCTTCTCCGGCGAGCGCATCTCGATTAGTTTCAACTACGCTTGGACCCCTGAGGTCAGGGCCCCCAGGCCTCGCCGGTGAAGGAGCATCGCATGCGCATTGGGCTTGTCTGGCTGTCCCTGCCTCTGGCCCTGGTTGCCGCGGCCGGCATGGCCCGCGCCGACCAGGAACTGCCGATCTTCGACGCGCACATGCACTACAGCCACGACGCCTGGACGGTGGTGCCGCCCAAGGAGGTCGTCGAGATCCTGAAGAAGGCGGGCGTGAAGCGCGCCATGGTGTCGAGCTCCAACAACGAGGGTACCAAAATGCTTCAGGACGTGGCGCCCGGCGTGATCGTGCCGGAGTTGCGGCCCTATCGCTCGCGCGGCGAGCTCTCGACATGGGCCAAGGATCCGACGGTCCTGCCGTTCCTCGAGGACCTGCTTTCCAGGCGCAAGTATGTCGCCATCGGCGAGTTCCACATCTTCGGCGCCGATGCCGACCTGCCAAACATGCGCGGCGTCGTCCAGCTCGCCAAGAAATACGGCATGTTCCTGCATTCGCATTCCGATGCCGACGCCGTCGTGCGCCATTTCCAGCAGGATCCAGACGCCAAGGTGCTGTGGGCCCATTCCGGTTTCGAACGCCCTGAGAAGGTGCGCGAGATGCTGCGCCGCTACCCCAGGCTGAGCTGCGACCTGGCGTTCCTCACCGCGCACGCCTCCAACGGCAAGGTGGCGCCGGCTTGGCGTGAGGCCTTCCTCGAGTTTCCCGACCGCTTCGTCGTCGGCACCGACACCTTTACCCCGGAGCGCTGGCACTACGTTGTCGAGCATGCCCGCTGGTCCAGGGCCTGGCTTGCCGACCTGCCGCTCGATGTCGCCCGGAAGATCGCTTACGAGAACGGCGATCGCTTGTTCGGCGGCGCTCAATGAGATTTCTCGCGGCACTGTTCGCGCTTCTGTTTGCGAATGCCGCGTGGGCGGACTGCCCACTCGACCTGGGACGCGGAACCGGCTGGGTGGTCTTCTCCAGTCACTACATGATTGCCTTTCGCCCCGATCCTGTGCAGATCGAGGTCGGGCAGCCGTTCTCGCTGCTATTCAATGTCTGCACCAAGTCGAACAGCCCGGCCGAACTCGTGGCGGTCGACGCCGCGATGCCGGAGCACAAGCACAGCATGAACTACCGGCCCACCATCTCGGCGGGGAAGGAGGGGCGCTATCGCGTCGATGGCCTGGTCTTTCATATGCCCGGGCGCTGGGAGCTCTCCATCGACGTGCGGGCAGGCGAGGAAAGCGAACGCCTGACGCACGACTTCATTCTGAAGTGAGAGGCTTTCTGTTGCCGCTGCTGTTGCTGGCGGCGTTCGTGCCTCCGGCTGCGGCGCAAGAGGTGCTCGACTGGTCGGCGGACGAGGTCCGCGCTGTCGGGCGTCACGGTCCGTGGCCGCCGCCTCCGGTGCGCGATCCGTCCAACCGGGTTTCCGGCACGCCGGCCGGGATAGCCCTGGGCGAGCATCTCTTCAACGATCCCCGGCTCTCCGGAAACGGCCAGATGAGTTGCGCTACCTGTCATCAGGCGGGGCGCGACTGGAGCGACGGCCGGGCAAAGGGTTTCGGTATGGTCGATCTCAGTCGCCGCACGCAGTCGCTGTGGAACGTCGGCTTCGGCCACTGGTTCGGCTGGGACGGGGCGGGGGATTCGCTCTGGGCCCAGACCATCCGGCCGATCGTGGATCCCCAGGAAATGGCCGGCAGCGTCGCACGCGTCGCCGCCCTGCTGCGCGACGATAAGGAGCTTGCCTGCGGTTACCGGCGCGCCTTCGGCGTTGCGGCCGGGAATGACGATGAAGTGCTGCTGGTCGATGCGGCCAAGGCATTGGCGGCCTTCCAGGAGACCCTGGTCACGCCCCGCGCCAGGTTCGACGCTTTCCGCGATGCGCTGGTGGCCGGCGATCGCGCCGCCGCGGCACGTTATCCAATGTCCGAGCAGCGTGGCCTGAAGCTCTTCATTGGCACCGGCAACTGCGACACATGTCACTTCGGGCCGCGCTTCACCAACGGTGAATTCGGCGATGTCGGCATCGCCTTCTTCGTGCGGCCGGGTGAGGTCGACACCGGCCGCCTAGGCGGACTGACCTTGCTGGCCGGCAGTCGATTCAATCTGCTCGGGCGCTACAACGACGATGCTTCGGGTGCGAACGCCGCGCGGACGCGCCACGTCCAGCGCCTGCACGCCAACTTCGGCGAATTCAAGGTGCCAAGCCTCCGTCAGGTCGGTCGCAGCAGCGCCTACATGCACGACGGTAGCATTGCTACGCTGGAGGAAGTCGTTCGCCACTATGCAGAGGTCAATCCGGACCGCCTGCACAGTGACGGCACGCCGCTGGTCCGCCCTCTTGGCCTCACGCCGCAGGAACGTACCGACCTGGTGGCTTTCCTGCGCTCGCTAGACACCGATCCGCCGCAGCGCCCGGCGCCGCCGCCGCTTTGCCCTTAACGCAGTCGCGCGAGCGCCGATTCCAGGATCCAGGCAGCGGCCGCTGCATCGACGCGTTCGGCGCGCTTGGCCCGGCTCATGTCGTAGTCGTCGATCATGCCGCGGGTCACGGCGGCGGTGCTCATGCGTTCGTCCTGGAGGACGACAGGAAGTGCAGCCAGAAGCGGCGGCCCGTGGGCGGCGATGTTGGCCGCGAACTGGCGGATGGATTGGCAGCGCGGTCCCTCGGTGCCGTCCATGTTGAGTGGCAGGCCGATCGCCAGTGCCCTGATCTCGTGTTTTTTGGTGAGGTCGGCAAGCGCCGCGAGGTCGGCCGCGAGCTTGCTACGTTTGATGGTGGTGAGCGGTGTCGCCAGCATTCGGAGCGCATCGGAGGTGGCAAGGCCGATCGTCTTGCTGCCGACGTCGAGCGCCATCAGGCGACCGTCGCGGATCAACAGCGCCTTCAACTCGGGAAATTCCACGATCGCCATTTCAGCCAGCCTTGGCGTCGAGCCATGCCACTGTGTCTGTGGCGACGAGATCCCAGCCCGCCTGCCCAAGGACCCAGTGACCTTGGTCCTTGTATTCGGCGTGGTCGGCCACGAGCGCGAACCGGCGCGCGGTGCGGCGCACCACGCCGGGCGGCACGAGCTGGTCTTTCTCGGCGCCCACGAACAGCAGCGGCACGGTCACACGCCGCGGATCGACCGTCGCAGCCTTCGTGGCATCGAGCCAGGGGAGCGCGATCTCGAACAGGGCGCGGCCCGATTCATGCACGAACGAGGCATGGATTTCCGTGCCGTCGCGTGTGTCGGTCGTATTGAACGTGTAGGCCAAGGCCTCGTCGAGCGTGGCCCGGTGCGGGTTGCGCCACCACGCCCAGCTTGTCTGGATGCGCAGGAAGGCCAACAGGTTGGACGGTCTGATGGCGATCACGCTGGCGGGCGGTGCGGGCGTGAGCAGGACACCGGCCCTCGCCAAACCTTTGGCGCAGAGCAGCAGGGCGAGCAGTCCGCCCATCGAGTGGCCGATGACGACCGGCTTTTCGGGCAGGGCCCGCAGCATCGCCTCGAGATCGTCGACATAATCGTGGAGGCTGGTCGTACCGAGAGCAGGCGGCGGGGTGTGCGGCGGCGCATCGTGATGGCGCAGCGACGGCACGATCGTCTGCCATCCGCGTGTTTCAAGAAAAGGACGCCAGTTCCGCCAAACGTCGGCGGTTCCCCACATGCCGTGAATCAAGACTGCCAGCCGGGCCATCGTCAGGGTTATAAGGCGGTCCCCGGCCCGGGTCGACACGGGCTGCAACCGGAGTAAGTTGGCCAAGTGAACGATACGATCTACGCCCTCCTGGCGATTGCAATGGTGCTGCTGGTGGTCAGCGTGCTCGTGCCGCTGGCCGAGAGATTTCGACTGCCGCACACCGTCCTGCTGGCGATCGCAGGCATGGGTATGGGCTTTCTCGGGTCGTGGATCATCGCGGCCGACATCAAGCTGGGGGCGGTCGGTGACGCCTTTGTCGGCCTCGATAAGCTCGAGGTCGGCACCGACGTTTTCCTGCCGCTGTTTCTGCCGCCGCTGCTGTTCACCGCGGGCTTGACCATCGACGTGCGGCGCCTGATGGACGAGGTCCATGCCGTGCTGCTGCTGGCGATCGTTGCCGTGCTGGTGTGCATTGCCTGCGTGGCCGGCGTCGTCCATTTCGCCACCGGCATCGACCTGGTCGTCTGCCTGCTGCTCGGTGCGGTCGTGTCGACCACTGATCCGGCGGCTGTCATCGGAATCTTTCGCGATGTCGGTGCGCCCAAGCGGTTGTCGATCTTGGCCGAAGGCGAGTCGCTCTTGAACGATGCCGTGGCCATCGCCGCGTTCGGACTTTTCATCGGCATCATCGCCTCGCAGTCGATCGCCGATCCCATGGCCACCATCGAAAACGATCCGACGTCCGCAATCGGCGTCTTCCTGCGTGAATTCATCGGCGGACTGTTGCTGGGCTTCGCCATGGCCCGCGTCGCGATGGTGATCCTGCCGAGGTTGGGCGAGTCGGATGCGGCCATCGCGTCGGTGACGGTGAGCCTGTGCTACTTGAGCTTCGTTCTTGCCGACCGGTATCTCCACGTGTCCGGCGTCGTCTCGGTCGTCATGGCGGCGCTGACGGTGGCGGCCTATGGGCCTACGCATCTTCACCCGCGGCAATGGACTGCGCTGCGACAGATCTGGACGCAGCTCGAATTCTGGGCGAGCTGCCTCATCTTCGTGCTGGCTTCGATGCTTGCGGCCGACGTGCTGCTGAACGTGACCTGGCTCTACGTCTGGGGAGTCGGTGCCGTGGCTGTGGGCGCCTTTACGGCGCGCGCCCTCGTCGTGTTTGGCATGCTGCCCGTTCTCGAAGCGACCAAGCTCGTACAACCGGTCGACAATCGTTACAAGGCCATCCTCGTCTGGGGCGGCCTGCGCGGTGCGGTGACGATCGTGCTGGCGATGGTAGCGGCAGGCGACCAGAGGATACCGATCCAGGTGCGAGAGTTCATCGCGATCTCCGCCGTGCTGTTCGTGCTGTTCACCCTGTTCGTGAATGCCACGACGCTCGGGCTCGTCATGCACCTGCTCGGGCTCGACAAGCTGAGTCGCCTCGAACTCGCGTTGCGCGACCGCGTGCTCGCGCTGTCACGCGTAAACGTGGCCCGGCACTTGCGGCAGATCATGCGGCAGCAGAATGCACGAGCCGGCGGGATTGACGTCGATCCGGCGTCGGCCGGAGATGCCGAGGTCGAGTCCGTGCCCCAGGAACTGGCGCTCGATCTCGAGGAGCGCGTCAAGATCGGCCTCGTTACCCTGTGCACGCGCGAGAAGGAGCTCTATCTCGAGCTCTTCGAACAGCAGATCCTGTCGCGGCGCATGGTGGCGGTGCTGGCAGCGCGCGCGGACCGGTTGATCGATACGGTTCGGGACCGGGGCGTCGCCGGTTACGAGGAGTGGCTGGACAAGATCGCCCGGCCCGAGCTCGGCTTTCGCTTCGCGCTGTGGCTGCATCGGCGCTTCGGCATCGAAGGCATGGTGACCGAACGGCTGGCCGATCGCTTCGAGATTCTCATGGTCTCGCAAAGCGTTCTGGGCGAGCTTGCGGCCTTCAACACCAGTTCGATTGCGGACCTGCTCGGACCGGACGCAGAGACGCGTCTGGCGGAGTTGATCGGCAATCGCCAGACCGCCGTCGACGGCGCGTTGCGCGCGCTGTCGCTGCAGTATCCTGGCTACGCGGAATCGATCCAGGCCCGGCAGCTCGAACGGGCCGCGATCCGCTTCGAATCGGCGGAGTATGCCCGGCGTCTGCGCGAGGGCATCATCAGCCGCGAGGTCTACAACGACCTGCGGGAACAGCTCGCCGAGCGCCGCGGCGCCATCAGCCATCGTCCACCGCTCGACCTCGGCCTGGAACTGGTCGCCATGATCGGCCGGGTGTCGCTGTTCGCCGCGCTCGACCGAGAGGCCATCGTTGCGGTCGGCAAGCGCCTGCGCGCCCTCGTGGCGCTGCCGGGCGAAAAGATCATCGCCGCCGGCGGCAAGCCGGATGCCATGTATTTCGTTGCCGCCGGCGAGGTCACGGTCCATGCCGGCGCGGTGTCGATACCGCTCAAGGAGGGCGACTTCTTCGGCGAGATGGGCTTGCTCAGCGCCCAGCCGCGCAGCGCCGATGTCGTGGCCAACGGCTACTGTCACCTCCTCGTGCTCTACAAGAAGGATTTCAATCAGTTGCTGGGGCACCGACCAGAGGTCCGCGCCGAAATCGAGGCGGTCGCGGCACGCCGGGTCGCCGACAACCTGAACCAGAGCAAGGCCGCTTCCTAGAAGGCCCGCTCTGTTGCCTCCAATCGGTTGCCGGGGAAGGGCAAAACGGCTACCAACCGCGCCCTATACGGGGTTTGGAGACAACGGAATGGAGCTCGACAAGGACACCGTGGCACGCATCGCGCGGCTTGCCCGCCTGAAGGTTCCGGAAGAGGAGCTCGCCCCTCTGGCCGGCGAGCTGTCGGGGATTTTCGCCTGGATCGAGCAGTTGAACGAGGTCGACACCGGGGGTGTCGAGCCGATGTCGAGCGTCTCCGACGTTACCCTGCCGCTGCGTGCCGACAAGGTCACCGACGGCGGCATGGCGGCCAAGGTGTTGGCCAATGCGCCGGGCGGCGCGGTCTACATCGACGCGTCCGACAAGAATGCTGGTGGCTTCTTCACCGTTCCGAAGGTGGTGGAGTAGGCCATGGCGTCTCTTACCGATCTCACCATCACCCAGCTTGGCGCAGCGCTTGCCAAGAAAGAGGCGAGCGCTGTCGAGGTGGCTGACGCTCACCTCAAGAAGCTCGACGAGCATCGCGCGCTCAACGCTTTCATCACCGAGACGCCGGAAAAGGCGCGCGTCATGGCGGCGGCCTCCGATGCGCGCCGCGCCAAGGGCGAGGCAGGCCTCCTCGAAGGCATTCCGCTCGCCATAAAAGATCTGTTCTGCACCGAGGGCGTGCAGACCACGGCGGCCAGCCATATCCTCGAAGGCTTCGTGCCCCAGTACGAGAGCACTGTGACGACCAATCTCTGGAAGTCGGGTGCGGTAATGGTCGGCAAGACCAACCTCGATGAGTTCGCCATGGGTTCGTCGAACATGACCAGCCACTTCGGCGGCGTCGAAAATCCGTGGAAGCGCAAGGGCGACAACCGCAAGCTGGTGCCGGGCGGCTCGTCCGGCGGATCGGCCGCGGCGGTGGCGGCTTACATGGTGCCCGGCAGTACCGGCACCGACACCGGCGGCTCGATCCGCCAGCCGGCGTCGTTCTGCGGCATCGTCGGGCTGAAGCCGACCTATGGCCGCTGCTCGCGCTGGGGTGTCGTTGCCTTCGCCAGCTCGCTCGACCAGCCGGGCCCGTTTGCCCGCACCGTCGAGGATGCTGCCCTGCTGCTGCAGGCGATGGCCGGTCACGATCCCAAGGATTCGACCTCGGCGCCGCTTGCCGTGCCGGATTTCGCCGCCGCGGCACGGAACCCCGACATCAAGGGGCTCAAGGTCGGCATTCCCAGGGAATACCGTGTCGATGGCACGTCGCCCGAGATCGAGGCGCTTTGGACGCGCGGCATGGAGATGCTGAAGGCCGCAGGTGCCGTGCCGGTCGAGGTCTCGCTGCCGCACACCAAGTACGCCCTGCCTGCCTACTACATCGTTGCGCCGGCAGAGTGTTCGTCGAATCTGGCGCGATACGATGGCGTGCGCTTCGGCTTGCGCGTGCCGGGCAAGGACCTGGGCGAGATGTACCAGAACACGCGGGGCGCCGGTTTTGGCAAGGAAGTGCGCCGCCGCATCATGATCGGCACCTATGTGCTCTCGGCCGGCTACTACGACGCCTACTACAAGAAGGCCCAGCAGATCCGCTCGCTGATCGCCCGCGACTTCAGTCAGGCCTTCGAGAAGTGCGATGTGCTGCTGACGCCCACCGCGCCCACAGCCGCTTTTGCCGCCGGTGAGAGGATGGACGATCCGGTGACGATGTACCTCAACGACATGTTCACCATTCCGGCCTCGATGGCGGGCCTGCCCGGCATCTCGGTGCCGGCCGGCCTCGACAAGGACGGCCTGCCGCTCGGCCTGCAGCTGATCGGTCGCGCCTTCGACGAAGAAACAATGCTGCGCGCGGCAGCGGCGCTCGAAAGGGCTGCCGCTTTCGCCTCGCGACCTGCAGGCTACTGAGCGTTCGCGACAGCGTCACACCAGCGTGGCAGTTTCCCGTAGAGAAGCGCAAGAGGGAGATGGCGATGACGGAGGGAAAGGGCGCGTCGCGCCGAGTCGTGATGGCTGGAGCCGCAGCAGCGACACTTCTACCGGGTGCCGTCCGCGCGCAGGCGTGGCCGAGCCGACCGATCACGCTGGTTGTTCCCTTTGCGCCGGGCGGTGGCACGGATACTTTCGCGCGGCCATTTGCGGCCAAGCTTTCCCAGCAGATCGGCCAGCAGGTCGTGGTCGACAATCGCGCGGGCGCGAGCGGCACGGTCGGCGCCGCCATGGTGGCAAAGGCGAAGCCTGACGGTTACACGATCCTGCTGGGCTCCGTTCATCACTCCGTTGCGGTCACGGCGTACAAGAAACTTTCTTACGAGCTCGAGAAGGACCTGGCGCCGGTCACCAGCATCGCGTCGGTGCCGGACGTGCTGGTGATCTACCCCGAAGTGCCTGCCAAGACGCTTCAGGAGTTCATCGCCTACTGCAAGGCCAACACCGGCAAGGTGAACTACGGGTCTGCGGGCCTCGGCACGACGCGCCATCTCGCGGGCGAAATATTCAACACCAAGACGGGAACCGGCATGACGCATGTTCCCTACAAGGGAACCGGCCCCGCGACGGCCGCGCTGATCAGCGGCGAGGTGGCGGCGGTCTTCGAAGGTCTCGGCAGCGCCGCAGCCTACATCCGCAGCAGCAAGGCGCGGGCCTTGGCCGTATTCTCGGCAACGCGCTCGCCGGCCTTTCCCGACATTCCGACGGCCGCCGAGGCTGGATTGCCCGGCTTCGAGTCGCTGTCGTGGTACGGGCTTTGGGTGCCGGCGGGTACCGACCCCGGTATCATCGCCAAGTTGCAAGCGGAGGTCGCGAAGAGTTTCGATTCCGCCGATCTCAAGAAGACCTGGCTGGAGCAGGGCGCATCGCCCGGCGGTGCTCCGACCGATCGCTTCGCCGTCTTCGTGAAGGAGGAGATCGGCAAGTGGGGCAAGGTCGTTCGCGACAACAACATCACCCTCGAATAACGGCGAGGTTCGTGGTTTGAAGCCAGCCAATCCGCATCGCGGATTGGGCCGGCTAACGAAGCCTCCGCGATTGCGTTAAGCTCCCGGAAATCCGGGAGAGCGAACATGGCGGACTTCGATCTGGTAGTGCGCAGCGGCAACGTGGCAGATGGCACGGGCGCCGCGATCCGGGAAGCCGACATCGCGGTGAAGGACGGCAAAATTGTCGCCGTCGGCAAGGTGGGCGGGCTTGGCTCCGAGGAGATCGAGGCCAAGGGCCTGCTGGTCACGCCGGGCTTCGTGGACATCCACACGCATTACGACGGGCAGGCCACCTGGGATTCGCGGTTGCAGCCTTCGAGCTGGCACGGTGTCACCACAGCGGTGATGGGCAATTGCGGCGTCGGCTTCGCGCCGGTGAAGATCGAGGACCGCCAGCGCCTGATCGAGCTGATGGAAGGCGTGGAAGACATTCCCGGAGCCGCGCTCGACGAAGGGCTGAAATGGTCTTGGGAATCGTTCGGCCAGTATCTCGACGCGCTCGAAGCCCGGCCGCGCGACATGGACCTCGGCGCCCAGCTGCCGCACGGCGCACTTCGCGTATTCGTGATGGGCGAGCGCGCGGCCCGTTTGGAAGAGGCCACGACTGCCGAGATGGCAGAGATGCGCGCCCTCACGGCCGAGGCGATGCGCGCCGGCGCCCTGGGCTTCACCACCTCGCGCACCCTCAACCACCGCACCGTTAAGGGCGACCCGACGCCGTCGCTCCGCGCCTCCGAGGAGGAGCTTTTGAGCATCGCGCTCGGCATGAAGGACGCGGGCCGCGGCGTCATCGAATTCATCTCCGATTTCAATACGCCCGACCCCGAGAGCGAGTTCGCCATGCTGAAGCGTCTGCTCGACGCCAGCGGACGGCCGTTCTCGGTCTCGCTGGCGCAGCGTCATTCCCGGCCTGACGGCTGGCGGCGTCTGCTCGGTCTTGTGGAAGGGCTGGTCGCCTCGGGGCACCAGGCCAAGGCGCAGGTGGCGCCGCGGCCGATCGGCGTGCTGCAGGGCCTGCAGGCGAGCCGCACCCCGTTCTCGATGTGCGCCTCCTACAAGGCGATCAACGACAGGCCGGTGGCCGAGAAGCTCGCGATCATGCGCGATCCGGCGTTTCGCGCGAAACTGATGCGGGAGGCCGAGGCGCCGCTGCGCTCGGAGATGGCGGCGCGCCTCACGGATTTCGACCGTATGTTCGTGCTCGGCGATCCGCCCGATTACGAGCCGCCCAGGGAAAGCTCGTTCGGCGCCCGGGCAGCGCGCGAGGGCCGGCACCCGCGGGAGCTGGTCTACGACTTTCTCGTCTCGGGCGAGGGCAAGGGCTTCATCTTCGCGCCGTTCGCCAACTATGCGGCTTACAATCTCGATTGCTGCAGCGAGATGATGCAGAGCCCGCACACGTTGATCGGTCTAGGCGACGGCGGCGCGCATGTCGGCCTGATCTCCGACGGTTCCTACCCGACCTATCTGCTCGCGCATTGGGGCCGCGACCGCAAGAGCGGCAAGCTTGACGTGTCGTGGCTGGTCAAGCGCCACACTCAGGACAATGCCAGGGCCGTTGGCCTCGGCGACCGCGGTGCCGTGGCGATCGGCAAGAAGGCCGACCTCAACGTCATCGACTTCGACAGGCTGCGCGTCGAGGCGCCGGTAATGAAGTGGGACCTGCCGGCCGGCGGCAAGCGCCTGCTGCAGAAGGCGCGCGGCTATCGCGCCACCATCGTCTCTGGTGCCATCACCTATCGCGACGGCGAAGCGACTGGTGCGCTGCCGGGTCGTCTGGTGCGCGGACCGCAAGCCGCCTGAAGCGTCATTCCGGCTTCAGGTTGTTGTCCTTGATGATCTTGCCCCAGAATTCCTGCTCTTTGGTCGTGAAAGCCGCGAAATCCGCAGGCGTGCTCAGGATCACTTCCATGTCGAACTGCTCGATGAACTTCTGGGTAACGTCCGGGGAGCGCACGGCCTTGACGATCTCGGCATACATGCGGTCGACAATGGGTTTTGGCGTGCCGGCCGGCGCATAGGTACCCCACCAGGAGTAGGACGGCGCTGCCTTGATGCCCTGCTCGGTGAGTGTCGGTACGTCGGGCAGCGCTGCGCTGCGCTTGTCGGACGTGACGCCGATCATCCTGAGCTTTCCGGCCCGGACGTGCGGCACCATGTTGGCAAGGCTCGAGACCGAGAGGTCGGTCACGCCGGCCAACGCGTCCTGGAAGAGCGGCCCGCCGCCCTTGTAGGGGATCATGTTCATCTCGAAGCCGTTCTCCTTCTGCATGAAGGCGAACAGCACCTGCGCCAGACTAGACGACAGAACGGCGCAGCTGATCTTGCCGGGCTGGGCTTTCGCCGCCTTCACCGCGTCGGCGAAAGTCTGGAAAGGCCGGGCCGGGAAGCTGGCGATGCCTTGCGCGCTGCGGCCGATCTGCGTGACCGGCATCAGCTCGCTGTCCTTGTAGGGCACCGACGGCGTCCAGATCGGATTGAGAATGTGGTTGTCGAACACGAACAGCCAGTTTTGTCCGTCTGGCGGCGACTTGGCCACGATCGAGGCGCCGACCACGCCAGTGCCGCCCGGCTTGTTGTCGACCACGATGTTCCAGCCTGTGTTCTCGATCATCTTTGCCTGGATGATGCGCGTGATCGGGTCGGTGGATCCGCCGGGCGGGAACGGCACGACGAACTTGACCGGGCCCTTGGGCCAGTCGGCCTGGGCGTGGGCGATGGCGGGTGCACCGAGCGTGGCTGCGGCGGCACCGGCCAGGACGGAACGACGGCGGAGATAGGTCATTTTTTAGCCTCCCAGAAAACGTCTTTGTTGCGGGAGAGCCTAAGCATGGACAGAGAAGGCGCAAGACCCTATTTACCCGTCATGTCTCTGATCAAAGGCGAAACCGGCGACTGGGAAATCGTGCTGGGATTGGAAGTCCATGCTCAGGTCGTTTCCGAAGCCAAGCTCTTTTCCGGCGCTCCGACCACGTTCGGGGCCGATCCCAACACCCAGGTGTCGCTGGTCGATGCCGCCATGCCGGGCATGCTGCCGGTGATCAACGCGCGCTGCGTGGAGCAGGCGGTACGCACCGGCCTCGGGCTCAACGCGCAGATCAACCTGCGCTCGGTGTTCGACCGCAAGAACTACTTTTACCAGGACCTGCCGCAGGGCTACCAGATCTCGCAGTACAAGGACCCGATCGTGGGCGAGGGCGTGGTCGAGATCGACCTGCCCGACGGCACGACCAAGAAGATCGGGATCGAGCGGCTGCATCTCGAGCAGGACGCTGGCAAGAGCCTCCACGATCAGCACCCGAGCCAGACCTATGTCGACCTGAACCGGTCGGGCGTGGCGTTGATGGAGATCGTCAGCCGGCCCGACATGCGCAATGCCGACGAGGCGGCGGCGTACCTCACCAAGCTGCGCTCGATCGTGCGCTATCTCGGCACCTGCGACGGCAACATGGACGAGGGCTCCATGCGTTGCGACGTCAACGTCTCGGTCCGCAAGCCGGGTGGCCCGCTGGGCACGCGCTGCGAGATCAAGAACGTGAATTCGATCCGATTCGTGAAACAGGCGATCGAATACGAGGCGCGCCGCCAGGTCGAAGTGATCGAAGACGGTGGCACGATCAAGCAGGAGACGCGGCACTTTGATCCGGGGCGCGGCGAGACGCGTTCGTCGCGCTCGAAGGAAGACGCGCAAGACTATCGCTACTTTCCCGATCCCGACCTGCTGCCCCTGGTCTTCACCCAGGAGTATGTCGACAAGATCCGCGCCAGCCTGCCGGAGCTTCCGGATGCGCGGAAGAACCGCTTCATCAAGGAATACGGTCTGACGCCCTACGACGCGGGCGTGCTGGTCCTCGAGAAGGAGACGGCGGCATTCTTCGATACGGTGGCCAAGGGCCGCGATGCGAAGGAAGCCGTGAAGCTCGTGACGGGCGATTTCTTCGCCATGCTGAACCGTCGTGGCGTCACGATCGCGGAGTCGCCGATCAAGGCGGAGCATCTCGGCAAGCTGCTCGACCTGCAGGCCGACGGAACGATCTCGGGCCGTATCGCCAAGGACCTCTTCATCGCCATGGAAGAGACGGGCAAGGACCCGGCCGTCCTGGTCGAGGAGCGCGGCCTGAAGCAGGTGACCGACACCGGCGCCATCGAGGCCGCCATCAAGGCGGTGATCGATGCGAACCCGGGCCAGGTCACGGCTTACAAGGCCAAGCCCACGCTGATGGGCTGGTTCGTCGGCCAGGTGATGAAGTCGACCGGTGGCAAGGCCAATCCCAAGATCGTCAACGAGTTGCTGAAGAAGGCGCTCGACGCCGCCTGATCTTCAGGGCGCTGCGTAGCGCACCAGCCGCGCCGTCAGGCTTTCGTCGGACCAAACAAGGACCGCGATTTGTCCGTCCGGCGTGCGCGCGATGTCGCTCGCGTTCACCGGCGGGCTTCGCCAGCGCACCTGTCCGTCGGTTCGGCCAGCCACGACGTAGCAGGGCGGACCATCCATCGTGTCGCAGACGATGGCTACGAACCCATCGCCGTCGGCGATCATGCGGCGCGTCTGGCCATAGCGCCACGGCGCGCTACCCGCGACGTTTCCCGCCTCGTCGATCCGCACAATCTCCGGCGGGCGCGCTGTGTCGAAGCGGCTGAGTGCCGACACCCACCCCGCGGGCAGCAGGGCGAACGACGTGCCTTGCGTGTCGAACGGCGTCCGGCCCTGCGGCGTGCCGTCGGCGGCGAAGCGCGCGATGTACCATTGGCTGAGCGCCATCACACGCTGGATTTCCTGCACTGTGGCGGTGATGCCGCCGTCGGGCTTCACGGCGAGGCCGTAGACATCCTCGGGATAGCCGGGCCCTGGGCCCGCTTGCCAGGTCCGTTGCCCCTCGGCGTCGAACTTGCCGATCCACCAGTTGAAGGGTCCCGGTCCGAAGCCGCCACCGACCAGCAGGCCGTTGTCGGCTGTCGGGATGTAGAACTTGGTCTGATAGTAGGACGCCGGATTGCCCGCCGTTGCCGGCGGCACCGGGGTAGCGCGCCGCACCTTGCCGTCGGCGGTGACCCGATAGATCGACGTCACCGAACGCTCCCGTTGCGGCAGGGCCATTGCCTGGTTGGAACTGCTGAGGAAGACCGCCGTCTCGCCCGAGGAGGTGACCGCAACGCCGAGCGAAGCGGCATTGAAGCCCTGAGGTCCGACGTTTGTCTGCACCGGCAGCAAGGTGCGGAACTTGAGACCGCCGTCGGGGCGGTAAGCCAGCAGTTCGATACGGGCGCTGGCCGCGGGCGCGATGCCGTCAGGCGAGGGGCTAAAGCTGCTCAGCAGCACATAGTGTGTGCCGTCGGGGCCGATCGCCAGACGACCTGGCGGCCCGAAGCTCGAGAGCTGGTGATCGGGTGGTGGCGGCAAGATGATATCGAGCGCGACACGCGGTTGCGGCTGGGCGAGAGCGGGGCTGCAGAGCAGGGCGAGCGCGAGAATGGCCAAGAGACGCATGGCGCGAATCATATGTGTTACGCTTGGCCGATTAAAGAGCGTGAGGGAACGATGACCGCGAAACTCTACGCCATGACCTGCGGGCGGCTGGTCGGACGCCTAAAAGACATGATCGAGGGCGAGGATGGTCCGGTGGCGCTGCCGATCCCGTCCTACCTGATCGAGCATCCCAAGGGTCGCGCCTTGTTCGACACCGGCATGCATCCGCAATGCCGGACCGATGCCGCCGGCCGGCTGGGCGAGCGCGTTGCCAGCATTTTCGGCTTCGAGCAGTACGGCGCCGCCGACGACGTGAAGTCGCGCCTGGAAGCGATCGACCGCGATCCCGGCAAGGTCGATTACATCGTGAACTCGCACCTGCATTTCGACCACGCCGGCGGCAACGAGCTGGTGCCCAATGCCACCATGGTGGTGCAGCGGCCGGAATGGCAGGCGGCGCAGGATCCCGAAACCGCGGCCAAGGTCGGGTTCTTCAAGTCCGACTTCGACCATGGCCATCCGGTGAAACAGGTCGAGGGCGAGCACGACCTGTTCGGCGACGGCAGCGTGGTCTGCCTGCCGACCTACGGCCACACGCCGGGCCACCAGTCGCTCAAGCTGCGCACCGACGCCGGCGAGATCGTGCTGACCGGCGATGCCTGTTACTTCTGCCGCACGCTGCGCGACCGCCGGCTGCCGCGCTTCGTCTATGACCGCGAGCAGATGCTGGCGTCGCTCGATCGTCTCGAAGCGCTGCAGCGGGGCGGGGCCAAACTCTTCTTCGGCCACGACCCCGATTTCTGGAAGGACGTGCCCCAGGCGCCGGCGCCGGCCTTCTAGGGCCGGCGGTGTGATCAGGTCTGCGGCATGAATTCCAGCATAAGCCCGCCCGATTGCTCCGGGGCGATGAGAACACGGTCGCCTTCGGTCAATGCGAAGGGCACGTTGTTGGCGCGCAGCAGTGCCTGTAGCGGCCGCGAGCGCTCGACGGCTATCGCCGCGCCGACCACGACCGGCAGTTCGGTCGGAGCAATGACCTCGAGCGCCTTGTACTCCAGCTGGTAGGCGAGCGGCGACCAGATCAGTAGTTCCACCGAGCCCGCCTTGACCATCATGCAGCCGTCGAAGATCTCCTCGGTCTTGCCGCCCCAGGCGACCTTCAGCGCCTTCGCAGTCTCGCGCGGGTTCTCGGCGACGGCATGGATGGCCATCATGCCGAGCGCGCCGTTGGGATGGACGATCCATTCCGGCTCCATGAAACCGTCGGGCGTCTCGTTCTTGACCGCGAACCACGGCAGCGGCCCGGCGGTCTCGCCGATGACGACGCCGACGTCGACCTCGAAGCCGTCCTCGGTCTCCCAGGCATGGGTGCGTTCCTCGCCCTCCAGTTCCTCGACGTTCATCGCCAGGGCAACGCGCCCGGCGTCGCCACGCAGCAGCTCGATGTAGTTCGGAATATCGTCGCTGTCGGGCTGGAAGCAGATACAACGCGGTTCGACCCCATCAGGCGTGAGGTTGAAGCCGAGCTGCTGCAGCCTGGCGGCGGTGGTTTCCAGATCGGTGCTGTTGACCGAAAGATGATCGATGTCGCGGGCCGAAATTTTCATGCCCGGTCATACAGGCACAACGGCCTCGCGCTCAAGTGGGATGCGTGTCCGCAGGCGGCGTGCTAATGCCGCGCCATTAACCGTTCGTTTGGAGGAAATATGTCAAAGATGACGCTTTACGGCATTTGGCTGAGCGGCCCGACTTACAAGGCAGGGCTTGCCATGTCGCTCATGGGGCAGGCTTTTGCCTACAAGCACGTCGATCTCCGCGCCGGCGCCCACAAGCAGCCGGAGTATCTCGCGGTCAACCGCTACGGCCAGGTGCCGGCGCTGGTCGACGGCGATCTGAAACTCTGCCAGTCGGGCTCGATCCTGCTCTATCTCGCCGACAAGTTCGGCAAGATGGGGGGCAAGACCGCCGAGGAGAAGGCGCGCGTGCGCGAATGGTTGTTCTGGGAGTTCGATCGCCTGGCGCCCAACGTCTACCGTCCGCGCGCCATCAAGCGGGGCTTCATGAAGGCCGAGGACAATGTCCTGCAGCTCTACACCGGTCTCGCCAACGATGCCCTGAAGGTGCTCGACGCCTCGCTCGCCAAGTCGTCCTTCCTGGTCGGCAACGAGGCCACCATCGCCGACGTCGCGGTCTACGGTGACGTGGCCTATGCCGAGGAGGGCGGTATCGACCTCGCGCCTTACGCCAACGTGAAGGCGTGGATGGGCCGGGTCGAGGCTCTGCCCGGCTTCAAGAAGTACGCCGACCTGCTGCCGCAGCAGGACGCGGCCTAACGCATCTCGGCCCAACTGGCCTCGACCGCGGCGCGGTCGAGGTCGCGGGTGATGAACACAAGCTGCGACCGCCGCTCGGCATCTGGCCAGCGGGCGAGCAGCGTCGGGGGATGGAAGGTGCGGTGAACGCCGTGGATCACCAACGGCAGGTCCTCGCCCACGACATTCAGCACCCCTTTCACGCGCAACAGGCGGTCGCCCCACGACGCGCGGACCGCCATCAGCCACTGGTTGAAGCGGTCCCAGTCCAGCGGCTCGTCGAAGGTGAGACAGAACGAGCCGATGTGGGCGTCGTGCCGTGAGCGGTCGATGTGATGGTGCCCATGGTCGTGGTCATGCGCTTCGGCACCGAGCCAGGCGCGCACCCGGTCGCTCTTGCCGGCCGGATCGAACGGGCCTGAGTCGAAGAGGAGAGCGGGGTCGATCTCTCCCTGCACGATCTCGAACAGCGCCGCGCCGGGATTGAGTTCCTCCAGGCGCACCCGCAGACCCGCACTGGCTTCGATGTCCGCAAGGTCGGTCTTGCTGATCAGCAGCCGGTCGGCGACCGCGGCTTGCTTCACTGCCTCCACGTGTTCGTCGAGCTGTCGCGCGCCGTTCACCGCGTCGATGGTCGTCACCACGCCGTCGAGACGATAGTCGTGGCTGATCATTGGATTGTTGAGGAGGAGCTGCAGGATCGGCGCCGGATCGGCAAGGCCCGTCGTTTCCAGAAGCACGCGATCGAACGGTGGCGCCGTGCCGGCCGCCCGGCGCTTGGCAATGTCGCGGAGCGTGCGCTCTAGGTCGCCCTGAATAGTGCAGCAGACGCAACCCGACTGCAGCAGCACCATGTCGCCGCCCACCTGCTCCATGAACAGATGGTCGAGGCCCACTTCGCCGAACTCGTTCACCAGCACAAGGCTGCGCGCCATGCGCGGATCGCCCAGCACGCGATTGAGCAGGGTGGTCTTGCCGCTGCCGAGAAAGCCGGTGATCAGGGCCACGGGCAGGCGCTCGGCAGACTTGTCGCGATCGAACAGGCTCATGGTGGGAACTCTAACATTTTTGCATATGTAACAATGTAACGTCGCGACTTTGGCTTGACGGTAAACTGCGGCGGCGGGACGCTTTCCAAATAAACGATAACAAAGGAGGGGCGGCCATGGACTCGAGATATCTGCAAGACAAGGAAGAACTGAAAGAAGCAGGCGTCGATGAGGAGCGTCGCAACTTCCTCACCGCCGGACTGGTTGGCGGCGCGGTCGCGGCGGGCACGTTGATGTCGGGTGCGGCGCACGCCCAGCAGGTCGCGCAGGCGCCGACGCCGGTCTGGTGGCCGCATCCCAAGTGGGGCAAGGACGATCAGGCGGGCGCGTCGAACTACATGACGCCGGCAAAGGTGCTCGACACCGTCAAGCTGATCAAGGACGGCAAGGTCTACCGCATCGGTCGCGTCTATGAATCGGCAATGCCGAAATTCGGCGAGCGCGCCTTCACCTTGCGCATTCCGGGCGGCCCGACCGGTGGCCCGTTCGGCGCCAACAAGCTGATCTACAACGACGAGTTCCTGACGACCGAGATCGGCCAGACCGGCACGCAGTTCGACGGCCTCGCGCACATCGGTATTCAGATGGGCAAGGACGGCGACAAGAACGAGATGCGCTACTACAACGGCGTCACCGAGCAGGAGATGGGCGGCGCCTACGGCATGAAGAAACTCGGCATCGAGCAGGTGAAGCCGTTTTTCACCCGCGGCCATCTGTTCGACCTCAAGGCGCACAAGGGTGGGATGATGGAGGCCGGCCAGGAGATCTCGGTCGCGGATCTGCGCGCCTGCCTGCAGAAGCAGAACATGCAGGAAGCCGACGTGAAGGAAGGCGATGCCGTGTTCTTCAACACCGGCTGGGGCGAGCTCTGGATCAAGAACAACGACAAGTTCGGCGGCGGTGAGCCCGGCATCGGCATGGAAGTCGCCAAGTGGTGCATCGACAAGGGCGTCTGCCTCACCGGGGCCGACACCTGGGCGACCGAAGTCGTGCCCAACCCCGACAAGAACCTGGCCTTTCCGGTGCATGGCGAGCTGATCACCAAGCACGGCATCTTCAACCACGAGAACCTGGACTTCACGACGCTGCTCGCCGATCGCAAGTACCAGTTCGCCTACATCTTCTCGCCGGCCCCTATCAAGGGCGCCACGGGATCGAACGGTGGCCCGATAGCGGTAACCTGACCGCAAGGCGGCTCGCGACCCGAAACGCCCTCGCGCAAGCGGGGGCGTTTTGCTTTGATGCGGTCAAGAAAATCCGGAGGAAAGACCATGTCGATGTTTCGTACGGCCGCCGCGGCGGTGCTCATGCTCGGCATGGCGGTCCCCGCCAACGCACAAGGCATTCCCAAGGCGCAGTCGCCCGAGGAAGTGGGCTTCCTGTCGACCCGCCTAAAGACGCTGAGTGATCGGATCAACGACGGCGTGAAGAACAACGAGCTGCCCGGGGCCGTCGTGCTGATCGTGCGCAACGGCAAGATCGTCATGTTCGACTCGTTCGGATTTCGCGACAAGGAAGCCAACGTTGCGATGACTAACGACACCATTTTCCGTATCGCTTCTATGACCAAGCCCATCGTCTCGGTCGCGGTGATGATGCTGATGGAGGAAGGCAAGCTTACCCTGGCCGACCGAGTGTCACGCTACATCCCGGCTTTCGCCGAGACCAAGGTCTCGGTGCCAAAGAAGAAGGACGATGGCACCGTCGAGATTGCGCTCGAGCCGCAGGCGCGGCCGATGACGGTGCAGGACCTGATGCGTCACACCTCGGGCCTGACCTACGGCGCCGTCGGTGCGAATCCGGTGAAACAGTCCTACCTCGACATGAAGGTCAACGATCGCGGCCAGACCAACGCCGAGATGGCCGACAAGCTGGCCAAGCTCGCGCTGCTCTACCAGCCCGGCACGACCTGGGAATACTCGGTGTCGACCGACGTGCTGGGCCATGTCGTCGAGGTCGCCTCGGGCATGCCGCTCGACAAGTTCATCGAGGAACGCATCACCAAGCCGCTCAAGATGGGCGACACCGCCTTCGAGGTCTCCGCCGACAAGAAGGCGCGCGGCGCCAAGCCGATGAAGGAGGGGCCCAAGAACGAGGTGCCGTCGATCCCCGACGTCACCGAAAAGTTCACCTGGAGGTCCGGCGGCGGCGGCATGGTCTCGACCGCGGCCGACTATGCGCGCTTTCTGCAGATGTTCGCCAACGGCGGCCAGCTTGACGGCGTGCGCCTGCTCTCGCGCAAGAGCATCGACCTGATGACGGCCGATGCCTTGCCGCCGGACATCAAGATGGGCGCCGACATGTTCCGTTTCGAGGCCCTCGAACCCAGTGCCCGCATGGGCCAGGGCTTCAGCCTGG
>LNFM01007445.1_pt1 | contig 26672 bp, 19 predicted proteins | sample 596031 | NCBI WGS metagenome assembly LNFM01 (sample SAMN04254537, study PRJNA301005) | activated carbon metagenome | isolation source: dual media filters at the Ann Arbor, Michigan drinking water treatment plant | place: USA: Ann Arbor | reverse complement strand
TCACCGACGGGGTGGTGTAGTAGCGCATCAGGATGTGCGGCAGCGCGGCCGTGCCCACCATCAGGCAGAACACCAGCGCCAGGAAGTTGCGACGGCTCTCGTTGAAGGTCTTCTGCGCCTTCTCGTCGCCGTTCGGGTTTCCGGCATAGGCCTGGGCGTGGCGCGGCATGCCGGCCAGGTCCTTGGCGCGGCCGTCGGCGGCTGTCTTCGCAGCGGTCCAGGCCTTCTTCGCGGCATCGATGTCCTTGGGCACGGCGCCCAGCGCCTTTTCAGCCGCAGCGATGGCATCCGGGGCGCCACCGGCAGCCTTCAGCTCGGCCACCTTGGCCTGGGCGGCCGCGGTGTCGGCGGCCAGGGCTGCGGGCACGTCCTTCAGCTTGGCCGCCAGGGTGTCGGACTGCGCCTTGAAGAAGGCGATGACTTCCTTCTCCTTGGGGTCGGCAATCAGCTGCGCTTCCTTGGCCGTGACCTTCTCCAGCTGCGCGCCGTAGACGGCCTGCGGGACGGGCACGCCGGTCTGCTTCACGCTCAGCCACACCACCGGGATCATGTAGGCCACGATCAGGATGATGTACTGCGCAACCTGGGTCCAGGTCACGGCGCGCATGCCACCCATGAACGAGCACACCAGAATGCCGGCCAGGCCCACGAAGATGCCGACCTCGAAGGCCAGGCCCGACAGGCGCGCGGTGATCAGGCCCACGCCGTAGATCTGCGCCACGACGTAGACGAAGGACACCAGGATGGCGATCAGGATGCCGACGAAGCGGGCCGCGTTGCCTTCATAGCGTGCGCCCAGGAAGTCGGGAATCGTGAACTGACCGAACTTGCGCAGGTAGGGCGCAAGGAACAGCGCCACCAGGCAGTAGCCACCGGTCCAGCCCATGATGAAGGCCAGGCCGCCGTAGCCGGAGAGGTACAGCGTGCCGGCCATGCCGATGAACGACGCGGCGCTCATCCAGTCGGCGCCCGTGGCCATGCCGTTGTAGATGGCCGGCACGCGGCGGCCTGCCACGTAGTACTCGGCCGCGTCGTTGGTGCGGCTCATGATGCCGATGCCGGCATACAGGCCCACGGTGGCCAGCAGGAAGACGATGCCGATGGCACCGCGGGACAGGCCCATCTGCTCAGCGATCGCCAGCACGATCACGAAGGCCAGAAAGCCCCCGGTGTACCAGCCGTAGACCTTGTTCAGGCCCTTCTTGAAGGCCGCATTGGCCTCCTTGTTGGAAACCCCTGAGTCGGGTTCAAAGCTCAAGCCAGCCATGTCATTCCTCCTCGGCGACGCCGTGCTCGATATCGAGCTTGTTCATGTAGTACGCGTAGAACGCAATGATGACCACATAGACCACCAAAGCACCCTGCGCAGCGACCCAGAAGCTGAAGGGCCAGCCAGCCATGGTGAAGCTCAGGTCGCGGGCGAAATACGCCACGACATAAGTCACCACGAACCAGATGGCCAGCAGGATGGATGTGATCCTGAGGTTCTTCCGCCAGTAGGCCTGGTGGTTTTCGCTCACCTTCATCGTTATCACCTCTCGGTTGGTTGTATTTCGAACAGAAATGAGCCCAAGGCGGGCTGCCTCAGGAACCCTGGCGGACGAGCAGGCCCGTCTCGCGCTCAAGCTGCGCCGCGACCTTGGGCTCAAAGCCCTTGAGGTGGCGGATGATCTTCACGGCCTCTTCGGGCTGCTGGCGATCGATATGCACCCGGGCCAGTTGGTACCAGCCATAGGGCGACATGGGTTGCAGTTCGGTGTTCTTCTTGAGGGCGGCCACGGCCTCTTCGTAACGCTGCTGGCGGATGAGCACCAGGCCCAGGCCGTACCAGGCGCGGTCAAGCTGCGGGCTCAGCTGGGTGGCGCGGCGGAAGGCCGCCTCGGCTTCGTCGAAGCGCCCCAGGTCTTCCAGCATGTAGCCGTGGTTGAACCAGAAGCCGGCCTGCTCGGGGCACAGCGCCAGCAGCCGCTGCGAATCGACCAGCGCCGCCTCCTTGCGACCGGCCTGCATCAGCAAATGCGCCCGGCTGGCCAGCACATAGGTGTCATCGGGCCAGCGCGCGTGCATGGTGTCGAAGCTTGCCAGCGCCGCAGCCTCGCGGCCCAGCACCAGCAGTGCCATGGCCCTCAGCTTGGCGACGTAAAAGTCCAGTGACTTCATTGGCAACCCACCATCTTGTTGTTGAGGCAGAAATTGATCTTCTCGAAGGTCACGATCACCCAGATGACCGACAGCAGGAAGAAGGCGACAAAGCCGACCTGGTGGTCAGCCACCTGGCGGGGGGCGATGAAACGCGCGACAGCGACAAAGGGGCGCGTCAGGATCTTCAGCAGCTGGTAGAAAAAGTTGTCGTCGCGCTTGGCGCCGGCCAGCACGCCCAGCAGACCCTGGCCGAGCAATGCCATCAACGCGATCTCACAAACCAGCTTCACGGCAGACAGGAAAAGCAGCACGCAGCACCCGAGTTGTGACGAACACCGCACTGTTTGTGGGCGCGCTTACGGATTTCTGACGTTCGCGCGCCTACCGCGGGCAAGCACCGCTAGGTCTTACCCTAGGCCGGCGCCGCCTAAAATGCCGGCTCTGCCTGCCATCGAGCCACCCATGCCCCTGTTCTGGAAGCCCTACAAGTCTGAAGTGACGAACTTCATCGAGGAACTGAAGGCGAAGAAGCCCACGCTCGAGGCCGAACAGCGCGCCGGCCGCGCCCTCTTGTGGGACCGCAAGCTCGACCGCAGCCAGCAGGCCGAATGGCAGGACGCCCAGGTGCCGCAGCAGCCTTACGTCTACCAGACCAAGGTCTGAGCCGCGCGTGAGCAGGCCAGCGCGTGGCGCCCCCGGCGCCGACCCCGCCCACGACGCGCCAACCGCGCCCGAGCTGGCGGCCGAGTCAGCCGCGCCCAGCCCCCTGGTGGTGGACCAGGTGGCCGTGGCGCGCCTGTACGGCGAGCCGCTGTTCCGCATGCCGCACGACCTGTACATCCCGCCGGATGCGCTGGAAGTGTTCCTCGAGGCCTTCGAGGGCCCGCTGGACCTGCTGCTCTACCTGATCCGCAAGCAGAACTTCAACATCCTCGACATCCCGCTGGCCAGCGTGACGCGCCAGTACCTGGAGTACGTCGACCAGATCCGCCGCCACAACCTGGAACTGGCCAGCGAGTACCTGCTGATGGCGGCCATGCTGATCGAGATCAAGAGCCGCATGCTGCTGCCGCCGAAAAAGACGGCCGACGGCGCCGAGCCCGAAGACCCGCGCGCCGAGCTGGTGCGCCGCCTGGTGGAGTACGAGCAGATCAAGCTTGGCGCCGCCAAGCTGGACGCGCTGCCGCAGCTGGGCCGCGACTTCCTGCGCGCGCAGGTGCACATCGAACAAAGCCTGGCGCCGCGCTGGCCCGACGTCAACGCCGACGACCTGCGCCAGGCCTGGCGCGAGATCCTGCAGCGCGCCCGGCTCAACCAGCACCACACCATCAGCCGTGAACAGCTGAGCGTGCGCGAGCACATGAGCATCGTGCTGCGCCGCCTGCAGGGCCGGCGCTTCGTCGAGTTCGAAGAGCTGTTCGACACCACGCGCGGCGTGCCTGTGCTGGTGGTGACCTTCATCGCGATGCTCGAGCTGGCCAAGGAAAGCCTGCTTGAATTGACCCAGGCCGAGGCCTTTGCGCCCATCTACGTGCGCCTGGCCTACACGCCGAGCTGAGCGCCCCGCGAAGCGCCGCAATGCCCCTCCCACCGAGTGCCGGCACGAAGCCGCGCGGCGTGCACCTGCAGTACAGCTTCGAGGCCCAGGGCCAGAGCGGCGCGCAGATCGAGAACCCCTTGTTCGATCTGCTCTCGGCGGTGCAGCAGGCCGGCTCGATCAACCATGCCGCCCGGCAGCTGCAGCAGAGCTACCGCCATGTCTGGGGCTCGCTGAAGCGCTGGGAAATCCTGCTCGGCAGTGAACTGGTGGTCTGGGCCAAGGGCCAGCCCGCGCGGCTGACGCCCTTTGCCGAACGCCTGGTGTGGGCCGAGCGCCAGGCACGCACCCGCATGCGGCCGCACGTGGAAGCGCTGCGCGCCGAGCTGAGCCGGGTGTTTGCGCTGGCCGACGACGCCGCGCTGCAGCTGCTGGAGGTCTTTGCCAGCCACGACCTGGCGCTGCCGCAGCTGCAGCGCCTGGCCGAAGGCGAACAGGCGCTGCACCTCAGCCTGCGCTTCGCCGGCAGCCAGGAGGCGCTGCGCGCGCTGATGGCCGGGCGCTGCACGGTGGCGGGCTTTCACGTGCCGCGCGGTGCCGGCAGCCACTCGGTGTTCGCGCGGCAGCTGCGGCCCTTGCTGCGGCCGGGCACGCACAAGCTGATGGGCAGCCACACCCGGCGCCAGGGCCTGATGCTGGGCGCCGCGGTGGCGGCCGAAGGGCGGGACGGCGCCGCGCTGCTGCGCGCGCTGGCCGGCGGACGCTGGCGCTACGTCAACCGCCAGCCGGGTTCAGGCACGCGGCTGCTGCTGCAACACCTGCTGGGCGAACTCAGCTTGAGCAGCACCGGCATCGACGGTTTCGACACCCGCGTCGAAGAAACCCATGTCGCCGTGGCCGCGGCGGTGGCCGCCGGCACGGCCGATCTCGGCCTGGGCGTGGAGGCCGCCGCGCACGAGTTCGGCCTGGGCTTCGTGCCGCTGGCCGAAGAGGACTACTACCTCGTGTGCCTGAAGGCAGCGCTGGACACACCGCCCCTGCGGTCGCTGCGCCAGGCGCTGGCCAGCCCGGCGTGGGCCACCTGCCTGCAAGGCCTGCCCGGCTACGGCCCCCAGCAGGCCGGCGAGGTGCTGTCGCTGACGCGCGCCCTGCCCTGGTGGCGCTACGGGCCACCCGCCGCCGTGCAACGCTGATCAAGCCCCTTGCGCGGAACTGGCTCTGCCAGGCCGCTGCAAGAGCCCCCCGGGGGGGGTGGCGAACGCAGTGAGCCTGGGGGCCGAAGTTCAATGCGCCTGGTCCCAGTTCGGACCCACGCCCACCTCGGCCAGCAGCGGCACCTTCAGCTGCGCCACACCCGCCATCAGGCGCGGCACGGCTGCCCGGGCCCAGGCCAGTTCGGCATCGGGCACTTCCAGCACCAGCTCGTCGTGCACCTGCATCACCATGCGCGTGGCGCGGCCCTCGCTGTCCAGTGCCTGCTGCACTGCAATCATCGCCAGCTTGATGAGGTCGGCCGCCGTGCCCTGCATCGGCGCATTGATGGCCTGGCGCTCGGCGCCGGCCTTGCGCGGGCCGCTGCCACCCATGATCTCGGGCAGGTAGATGCGGCGGCCGAAGAGGGTTTCCACATAGCCGCGCTGCGCGGCACCGGCGCGCGTGTCGTCCATGTAGCGTTTCACGCCGGCGAAGCGCGCGAAGTAGCGGTCGATGTAGTCCTTGGCGGCCTTCTGCTCGATGCCCAGGTTGTTGGCCAGGCCGAACGCGCCCATGCCGTAGATGAGACCGAAGTTGATGACCTTGGCGTAGCGCCGCTGCTCCGGGCTGACCTCGGGCACGGGCACGCTGAACACCTCGCTGGCGGTGGCGCGGTGCACGTCGATGCCTTCGGCGAAGGCGCGCAGCAAGGCCGGGTCCTCCGAGATGTGGGCCATGATGCGCAGCTCGATCTGGCTGTAGTCGGCGCTCATCAGCACATGCCCGGGCGGGGCGATGAAGGCCTCGCGCACCCGCCGGCCTTCGGGCGTGCGGATCGGGATGTTCTGCAGGTTGGGGTCGTTGCTGCTCAGCCGCCCCGTCACCGCCACCGCCTGCGCGTAGTTGGTGTGCACGCGGCCGGTGTGCGGGTTCACCATCAGCGGCAGCTTGTCGGTGTAGGTGCCCTTCAGCTTGGCCAGGCTGCGGTGTTCCAGGATCTTCGCCGGCAGCGGGTAGTCGGCCGCCAGCTCCTGCAGCACCTCTTCGTCGGTGGAAGGCGCGCCGGTGGCGGTCTTCTTCTTCACCGGCAGGCCCAGCTTGTTGAAGAGGATGTCGCCGATCTGCTTCGGTGAACCCATGTTGAAGGGCTGGCCGGCCACCTCGTAGGCCTCTTGCTCCAGCGCCAGCAGGCGCTCGCCCAGCTCATGGCTCTGGCGCGCGAGCACCGCCGCGTCGATCAGCACGCCATGCCGTTCGACACGCTCGAGCACCACGCTCACGGGCATCTCGATGCTTTCATAGACGTGGCGCAGGCCGGCGTCTTTCTCCAGCGCCGGCCACAGGCGCTGATGCACCTGCAGGGTCATCTCGCTGTCTTCACCGGAATAGGTGCTGGCCTGCTCGATGCTGACCTGGGCGAAGGGAATCTGGTTCACGCCCTTGCCGCACACGTCTTCATAGCTCAGGCCCTTGCGGCCGAGGTGGCGGTCGGCCAGGCTTTCCAGGCCGTGCGGCTTGTGCGCTTCCAGCACATAACTCTGCAGCATGGTGTCGTGCAGATAGCCCTGCACGGTGATGCCGGCATTGGCAAACACGTGCAGGTCGTACTTGATGTTCTGGCCCACCTTGGCCTTGGCCGGGTCTTCGAGCCAGGGTCGCAGTTTCTCCAGCACCTCAGCGAGCGGCAGCTGCTCGGGCGCACCGCCATAGTTGTGCGCCAGCGGCACATAGGCCGCGCGCCCGGGCTCGGTGGCAAAGCTGATGCCGACGATGCGTGCGCGCATGCCGTCCAGGCTGTCGGTCTCGGTGTCCACCGCCGCCAGCGGCGCCGCCCGGAGTTGCGCCAGCCAGTCGTCCAGCTGCGCCCAGGTGGTGATGGTCTGGTAATCGCGCGCCAGCCCGGTGGCCGCGGCGGCCGACGGCACAGCGGCGGCATCGCCGGTCGCCGAGCCGGCCGCGGCGGCGCCGCCCGGCGTCGCGTCCAGCTCGCGCAGCCAGGTGCGAAAACCGTAGCGCTGGTAAAAGTCATGCAGCCCGGCCTTGTCCACCTCGCGCAGCGCCAGCGTGTCCAGGCCGGGCCAGCCGGGCACCTGCTCGCCCAGGTCGCAGTCGGTGAGCACGGTGATGAGCTTGCGGCCCGTGGGCAGCCAGTCCAGCGCCTTGCGCAGGTTCTCGCCGGCCACGCCCTTGATGCTGTCGGCTGCGGCCACCACGCCGTCCAGGCTGCCGAAGTCGGCGATCCACTTGGCCGCCGTCTTGGGCCCCACCTTTTCCACGCCCGGCACGTTGTCCACGGTGTCGCCGATGAGGGTGAGGTAGTCGACGATGCGCTCGGGCGGCACGCCGAACTTGGCCGTCACGCCGGCGATGTCCAGCCTCTCGGGCGGCTTGGCCATGGTGTTCATCAGCGTCACACGCTCGGTCACCAGCTGCGCCAGGTCCTTGTCGCCAGTGCTGATGAGCACCTGGTGGCCGCTGGCGGCGGCCACCCGGGCCAGCGTGCCGATGGCGTCGTCGGCCTCGATGCCAGGCACTTCCAGCACCGGCCAGCCCATCAGGCGCACCACCTCGTGGATGGGCGCGATCTGCTGGCGCAGCGGGTCGGGCATGGGCGCACGCTGGGCTTTGTATTCGGGGTACCAGTCGTCGCGGAAGGTCTTGCCCTTGGCGTCGAACACACACACGGCGTGGTCGGCCGGATAACGGTCGCGCAGCCACTTCATCATGGCCACGAAGCCGTGGATGGCGCCGGTCGGGAAGCCGTCAGGCCCGCGCAGGTCAGGCATGGCGTGGTAGGCGCGGTAGAGGTAACTCGATCCGTCGACCAGCAGCATCAGGTTCTGGCTGGGCTTTTTGCCCGTGTCCGGGCTGGCTTCTTCGTTCATGCCCTCATTGTGGCGTGGCAGCTCGCGCTGCCGGCCGCTGCGTAGAATCAGCGGCATGCGTCTTCACCTCGTTCCGGCTCTCGCTGCCCTGCTTCTGCCCCTGGCCGGTGCCGGCGTGCGGGCGCAGGCGCTGGCGGACGTTCCGCCACCGCCGCGGCTGCAGGAAAACGCCGCCGGGCCGGCGCGCGCGGCCTCTGCGGCAGCGACCGACAAGTCGGCCCAGGCCCGCGGTCCGGCGGCTGCGGCCTCGGCCGTGCCCTCGAACACGCGCGTGATCGAAGACGACGACGTGCGCATCGAAGAATCGCGCGGCAAACAAGGCCAGTTGCAGCGCATCACCGTGCGCAGCAAGCCCGGCGGCAAGGGCTATGAAATCATCGTCGGCACGGGCGGGCAAGACCCGTCGCAGCCACGCGGCGCCACCGGCCAGCGTGCCTGGTCGCTGTTCGATTTCTAGCCGTTCGCACTCCCCCACTCTTCTCTTTCGCCGAGCTGCCGCGCATGGCTGTTTACACCGAAGTCGGCCTTGCCGAAGCCGATGCCCTGTGCCGGCGCCTGGGCCTGGGCGCGCTGACCGAGCTGCGCGGCATCCAGTCGGGCATCGAAAACACCAACTACTACGCCACCACCGTGCGCGGCCAGTGGGTCTTGACGCTGTTCGAGCGCCTGGACGACGAACAGCTGCCCTACTACCTGCAGTTGATGCAGCACCTGGCTGCGCGCGGCATTCCGGTGCCGGCGCCGCAACCCGGCCCCGATGGCGGCCTGGTGCACCGCGTGGCCGGCAAGCCCGCCAGCGTGGTGACGCGCCTGCCCGGCAGCCACCGGCTGCGCCCGCAGGCCACGCACTGCGCCCAGGTCGGCGGCATGCTGGCGCGCATGCACCTGGCCGGCGCCGATTTCCCGATGCAGCAGCCGCATCTGCGCGGCCTGGCCTGGTGGGCCGAGACGGTGCCCGTGGTGCTGCCTTTCCTGGCGCCCGAACTGGCCACGCTGCTGCAGGAGGAACTGGTGTTCCAGCAGGCGCTGGCGGCGTCGGCCGCCGGCCGGGCGCTGCCGTGCGGCCCCATCCACGCCGACCTCTTCCGCGACAACGTGATGTTCGACGACACCGCCGGGCCCGACACCCTGTGCGGCTTCTTCGACTTCTACTTCGCCGGCACCGACACCTGGCTCTTCGACGTGGCCGTGTGCCTGAACGACTGGTGCAGCGACGCCCACAGCGGTGAGCTCATTGAGGACCGCGCCACCGCCTTCATGCAGGCCTACGAGGCCGAACGTGCACTCACCCATGGCGAGGTTCGCGCCCTGCCCGCGCTGCTGCGCGCCGCCGCGCTGCGCTTCTGGATCAGCCGGCTGTGGGACTGGCACCTGCCGCGCAGCGCTGCGCTGTTGAGCCCGAAAGACCCCGTCTTCTTCGAGCGCGTGCTGCGCCACCGCATCAACACCCCGTGGCACCCGCCACGCTGAAACCTGGCCCGCCGCCTTCTCATGCCTTTGCTGCTGAAACCCGTTGAAGCCTCGCGCGGCACCCGCTGGGTGGGCGACGCCTTCCGCCTGTTTGCGCGCAAGCCGCTGGCCTTCACGGCGCTGTTCGCCGTCTTCCTGTTTGGCGCCATGGTCGTCTCGCTGGTGCCCTTCCTGGGCGGCGTGGTGCAGATGATGTCGCTGCCGCTGTTGTCGCTGGGCTTCATGGTGGCCGGGCAGTCGGCCCTGCTGGACGGCCCGGTGCACCCGCGCCAGTTCATCGAGCCGCTGCGCGGCGACCCCACCCGACGCCGCGCGCTGCTGACGATGTGCATCGCCTACGGCGTGCTGGCGATGTGCATCCTGATCCTGGCCGATGCCGTTTCGGGCAGCGCCTGGGGCCGCCTGCAGGGCCTGCTGGCCAAGGGCGACGCCGCCCAGCCCGAGATCGACGCGCTGCTGTCCGAGCCCGGTGTCGGCACGGCGGTGATGCTGGCCGTGAGCCTGGGTGCGCTGCTGTCCATCCCCTTCTGGCACGCGCCAGCGCTGGTGCACTGGGGCGGCCAGGGCGTGCAGCAGGCGCTCTTCAGCAGCACCGTGGCGGTGTGGCGCAGCAAGGGTGCGTTTCTCACCTATGCCGCCGGCTGGGTGGGCGTGGTGCTGCTCTTCGGCGTGCTGGCCGCCGTGCTGTTTGCCGTGCTGGGCGTGCCGCAGATGGCCGGGGTGCTGGCGGTGCCCGCCGGGCTGGTGTTCTCGGCGGTGTTTTACCTCTCGGTGCTGTTCACCTTCAACGACAGCTTCGGCGGTGGCGCGCCGTCGGCCGTCGCAGACCCGAGCACCGAACCCGGCCCGCGATGAAAAAAGGCACCCTCGCGGGTGCCTTTCCCGGCGCGCGGGCGCCGCTCAGCCGAAGCCGACCATGCCGCCGTCGTTCTTGGTGATGACCACCGTCGCCGAGCGCGGACGCTTGCCGGCGCCGTAACCCTCGATCGAAGGCCACTGACTGCTGTACTTCGCGGGGTCGGGCAGGTCGGCGGCGGCGATGCTGTCGCCGGGATGCTGGATGTTCACGAAGATGGTCTTGCCGTCGGGCGTTTCGCACAGGCCCGTTACCTCGCAGTCCACCGGGCCGACGTAGAAGCGCTTCAGCGTCTGCGCCGTGGGCTTCTTGCCCATGCGCGTGGTGACGGTGTTGCCGCCGCCGTAGTTCAGCGTCACGGCCGCACCATCGCCCACCACGCCAGGCACCGCGGCCAGCAGCATGCAGTTGGTGACGTCGGTGTAGGCGCCGTCGTCGGTCTGTATCCAGCACAGGCCGCTGCTCTTGGTGAACACCAGGCCGTCGGGGCTGGACAGGTCGTTGTCGTTGGTCAGGCCCGACAGGTTCACCAACGTCGGGTCGGCCGAAGCCTCCGCGCCGAAGAGGTAGACGTCCCAGTTGAAGCTGGTGCCCTCGGGCGCGGCGTCCTTGAAGCGCACGATGTGCCCGTTGACGTTGCCGCTTTGCGTGGCGGTGCCGTTCACCACGTCCACGTAGGCGCGCGGGTTGGCGGCGTCCACCTTGGTCTGCGTGCCGGTGGGCACGACGCGGCGCGACGAGTTGTTGGTCATCGTCACGTAGAGCTCGCCGGTGGTCGGGTGCACGTCCACCCACTCCGGACGGTCCATCTTGGTGGCGCCCACGGCGTCGGCGGCGATGCGCGTGTGGATGTAGATCTCGGCCTGCTCGGTGAAGCCGAAGGGCGCGCCGATGATGGCGGCGTTGGCGATGTTCAGTTCCACCCACTGCCCGCTGCCGTCGGCGTTGAACCGGGCCACGTAGAGCTTGCCGTCGTCGAGGTACTTGTCGCCCACGGCCATGCGGTCGGCGCGGTTGGCATCGGCGGCGTCCCACAGCGCGGTGCTGACCCACTTGTAGACGTACTCGTTCTGCGAATCGCAGCCCATGTACACGGCGAGCGGCTTGCCCACCACGGGCAGGCCGAAGGCGCTGTTTTCATGGGCGAAGCGGCCCAGGCCGGTGCGCTTCTTCAGCACCGATGTCGGGTTGTAGGGGTCGATCTCGACCATGAAGCCCTGGCAGAACCACTCGTGGCGGTAGTCGTCGCTGCCGTCGGCGCTGCTGCCCACCACGCTGGTGTTGAAGCGCGCGTACTTGTCGTCGGCGCCCGAGGTTTCCCAGCCGTAGCGGCTGTTGGCGGCGGCGGTGGCGGTGACGTTGCGGCCGTAGCGCGCGAACGAGGCGTTGAGCTTGGCGGTGCGCAGCGCCTGGTCGCCGGCGGCGCGGAAGTAGTAGCCGCTCCAGTTCTCTTCGGTTGTCAGCAGCGTGCCCCAGGGCGTCTTGCCGTTGCCGCAGTTGTTCATGGTGCCGCGGGTCCGCGTGCCGTTGGGCGAGAACTTGGTGACGAAGAGCGCGTTGCCGCGCGCCGGGCCCGACATCTCGAACACCGAGGTGCCGGTGATGCGGCGGTTGAAGCTGCTGTTCTGCACGTAAGCGAACTGGCCGTTGCTGCCCGTGGCCACCTCGACGATGCTGACGCCGTGGCAGGCCACTTCGATGTCGGTTTCGCTGGCCGGGCGGCCATTGCTCAGGCTGAGCGGCAGCGCGGGGTTGGCTCGGGTGGGGCCGTTGACGTGCAGCACCACCGGGGTGATGTACTCGTGGTTGATGGCCAGCAGCGCACGGGTGTTGCTCGTGGCGTCGGGCGTGCCGGTGGCGCTGAGGCCGAAGTACTGGATGCCGTCGTGGCAGTCGCCGCTGCGCTGGTCGTAGTTGGTGTCGGTGCCGTCGTTCTTGTAGGCCGGCACGCCGGCGGCCATGGGGTCGCCGGTGGCGAAGAGCGTGCGCGCGGTGTAGCCGGCGGGCACGGTGCTCTTGTCGTCCAGCGTGCGCGCCACGGCCGAGAAGCCCAGGATGGTGGCCGGCGGCGCGGCGGGCGGTGCCGCCGGCGTGGCCGGTGCGGAAACGACCACGTCGTCGTCGCCGCCGCCACAGGCGGTGAGTGCCAGCGGGGCGAACATCGCGCCCAAGGCGCCGGCCACGCCGCCGCGCAGCAGGCCACGGCGCTGCAGGCCGCTGCTCAGCACGTCCTGGAAGTGGGGGTTGGCCGAGCGGTTGTTGTCGAGATCGTCGGGGTCGACAAATTCGGTGGGGATGTCAACGCGTGCGTTCATGCAGTCCTCAGGCGGGAGTGAAAAATGTCACCTCGTCACCTTAGGCACCGACAATGAAAGTAGCGTGACAGCGCGCGCCGCCGCAGCACCAGTGCAGCCAGCAGCACCAGCCCCGGCAGCAGCGGGTCGACGCCCTGCCCCGGCCAGGCCACGGCACAGCCGCCTGCGGCGCCGCCCGCGTCGGGGGCTGGCGACGGCGAGGGTGCCGGGGACTGAACGGGTGGCGACACCGGTGACGGTGCCGGTGCGGGCGGCGGGCTGGGCGTGGGTGCCGGCGGCGCGTCGCCCGCGGCCGCGACGGCCAGTTCCAGCGGCGCCAGGTGGGCGCCATCGCTGCGCCACTGCAGCAGGGCCTGCCGCTGGCCGGCCAGCGGCGCGGTGGCGGTGATGCGTGCGGTGCAGCGCTCGCCCGGCTGCAGCACCGCGCCGGCACTGCAGGCGCTGCCGTTGAGGCTGAAGGCCGCGGCGCCGGGCCCCGTGATGGCGGGCACGCCCAGGCTGAGCGGCGCCACGCCGGCGTTCACCAGCCCGAGTTCGGCCACCGCCGCCTGCCCGGGCGCTGCCTGCAGCTGCAGCGCGCTGCCGGGCAGGTCGGCCACCAGCACACCGGCCGCCGTGGCCTCGACGCTGGCGGTCACGCCCACCCACTGCGGCAGCGCGTCGGCATCGCCCTGCCACTGCAGCGCGGCGCTGCGGCGGCCGGCTTCGGCGCTCAGCAGCGACACGCGCGCCGTGCACACCGCGCCGGGCGCCAGCTGCGGCGGGCAGTCGTGCGCCAGGCCCAGCCCCGGCGCGGCGCCCACCGCGGCCAACGAGGGCTGCACCGCGGCCGCCTGCGTGCCCGCATTCATCAGCCGCAAGGGCTGGGGCGGCACCGCAGCGCCGCTGCCCACGCGGCCGAACTCCAGCACGCGCGGCCACATCACCACGGCCGCGCCGTCCAGCGTGTTGACGCGGGCGAGGTAGGCCGAGAGGTCGCTGCGGTCGCGCTCGTCCAGCAGACCGGCCAGGTAGCCCATGGCCGCGACGCGGGCGATGGCCTGGCTCAGCACCAGCGGCCCGCCGGCGGCGTTGAGCAGGCGGTTGCGGTTGCCCAGCGGGTCGGGGCCGTGGCATTCAACGCAGCTGGGCTGGCCGCCGTGCAGTTGCAGGTAGAGCGCTGCGCCGCGCGCGGCGTCCTGCGCCGCAGCGGGGCCGCCCGACAGGCCACCCAAGAGGCCGGCCGCACAGGCCAGCGGCCAGAGCCGAGAGGATCGCATCGCCGCAGCCTAGGCCGCGGGCGTGTCAGGGTGGTGACAGCGAGGTGAAGACAGCGGCGACGGGCTCAATCCACCGGCGTCAGCTTCGCGATCGCCAGCGACAGCCACTTGCTGCCATGGCGCCCGAAGTGCACCTGCGCACGCGCGTCGGCACCGCGGCCTTCCAGCGTGCTGACCACACCTTCGCCGAACTTGGTGTGGAAGACCGTCTGCCCCACGCGCAGGCCCGAGGCCTGGCCGGCCGCGGCCGCCACGAAGGCCGGTGGCGGCGGCGCGGCAGGTTCCACACGCCCGGCACCGACGATGCCGCTCAAACCGCTGCCGCGCTGCCAGGCCTGCTGGTATTCACGCGCATAGCCCGAGCCGAAGCCCTGCTGGCGCGGCGTGATCCATTTCAGCGTGTGCTCGGGCAATTCCTCGAAGAAGCGGCTCTTCACGTTGTAGCGCGTCTGCCCGTGCAGCAGCCGCGTCTGGCTGAAGCTCAGGTACAGCCGCTTGCGCGCCCGCGTGATGGCCACGTACATCAGCCGGCGCTCTTCTTCCACGCCGTCGGCGTCGGAGAGGCTCTGCTCGTGCGGGAACAGACCCTCTTCGATGCCGGTGATGAACACCGCGTCGAACTCCAGGCCCTTGGCGCTGTGCACCGTCATCAGCTGGATGGCGTCGGCACCGGCCTGCGCCTGGTTGTCGCCGGCCTCCAGGCTGGCATGCGTGAGGAAGGCCGCCAGCGGGCTCATGATCTCGCCGGTTTCGCTGTCGGGCGTGGCCGGCGCGCCGCTGGTGAAGGCCGGCGCCGTGGCAGGAGCGGCGCCCATGGCCGCCGGCATCGCCACCTGTTCGTCCACCGGCAAGGCCACGGCGTCCTTGCCGAAACCTTCCTGCGTGACGAAGCTCTCGGCCGCGTTGACCAGTTCCTCCAGGTTCTCGATGCGGTCCTGGCCTTCCTTGTCGGTCTTGTAGAACTCGATCAGCTGCGTTCGCGCCAGCATGTGCTCGATGATCTCGCGCAGCGTCAGGCCCTGGGTGGCGGCGCGCATGCCGTCCACCAGCTCGACAAAGCCGCGCAGCTTCTCGCCGGCCTTGCCCGGCACCGCGCCGACGCTCTGCGCCAGGCTGCGGCCGCTGGTCTTGGCGGCGTCCTGCAGCTGCTCGACGCTGCGCGCGCCGATGCCGCGCGCGGGGAAGTTCACCACGCGCAGGAAGCTGGTGTCGTCGCTGGTGTTCTCCAGCAGCCGCAGATAGGCCAGCGCGTGCTTGACCTCGGCGCGCTCGAAGAAGCGCAGGCCGCCGTAGACGCGGTAGGGCACGCCGGCGTTGAAGAGCGCGCTCTCCAGCACACGGCTCTGCGCGTTGCTGCGGTAGAGCAGCGCAATCTCGCTGCGCGGCGTGCCGCTGCGGTGCAGTTGCTGCGCTTCTTCCAGCAGCCACTGCGCCTCGGCATAGTCGCTCGTGCTCTCGAACACGCGCACCGGTTCGCCGGCACCGGCGTCGGTGCGCAGGTTCTTGCCCAGGCGCTGGCTGTTGTGGCTGATGAGCGCATTCGCGGCGTCAAGGATGTTGCCGAAGCTGCGGTAGTTCTGCTCCAGCTTGATGACACGCGGCACGCGGTACTCGCGTTCGAAGTCGGCCATGTTGCCGACGCGCGCGCCGCGAAAGGCATAGATGCTCTGGTCGTCGTCGCCCACGGCGATGACGCTCTGGTTCATCGAACCCGGCGGCGCGAACATCTTCAGCCAGGCGTACTGCAGCTTGTTGGTGTCCTGGAACTCGTCCACCAGCACGTGCGTGAAGCGACGGCGGTAATGTTCACGCAGGCTTTCGTTGTCGCGCAGCAGCTCGTAGCTGCGCAGCATCAGCTCGCCGAAGTCGACCACGCCCTCGCGCTCGCACTGCTCCTGGTAGGCCTGGTAGATCTGCACCAGCATGCGCGTCTGCTCGTCGCGCACCTCCACGTCTTTCGGGCGTTCGCCTTCTTCCTTGCGGCCGGCGATGAACCAGGTGGTCTGCTTGGGCACGAAGCGCTCTTCGTCCAGCTTCATGGCCTTGATCACGCGCTTGACGGCACTCAGCTGGTCGCTGCTGTCGAGGATCTGGAAACCCTGGGCCAGGCCCGCCAGCTTCCAGTGCGCGCGCAGGAAACGGTTGCACAGGCCGTGGAAGGTGCCTATCCACATGCCGCGGATGGCCACCGGCAGCATGGCCGAAAGCCGCGTCAGCATCTCTTTTGCGGCCTTGTTCGTGAAGGTCACCGCCAGCACGCCGCCAGGGCTGGCCTGGCCGGTGTTCAGCAGCCAGGCAATGCGGGTGGTGAGCACCCGGGTCTTGCCGGAGCCGGCGCCGGCCAGCACCAGGGCCGGCACGGCCGGCAGCGTCACGGCCGCCAGCTGTTCGGCGTTGAGGCCCTGCAGAAGTCGGGAAGGGGCCGCACCATGCACATCAGTCATGCAGGCATTCTAGGAGCGCCTCCGCGCTGCAGCCTGCGCTCATGGCCAGCGCCGCAGGCCGGCTCCAGCAGCCGCTTCCAGCGGTTTCAGCGCGGCAAGGCCAGGGTCTCGGCGCTGCGCAAGGTGTCGGGGGCGTCGGTGCGCACCAGCGACATGGCGCTGGCGGGCGCAGCCGCACCGTCGCGCTCGGCGCGTTCCAGCAGCCACTCCAGCAACTGCGGTGCCGGCAGCGCGCGGCTGATGAGGTAGCCCTGGATCTCGTCGCAGCCCAGGCCGCCGAGGAACTCGGCCTGCTCGATGGTTTCCACGCCCTCGGCCACCACCTTCATGTGCAGGCTGTGGCCCATGGCCACGATGGCGGTGGCGATGGCGGCGTCCTCGGTGTCGTGCGGCAGCTCGCTGACGAAGCTGCGGTCGATCTTCAGCGTGTCGATGTCGAAGCGCTTCAGGTAACTCAGCGACGAGTGCCCGGTGCCGAAGTCGTCGATGGCCACGCGCACGCCCATCTCGGCCAGAGAGGCCAGCACATTGCGATTGTTTTCGCTGTCGTCCAGCAGCAGGCTTTCGGTGAGTTCCAGCTCCAGGCGGTGCGGCGCGATGCCGGCCTCGGCCAGGGTGTCGGCAACAAACCGAGCCAGGAAGGGCTGGCGGAACTGGCGTGCCGAGAGGTTCACCGCCATCGTCAGGCGCGGCGCGCCGGCGGCGTCCCAGGTGGCCAGCTCGGTGCAGGCCCTGCGGATGGCCCAGGCACCCACGGGCAGGATCAAGCCACTGTCTTCCAGCACGCCGATGAAACGGTCGGGCGGCACCAGGCCGCGCCCGGGGCTGTGCCAGCGTATCAGCGCCTCCACGCCGCTCACCCGTCCGGTGCCGAGATGGAACTTGGGCTGGTAGTGCAGCGCAAACTCCTGGCGCTCGAGCGCGCGGCGCAAGTCGTTTTCCATGCTCGGCTGTAGAAGCTGTAGACACCACGGCCCATGGCCTTGCTGCGGTACATCGCCATGTCGGTGTGGCGCACCAGGCCGTCGAGGTCGGTGTCGTCCACGGGAAACATCGAGATGCCGATGCTGGCCGAGACATGCAGCTCGTGTTCCAGCAGTTGCAACGGCGTCGCCACGGCTTCGAGCACACGCTTGGCAAGCAGTGCAGCGTCTTCGGCGCTGGCCACCTGCTCGGCGATGATCGTGAACTCGTCGCCGCCGAGACGCGAAACGGTGACGGCCTCGGGGCCGGGGGCGCTGCGGTGCGCCACGGTGTCGGTGTCGCGCAGGCAGCTTTCCAGCATCTGCGCCACGTGCCGCAGCAGCTGGTCGCCGACCTCGTGACCGAGGCTGTCGTTGATGACCTTGAAGTTGTCGAGGTCCAGGAACATCAGCACCATGGGCACGCGGCTGCGCCGTGCCCGTGCCATGGCCTGCGCCAGGCGGTCGCGGAAGAGCGTGCGGTTGGGCAGGCCGGTGAGGTTGTCGAAGTTGGCCAGCTGCATCAGACGTTCTTGCGTCAAGCGGCGGTCGGTGATGTCGCGCACGATCATCACGCGCTGGGCACGCCCATCGAGCTGGGTCTCGGTGACGGTGACTTCAGCGGGGAAGGAAGAGCCGTCGGCGCGGTGTGCGATGGTTTCCCACTGCCCCGAGAAGAAGGCCGAGCCAGGCGTGTCTTCGTCGTTGCGGCTGCCGGTGCTGGCGCTGCGGGCGCCGGCCAAGGGCTCCAGCCACTGAGACACCGGCGTGTCGCGCATGGCCGGCGGGTCCACGCCGAACAGGCGCGCGGCCACGGGGCTGCCCAGCACCAGGCGGTCGTCGCGGTGACACACCAGCAGGCCGCTGTCGGAATGTTTGAACAGGCGCAGCAGTTGTTCCAGGCCCGCGGTCGAGCTGGGCCGGCGTGCGGCGGGCGCTGCGGCCACGGGCCCGCCCGCCGCCGGCGGGCCACGCCAGGCCGCTGCCGCTGCGGAGATGGCTGCCTTCAGGCGCGTGATGAGACTTGTTCGGGTCATGGTGAGCCGGCCCCCAGGAAGCTGGGCGCTCCAGGCCATATCGGCGTGCCGCGCGGCGGCTTGAGCTCCGAGGGGCACGGGCCAGGGGGCCGGATTCAGGTCGCGGCTCGCCCCGCGACGCCGGCGCCGCCTCAGCCGGCAGTGGCCAGCACCTGCCTCACCAGGGTCGGCAAGGCCTCCAGCGTCTGCTCCTTCTGCAGCAGCGCACGCACCCCCTGGGCTGCGGCCTGCGCACGCAGCTCGCCGCTGATGTAGCCAGAGCTGATCAACACCGGCAGCGTGGGCCGCAGCGCACGCAGCTGCGCGGCGAGTTCGGTGCCCGACATCTCGGGCATGTTGAAGTCGCTGATGACCAGGTCAAAGGCGGCCGGGTCTTGCCGCAGCAAGGCCAGCGCCTGCGCCGGCGAGACCAGGCTGCTGACCTCGTAACCCTCGCGCTCGAGCAGGCGTTGCACCATCAGGCCCATGACCTCGTCGTCGTCGACATACAGCAAGCGTTCGTTGCCACCGCGGGCAGCGCCGCTGCTGGCTTGGACAACGGCGTTCGGTGCCGGCGCACCGTCCGCGGCCAGCGGCAGCAGCAGGTTGAACCTGGTGCCTTGCCCCGGCGTGCTGTGCACCTGGATCTCGCCACGCAGCAAGCGCACGATGCCGTGCACCACCGAAAGCCCCAGCCCGGTGCCCTGCCCCACCGGCTTGGTGGTGAAGAAGGGGTCGAAGATGCGCTCCAGCAACTCGGGGGCCATGCCGCTGCCGTTGTCGGCCACCCACAGCAGCGCGTGCGGGCCGGACACGCTGGTTTTGGTGCCGACCGGGCACCCTTCATCCCAGCGTTGCAAGCCCACCTCGATGCGGCCCCGGCCGTCGGGCAGGGCCTGCCAGGCGTTGGTGCACAGGTTCATCACCACCTGCTGCAGCTGGGTCGCATCGGCCTCCACCAACAACATGGCCGGTGTGATGGCGGTGTCCAGCTTGACCGCCGCCGGCAGCGTGGCACGCAGCAGCGACAGCGTTTCTTCCAGCACCGGCTGCAGCGGCTGCACCACCAGCGCCTGCGGCTGGCGGCGGCTGAAGGTGAGGATCTGCTGCACCAGCGTGCGTGCGCGCAGGCCTGCGGTGCGTATCTGCTCCAGACTGGCCAGCGCGGGGTGGCCTTCGTCCAGGTCTTCCCTTGCCAGCGCCACGTTGCCCAGGATGGCCGGCAGGATGTTGTTGAAGTCGTGCGCGATGCCGCCGGCCAGGGTGCCTATCGACTCGATCTTCTGCGCCTCGCGCAGCTGGCGCTCCAGCGCACGGCGCTCGAGCTCGCCGCGGTGGCGTTCGGTGATGTCGTAGAAGGTGACGACGATCTCTTCCAGCGCCCCGTCGGCGCCGTGCAGCGGAAAGGCCACGCACAGCGCCCACACCGGCTGCGGTGCGTGCGGGTGCCGCATGCCAACGACCAGGTCTTCCACTGCCACCCCGCGCGCCAGCACCTGCCGTATCGGGTGGCGTTCGGGCGCCATGGGCTGGCCGTCCTCTTCCATGTAGGTCCAGGCCGCGTCGGCTTCGCGCTTGCCCCGCATCTGCTCCAGGCTCAAACCGAGGATGCGGCAGGCTGCCGGGTTGGCGTCCAGCACGCGGCCATCGGGTGCGTGTTGCACCACGCCCGAGTGCAGCGCGGCGAGCAGGGCGCGTGACTTGTTGTGGCCGCGGCGCACTTCCTCTTCAGCCATCACACGCTGCGTGATGTCCAGGTGCGTGCCCACCATGCGCAGCGGCTTGCCGTGTTCGTCCCGCTGCACCACGCGGGCGCGGTCCAGCACCCAGACCCAGTGCCCGTCGCGGTGACGCAGGCGGTAGCTGGCCTCGAAGTGCTCGCTGCGGCCGTCCAGATGGTCTTGCTGCCGCGCCAGCACCCAGCTGCGGTCTTCCGGATGCAGCAGCGCCTCCCACTCGCGGCCCGTGCCACCGGGTTCGCCGGGGGTTTGGCCCAGCATCGTCGCCCAGCGCTCGTTCACGGCGGCTTCGCCGGTGACGAGGTTCACGTCCCACAGCGCCAGGTCGGCACCGTGCAGCGCCAGGCGCAGGCGCTCGGCATCACGCTGTTCTTGCGCCAGGCGCTCCGCCGCAGCGACTTCGCGCTCGCTGCGGCGGCGCTGCAGCGCCAACAGGCCCAGGCCGCTGGCCAACACGGCGCCCAGACCGGCCGCGGCGATGACTTCGGTCTGCTGGCGCCAGGGCAGGCGCAGCGCACGCACGCTGCGACCCACGCCCAGGAGCAGGGGCTGGTCCATGCCGAGATTCGGCAGGCTCAGCGTGCGCAAGGCGGCCAGACGGTCGCCACCCCAGGCGCTGCGCGCGCGCGCCACGCTGTCCGACCGGCCCGTGGCCAGGTGGCGCGCAAAAGCCTCGGCCACACGCTCGGCAATGAGGCTGTCGTCACGCGCCTCGGTCGGTGTGACGACCAGAACGCTCATGTCCGGGTGCACGATGCGCGCCGTCATGTCGGGTGCGTACAGCACCGAGCTCAGCAGCGTCTGGAAATAGGCGCCGTCCAGAGTCGCCGCGATGGCGCCTTCAAACCGCCCGTCATCGCCCACCAGGGCCACGGCCAGGTTGACGGCGCGTTCGCCGTCCTGGGTGAGGAAAGGCGGCGAGACGTACAGCACCGCGGGGTCGGGCCGCGTGCTCAGGCGCTGGAACCAGCCCGCCACGGCCGGCGCGGGCGGCAGGTCTTCGGGGCGCGCATCGGCCACGAGCCGCCCCTGTGCATCGACCAGCACCATCGTGCGCAGTCCAGGCAGTGCCGCGCACAAGGCCTGCATGCGCACGCGGGCGCGGCGTGCCAGATCGCCGCGTTCCCACTCGGGCAGGTCGGCACGCAGGCCACGCAGGGCTGCGGCCACGCCGCCCAGCTGCCGCTCCAGGTTCTGCGAGATGGCGCGCACCTGGCCCTGCAGGCGATCGGCCTCGGTGGCCTCGATGTCTTGCAGCCGCTGCACACGGCTGGCCACCAGCCACGACACCAGCAGCAGGACGGCCACGCCCCACCACGCAAATTCGCGTCGGTTGCGGCGGGTCAGGTCCGTGGTGGCTGGAAGCATCGGCAAGGTATCAACCGCACAGCGTAACACCGGGGCCGCCACCTAGAATGCGCCACCGGGTGTATTGCAACGGCGCACGCACCGACCGACAGGCGCCTGCGCCCGGGTGCCGGCGGTCCTCGCCTTCACCGATCCGCTGGAGGCCTGCATGGAAATCTTCGACTACGACAACATCCTGCTGCTGCCGCGCAAATGCCGCGTCGAAAGCCGCAGCGAGTGCGACACCAGCAGTCACTTCGGCGGCCGCCGTTTCACGCTGCCGGTGGTGCCCAGCAACATGAAGACGGTGGTCGACGAGCCCATCAGCGAGATGCTGGCCCGGAGCGGCCACTTCTACGTGATGCACCGCTTCGATCTCGACAACGTCGCCTTCGCGCAGCACATGCGCAAGCTGGGCCTCTTCGTCAGCCTGAGCTCGGGTGTGAAGCCCGCAGACCTTGAAGCCATCGACCGCCTCGCCGCCGATGGCGTGGGTGCCGACTACATCACCATCGACATCGCCCACGGCCATGCCGACAGCGTGAAGGCCACCATCGAGCACATCAAGCAGCGCCTGCCCCAGACCTTCGTCATCGCCGGCAACGTGGCCACTCCTGAGGCCGTGATCGACCTCGAGAACTGGGGCGCCGATGCCACCAAGGTGGGCGTGGGCCCGGGCAAGGTGTGCATCACCAAGCTGAAGACGGGCTTTGGCACCGGGGGCTGGCAGCTCAGCGCGCTGAAGTGGTGCGCTCGCGTGGCCACCAAGCCCATCATTGCCGACGGCGGCATACGCCACCACGGCGACATCGCCAAGAGCATCCGCTTTGGCGCCAGCATGGTGATGGTGGGCTCGCTCTTCGCCGGCCATGAAGAGAGCCCGGGCGCGACCGTGGAAGTGGACGGCAAGCGCTACAAGGAGTACTACGGCAGCGCCAGTGACTTCAACAAGGGCGAGTACAAACACGTGGAGGGCAAGCGCATCCTCGAGCCCATCAAGGGCCGTTTTGCCGACACGCTGCGCGAGATGCGCGAAGACCTGCAAAGCAGCATCAGCTACGCCGGCGGCCGCAAGCTGCAAGACCTGAAGAAGGTGAACTACGTGGTGCTGGGCGGCGAAAACGCCGGCGAACATCTGTTCATGTGAAGGCCCGCCGCGCGGCCTTGTGACCGCCGGCTAGCATCCCGCCATGTCGTCCACCCTGCCGGTGCGCCATTTCCTGCTCGCCGTTGCGGTGGTGGCGGTCTGGGGCACGAACTTCGTCGTCATCAAGCTCGCGCTGGCGCAGCTGCCGCCCTTGCTGCTGGCCACCTTGCGCTTCAGCTTCGCACTGCTGCCCGCGGTCTTCTTCCTGAAGCGACCGGCGGTGCCATGGCGCAACCTGGCGACCTACGGCGTGCTGATCGGCGCCGGGCAGTTCGGCCTGCTCTTCATCGCGATGAACGGGCACATCTCGCCGGGCCTGGCCTCGCTGGTCATCCAGACCCAGGTCTTCTTCACCATCGCCATGGCCATGCGTGCGGCGGGCGAGCGTGTGCAGGCCTTTCAGTGGTTGGCCCTGCTGCTGGCCGGCGCCGGGCTGGCGGTCATCGCCACCCACACCGACGGCAGCACCACGCCGCTGGGGCTGGCCATCATCCTGGTGGCGGCCTTCTGCTGGGCCTGCGGCAACATGGCCAGCCGGCAGGCCGGCAGCAGCGGCCACGTCGACATGCTGGCCTATGTGGTGTGGGCCAGCGCCTTTGCCATCCCGCCGCTGCTGTTGTTGTCGCTGGCCATCGAAGGGCCGGCGCGCATCGCCAGCGCTTTGGCCCATGCCGATGCGGTGGCCTGGGGTGCCGTGGTCTGGCAGGCCGTGGGCAACACGCTCTTCGGCTACGCGGCCTGGGGTTGGCTGCTGGCCCGCCACCCGGCCGCCACCATCACGCCCATGGCGCTGGGGGTGCCGGTGTTCGGCATGGCGTCGGCCTCATGGTGGCTGGGCGAGCCGCTGCCCGGCTGGAAGCTGGCCGCCGCCGCACTGGTGCTGGGCGGCCTGGCGCTGAATCTGCTGTGGCCGCGCCTGCGCGCGGCCTGGGTCGGCCGGGCTCCGGCCTGAACCTCGGCGCCCTCTGGGCGTGGCCGCCCGTTCTGGCGGCCACGCCTCACTGCGGAATCATGCCGCCGCGTTCGCCGGGCTCGGGCGCGCGGCGCGGGGCCGACGGGCTGCGGCGCAGGGCCAGCGGCTGCGCGCGCTCGTCGCCAGCCGTCAGGCAGCTGCCGAGGTCGGCATGGCGCTGCGCGGCCGCCACCAGCGGGTCGCTGGCGCCGCCCTGCACGGCGGTGAAGTTCTCGGCCACCGGGCAGGTGGCTGCAAAGCCATCGAAGTAGCGGCCCTCGTTGCGCTGGTTCACGCTCTCGAAGTTCACCGCGCTGTAGGTGCGGCCGCAACTGCTGCTGGGCAGAAAGCCCACGGGCTTGCCGCAGGTGGTGTCGCCCACGGTGATGACCTGCACGCCGGCGCCGCGCAGGCCGTTGATGACCTGCTCGCTGGCCGAACAGGTGCGCGGACCCGCCAGCACATACACGCGCGGCAGGCCCAGGGCCCCGGCAGGCTGGCTGAAGGCGAAGTTCTGGTTGTTGCCGGCCGCCCGCTTGTCGTTGTAGAGCAGCGAGGCGTAGGTCAGGTTGGCGCCGCGGTTGCCAGCGATGTAGCTGGCCAGCGTGCCGCCCGTGCTGACCAGGCCGCCGCCGTTGTAGCGCAGGTCCAGCAGCAGGTCTTGCACACCGGCGGCCTGGAACTGCGCGAAGGTCGTGGCCATGGGCGCCAGGCCCTGGCTGATCATGTCCTTCACCTGCACGTAGCCGATGCGGCGGCCCTGCGGCGTGGTCTGCACCGCCGCGCCCTGCACGGGTGCCAGCGTGAAGGTGGCCGCGGTCAGCACCACCGTGCGGTCCACGCCCGCGCGTCGCAACACCAGCGTGAGCTGCTGGCCGGCACTGCCGGGGCTGAGCACGCTGTAGTCGTCGGCCGCGATGACGCTGGCGATGCTGCTGCCATTCAGGCTGCGGATCTCATCACCACGCGCCACGCCCTGCAGTGCCGCCGGTGAGCCCGGGTCCACGTAGCGCACATAGAGTGGCCGGCCGACCACGCCGTCCACCTCGATGCCATTGACCGCCACGCCATAGCCCAGCGTGGCGCCGTCGCCATAGAAGCGGTTGAAGCTCTCGGTGCTTTGGCTGTAGCTCCAGCGGTCGGCAGGGAAGCTGGTGCTCGTGCCGGCGTACAGCAGGGCGTCGAAATAGGCTTGCACCGTGCTGTAGCCGGCCGCACTGGGCCGCGGCGAGATGCGGTACCAGAAATACCAGTCGTCCATGTAGTTGGCCAGCCAGGCCTGCTGGCCCGCCACGCTGCAGTCGCTGGCTGGGGGTGTGGGGTCGTCGCGACCATCGCCGCCGCCGCAGGCGGTCAAGCCCAGCGCGGCGCAGAGCACGGACACCGAAACCAAAACCTTGCTGCTGCCGATCATCTGGAACGCTCCTGTGCGGGCCACTTCACTTGGGTTGCGGGCGCGGGCCGGGCCGGGGTCGCCACCTAGAATATCAACCCGTTTCCGGTGCCTCACGTTGACACACCCAACACACCGGCCTGTATCGTTTTGTCTCGTGCCGCCATGACCGAACTTGCCAAGTCCTTCGAGCCCGCCGCCATCGAGGCCCGCTGGGGTGCGGTATGGGCGAACAGCCCCGAACACGCGCCCACGCTGGACGCCGGCAAGCCCTCGTTCAGCATCCAGCTGCCGCCGCCCAACGTGACGGGCACGCTGCACATGGGCCACGCGTTCAACCAGACCATCATGGACGCGCTGACGCGCTACCACCGCATGCGCGGCCACAACACGCTGTGGGTGCCGGGCACCGACCACGCCGGCATCGCCACGCAGATCGTCGTCGAACGCCAGCTGCAGGAAAAAGGCCAGAACCGCCACGACCTGGGCCGCAAGAACTTCGTCGCTCAGGTGTGGGACTGGAAGGCGACCTCGGGCGCCACCATCACGAACCAGATGCGCCGCATGGGCGACAGCGTCGACTGGAGCCGCGAGTACTTCACGATGGACGAGAAGCTCTCGACCGTCGTCACCGATACCTTCGTACGCCTCTTCGACGAAGGCCTGATCTACCGCGGCCAGCGCCTGGTGAGCTGGGACCCGCAGCTGAAGAGCGCGGTGTCCGACCTCGAAGTCGTCAGCGAAGAGGAAGACGGCTTCCTCTGGCACATCGCCTACCCCTTGGCCGACGGAACAGGCCAGCTGGTGGTGGCCACCACGCGCCCGGAAACCCTGCTCGGCGACACCGCGGTGATGGTGCACCCCGAAGACGAGCGCTACACGGCAGTCGTCGGCAAGCAGGTGAAGCTGCCGCTGACCGACCGCTTGATCCCGGTGATTGCCGACGCTTATGTCGACCGCGAGTTCGGCACTGGCGTGGTGAAGGTGACGCCGGCGCACGACGCCAACGACTACGCCGTGGGCCAGCGCCACAAGCTGCCGATGATCGGCGTGCTGGACCTGGAAGCGAAGCTCAACGCCAACGCGCCCGAGGCCTACCGCGGCCTGGACCGCTTCGTGGCGCGCAAGAAGATCGTCGCCGACCTCGACGCACTCGGCCTGCTGGTGGAGACCAAGAAGCACAAGCTGCAGGTGCCGCGCTGCGAGCGCACGGGCCAGGTGGTCGAGCCCATGCTCACCGACCAGTGGTTCGTGGCCGTCAACAAGGCCGGCCACGACGGCGTGAGCATCGCGGAGAAGGCGCGCCGCGCGGTGAGCAGCGGCGAAGTGCGCTTCGTGCCCGAACAATGGGTCAACACCTACAACCACTGGATGGACAACATCCAGGACTGGTGCATCAGCCGCCAGCTCTGGTGGGGTCACCAGATCCCGGCCTGGTATGGCAGCGGCGGTGAACTCTTCGTCGCGCGCAGCGAAGACGAAGCGCGCCAGCGCGCCGCGGCCGCCGGCTACAGCGGCGAGCTCAGGCGCGACGAGGACGTGCTGGACACCTGGTACAGCAGCGCGCTGGTGCCGTTCTCGTCGCTGGGCTGGCCGCAGAAGACAAAGGAGCTCGACCTCTTCCTGCCCAGCACCGTGCTGGTGACGGGCTTCGACATCATCTTCTTCTGGGTCGCCCGGATGATCATGATGACGACCCACTTCACCGGCAAGGTGCCGTTCAGAGATGTCTACATCCACGGCCTGGTGCGCGACGCACAGGGCCAGAAGATGAGCAAGAGCGAAGGCAATGTGCTCGACCCGGTGGACCTGATCGACGGCATCGCGCTCGGGCCGCTGCTGGACAAGCGCAGCACCGGGCTGCGCCGCCCCGAGACCGCGCCGCGCGTGCGCAAGCAGACGGAAAAGGAGTTTCCCGACGGCATCCCGGCCTTCGGCGCCGACGCGCTGCGCTTCACGATGGCCAGCTACGCCACGCTGGGCCGCAACATCAACTTCGACAGCAAGCGCTGCG
>LNFM01004265.1_pt1 | contig 26672 bp, 26 predicted proteins | sample 596031 | NCBI WGS metagenome assembly LNFM01 (sample SAMN04254537, study PRJNA301005) | activated carbon metagenome | isolation source: dual media filters at the Ann Arbor, Michigan drinking water treatment plant | place: USA: Ann Arbor | reverse complement strand
TAAGGTCGTTTAGACCTGATTCAGTGTCACCACTGAATCTGGCACTCGCCTCAAACGCCCACGCTTATCGGCTGTATGTTGTTAAAGAGCTTGCTAAAACATTGCTGTTTTTCGCTGCTGACTTGTTGTCAGCGAAGCCTCGCATTATGACTTGATTTTAATAACCTTGTCAACCGCTTGGTTATTCTGCTTTGCATCGCTGCCGGTTTGTTTTGCAACTTGCCGGCGCTGCGTTTGTTCAGCAGAGCCTAAGATTATGACTTGCTTTTAATCGCTTCGTCAACCCCTCAGGGATTTCTTTTCTCAACTCTTTTCAGCGTCGGCGCCAGCATTTGCGGCGAGTCAGCTTCGAAGAGCGGAGCCTGCGACTGTAGCACGGTTCTTTTCTGACGCGCAAGCCGCCGACCGGAAAAGTTCACTGCAGCCACCGGGCGCTGCAATCAACCGGCCTGCGGGCCTGACGCCCTCAGTGCAGCTGCGCGCTGCCTTGCAGGCGTGCGAGGCAGCCTGCAGGGTTGTCGTCGGCAAGCACTTCGTCGAGGTGGGCGGCCAGCCGTCTCGTGTCTGTGCGCAGAACACGTTGTTTGATGGATGCAATTCGCGCGGGGTGCATAGAAAAGCTGCGCAGCCCCATGGCCAGCAGCAGCTCGGTGAACGCCGGGTCCCCTGCCATTTCGCCGCACACAGAGACTGGACGGTTCGCTGCAGTCGCAGCGGCGATGGTCTGAAGCACCAGGCGAAGCACAGCGGGGTGCCACGGGTCGTAGAGATGCGCCACCGCCTCGTCGGCACGGTCGATGGCCAGCGTGTATTGAATCAGGTCGTTCGTTCCTATCGATACAAAGTCGAAGTGCCGCAGGAAACGATCGATCAGCAGGGCGGCCGCCGGCACCTCGATCATGGCGCCCACCTCCACGTGGCCGTAACTGCGGCCTGCATCGTTCAGCTGCTGCCGGGCTTTGGCCAGGGCTTCGAAGATGAGCTTGACTTCGCCCATTTGCGCCACCATGGGCACCAGGAGGCGCACCTTGCCGTGAGCACTGGCACGCAGGATTGCGCGCAGCTGCTGGCGGAACATGCCCGGTTCGGCCAGGCTCCAGCGGATGGCGCGCAAGCCCAAGGCCGGGTTCAGCCCATGTTCGTGGCGCAGCTCTTGTTGGCTCATGCGCTCCAAGGGTTTGTCAGCCCCCACGTCCACCGTGCGTATGGTCACTGGCAAGCCCTGCATGGCTTCGACCGCCGCCCGGTAGGCCTCAAATTGCTCATCTTCCCCGGGCAGATCACCGCCGCGGTTCATGAACAGAAACTCGCTGCGGAACAGACCAACCCCCACGGCGCCGGACTCCAGGGCGCTGGGTCCATCGCCCGGCAGCTCGATGTTGGCCAGCAGTTCCACCGCCTGCCCGTCCAAGGTCACCGCCGGCGTGTGGCGCAGCCGGTTCAGGCGCGCGCGTTCGAGTTCACTCTGGCGCTGGCGGAAGCGGTATTCCTCCAGCACGATGGGCGACGGGTTGACCACCACGACGCCGGCATCTCCATCGATCACGACCCAGTCGTCCTGGCGAATCAGTCGGCTGGCTTCACGCGCACCCACCACTGCCGGAATGTCCATGCTGCGCGCCACGATGGCCGTGTGCGAGGTGCGCCCGCCGACGTCTGTCACGAAGCCCGTGAACACGCTGCGCTTGAAATGCATCATGTCGGCCGGCGCTACGTCGTTGGCCACCAGCACCAGCGGGTCTTCGCCGGCGAAGTCGCGCATGGCCTTGGCCGCGGCGGGCGAAGTCGGCGCCTCGCCCCTGGCCTTGGCCGCCATTTCGCGAAGCAGGCGCTCCACGACCTGCTCGATGTCGGCCTTGCGACCGCGCAGGTAGGGGTCGTCCATCTCGTCAAACTGACGCGCCAGAACTTCCAGCTGCGCCGACAGGGCCCACTCTGCGTTGTAGTGCCGGTCTTGTATCCACACCTTGGTCGCCGAAATCAGCGCCTCGTCATGCAGAAGCATCAAATGCACGTCCAGCAATGCGGCCAGCTCCGCAGGCGCCTCGGCGGGCAACTCATGCTTCAGCGCCTGAAGCTCGACGGCCACGCCGTCACGGGCATCCCGCAAGCGACCAATTTCGTGGTCGATGCGTTCAGGGGTGACGAAGTAGTGTTCAACGTCGACGCGGCTGGACGCAACCAGCACGGCGCGACCTATGGCCACACCCCGCGACACCGGCAAGCCAAAGACCTGGATGCTCATGGCACCAATGTAGCCCAGGCCGCACGCGCCCAGTGAAGGCGCCAGGCGCCACGGCGCCGACGCGGCTTATTCGCCCTCGCCGAACTTGCCGTCGATGAGCGCACGCAGCGCTTCCATCGCGACCTGCTCGTCGTCACCTTCCACCTCGATCAGCACCTCGGTGCCCAGGCCTGCGGCCAGCATCATCACACCCATGATGCTCTTGGCGTTGACGCGGCGGCCATTGCGGCTGAGATGTACCTCGCTCTTGAAGCTGCCCGCCAGCTTGGTGAGCTTGGCGGACGCACGGGCGTGCAGGCCCAGCTTGTTACTGATCTGAATGCTGCTCTGCATCATCGGCGGTAGGGCGGTTGGGCTGGTTCTGGCGCCGCGGCGACGCCACCTGCATGATGCCCTGGCGGCCGCCATCGGCCGCCCGGGTGACAAGGTCGACCAGCGGCAGATGGCCGTAACACAGCGCACGCCAAACCATCGGCACGTTGACCCCAGTGACGACGCGGGCCTGCACCCCGTCCACCACCGACAGCGCTGCATTGCAGGGCGTGGCGCCGAAGGCGTCGGCCAAGACCAGCACCTCGGGGCCGGGCAGGCGCTTCAGCGCACTGCTGACGAGCTCCGCGGCAGCCTCCAGGCTGGCGCTCGGAGGAACGTCAACCGCCAGCACCTCGCGGCGGCAGTCGGTGTAGGCGTGCTGCGCCACCTCCAGCAGGGCGGAAGCCAGCGGTGCGTGGGCGACAAGAAGGATGCAAGCCATGGGCGGTTCAACGCTGATTATCGGCAGCCGGCTGACCGCGCCACAAGAACCACCCGTAGGCCAGGGCGGCGAGCACCGCAAAACTGGCGAAGGCGCCGCGAAAAGCCGCGATCTCGTCCAGGCCGGCTCGCCGCAGGGCGTCGATCAGCAGGCCCAGACCCCACTGCACGCAAAACACGCCGGCGAAGATCACCAGGTTGAAAGCCGATAGCGCCCGCCCGGCGTGCGCCGCCGGAAAAGCCGCGGCGACCGTGGGCTGGATGATGGACAGCACGGTGCAGCTCACGCACCACGCCGCCCAGTGCCATGCGCTGGCCTGCGCGCCCAGCATCACGTTGGCCGCGAGGCCGAGCAGCGGCAGCGGTGCGCACCAGCCGATCAGCTTGATCAAGTCCACCCGTTGCCGCACCAGCCGCGGCATCACAGCGCCCCAGAGACCGAAGGCCAGCAGCATGGCCAGGTTGATGCCGAACAGCCCCTGTGCAGCGCGCTCCGGAGCCCAGCCGCAAACCCGCGTCAGCCATGGCCCGGCCCACAATGACTGCACGGCGATCATGCCGCCGTACAACATGAAGCCCAGTGGCGCGGTGCGCAGAAACAGCGCCTGGCTGGCGATGCGGCGATAGCTCACCGGCGCAGCGCCGGCTTCCGGCGGATGCGGCACGTCCGCCGGCACCAGCCACCACACCAGCAGTGTGGCGAGCAGCAGCAGCCCCGCCGTCAACACGAACAGGCCACGCCAGCCCAGCGCGGGCAACAGCCATTGCACCGGCAGCGTCGAAGCCAGCATGCCGAGCGAACCCGACATCAACATCCAGGAGTTGGCGCGCAGCTGGGCGCCAGGGCTGAAGTGCTGGCGGAAGCACGTCAAGGCCGCCATCAACCCGGCGGCCACGCCGGCGCCGATGAACACGCGCGCGGCGATCATGGCCGGCAAGCCGGGGGCCAGCGCGAAGGCGATGCAGCCCAGCACGGCCATGGCACTCAAGGCCACCAGCGTGCGGCGCGGGCCGAAATGGTCCAGCGCCCGGCCCAGCGGCAACTGCATCAGCGCAAAACCAAAAAAGTAGGCGCCAGCCAGCAGGCCCAGGTCTGCCGCCTGCAGGCCCAGCTCCGCACTGAACACAGGCGCCAACGTGGCCGTGACAGCGCGCAGAACCGCCGAAAGGAAGTAGCCAAAGGCGAAGGCCGCAAAGAGCACCGGTGCCGACACCGCCCGCGGCGTCATTGCTGCATGCCGATGGCAGCCCACTGAGGGGAACCGACGCGCGGGCGGGCACTCACGACCTGAAGCTCAGGGGCCGAAACGCACAGACTCGAAAAAGATCTGCGCCGTGTCGTCGGGCACGTTCTCGCCCAGCACGCTGGCCTGGTAGACCTGCGTGCCGCGGGTAAACAGCGCCACCTGCATCCGCACGGCCTTGCCGTCGGGCAGCTTGCCCGCCAGGCGCCGCAGGCCCGAGGCGTCATTCGGCGTGGCGCCGGCCAGACGCAGAGGAAAACGCTCACCTGCGCTGGAACCCAGGTTGCTTGCCGCCGCGGCAGCCAGTTCGTCCAGCGCCGGCCCCACCCGCGCGGGGTCGGCCACATCGGCCACGGCCAGGCCCCAGGTCAGTCCGCCCGCCGCGCAGGCATGCAGGCCCAGCTCCACGCTGGTGCCGGCCAGCATCAACTTGCGGCTCTGGCTGTTGGGTTTGCAGGGAAACTGCAGCTGCATGCCGGCACCGGCGGGCCGCACATCGCGCCAGTCCAGGGCGGGCGAGCAGGCCTGCAAAGCGGCCAGGCCCAGGCAGGCGGCCGTGGGCCGGAGGTTGAAGTTCATGCCGCGGATTATCCGCAGCCGCCCGGGCCCGAGCACTGCCGCAGAATGCCGCCATGAACTCGGCTCCCCCTGTAGCGCCCACCCTGCCGCCTGGCGCCCTGAGCGGCGTGCGTGTGCTGGACCTCTCTCGTGTGCTGGCCGGCCCCTGGTGCACCCAGACCCTGGCCGACCTGGGCGCCGAGGTCATCAAGATAGAGCGTCCCCCCTCCGACACCCAGGCCGGCGGTGACGACACCCGCGGCTGGGGCCCGCCCTTCCTGAAAGATCGCGACGGCCGCGACACCGCCGAGGCCGCCTACTTCCTGGGCGCCAACCGCAACAAGCGTTCGGTGACGGTGGACCTTGCCCAGCCTGCCGGCCAGGCGCTGGTCCTGCAGCTGGCCGCGCAGTGCGACGTGCTGGTGGAGAACTTCAAGGTCGGCGACATGGCGCGATACGGCCTGGACGCCGCCACGCTGTGCGCGCGCTTCCCGCGGCTGGTGTACTGCTCCATCACCGGCTACGGCCAGACCGGCCCCTACCGCGACCGTGCCGGTTACGACTACGCCATCCAGGGCCTGGGCGGCCTGATGAGCGTGACCGGCGAACGTGACGACCTGCCCGGCGGCGGCCCGCAGAAGGTGGGCGTGGCCGTGGCCGACCTCTTCACCGGGCTGTACGCCACCGTGGCCATCCTGGCCGCACTGCGCCACCGCGACGCCACCGGCCAAGGCCAGGCCATCGACATGGCGCTGCTCGACACCCAGGTCGCCATGCTCGCCAACCTGGGCGCCAACTACCTGGCCACCAAACAGGCGCCGCGGCGTGCCGGCAATGCCCATCAGAACATCGTTCCCTATCAGGTGTTCGAGGTCGCCGACGGCCACATGATCCTGGCCGTCGGCAACGACGGCCAGTTTGAACGTTTCTGTGCCGTCGCTGGCTGCCCCGAGCTGGCCCGGGATGAACGTTTTGCGCGCAACGCCAGCCGCGTGCGCCACCGGGACACGCTGGTGCCGCTGCTGGCACAACGCCTGCGCCAGCGTGGGCGCGCCGACTGGCTGGCGGTGCTGGACGCCGCCAAGGTGCCTTGCGGCCCCATCAATGATCTGGCCGATGTGTTTGCCGACCCGCAGGTGCTGGCGCGCGGCATGAAGACCACCGTGGCACACCCGCACCACGAAGCGCTGGAACTGGTGGCCAGCCCGATGAAGCTCTCGGCCACGCCGGTGCAGCTGCAGCGTGCGCCGCCGCTGCTGGGCCAGCACACCGACGAGGTGCTGGCCGAACTGGGCCTGGACGCCAATGCCCGCGCCGCGCTGCGTGCCCAGGGCGTGCTGGGCCCGGCACCCGCCGACCCCGCAGCCGGCGCGTGAACCATCCCGCTGCGCAGCGGCTGCGGCGGCCTGCCCCCCGGCTCGGGGGTGGCGCCGACGCAGGCGCTGGCGCTGTAACAAATTTGCATGTAACGATGCGCGTTGTCCGATGTCCAATCACGCTCTGGTCGTTGAGTCACGGACGCCACGTCCTGAGTGGGCATTCACCACTGGCTCGAACCGCGCGGACAATTCGCGCTGACAAACCGCGCAAAGTTTCAGAAGAAGGCAAGCCATGGATCTGACCGACATCGCCCGGCCGCCCTCGCCGTCGGGCCGACGCGTCGTCGAACCGCTGGACCCGCAGGCCCTCATCGCCCAGCTGGGCAGCGAGGTCGCGACCACACTGTCATCGGCGCTGGAGCGGGTGGCCGTGCTGAACACCACCGGCCGCATCGACCGCGACAACCTTGCCGCGCTTCACGCCGAAATCGACCTCGCGCGCCGCGCCGGCATCATGGGCCAGCAGGTGGTGCGCCTGAGCAATGGCGAGCTGCAGCTCGCGCGCGAGCGCCTGGACCTCACGGCCTTGCTGCGTGAGGCGCTGCGCCAGCGCAGCCGCGAGATAGACACCCACGGCATCGAGGTGCGCCAGGAATTTGCCGGCGCCCTGGTGATGAGCGACGCCACGCTGCTGTTCTCTTTGCTGCAGACGGTGCTGGACTGGGCGTTTGAACACGCCGTGTCGCGCATCGACCTGAAACTCGAAGTGAAAAGCTGGCCGGCACACGCGGTGCTGGCGCTGAAGTTTGCCCACCAGCCGGCCGACGCCGTGAACAGCGCGGCCATGGCCATGGCCGACGCGCAGGCGCTGGAACTGAACACGATGTCGTGGCGCCTGCTGCAACAGACGGCCGCCGTGCTCGGGCTGATGCTCAACCGCAACGACCCACCCGGCAAGACCGAGCTGCAGCTGGAGTTCCCGGAGACCCTGGCGCCGCGTGTCGAGCCCACGGGCACCACCGATTTCGAGGAAACCGTCTCGCCCACGCTCAGCCTGCACCCGCTGGCCGGAAGCCACGTGCTGGTGCTGGCCGCACGACGTGAGGTGCGCAACGTCGTCCGCGAGGCCTTGCGCCCGCTGTCGTTGGTGCTGGACTTCGCGAACACGGTGGATGAAGTGCACGCGCAGTGCGCCGAAGCCATGCCCGATGCGGTGGTCTACGAGGCCTCGCTGGGCGGTCAGCGCTTCGAGCGCATGCGCAGCGAGCTGCTGACGGTGTCGCCGCGGCTGGCCTTTGTGCAGATTGCCGAAGAAGGCAAGGCCGTGCAGGTGCTGAACCAGGGCGGGCGCCAGTTCACCAGCGTCGGCCGCGACGCCATCATCGAATCGCTTCCCGACGCCCTGAAGTTCGAGCTCTCGCGCACAGCCTGAGCGACGGCGGCCGTGCCGGCGAAGCCTCAGCCGCCGAACACCTTCTTCAGGATCGCGCTGCCGGTTTTCAGCGGCTCGGCGCGAATCTTCTTTTCTTCCTCGCCGATCATCAGGAACAGCCCGTCCAGCGCGCGCTCAGTGACGTGCTGCTGCACGGTGACCGCATCGCCCTGCAGCAGCCCGGCGCCAGCGGCCTTGGCGGCCACCTGGTTGTAGCGCTCGGCCAGCTTCACCTTTTCGGTGGCACGCGTCACGATGGGCAGGAACTTGTCGCCCAGCGGCACACGGGTCTTGCCGGCGAAATAGTCGGTCGCCGAGGTGGCCCCCCCGCGCACCACCGACAGCGCGTCTTCGACACTCATCTGCTTCACGGTGCTGACAAAGAGCGTGCGCGCTTCGGGCACGGCGGCCTCGGCGGCACGGTTCATCGCCGTCACCAGTTCGTCGACACGCCGGCCCTGGCCGACGGCCTTCATCAGCTTGGCCACCTTCTCCAGGTTCTCGGGCAGCGCGATGCGCACACGCGGATCACCCAGAAAACCGTCGGTGCGGCCCAGCAACTGCACGGCGGCCAGCGCGCCGCGTTCCAGCGCGGCGCGCACGCCGGCCGCCGCGTCACTTTCACTGGGCGCCGCGTGCAGCCATGCCGGCACCAGGGCCGTGGTGCCCAGCGTGCTGGCAGCCAGTGCTGCCGTAAGATGCCGCCGCTTCATGAAAACACCCCCGAAAGTTGACTTGCCCGGTCTCGATCTTGCCCGCCGCGCCGCGCTGCTGGGCACTGTCGTGGCGCTCGCTGGCTGCACGCGCACCGAATTGGCCCCGGCTTTCGACTACACGCTGCTCGACGGCACGCGCCACAACTCGGCGGCCTTGCGTGGCCAGGTGCTGATGGTGAACTTCTGGGCCACGAGCTGTGCCGTGTGCGTGAAGGAGATGCCGCAGCTGGCCGCCACGCACCGCCAATACGCCAGGGCCGGCCTGAAGACCCTGGCCGTGGCCATGCAGTATGACGCCCCTGCGCTCGTGGCGGACTTCACCGAGAAGCGCCAGCTGCCCTTTGGCGTGGTCATCGACAACACCGGCGCCGTGGCGCGCGCCTTCGGCGACGTGAAGGCCACGCCGACCACGCTGCTGGTGAATCGCGCCGGCCGCATCGTCTGGCGTCACGAGGGTCAGCCTTCCTTCCCCCAGCTGCAGGCGCGCATCGCGCAGCTGCTGGCAGAAACCGCATGATCGGCCGGCTGAGCGGGCTGCTGGCGCAGAAGTCGCCGCCCCTGGTGCTGGTGGACGTGCACGGCGTCGGCTATGAAGTCGACGTGCCGATGAGCACCTTCTACAACCTGCCGGCCCTGGGTGAGAAGGTGGTGCTGCTGACGCACTTTGTGGTGCGTGAAGACGCCCAGGTGCTGTTCGGCTTTCTCACCGAAGGCGAACGCGCCACCTTCCGCCAGCTGGTCAAGATCAGCGGCGTGGGGCCGCGCACCGCGCTGTCCATCCTGTCGGGCCTGAGCGTGGATGAACTGGCCCAGGCCGTCACGCGCCAGGACGGCGCGCGGCTGGTGAAGGTGCCGGGCATCGGCAAGAAGACCGCCGAGCGCCTGCTGCTGGAGCTGAAGGGCAAGCTCGGCCCCGACCTCGCCCTGCCGTCCAGCACGCCGGTGAACGACAACCAGGCCGACATCACGCAGGCGCTGCAGGCCCTGGGCTACAGCGAACGTGAAGCGGCGGCGGCGCTGAAGGCTCTGCCCGCCGAGGTGGGTGTCAGCGAAGGCATCAAGCTCGCGCTGAAGGCGCTGAACCGCTAGGCGCCGTGGCAACGGCCGCGGCCGCTGCCGCGTTCAGTGTTTGTGGCCGCCGTGGCCGGCCTTGTCCGCCGCGGCGCCAGCCGGCGCCTGCACCGAGATCTTCACGTCCACCTTCACCTCACCGGCCTTTTCGAAACGCAGGGTGAGCGGGAAGCTCTGGCCCGCCTTCAAAGGCTGCTGCAGGCCCGTGAACATCAGGTGCAGCCCGCCGGGTTTCAACTCGACGGCCTGGCCCGCCGGCACCTCGATGCCCGGCACTTCACGCATGCGCATCACGTCGCCGTCCATCTGCATGGAGTGCAGTTCGACCGCCTTGCTGATGCCGGCACTGCCGCCCAGCAGGCGGTCGGCCGCGGCACCGCCGGTGATCTTGAGGAAGCCGCCGCCGGCGGCCTGGCCCGCGGCGGTGGGGCGGGCCCAGGCGGCCTCCACCTTCAAGGCGGCAGTCTGGGCGCGCGCGGGAACCATGGCCGCCAGGGGCACGGCGGCCACGAAGGGCAGGATCAACAGGCAGCGGCGCAACGGGCTCATCCAGGGGTCTCCACTCGGGGCGTTGATTGTGGCGCAGCGCCCCGAAACCGCTGGTCATAATGACTGTATGGCCATCCAGACCGACAACTTCGCCCCCGCGCCGCGGCCCGCCGAGCGCGTGGTGAGCGCGGCGCCGGCATCGCCCAACGAAGAGGCCATCGAACGAGCCTTGCGGCCCAAGGGCCTGCAGGAATACGTCGGCCAGAGCAAGGCGCGGGAACAGCTGGAGATCTTCATCGGCGCGGCGCGCCAGCGTGGCGAAGCGCTGGACCACGTGCTGCTCTTCGGCCCGCCCGGCCTGGGCAAGACCACGCTCAGCCACATCATCGCCAACGAACTGGGCGTGAACCTGCGCCAGACCTCGGGCCCGGTGCTGGAGAAGCCCAAGGACCTGGCCGCCATCCTGACCAACCTCGAGAAGAACGATGTGCTCTTCATCGACGAGATCCACCGGCTGAGCCCGGTGGTGGAAGAGATCCTCTACCCGGCGCTGGAGGACTACCAGATCGACATCATGATCGGCGACGGGCCGGCCGCGCGCAGCATCAAGCTGGACCTGCAGCCCTTCACGCTGGTGGGCGCGACCACGCGCGCCGGCATGCTGACCAACCCGCTGCGCGACCGCTTCGGCATCGTGGCGCGGCTGGAGTTCTACAGCGCCGACGAGCTGACGCGCATCGTCACGCGTTCGGCGGGCCTGCTGAACGTGCCGACCGACGCCGCCGGCGCGCTGGAGATTGCGCGCCGCAGCCGCGGCACGCCGCGCATCGCCAACCGCCTGCTGCGCCGCGTGCGCGACTTTGCGCAGGTCAAGGGCGACGGCCGCATCAACGCCGGCGTGGCCGACAAGGCGCTGAAGATGCTGGATGTCGACCCCATCGGCCTGGACGTGATGGACCGCAAGCTGCTGGAAGCCGTGATCCACCGCTTCGACGGCGGCCCGGTGGGCCTGGACAACGTGGCCGCGGCCATCGGCGAAGAGAGCGGCACCATCGAAGACGTGATCGAGCCCTACCTCATCCAGCAGGGCTATCTGCAGCGCACGCCGCGCGGGCGCGTGGCCACGGCGGCGGCCTTCCGCCACCTCGGGCTGGTGCCACCGGCTCGCAGCGACGATCTTTTCGGCGGCTCGGGGGCCTGAAACTGCGGCCTCGCAGCGGCGGCTGAAGTCGGGCGCCCAAGCGCCTCAGGCCGCCGGCGCAGCTTCGGCGCCCTCCAGATGGGCATCGTCGTTCCAGCCCACCAGGCTCAAGCCCTCGCCGTGGTGCAGCAGGCGGTTGATGGTGGCATTGCCCAGCTGCCAGCTGCGCGGCGCGTTCAGGGTCACGCCCACGGCCGCGCGGTACAGGCAGTCCAGCACACCGCCGTGGGCGAAGATGGCGATGGTCCGGCCCGGATGCCGGGCGGCCAGCTCGGACACGGCACCGACGCAACGGGCATAAAAAGTCGTCAGCGCTTCGCCACCGCCGGGCTGGAAATCGACGTCGCGCTGGCGCCAGCGCTGCGCTGCCTCCGGCCAGGTGGCTTCGATCTCGGCATGGGTATGACCTTCAAAACTGCCGAAGCCGCGTTCGCGCAGGCGCAGGTCGGGCAGCACGGCCATGCCGGCGCGTCTGGCCAGGGGCTGCGCGGTGTGCAGCGCGCGCTGCAGGTCGCTGCTGTAGACGGCGGCGATGGCCTCGCCGGCCAGGGCCTCGGCCACGGCGGCACCCAGGCGTTCGGCCTGCCAGCGGCCCAGCGCATCCAGCGGCGCGTCCATCTGGCCCTGGATGCGTGTCTCGACGTTCCAGGCCGTGCGGCCATGGCGCAGCACAAAGAGGCGCGTGGGTTCCTGCACCGCGGCGGCCCGGCCGGCTCAGCCGGCCAGCAGGCGCTGGTTCAGCGTGTAGGTGCCCGACAGCGTGGCCGCGCCCAGCACATGGCCGGCCAGCGCCGCGCGCACCTGCGCGCCGTTGAAGTGCCCCTCCACGGGCAGCCGCGGCAGGCTTAGCGCATAGAGCGTGAAGACGTAGTGGTGCACCAGACCGTCGTTCCACGGCGGGAAAGGGCCGTCGTAGCCGAAGTACTGGCCGGCCATCTCGGCATCGCCGGCGAACCAGTGGGTGTGGTCGTTGAGGCCCTGGCGCGCGCCGTGCAGGCTGGCCGGCCCGGGCTTGCCGCGTGCGGTGAAGCCACGGCTGAATTCGCCCTCGGCGATGCCGCTCACTTCCGGCGGCAGGTCCACCAGCAGCCAGTGGAAGAAGTCGACGCGCTCGAGGTCCACCGGGATCTCGCGGCCGGGCTTGTTCACGTCGTCGCCGCGGCTGGGGACGTCAAAGTCATGGCAGATCAGCACTAGCGATTTCGTGCCCTCCGGCAGGTCGCTCCAGGCCAGCTGCGGGTTGAGGTTGTCGCTGAAGCCGGCCCGGCCAGCGCCGTCGGGCTTGCCTGCGGCATGGCGCTGGGGAATGGGGTCGCCGTTGGTCCAGCTGTCGCTCCAGAGCTTCATCGTGTGTCCTCTTCCTTGGCTGATTCCGGGCTGTCTTCAAACGCCCCACACCACCGCGGCGTCGGCCTCGTGGGCGCGGCGCAGCATCTCGATCATCGGCCACAGGCGCTGGCGCAGCCCTACAGCCGGCTGCGCTGCCTCGTCGGGCTCTGGCGGTGTTTCGTCCTGGGTGATGGCCGCCAGCAGTGCAGCACTGGCGGCGGGCATGTCGGCCACCTCGATGATGCCGCGTGGCGCCGGTTCACGGCCCAGAAGTTTCAGCAACTGATCGCCATGGGCGCCCAACATGATCAGGTCGCCCGTGGCTGCACTCTTGAACTTGTAGATCATCGCTGGCGGGTGCTGCGCTGCCCTGCGGGCCGGGCCGCAATTGTGCAGCGCCCGCGCGCCGGCTCAGCGCACCAGGCGGATGCGGCGGTGGTGCGGCGGCTGCGGTGCGACACCCGCCACCTCTGGCGCGGGCCCGGCCTGCACCAGGCGCTGCTCGAAGCTCAGGCTGTCCAGTGCCGGCGCATACAGCCAGCCCTGGAACTGGTCGCACGCCTCGGCCTGCAGGAACTGGCGCTGCGGCTCGGTCTCCACGCCCTCGGCCACGCACTTCATGCCCAGGGCCCGGGCCATCTGCAGGATGGCGCGCACGATGCCGGCGTCGCTGTCGTCCCCGGGCAGGCCGTTGATGAAACTGCGGTCGATCTTCAGCTTGCCGATGGGGAAGCGCTTGAGGTAGCTCAGGCTGGAGTAGCCGGTGCCGAAGTCGTCGATCGCCAGCTTCACGCCCAGGCGCGCCAGCGCGTGAAGGCGGTGCAGGGCCTCGTCGGCATCGTGCACCAGGATGCTTTCGGTCAGCTCCAGCTCCAGCAGCTGCGGCGGCAGGCCGCTGACGGCCAGCACGCTGGCCACACGGTCCACGAAATGGGGCTGCTTGAACTGCAGGGCCGAGACGTTCACCGCGATCGGCACGGCGTGGCCGCGCTGGTGCCACAGCGCGGCCTGGCGCACGGCCTGGCCCAGCACCCACTCGCCGATGGGCACGATGAAGCCGCTGTCCTCGGCCACCGGGATGAACTGCGCCGGCGACACCTCGCCCATCGCAGGGTCGCGCCAGCGCAGCAGCGCCTCGGCGCCGACCACCTGGCCATCGGCCAGGTTCACGATGGGCTGGTAGTGCAGTCGGAAGCGCCCGCTCACCAGCGCCTGGCGCATGGCGTGGTCCAGCTGCATGTTGTGGCGGCGGTCACCCTCGGCGCGCGCCTGGTGCAGGCGGAAATGCGCGCGGCCGGCACTCTTGACGATGCGCATCGCGGCTTCGGCGTGGCGCACCAGGTCGTCGATGCGTGCGCCCTGCGATGGCGCCAGGGCGATGCCGATGCTGCAGGTCATCGTGAAGGGTGCGCCGTCCACGCTGCAGGGTTGCGCCACCACGTTGAGGACACGCCGCGCCGTGGCCTCGGCCGCCCCGGCGTCGGCCGGGCGCACGAGCACGGCAAACTGGTCTCCGCCCAATCGCGCCAGCAGATCGTCGGCACGCAGGCAGGCCTGGATGCGGTGGGCCACCGTCTGCAGCACACGGTCGCCCACATCGTGGCCGAGGCTGTCGTTGATCTGGCGGAAGCGGTCCAGGTCCACCAGCAGGAAGGCATAGACATGGCCGTCACGCCGGGCTTGCGCCGTGGCCGCCGTGACGGCTTCGATCAGCGCGCCGCGGTTGGGCAGCCCAGTGAGCGCATCGTTGTGCGAGAGCTCCTCGATGCGCGCCTCGGCGGCGACGCTGGCCGTGAGGTCGCGGAACGACCACACCCGGCCCTGCGGACGGCCGCGCACCATCAGCGGACGCGAGACACGCTCCACCACCTGCCCGGTGTTCAGCGCCAGGCGGTCGCTGGATGTCGCCTTCGGTGTTGCGCCCAGCGTCTGCAGACGGCGTGTGTAGTCGGCAGGGTCGGACACGCCGCGCGCCAGCCAGGCCTGCACGGCAGCGTCGTCGTCGCGCTGCAGCAGCTCGGTGGGCAGGCCCCAGATTTCGGCGAAGCGCCGGTTGCAGGCGCTCATGCGGCCCTCGGGGTCGGTGACCAGGATGCCGTCGGCCGTGGCTTCCAGCGTGGCCTGCAGCTCGGCCAGCGCGGCCTCGCGGGCCTGTTCGGCGCGCTGCTCGGCGCTGCGGTCGCACACCATCACCAGCGCGTGTGTGGCGGCCCCGCCGTCGGCGCGCGGCAGCAGCGCCAGGCTGCGGCTGACGTGGCGGGCGCCGGCCGGCGTGGCCACGACGGTGTCGCTGTGCAGGGGGCCGATGGCGCCACCGGACTCCCACCACAAACGGTCTTCGGGCGAAGTCAACAAGTCTTCGGCAGCGGCGCCGGCCAGCTCGGCCGCAGGCCGGCCCAGCAAGGTGGCCGCGGCCGCGTTGGCGGCCATCAGCTGGCGTGTGCCCAGCGCCACCACCCAGGCGGCATGGGGCATGCCACCCAGCAGAGAAGCCCAGGCCGCAAGGTCGGTCACGCCGCCAGCTCCGCCGCTTGCGAAACGGCGTTCAGCGGCTCGAAGTAGTAGCTCACGCGCGGGCGCGGGTCCAGTGCTGCCAGCACCGCTGGCGGCACTTTGGCCGCAGCCAGGCTGCGGCGTATGCCCAGGTCGGGCTGGCGCTCCAGGTCCAGCATCTGCGTCTCGCCGCTGCTGGCCAAGCGCGGCCCGGTGCGCATGCCGGGCGTGCCATGCACCAACACGCGCGGTTTCAGCGGCCGGCTGGAATTGACGCCCACCACCATCGCGAAACGGTCGTCGGTGAGCTGCACCAGGGAACCGGCCGGGTAGACGCCCATCATGCGGATGAAGGCGTTCAGCACCGGCGGATCAAAACGTGAGCGCGACTGCGCAAACATCATCGACACCGCCTCGTGCGGTGTCAGCACCATGCTGCGGCCGCCGGGGTTGCACAGGTTGTCGTAGCGGTTGACGATGGCCACGATGCGCGCCCCCAGGCTCAGCCGGTCGGCGCCCAGCTTTAGCGGGAAACCGCTGCCGTCGGCGTGCTCATGGTGCTGCGCGATGATGGCCAGCGTGCCGGCGTTCATGCCCATGCGGTGGCCCTGCAACACACCCTTGGCAACGTGCTCGCGGTAGCCGTTGGTCTCGGCGGCGCTGAAGCTGTCTTCGGCGTGGCGCAGGCGGTCGGGCACGTCGATCTTGCCCACGTCGTGCAGCAGCGCGCCGACGCCCAGGTCCTGCATGTCACCTTCGGACATGCCCATGGTGCGGCCGATGAGCATGGCCACCACGGCCACGTTCAGCGCGTGGGCACCGGCACGGTCGCCCCCACTGCCATGCACCAGGCGTATGCCCACTTCGTCGGCGGCCAGCATCTTGTCCAGCATGGCGCGGGCCAGCGCGGCTGCCGTGCGGCCGGCTTCCTTGGGTTGCGTGGCCAGGCCGTCGCTCACCTCGCGCATGACCTTGGCGGCTTCGCCGTACTGGCGTTCGCAGCGCTGCGCGGCCTCGCGCTGCTCGAGCAGCCAGGCCTGCTCTTTGCGCGCGGCAACCTCTTCGGCGCTGACCGGCTGCGCGGGCGCGCTGGCGATCTCGGCCGCAGGCGCACCCGCCGCGGCGGCGAGGTCGCTTTTTTCGGGTACCCAGCGCACACGCGCCAGGCCCAGGCCACGGATGATGGCGATCTCTTCAGGCGACGAGAGACGGAAGGCCGAAAGGGGAAACGGGTGTGACAGCCAGCCACCTTCAAGGTGGATGTACATGCCCACGCGCAACTCCTCGACGGCGACGGTGCTGGTCATGTGGCTTCCCTGTGCAAATGCTTGGGGCGGCACTGGCAGGCCGCCCCTCACGCCTGTTTTCGGGTGCCGCCGTCGGTAACTTGAGCCCGCCGGGCCTGCATCGGGGCCCTGAGGCCAGCGCCCGCACGGACTTGAGGGCGCTGGCCACGGGCCATCTGTGAAATGCGGCACACACCGCCAACCCCGGCAAACCCCGCTTACGCACAAGGTGGCGTGCGGGCATGCTCGGCGGCTGCAGTTTTTGCATCTGGAAACCTGGAGAACCCCGCAATGAGCTTCAAGCCGTCTCACCTCGCACGGACCCTGGCCGCCGCTGCCGCCCTGGCCACCTTCACCAGCGGCCCGGCGCTGGCCCAGGGCACGCCCATCAAGGTGGGCCTGATGCTGCCCGCCACCGGCACCTTCGCGGCGCTGGGCGACGCCATCGAGAAGGGCTTCAAGCTGCATGTGCAGGAACAGGGCGGCAAGCTCGGCGGCCGCGAGGTGCAGTACTTCAAGGTCGACGACGAGAGCGACCCCGCCAAGGCCACCGACAACGTCAACAAGCTGATCAAGCGTGACCAGGTGGACGTGCTGGTGGGCACCGTGCACAGCGGCGTGGCGCTGGCCATGGCGCGCGCGGCGCGCGACAGCAACACGCTGCTGATCGTGCCCAACGCGGGCGCAGACGCCATCACCGGGGCGCAGTGCGCGCCCAACATCTTCCGCAGCAGCTTCTCCAACTGGCAGCCGGGTTACGCCGCGGGCGTGGTGGCTGCCGGCAAGGGCTACAAGCGCGCGATGAGCATCACCTGGAACTACGCCGCCGGCAACGAGGCCGTCAAGGGTTTCATGGAGGGCTTCGAAAAAGGCGGCGGCAAGCTGATGAAAGAGCTGAGCCTGCCCTTCCCCGGCGTCGAGTTCCAGGCCCTGCTGACGGAGATTGCGGCGCAGAAGCCCGACGTCGTGTTCGCGTTTTTCGCTGGCGGTGGCGCGGTGAAGTTCGTCAAGGACTATGACGCTGCGGGGCTGAAGAAAAGCGTGCCGCTGGTGGTGTCGGGCTTCGTCACCGACGGCACGCTGGAAGCCCAGGGCGCCAGCGCGCAGGGCATCCTGAGCACACTGCACTACGCCGACAACCTGGACACACCGCGCAACAACGCATTCCGCAAGGCCTATGCGCTGAACTGGAAGCAGCAGCCCGACGTCTACGCGGTGCAGGGCTACGACGCCGCGCAGATGCTCGGCGCCGGCCTGAAGGCGGTGAAGGGCGACATCAAGCAGCGCGAGGCGCTGCAGGCCGCCATGGCCAAGGCCGTGATCGACAGCCCGCGCGGCAAGTTCAACCTGAGCCCGCAGCGCAACCCGGTGCAGGACATCTACCTGCGCGAGGTGAAGGGCGTGAACAACGAATCGCGCGGCGTCGCCGTGAAGGCCCTGGCCGACCCCGGGCGCGGCTGCAAGGTCTGACGGCGCATGGGACACTGGCGGGCTCGAACAGGAGCCTGCCCGTGATCCTTGAACTTGCCGACATCCGCATCCAGCCGGGCCAGAACGCGGCCTTCGAAGCCGCCATCCAGCACGGCATCGCCAGCGTGGTGAGCCGCGCCCGGGGCTTTCATGGCGCCAAGGTCAACCGCGGCATCGAAAGCCCAGAGCGCTACATCCTGCAGATCTTCTGGGCCACGCTGGAAGACCACACCGTGGCCTTTCGCCAGGGCCCGCTGTTTGCCGAGTGGCGCGCCATCGTGGGGCCGTTTTTCGCCGCACCGCCGGTGGTGGAGCACTTCGATCTCGTGAGCAAGCCGTGACCGGCGCGCCCATGCGCGCGGCGGCCCTGCGCGCCGCGCAGGCGCATTTCGACAGCGGGGCCTTCCTGCAGGACCTGGCGCGCCGCGTCGCCATGCGCACCGAGAGCCAGGACCCGGCCTCGGGCCCGGCCTTGCACGCCTACCTGGCCGACGAGATGGGCCCGGCGCTGGCCCGACTGGGCTTCAGCGTGGCGCTGCACGCCAACCCCGAGCCTGCGTTCGGGCCCTTGCTCATTGCCACACGGCATGAAGACGACGCCTTGCCCAGGGTGCTGGTCTACGGCCACGGCGACGTCATCCGCGGCCAGGACGCGAGCTGGAAAAAGGGCGCCGGCCCCTGGCAGCTGGCGCAGGACGGCGAGCGCCTCTACGGCCGCGGCACTGCCGACAACAAGGGCCAGCACAGCATCAACCTGGCCGCGCTGGCGCTGGTGCTGCAGCAGCGCGGCCGGCTTGGCTTCAACGTGAAGTGGCTGCTGGAAACCGGCGAAGAAGTCGGCAGCCCGGGCCTGGCCGCGTTCTGCGCCGCGCAGGCCGAGGCGCTGCGCGCCGACGTGCTGATCGCCAGCGACGGCCCGCGCCTGCGCCACGACTGCGCCACGGTCTTCCTGGGCTCACGCGGCACCGTCAACTTCGACCTCACGCTGAAGTTGCGCGAAGGCGGCCACCACAGCGGCAACTGGGGCGGCCTGCTGAAGAACCCGGCCACGGTGCTGGCCAACGCCATCGCCTGCCTGGTGGACGGCCGCGGCGTGGTGCAGGTGCCGGCACTGCGGCCACCGCCCATACCGGCCAACGTGCGCGCCGCACTGGCCGGCCTGCGTTTTGGCGGCGAGCCCGGCGACCCCGAGGTGGACGCCGACTGGGGCGAGCCCGGCCTGAGCCCGGCCGAACGCGTGATCGCCTGGAACACGCTGGAGGTGCTGGCCATGGTGGCCGGCAACCCGCAGCACCCGGTGAACGCGATCCCGCCGACGGCCAAGGCCACGATGCACATGCGCTTCGTCGTGGGCACCGATGTCTCGCAGCTGCACCAGCACCTGCAGGCACACCTGGCGGCACACGGCTTTGCCGACATCGACATCGACGTCGGCCCGGTGATGGCCGCCACGCGCCTGGACCCCGACAACGCCTGGGTGCGCTTCTGCCTGGCGAGCATCGAGCAGAGCACCGGCCGCGCGCCGGTGCTGCTGCCCAACCTCGGCGGCAGCCTGCCCAACGACGTCTTTGCCGACACCCTGGGCCTGCCCACGGTGTGGGTGCCGCACAGCTATCCGGCCTGCAGCCAGCACGCACCCGACGAACACCTGCTGGTGCCGGTGGTGCGCGAAGCCCTGGCGCTGATGACGGGCTTGTTCTGGGACCTCGGCGAACAGGCCGCGACGCTGCCACGCTGTCGGCGCTGACACCCACACCCTGCCCGGCCATGCTGCGTTCGCTGAAAGACCTGTTCGACACCCTGCTGGCCGCGCCGCTGGCCGACGGCCAGCGCGGCGGCGCCAGCCCGCAGCACCGCCTGCACCTGGCCACCGCCGTGCTGCTGGTGGAGGTGATGCGCGCCGATGCCGACTGCAGCGAGACCGAGCGCCGCGCCGTGCTGGGCGTGCTGCAGCAGCGTTTTGCGCTGGCCGACGACGAACAGGCGCAGCTGCTGGCGCTGGCCGAACAGAGCGCCAGGAACGCCACCGACTTCCACGCCTTCACCTCCACCCTGAACGAGCAGCTCAGCTTCGAGGACAAGGTGCAGGTGGTGGAGGCGATGTGGGCCGTGGCCTACACCGACGGCCAGCTCACGGCGCATGAAAACCATGTGCTCTGGCGCGTGGCCGACCTGCTGCACGTGCCGCACGGCGCCTACATCAACGCCAAGCTGCGCGCCAAGGCCGGCGCCGGCCTGGCTTGAGCGTTCAGGCCGGAAAGCGCAGCGTCACGGTGGTGCCCTGGCCCAGGGCGCTGTGCACGGCCACTTTGCCGCGGTGCAACTCGACGATGCGCTTGACGATGGTCAGCCCCAGGCCCTTGCCTTCTTCGCTGGTGGCGGGCGCCACGCTGTCGCTGCCCTGGCGCGCCTGGTAGAGGCGGTCGAACAGCTGCGGCAGGTCGGCCGCCGGTATGCCACGGCCGCTGTCGGCCACGCTGACCTGCACCCAGGCGCCTGCCTTGTCGGCCACCGCTTCCAGCGCCAGCGTCACGCGGCCGCCGGCCGGCGTGTGCTTCAGCGCGTTGTCCAGCAGGTTGGCCACCGCACGCTCGAACAGTTCCACGTCGACGTCGGCCGCCGCCGAGCCGGCCTCGAAGTGCAGCGCCACGCCTTGCGCCGCGGCCCGTTCGGCATAACGCAGCGTGATGCCGTCCAGCACCTCGGCCAGGTCCAGGCGCATCGGCTTCAGCCGGAACTCGGGCTCGTCCAGCAGGGCCAGGTCGCCGAGTGAACGCACCATGCCGGCGGCGTTGCGCGTGTTGCGCAAGGCCACGGCCACGAGGCGGCGGTCGTCGGCGCGCGCCGGGTCGGCACCCCAGCGCGTTTCCAGCGTTTCCAGACAGGCCACGGTGGCGGTGAGCGGGCTGCGCAGGTCGTGGCTGAGATTGCTGACGCTTTCGCGGCGAAAGCGGTCGAGCCGGCTCAGTTCATCCCATTGCAGGCGCAGCGTGCCCAGCAGCGCATGGAAGCCGCCACGCAGGCGGCCCACCTCGTCGGGCTGGGTGCCGGCGGTGCGCCCGGCCCGCTCATCGGGCGGCGGCGCCACGCCCGCCGTCATGCTGAAACCTTCGCGCGCGGCCATCGCCACTTCATCGGTCAGCACGCGCAGCGGGCGCGTGACGGTGATGATGATCCACGCCGCCAGCAGCGAGGTGACGACGCAGACCACCAGCACCGAGGCCACCGCCGGCGTGGCCAGGCTTTGCCACAGCAAGGCCGCACGCGGTGCCGGCAGGCCGGGCTTGCGGCACACGAGGTAAAGATAGCCCTCGGGCTCGGTGGAGGCGCGGATGACGGCGCGCCGCAGCACACGCGCGGCCACCACGGCGTCGCTGTCCATGTACTCGGGGTCGTCGCCCATCACGTAAGCCGCGCTGCGGTCGGCCTGGCCGGCGGCACGGGCCGCCAGCTGCACCGGGGCCAGGGCCACCTTGAAGCCCGGCGGCAGCTGCGCGCGCCCGGTGTGCGTGAGCACGGTGCCGTCGGCGGCCAGCAGGTAGAGCTGGCTGTTGGGCTCGAACAGCAGCAGGCTGCGCAGGAAGCCGCCAAAGGCCTCGGCGTCGTTCTGGTGCTGGTCCAGCAGGTCGGCGTGCTGCGCCACCACGCGGCCGAGGAAGGCATCGCCACGCTGCCAGGTGCCTTCGTGTTCAAAACGCTGGAAAGCCAGCGCCACGGCGACGATGACACCGGCGGCGGTGGCCAGGCCGGTGAGGAAGACGGTCAGCGCCAGGCGCAGGCGGATGCTCATCGCGGCACATCGCGCATCTTGTAGCCCGCGCCGCGCACGGTGAGGATGAAACGCGGCTGCAGGGGGTCGACCTCCAGCTTGGCCCGCACGCGGTTGATGTGCGTCGTCACCGTGTGCTCGTAGCCTTCGTGCGAATAGCCCCACACCGCGTCCAGCAGCTGGGCGCGCGAGAACACGCGCCCCGGGTGCTGGGCGAAGTGCAGCAGCAGGTCGAATTCCAGCGCCGTGAACTCCAGCGCCTTGCCGCCCACACGCACCTCGCGCCGGCCGGGCTCGACCTCCAGCTCGCCGTTGTGCACCACCGCGGCCGTGACACCGGGCACCTGCGCCGCGCGCAGCAGCTCGGCGCGGCGCAGCAGGGCCTTCACGCGCGCCAGCAGCTCGGCCATCGAAAACGGCTTGGTCAGGTAGTCGTCGGCACCCAGTTCCAGGCCCAGCACACGGTCGAGCTCGGTGCTCTTGGCGGTGAGCATCAGGATGGGCGTGGCGCGGCCGCGCGCGCGCAGCGCCTTGCACACCTCCAGGCCGTCCAGGCCCGGCATCATCAGGTCCAGCAGCAGCAGGTCGCTGGCGCGTTCCAGCTGGCTGGCCAGCGCCGCGGCGCCGTCGGCCACGGCCGTGACGGCGTAGCCCGCCTGCTGCAGGTTCAGCACGATGAGATCGCGGATGTCGGCCTGGTCTTCGGCAACCAGAATGCTGCTGGGGGCGTTGATGAGCATGGGCAGACGGTCGAGGGCCGTGCGGTCTTCTTACACCGATGTGATCTTGCTGTGATCTTCGGTGAGGCCCCTGCGAGGCGCGTTTTGCACAGTGTAGTCACCCGCTGCACACCAAGGACCGCCATGCAAACCGCCGCCACCGCTGCCCCTGCCGCCGCCCACGCCGCCTTCCAGGCCTGCGCCGCACTCGGCTGGCACGACCTGGCGCCGCACCGCGACTACCTGGTGAACTTCGCCAGGCGCCGCCTGCTCGACCCCGCGCTGGCCGAAGACCTGGTGCACGACGTCTTCGAGGCCGTGATGACGGGCCGCGCCAGCTTCGGCGGGCGCTCGGCGCTGCGCAGCTGGCTGGTGGCCATCCTCAAGCACAAGATCGTCGACCTGGTGCGCCAGCGCAGCGGCCATGACAGCCTGGACAGTGGCGACAAAGAGGGCGAAGGCGAAGGCACGCAGTTCGCCTGCCCGCAGCCCCAGCCCGACGAGGTGGCCGAGCAGCGCCAGCGCCTGGCGCTGACGCTGGCCCGCATCCAGGCCCTGCCGCAGACGCTGCGCAGCGTCGTCGAGCTGCGGCTGCTGCGTGACGAAAGCACCGAAGACGTGTGCCGCGCACTGGCCATCAGCGAGCAAAACCTCTTTGTGCGCCTGCACCGCGCGCGGCGCGTGCTGGCCTCCTGAGGCACTAGGGCGACGCCACCGCGCCGCCGCGCTGCAAGCGGTGGCGCTCGGCGGCCGTGGCGCCGAAGGCGGCCTCCAGCGCGGCCAGCAAGGCCGCGGCACGCACGCTGTTGTCGCCGTTCAGGTTGCAGACATAGACATCCAGGGTCACGCCCCCCAGCTCGGGCCAGGTGTGCACCGCCAGGTGAGATTCCGCCAGCAGCACCACGCCCGTGACGCCGCCCGGCGCAGGAAATCGGTGAAAGAGTTCGCCCACCGGCTGCAGGCCGGCGGCGGCCACCGCGGCCAGGCACAGCGCGCGCAGGGCCGCGGGCTCGTGCATGGGCGGCAACGCGGGCGCGCAACCGCGCAGGTCGGCGGTGAGGTGCAGGCCTTGCATGCGGCGGGATGATAAGGAGCGCACCGGCCCCGCCGACGGCGCGGCCAGCCCGTCACCCGGGTCCATCACCGCTTCAGCCCATCACCACCTTGTTGCGGCCCGCCTGCTTGGCCTGGTAGAGCGCAGCATCGGCAGCCCGCAGCAGCGCGGCCGGCGCGAAGGCCACGTCGGGCGACGACGCCAGCGCCGCGCCGATGCTCAGCGTCACGCACGCCGAAACCGGTGAATCGCCGTGCGGCATGCCCAGCGCCAGCAAAGCCGCCGCGCAGCGCCCGGCCTGGGTGCGCGCCTCTTCCAGGGTGTGGTGCGGCAGGATCATTGCAAACTCTTCGCCACCCACCCGCGCCACCAGGTCGGCGGGCCGGCGCGCACTGCTGCGCAGCGCGTCGGCCACCGCACGCAGGCAGGCGTCGCCAGCGGGGTGGCCGTGCAGGTCGTTGTAGCGCTTGAAGTGGTCCACATCCAGCATCAGCAGCGCCAGCGGTGTGCCATGGCGCGCTGCGCGTGCGCACTCGTCGGCCAGGCAACGGTCAAACTGGCGGCGATTGGCCAGGCCGGTCAAGGCATCGGTGTCTGACAGGCGCACGAGCTCGGCGTTCAGCTTGTCGAGCCGGCTGTTCAGCGCCTCCAGCGCCTGCTCGCGGCGCACCAGTTCGGTGACGTCGCTGCGCACGCCGGCAACGCCGCCATCGTGCGTGCGGCGTTCATCGATGCGCAGCCAGCGGTTGCCGGCCAGCTCTTGCAGCACCGGGCCCGCCGGGTTGCGGTGCGCCTGCAGCCTTTCGGCCAGCCAGGCTTCCTCCCGACCCTGCGCCTGCGGGTACTGGCCGTGGGCGATGCCGTGGCGCACCAGCACCTCGAAACTCACGCCCGGCTGGATGATCGCCGCCGAACGCGCGTAGACCTCGCGGTAACGCTCGTTGCAGGCCACCAGGCGGTCATCGGCGTCGTACTGGGCGAAGGCCTCCGGCAGCGCGTCGATCGCGTCCTGCAGGCGCTGCGACGCGGCCTCGGCGGCAGCGCGACCGGTGACCTCGTCGGTGACATCCACGCCAATGCCGACCAGGCCCCCGTCCCGCGTGCGGCTTTCATGCACACGCAACCAGCGCCCCCCGGCCGTTGCCAGCAGCAAGGGTTCGCCGGGCGTGGCACGGTGCTGCTGCCGCTGCGCCAGCCAGACCTCAAAAGCTTCAGCGGTGGCGATGCCAGGCAGGCCACCGCGCTGGAAGTTGGCGCGCAGCACCTGCTCGAAACTCGGGTGCTGGCCCACCATGGCGGCCAGCTGCGGGTACATCTGCCGCGTCATGCGGTTCACCATCTGCAGGCAGTCGTTGGCGTCGTAGAGCTCGAAGCTGGCCGGCAGCGCGTCGACGGCGTCTTCCAGCTGCTGCCGCGCATGCTCGGCGTCCTGGCGCGCCTGCGCCAGCGCCGTGCGCGCGGCCACCAGTTCCGTGACGTCGACGCTGTGCGCCAGCACGCTGCCGTCGCTGAGGCGCTGCTCGACGATGCGGCGCCAGCGCCCGTCAGGCATTTCGCGCAGCATCGGACCTGCCGGCTGACGGCGCAGCGCCAGCCGGCGCTGCATCCAGGCCTCGACGTCGGCGTTGGCCTCGGGGACCAGGCCCGCTGCGACGGTGGCGCGCATGGCGTCCTCGAAGCGCACGCCGGGCTGCATCAGCGGCGCGATGTCGGCGTACACGGTGAGGAAATCCCGGTTCACCGACACCAGGCGATCGTCGGCGTCCCACAGCAGCACCGCCGATTGCATGGCGTCCAGCACCTCACGTTGGCGCTGGCTGGCGGCCTCTGCAGCCAGGACCATGGCGTCGGCATGCGCATGCAGCCGCAGCGCCAACCAGGGCACCGCGACAGCCACGCCCATGCCCAGTGCGGCCGCCGGCAGCGCCCAGGCATGTGCAAGGGCATCGGGCATGACCTTCAGGGCCATGCCGGCCAGGGCCAGGGCGGCCAAGCCCACCACCCACACCGCCGCCTTCAGCAGGCGCTGGTAAGCCCGGCGGTTCTGGGCATGGCTATGGACCGAACTCACGCGGATCTCTCTGACATCGTGCACCGGGAACAGCTGCGATTATCGATCGCTGGCCCGCCTCCTAGAATCGAGGGTTTACGCCCCACAGCCCTCAGCCGCAGCCGCACCATGCCCGACCAGAACCTCGAAACCACCTTGATGGCCAACGCCATCCGCGCCCTCGCGATGGACGCCGTGCAGCAGGCCAATTCCGGCCACCCGGGCGCGCCCATGGGCATGGCCGAGATCGCCGTGGCGCTGTGGGGCGGCGCGCTGCGCCACAACCCGGCCGACCCCAGCTGGGCCGACCGCGACCGCTTCGTGCTGAGCAACGGCCACGGCAGCATGCTGCTCTACGCGCTGCTGCACCTCACCGGCTACGACCTGCCGATGAGCGAGTTGCGCAACTTCCGCCAGCTGCACAGCAAGACGCCGGGCCACCCCGAGGTGGACATCACCCCCGGCGTGGAAACCACCACCGGCCCGCTGGGCCAGGGCCTGGCCAATGCCGTGGGCATGGCGCTGGCCGAAAAGCTGCTGGCGCAGGAGTTCAACCGCCCCGGCCACGCCGTGGTGAACCACCGCACCTGGGTCTTCATGGGTGACGGCTGCCTGATGGAGGGTATCAGCCACGAGGCTTGCGCGCTGGCCGGCGCCTGGCAGCTGAACAAGCTGGTGGCGCTGTACGACGACAACGGCATCAGCATCGACGGCCAGGTGGCGCCCTGGTACGTGGACGACGTGGCCCGGCGTTTTGAAGGCTACGGCTGGAACGTCGTCGGCCCCGTGGACGGCCATGACGTGGACGCCGTGGGCGCGGCCATCCACGCCGCCAGTGGCTCATCCAACAAGCCCACGCTGGTGATCTGCAAGACCACCATCGGCCAGGGCAGCCCCAACCGCGCCGGCACGGCCAAGGCCCACGGCGAGGCGCTGGGCGCGGAAGAGATCAAGCTCACGCGCGCCGCCCTGGGCTGGGCGCACGAGCCCTTTGTCATTCCCGAAGCGGCCTACAGCGCCTGGGACGCACGCGCTGCCGGCACCGCGGCGCAAACACGCTGGGCCGAGACCTTTGCCGCCTACCGCGCCGAGCACCCCGAGCTGGCCGCCGAGTTCGAGCGCCGCATGGCCGGCCGCCTGCCTGCCAACTTTGCGCAGACGGCGGTGGATGCCGTGATCGCCGCCCACACCAAGGCCGAGACCGTGGCCAGCCGCAAGGCCAGCCAGCTCGCGCTGGAGGCCTTCACCGCCGCGCTGCCCGAGATGCTGGGCGGCAGCGCCGACCTGACCGGCAGCAACCTCACCAACACCAGCCACACGCCCGCGCTGCGTTTCGCCGCCACCGACGGCGCCAGCAATGGCGGGCGCCACATCAACTATGGCGTGCGTGAATTCGGCATGGCCGCCATCATGAACGGCGTGGCGCTGCACGGCGGCTACATCCCCTACGGCGGCACCTTCCTGACCTTCAGCG
>LNFM01004908.1_pt1 | contig 26683 bp, 16 predicted proteins | sample 596031 | NCBI WGS metagenome assembly LNFM01 (sample SAMN04254537, study PRJNA301005) | activated carbon metagenome | isolation source: dual media filters at the Ann Arbor, Michigan drinking water treatment plant | place: USA: Ann Arbor | reverse complement strand
CGCATCGAAGGCAAGACCGAGTTCACCAAGCACATGATCCGCATGCGCCACGCCGGGCAGGTGAACACCCGGCCCGAGGCCAACGAGATCATCCTGATCAACAGCCACGACGGCGCCAGCAGTTACCAGATGCTGGCAGGCGTGTTCCGCTTTGTCTGTTGCAACGGCCTGGTGGTGGGTGACATCACCAACGACATCCGCATCCCGCACAAGGGCAATATCCAGGACGAGGTGATCGAAGGTGCGTTCCGGGTGCTGGAGGACTTCGAGGTGGTGGACGCGTCCACCGACCGCATGAAGGCCCTGCCGCTGCAGCGCGAGGAACAGCAGGCCTTTGCCACCGCCGCCCTGGCACTGCGCTACGGTGAACGGGGGGAGGGCGAAACAGCGGCCCCGGTGACCGCCGAGCAATTGATCGAAGCCCGCCGGCCGGAAGACTTCGGCAACAGCCTGTGGACCACGTTTCAGCGGGTGCAGGAGAACGCCTTGCGCGGTGGCCAGCCCGGGCGCGGTGCCAAAGGCCGGCGGCTGCACACACGCCCGGTGGCCAGCATTGACCGCAGCGTGAGCCTGAACCGCGCGCTGTGGGTACTCGCCGAAGAGATGCGCAAGCTCAAGGCCTGATCCACAAGGTCTGAACGATCCCGGCGCTGGATTCAACCCCAAATCCAGCGCCGCGAGCGCGATGTACCGCGCCCATCATCGGAGGGTGCGTGCGCGTGAGCTTCTGAAACGCGCTCGCCGGCCGGCGCCGGCTCGCGCGATCCCGGCCGCTGGCGCATCGAGCGCGGCGCCCGGGAACGGTTGTCCTCCGCCTCGACCACCCTTGTCGGTCGCGCTGGAGGAAACACCATGAAGACCCTTGTGCTCGCCAACCAGAAAGGTGGCGTCGGCAAATCCGCCGTCGCCACCTTGCTTGCCCACTACCTCCGCAAACTCGGCAACCGCGTGGTGGCCATCGACCTGGACCACCAGGGCAACTTCTCTGACCCGTTGCGCAAGTCCCAGCGCGTGGCGGTGGCCGAAGTCCCGGCCAGCGCCTTGCTCACGCAGGCGAACCCGGCCATCCCGGCTGCGGACTTCGTCCTCGTCGCCGCTGACCAAGGTCTCTCCGGGTTGGAGCGCCAGCCCAGCATGCACAACGAATTCGCAAACCACCTGCGGGTCTTCCTCAAGGCCATGGACGACCGTTTCGATGTCTGCCTCATCGACACCAACCCCAACCCGGACATCCGCATGATCGCGGCACTGGCTTCGGCCGATTGCGTGCTCTCGCCGATCCAGCTCAACCAGGAAGCGCTTGACGGCGTGCACGCGCTGCTCAATCACCCTCGGGTGGGGGTGCGAAAGATCAAAACCATGCTCAACCCGAAGCTGCACCTGATTGGGCTGCTGCCGGTTATGGTGGAGGCCACGCCGTTCCAGCGGGAGAACTTCCTGCAGCTGGTGCAGAAGTTCCACCCCATCTTGATCCCCTACGGACCGAAGCCAGGGCAGTTCGCGTCGATGCCGCGCCGCTCGGCTGTGGCCGAAGCGCAGGCCGAGGGTCTGGTGCTGTGGGAGATGAAGAAGACCGCCGCGCGGGACGCCTGGCGCGAGATCGAGGTGGCCATGGCCGTGATCGCCAAAGCCGTGCTGGCGGAAGTGCCGACACAGTCAACCAAAACTACCCCTATCAATGGAGCGGACCATGGCTCTGTCGCTGGATAGTCTGGACCTGCTTCCGCCGACAGGGGGTGAGGGCGGAACCCCCTTGCGGATTCCACTGGACGCCATCGACGAAGACCCGGATCAACCTCGGCAAGAGTTCGACGATCAGAGTCTGGACGAACTGGCTGAAACCATCCGGGAACGGGGCGTGCGCCAGCCGGTCTCGGTGCGTACGCATCCCACACAACCGGGGCGCTGGATGCTCAACTTCGGCGCCCGTCGCCTGAGGGCATGCAAACAGGTCGGACTGTCCGAGATACCCGCATTTTTGGACCAGACTGCCAACAGCGTGGACCAGTTCATCGAAAACGAACAGCGCAAGGGCCTGAGCCCGCTGGAGATCGCGCTGTTTGTGCAGCGGGCGCTGAACCAGGGTCAGACACAGGCCGACATCGCTCGGGCCATCGGCAAGAGTCGACAGTACGTGACGCTGGCGACTGCGTTGATCGATCCACCGGACTGGTTGTTGTCCGCGTACCGGGAAAGGCGGTGCCGCGGTCTGAATGAGCTCCATGAGCTGCGTAAGCTGGCAGGGGAACATCCGCAGTACGTTGAGGCTTGGACTTCGGATCGCAGCCCCATCACCCGGGATGCTGTGATGGCTCTCCGGGCCGAACTTGCTGAGGGTTCAGGCAGTGTGCGGCGTGGTACATCAGCACTGCTCGAATCTGTGGAAGCTGGTCTCAGGACTGGCAAGGCTGGAACAGGGGCGCGGAAGTCACGTCAACAGCAACCCAAATTGATTGCTCTTCTGGATGGAGCCGAGGTCGTGGTGAACACGCTGCAGGCCCCACCCAAGGCAAGACAGCTTTTCGTGATCCCTGTGAAGGGCGGCCAACCGGAGGCTGTGGACACGGATCGACTGATCCTTATCGGCCTGACGCGGGACACGAGTTGTCAATCTGATTGACAACCGGGAGGGCCTTGGCAGCCGACACCTGTTTGGCCGCATCACCTTGCCCAATATGCAGTGTGTATCGATCATTGATCCGGTACACCGTGCGACTCCCCCCGTTGGGCAGCGCTTCATCCATCACGTCGAAATATTCGGCGGCAAGCAGAATGCCTTTGAGGTTCTGGTGGCCGTAGCGCTTCTGCAGGTCTTCCAGCTCATCGGGCGCCTTGCTCCGGATCAAGTTGTGTGCCGTGGTGAGGTACGCCCACCCATCAGTTCGTGCCGTCTTCAGGGCGATTTCACCAAGCATGGCCACGAGGTGACTGCCCTGCAGGAATCCAAGCTCCATCTGTCGCGCTCCCTCGGGCGATGCAAAGAAGGCCGCCAGCTGTTTCCGCCCTTCATCCATCGTTTTCACCCAGCCCCTGAGTCTGCCCAGCATGCGAAAGGTTTCGTCACGCTGGGCATCCAGATAAGCCAGGGCAGCTTCTGCATCGCCGTCCACTGCCGAGTACCAGCGTGGCAGGAAGTGGTGAATCAGATCGTTTCGCGCGTCCACCAGGGCGCGCATCTCCTGGTCGTGCTGGTCAATGAACTGTGCGTCGGTTTCCACAGAGAAATGAAAGCCAACCCAAGGCTCTGTGATCTCATCCGGCGTGCGGTGTTCGGGTGGTGCTTGCAGAACATGGGTCACCATCCTGCCTGCCAGTTCGCCCATGGTCTTCCGGTGTACGGCAGTTCTCTGCGCCTCCATGCGCTCTGCCAACTGGCTTGCCGGTCCGTGCACAGAAGCAGCGGCGTTCAGGTGCTTGAGCATGGCCTCAACCATCTGGAAATTCACCACGTTGCGACCGATCCGGCGCAGCACCTCATCTCGCTCAGGTGTTCTTTCCAGCCCGCGAGGCTGTGACGTGTCGTTCAAATCGTTCCCTCCCATGTGGTTCAAAGGTTTCTGCATGCGACCTCGGCATGGCCGGTTGTCAATCTGATTGACAACTTGGCCGCCATCGGACCCCCAATGGTCTTGCTGGATTTTCGACCGAATCCAGCGCTTCGAACCAGTCGGTTCTCGGAGAGCATAGGTGCATGGTTGATTGCAGGATAGGCGGCACGCCGCCGGTTTCACAAACGACTCGCTTCGCTCACGTTTGCACCTTTCGGTAGACCCATGAACACCCACAACCCTGACTTCGTCACGGTCGATATGCGCGGTCTGAAGGCCGCGTTGGTGGCCCATGCGCAGGCTCGGCGTGAGAGCGTGTCGGTACTGGTTCGTCGGGCTGTGGCCCGCGAACTTGGGCAGGCTGAATCGCTTCCACCGTCGATCACAGGTTTCGAGAGCATCGCCCCTTTGCACCAGTCCCAGGTCAAGTTGTCAATCAGATTGACAACCGCCGAGGCCATGCAACTGGCAGTCGGTTCGCGCGCAGCAGGGCTGTCGCGCGGCGCCTACCTTTCAGGTCTCATAGCGGGCATCCCTGCGTTGACCTCGGGCGCAAACCGCTCAGAGCTGGTTTCTGCGCTCACCACGTCCAATGCGCAACTCTCAAGCCTCAGCCGCAGCATCCACGCCCTCACGCGTCTGCTGACCCAGAGCAACGTGCAAAAGGCGCTGGTCTACCGCGACATGCTCGACACGCTGGACGGAGACATCCATCGCCACCTCACCCAGGCGGCGGCCCTGATGGCCGATCTGCGCCCGCGTGGGCCATCCGTAGAAACCACCCTCCGACCCGGCCGGTGACTTCAAGGAGAACGCCATGAGCCAAGTGCCGAACGTCGATGGGGTGCTCGTCCAGTGGGGTGATCGCCTGTTCTACCCGGGCAACCGGGTGGTGAAGGTCAAGCCGCAGCCCAAGCTGGGCGATGGGAGCATGCGACAGCGCGCGGACGACATCCGCAAGCGCATTGAAGCCACCGTGGTGAAGAGAGCACCCCAGGTCATGGTCAAGGTCACCGGGGGAGGGCGGGGCATGCTGGCTATTGCCGCCCATTTCCGCTACATCAGCAAGAACGGCCGACTCGACATCGAAACCGAACAAGGGGACACGGTTCGCGGTAAATCGGCCGTGCATGAGCTTGGCGAAGACTGGCGCTACGGCGGCAGCTTGATCGCGGATAAAGGTTACCGGCGCGAAGCCTTCAACATCATGCTGTCCATGCCCCGGGGCACCGACCCGCTGATCGTTCAACGGGCCGCACGCGAATTCGCGCAGACCGAGCTGGCAGACCACAAGTACGTGATGGTGTTGCACGACCACCAGGCCAACCCGCATGTGCACATCAGCGTACGGGCTGAGTCGATGAGCGGCAGGCGCCTCAACCCGCGCAAGGCTGACTTGCATCGATGGCGCGAGACCTTTGCCGAGAAGCTGCGCGGTTACGGGGTCGAGGCCGAAGCCACGCGGCAGGCCACCCGAGGCCGAAACGTGAGTCACTCTGACCTTTGGCAGCTGAAAGCCAAGGAAGCAGGTCGTTTGGGAAAGGACCGACCCACCACGAGTTCGGGGGACAAGGCGCGCAACAGCAGGGCGGAGGCCTTAAAAGGCTGGCTTCATATAGGGAGAGCCCTGGCGGGATCATCTGATGCACGGGACGTGAAACTGGCACGATCGATTGCGGTCTTCGTCCAGGAGGTCACAGCGACGTGGAATCTGCAGAGAGGTTCACAAGACAGTGCCAGACAGACACCGCCTCAAGCACCAGCTGTCAGCGTCCAAATTCATCGTTGAAGTTTGTCCGATACGAGTGATTCAGCCCGTGTTGGCTTGGGTTTGGATGGGTTGAATGGGTTTTGTTGCATCAACTTCACGTAGACTGTGAGCGGCGCCAAAACATAGAGGCGCTCAACCATTTGGATGCAGACATGGACGATCGCTGGCTCTCTGTCGATGAAATCGCCGATTACCTCGGTGTGGCCAAAGACACCATCTACACCTGGGTGACCTCGAAAGGTATGCCCGGGCACAAGGTTGGGCGCTTCTGGAAATTCAAGAAAGAAGACGTGGACGCTTGGGTGCGAGAAGGTGGTGCGTCTTCCAGCAGTGATGACTTTGACAACAAGGAGCCTCGCAATGCCTAAACAGCGCTCCACGCAGGACAACAACGACATGAAAGACCTAGATCAAGACGCCCAGGCGCCCGAGAGCGCGCTCGACGAGGGGAAGGTCTTCGACTACATCACCGGTAACCCGGTGAAAGACAGCGACAAAGAGCTGGTCCGCCAGCGTATCGCCCGCGCCATCATCCATGAGTACGGCATTGCGGCCGAAGACATGGAGCCTGACTTCAAAGTCAAGGTGCAAGGCAAAAACCGCAAGCTCGATATCGCCATCTTCAAGCCTGGGCAGGCCCATACGGTAAACAACCTTTACCGCGCTGTGGTGGTCGAAAAAGAGCCCAAGCTCGGCACCAAGGGCGCCTACCGCATGCGCGACCCGGACGAGGCGCGCAAAGAGTTCGAAGTGCTGGAAACCGTGATGGCCGAAGTCGAGAGTTGCGACTATGGCCTGTGGACCAATGGCCTGGAGTTCTTCTTCTTCAAGAAGGAAGTCACCCGCTTCGACACCAAGTTCAAGCCCATCGGTGACTGGCCACTGGGTGATGACTCCTTCAGCGTTGAAGGTCGTTCTATGGGCCGCATGCGCCGTGCGGACCCTGTGATGCTGCGAACGGCCTTCCGCCGTTGCCACAACTACATCCATGGCAACGAAGGCATGCCCAAGGACGCTGCCTTCTGGCAGTTCCTGTACCTGATCTTCTGCAAGATGTACGACGAACAGCAGCCCAATGAAGCCCGCGGGTTTTATGTGGGCCCGTTCGAGCCTTTTGACCCAGAGGGCCAGAAGGCCATCCGCCTTCGAATCAAACCGCTCTTTGAAAGAGTGAAGAAGAAATACGACAGCCTCTTTAAAGGCAACGAAGAAATCACCCTGTCCGACAGGGCCTTGGCTTTCATCGTTTCGGAGCTTGCCCGCTACGACTTTGGTCGCACTGATGTGGACGCCAAGGGAACGGCCTATCAAGAGATTGTCGGTACCAACCTGCGTGGGGATCGTGGTCAGTATTTCACGCCGCGAGGAGCCATTAGTCTCGTGGTCAAGATGCTGGCCCCCAAGGAGAATGAACGTGTGCTGGATTCGTCCTGCGGTACTGGTGGCTTCCTCGTCGAAACCCTGAACTACCTGAACAAGGTCTTCCACGAAGAGAAGCGCATCAAAGCAGGTGACGAAAACACCGAAGAGTTCGTCTCCATCCGTGATCGGCTCGCTAGCTACGCCGCCAACAACCTGTTCGGCGCCGACTTCGACCCGTTCCTGGTACGGGCTGCTCAGATGAACGTGATGATGGCTGGCAATTCGCTGGGCCAGCTCTATCACATGAACTCACTAGAGTTCCCTGCGGGGCACTTGCCCGGTGTTCAGGCCGCGAGAGAAGCCATACCGCTTGGCACGGTTGATGTCTTGATGACGAACCCACCGTTCGGTTCGGATATCCCGGTCACTGAGAAGACCATCCTGGAGCAGTACGAGCTGGCTCGCCGCTGGGAGCGGCAAGGAGACGGATTCGTGATGACCAACGCGATCAAGCCCGCCGTGTCGCCAGAAATCCTATTCGTTGAGCGCTGCGTGAAGTGGCTCAAGCCGGGAGGCCGGGCTGGCATCGTTCTGCCCGATGGCATCTTGGGCAACCCCGGTGACGAGTACATCCGCTACTGGATTCTTCGCCACTGCTGGGTTCTGGCTAGCATTGACCTGCCGGTGGAGTCCTTCATCGTAGAGGCCAACGTCAACATCCTCACAAGCTTGCTCTTCCTGAAGCGCAAACCTGCGGAAGTGATTCAGGCTGAAGACCTGGGACAGAAGAAGGACTATCCCGTCTTCATGGCTGTGGCTGAGAAGGTGGGTTTCGACCGCCGTGGCAACACGCTCTACAAACGCCACCCAGACGGCGAGGAAATCCTGGTGGATGTCAGCCACGAAGAGAAGGTCCGCATTGGTGGCGGCCTGCAAGTGCGCACGCTGCACCGTAAGGAGCGCATCCTCGACGATGACTTGCCCGAAATCGCCAAGGCCTATGCCGAGTTTCGTGTCCAACACCCGGAGCCCAGCAAATGATCACGCGACTCGAAGCCACACGCTATCGCTGCTTTGAACGCCTCGGTGTTGATGTCGGCGACTTTCGCGTTCTCGTCGGCGCCAATGGCTCTGGCAAGACCACGTTGCTCGATCTGCCAGGTCTACTCGGCGACCTCTTGGACGCCAAATATGTGATCGATGCATTCGTGCCGCGTCGTCGCAAGTCATCGGAAGGCAAAGCTCGTGCCAGCAACCTGAGGGAACTCGTGTTTGCTGGCCGGGGAGATGACTTTTCTTTCGCCATCGAGGCGAAACTGCCTGAAGAAGTCCAGTCAAAACTTATCGAAGGCATGTTTCAACGGCTGAGTAAGGCTCAACGGCAAAAAACTCAATCCGCGCTGGAAATCGACAAGAAGCGCTGGCCTTCGCATATTAGGTACGAACTAGGGCTCAGAGTCTCTGAAGATCGAGAGCTGCATGTTGTTCAGGAGTACCTCTTCGTCTTCCCAGAGGCCTTCAAACCGAATCGCGCTGAGCCCGGATACCAGGGTGTTCGCGTGGGCGAGCGGAAACGCAAGGGCTGGCGAATGATCTTGCAACGCGAATTTGGACAAACGGCCGAATTCACGCCAGAGGTTCCGCCCCCAGGAGCACGAACCCGCTCGACAAAAGTCGGAATTGGCAACAACTTGCTCGCTATGCCCCGAATGCTCTTTGAGTCGGAGCATGAGTACCCTGCGTCACGTTGGCTGCATAGTCTGCTCACCACAGAGACCGTGTTTCTCAATCCAGATTGGGAGGAAATGCGGTTTGCCTGCCCGCCAGGCCAGCCGAAAACGATCACATCCGACGGTCGAAATGCGCCATGGCTCGCACTGGATTTGAAGAGTGAGGGCGCACCGGATGGTGCTCCTGCGGGCTACCGCAGTGAGCGCTATGCCGACTGGGTTGCCCACGTGCAAACAGCGTTGCCGCAGGTGACAGATATTGAAGTGCGCGAGCGAGAGGATGACCATCACGCCTACTTTGTGGTCAGTTATAAGGGCGATTTCAAAGTGCCGTCTCCCGGCTTGTCGGATGGCACCTTACGCATCCTCACGTTGACGCTTCTGCCCTACCTCAGCAAGCACCCGGCCATTCTGGTGACGGAAGAGCCGGAGAACGGCATCCATCCACGCGCCATCGAGGCGGTCTTGCAATCGCTCTCGTCCATGTACGACAGCCAGGTGTGGGTGTCGTCGCATTCGCCCGTGGTGCTCGCGCGCGCCAAGCTGGATCAGTTGCTGTGCGCGCGCCTTGCCAGCGAAGGCGGCGTGGAGATGGTTGCCGGCACGGACCATCCTCGTCTTCAAGAGTGGCGAGGTGGCATCGATCTTGGCAGCCTGTTTGCAGCGGGGGTGCTGGGATGACGAACAAACGCCCCTGCGTCATCTTGGTTGCCGACAGCAATATGGCGGCCACATTCCGTGGTTTTTTCAAGCGAGATCGCTGGGATCTCAGCCTTGGTTGCGCGCCTTTTGAAATCAATACCGATGTCGGTGCGGACCTGCTTGTGGATGAAGGTGGCAACGATCCTGGTGTTTACACCAAAGGCCATGAACTGCTGAGACCCTATCAAACCAGCCATCATCGCGCCCTTGTGGTGTTGGATTGTGAGTGGGACGGTTCACTCGGAAAGGCGGCCATCGTTGAGCACATCACAGCTCGTTTGGTCGCCAGCGGGTGGGCTGAGGATGCGGTCAAGGTGATCGCTATCGAGCCCGAGTTGGAGAACTGGCTGTGGCAGGACAGGCCGCAGGTTGCAGACGTGCTTCGCTACAAGGGCGACAAGTCGCTGCGCCAACATCTGTCCGACAGCGGATGGTGGCCTGCCGAGGCAACGAAACCACCGCGACCGAAGGAAGCCGCCGAATGGGTGCTGAGGCAGACGCGGCAACCTCGTTCGTCTGCGATTTACCAGAAGCTGGCTGAGAAAATCTCGATTAAAGGGTGTACGGATACGGCCTTTGTCGAGCTGCATTCCGCTCTTCAGCAATGGTTCCCGCAGGAGGTCGCGGTATGAGTCGCCCGAAATGGAAGGCTGTTCGCTCAGCCTGGTTGGAAGAAGGTGGCCGACGGCTCGATTGCAACCCGTATATGTCTGGAGCGCTGGAGGCGCGGGACACATTGAAGCGATTGCCTCTGACAGAAAGGCTTTCCACGGTTGCGGCTCGAATCTTTCATGCGGGGAGAGAGGCAAGACTTTGGGTGGAAGAGGCCTCGTATGGCACACCATTTATGGGTAGCTCGGATATTCGGGTGTCGGACTTTTCTGCATTACCATTAATTGCCAATCGGCAAGTCGAGCGGAATCCATTGTTCACCTTAGGGTTGGGGTGGACGTTAATAACCCGCTCTGGGACCATTGGAAGAATGGCCTATGCAAGGCCAGACATGGATGGTATGGCATGCTCTGAGCACGTGCTACGTGTCGTTCCCGATGTAGAACGTATTCCACCTGGCTATCTTTATGCCTTCTTGTCGAGCCGCTATGGCGTGCCTTTGGTCGTTTCGGGGACTTACGGCGCGATTATTCAGCACATTGAGCCCGAGCACATCGCAGAATTGCCGGTGCCGAGGTTCGACTCTGGCTTCGAGCAAGAGGTGGCGAAGGCCATTGACGCTGCTGCGGCTGAACGTGTTGCGGCCTCTAGGCATCGTCGAATGGCGCTTGCGTTGTTTCAGGCCACGATTGAATGGAGCAAGCACTCCAGCCCTACTGTTCAAGCTCCAATGGCATCGTCACTGCTCGGGCGAATGGACGCTTTCCACTATTCTCCGCGCGTTGAGGCAGGTCGAGCCTCGTTGGCTGCCTATTGCGGTGTTCGGTTGGGCGATCAAGTGGAACGAGTTTTTGAGCCCAATCGAGGCTCACGATTGAAGGTCACCGACCCTGCCTTTGGAGTGCCCTTCCTGTCATCTTCTTCAGTGTTCGAGTTGAACCCCAGCGCAGAGTATTTGGTCTCTCGATCACTGACGCCACACCTAGAAGGTCTTTTGCTCTCGGATTGCGATGTTTTGATTCCTCGAAGCGGCCAACTGGGCGGGATCATCGGCCGTGCAGTATTGCCGTTGCCAATGAATGTTGGTCAAGCTGGAAGCGAGCATCTGGTTCGCGTACGGTGTCATTCGCCATCAGATGCAGCTTACCTATGGGCTGTTCTGGCGTCCGAGCCTGGGTACTGGGCACTGGTCGGTACTGCGTTTGGTTCGTCGATTCCCAGCCTCGATTCTTCTTTGATCAGCAATCTAACCGTTCCGTGGCTGTCCGAGCGAGATCGCCAAGAGATCGGCGCACTCGCTGAAATGGCGGTTGCAGCGCAGAACAAAGGCAATGAATTGGAAGCAGCAGCGGTGGCCTTACTAGAAGAAAGAGTCAGGAAGGAAAGCTGATGGCAAAGGTAATCCCAGTAGGCCAACCGGTCAACGAAGCAGAGCGCGGCGCCATCACCTACCTACGGGATCGCTTGCCAGACAGCTATGTGCTGCTCCACAACTTCGAGATCGAGCGGCAAGGCGAGCGCTTTGAAATCGACATCGCGCTGTTGACCCCGCATGCTCTTTTCCTGATCGACGTGAAGGGCACGCGCGGCACCATCGATGTGTACGGCAACAAGTGGTACCCCGAAGGGCGTGCGCCGTATCCGTCGCCACTGGGCAAGCTGCGAGGTCATGCTCGCACGGTGAAGGGCTTGGTGACTCAAGCCAATCCAGGGCGCCATGAGCTGGACGGCATCTACGTGGACGCCGCCATCCTGCTCACCGCGCCCGATGCACACCTGAACGACCGCGAGCAGCTTGATGCGGATCGGGTGGTGAAGCTGAAGGATGCCGAGCGTTACTTCAAGGATGCGACGCGCATCCCGGCGCGTTTTTCCAAGAACATCCTGCAGCAGCAGGGTTTGATCCTGCATGCCTTGAAGGTAGTGAAACCTGCCTCAGCTGTGCTGCGCTTTGGACACTGGGAGGTGAAGGAGAAGCTGGGGGCGGCTGAGGCCTATGCCGAGTTCCGCGCCGAGAACGCGTTTGCGGGTGGCACGGCTCGGCTTCGCGTGTATCAGGCAGACCCTTACCAGCCTGAAGCTGAACGCAAGGCCCAGGTCAACCGCATTGCCAATGCCTACCGGGCTCTTTCCAAGCTCCCGCTGCACCCCAACATCGTGGCCGCGCGGGACTTCTTCCCAACCGATGATGACAAGTCGTTCATCCTCATTCTGGACGACGCGCCGGGCCAGGCACTGACGGTGCACATGGCCCGACCCCAGTTGGCGCTGACGCTGGACCAGAAATGGCGCGTTGCCAAAGACCTGCTGGCTGCACTCACCCATGCGCATCTCCACGGCGTGGTGCATCGAAACCTCACGCCGGGCGCGATCTTGATCGGCCAGGATGGCACCACGCGCATCACTGACTTCGATTTTGCCAAGCCCAGTATGGACCGCAGCCAGACGATAGCAACAGACATTGTTGATCTGGTGGAGAAGGCCTATGTGGCTCCAGAGGCGTTCCGTGAGCCCGGTGCCGCATCTATGGCTTCTGACATCTTCTCGGCGGGCGTCATCATTTACGAGCTGTTCACCGGAGAGCGTCCGTTCGCGGGCGAGCCGACCACAGTCTGGGATCGAGAGGGGGAGTTTTTGAACAAGCCCTCAATGCTGCGGCCCGAATTGAATGATGCCTTTGACGCTTGGCTTCAAGGTCTGTGTGTATTTGACGAGCACAAGCGGCCGTCCGCGCCAACTGCGCTGGCAGCACTGAATGCACTGCTGCAACCGGCGGAAAGGCCTGCAGCCTCTCCCCTAAATGAGCCTCAGCCAGAGGCCGATTCCACACCGAAAAGTCAAGCCGACTACCTGAACCTGGCAGCGGGCTACCAGCTCACCAACAAGTTCATCATCGAGAAGCGGTTGGGGCGTGGCAGCTTCGGTGTGGTCTACAAAGTGATTGACACGCTGGGCGATGTGGCTCGTACGGTAAAGCTCATCGTCAGCGACCGTCACTCGACGTTGGAGCGCCTGAAAAAGGAGTACCGCAACCTGGTCAGCATTCCCGAACACCCGCACGTGGTGCGTGTGTTGGATGGTGATGTGATTCCTGGCAGCAACATTCCGTATCTCGTGTTCGAGTACGTCGAAGGTTCTGACGTTGGCGACATGATTCAAGATCGATTGCTGTCGCCCGAAGATGCCCTTGAGCTTGGCAAGCAGGTGATTGAAGGCCTGGTGCATCTTCACGCACAGGGCTTCCACCACTGCGACATCAAGCCGCGCAACCTGCTATGGACGCAGAAGGGCGCGAAGATCATTGACTTCAATGTCTCGGTGCGAGCCGACGACAAGGAGTCACGAGGCGGCGGCTCACGACGCTATCTGCCACCTGACTTTGACCCCGAAGTTATTCCGCACAACGGCGAGCGTGCCGACCGCGACCTGTATGCATTGGGGTTGACGTTGTATGAGGCACTGACCTCCCGATACCCCTGGGACACCACAGAGCCTCCCCTCAACAGGGTTGCACCTGACCCGCGCGAGCTGTCAGGCTTCGCCGACCTGGCGCCAGAGTTGGTGAATGTGGTGTTGAAGGCCATTGCACCGCGCCGTGCGGAGCGCTACCACTCTGCGACTGATTTTCGAGATGCACTGACCGAAGTGCGACATGCACGGCGCATTCAAACGGTTAGCCTCACCGCAATGTCTACTGCAGCCAGCAGCGGTCATGCTGTGCTGTCGGAATCTGCCCCGAACAGCAACGCCTTTGTATCGCACCTGCTGACGCTGTACAGCCAGAGCCGTCGCAGCAATGCCGGCACGCGAGGCATGGACGCTCTGGGCTTCTCTGCCTATGTGGACACTGCGCTGGATCGGGCACTATTGCCCGCCGTGCTGCTGGGCGAGTTTCGTTTGGTGCTGATTTCTGGCAATGCCGGTGATGGGAAAACGGCTTTCTTGCAGCGCCTGGAGAAGGAGGTTGAAGCTCGAGGTGGCGCAGCCAATCGCGACCTGCCCAATGGCAGCGAGCTGACCTTGGACAGCAAGCGCTACCTGATCAATTACGACGGTAGCCAGGATGAGGGCAACAAAGACAACAACCAGGTCTTGTTGGATTTCCTGGCTCCGTTCAAAGGCAGTGACACCAGCAGTTGGAAGCCGCTAGAGACCCGCCTCATCGCGATCAATGAAGGCCGGTTAGTGGACTTCCTCGCAACGCATGAGCGTGACTTTCCTGCACTGACAGCACTGGTTCGGAGAGCGTTCTCCACGGGTGAGGCAGATTCTGGTGTGGCAGTGGTGAATCTGAATCTTCGCAGTGTGGTGGCGGATGCAGACGGTGGTTCGATTCTGGAGCGCACTCTGCAAAGCATCGTGCAACCCAAGAACTGGTCGGCCTGCGAGCGCTGTGACTTGAAGGACACCTGCTATGCCTTGCACAACGCACGAAGCTTCCAGGACGAGATAGCTGGCCCGCGCTTGATGGAGCGCCTCAAGACGCTTTACACCATGGCGCACCTGCGGGGGCGCTTGCACATCACGATGCGTGACCTGCGTTCGGCCTTGTCGTTCATGCTGATTGGAAACCGCGACTGCGGCGAGATCCACGCGCTTTATGGGGCCGGGAGACATGATGAAGTGGCGCGCAGCTTCTACTTCAACAGTTGGATGGGCGGTGGGCAGCCAACGGCGGATCGATTGCTGACTTTGTTGAGTGACCTTGACGTGGGCAAGCAGGAAGACCCGCGCTTTGACCGGGGGTTGGACTTTGTACAGCCGGATGACCGTGCCTTGTTCCGTTTTGAACGCCGAGGACAGTTCGACTTCGAGGTGCTTAAGCGCTTGTTTGACGACTTGCCGCGAGGGCTGTCTGATTCATCTGTTCGTCAGCGGGCGCGTAAGCATCGGGAGTACGTCGCAATGGCTCGCCGCAAGCATTTCTTCGAGCGGCGTGACACAAGCTGGGAGAAGATGCTGCCTTACCGCTCGGCCAAACGCATGGTCGAGATCGTCCGTGGCGAAACGCCCATTGATGAACTCACGAGCGAAGTCCTGCATGCGATCAACCGCGGCGAGGGGCTCCAGCGACCAGAGCGCCTTGGGGCCAGCTTGGCTTTGCAATTGCGACAAGTCGAACACGGTACCGTTCGCAGCTACCGACTCTTCCCGGTAGAGGGATTTGGACTCCAGGTGCAAGACTTTGCCGCCAAGGCGCGGTTCGTGGAGCATCTACCAACAGGTCTGCTGCTGAAGTTTCAAGGTCAGGGCGCAGGGGCCATCACAAGCGAACTCATCATCAACCTGGATGTGTTCGAGATGCTGGTGCGCTTGAATGAAGGCTATCGACCCAGCGTCGAGGAAATGCAGGGCTTCTATCTCTGTCTCGGCGTCTTCAAGAACAGCCTCAATGCGCAGCCCTACCGGGAAATTCTGCTAACCACCACTGGACACGACTTCTATCGTCTGGCTCGACATGACGATGGCCGTGTGGAGATGCGTTTGCTGCAGGGGCCAGTACCAGATTCGCGTAGACAAGAGACTATTGAACAGGGCTTCAGGGGGAACTGATGGCATTGCAGAAGAAGGACAGGGAGTTTCGACTCCCCAAGATCAGCCATCTCGATTTCAAGACTATCGAGATGGACCGGGTGCTCACAGGCCTGTTTGAACGCCTTGAGCATGGTGGGTACCCCAGCGTGTTTCGCGACAAGCGCGAGCTGACTGTGGACAAATTCGTGGACGACATCCTGGATGCCAACGAGAAGTTCCTGGGGTTTGCGCAGCACCGAGACATGGTGGTGCGTTGGGTGGAAACCCACCTTATGGACATCGTTAACAGGGGCAAGAAGAACGCTGCGGTGGCTGGTCCACGTCCCTTACATGGTTACACCTACCGCTTTCGCAATCCAAAGTATTCGCGTGACTATGGGGCGGCTCAGCACCTCTATCAGATGCTGCACCACGCTCGACATCTTTCAGGCCATAAAGCCATTGAGCACCTGAAAGGGTTCTTCTTTGATGGGTTTGACAAGCTCACTCGTGAGTTGAACGAGAAGGCGCTCACTGATATTGAGACGGCCACTCTGCTGCACTTCTTGTCTCAACGGAAAGACACCGCCGACACCCGTGCTGGTGGCGACCGTTTTGCGCCTGTGTGCATCGGGTCGGCGGACTTGATGGCCGAAGACGTTCAGCGACTGCTGTTCTACAAAAAGTACATGCCACGCTCAGTGATGGTGGAGTATCTGAAGGTGCTGCTGTCCTTCCACCTTGCGCTGTATCACTTGCGCCTTCTGAAGCTGTTGCCAGCCTGGCAAAAGCTGGAGGGGTCAAATTCACTGTGTGCAGAGTCGGCGTGCCCAATGAAGCCGCGCGAACAACGTGAGCCGCAAGGGGACTGCCCCTACAAGTTGGGCTTGTTCGTGGATCTTTCTGGAAGCGCGGACTCAGCAACTGCGACGCTGGCTGAGAGGAGCGCTGATGGGTACTACCGACGCATCCCCAGTTTCGTCCGTGCGTATTTCGTTGCCAAGAAGCTGGACGAGTTCTCAGAGCACCTCGTCCGACGCGGCAAGCTGATCCGTCCCTTGAATTCGGTGTTCTCCGTTGGCGAACTGTATGGCCTACAGGGCGAACCCTTTGCCGAGGAGCGAGACAAGTTCTTTGGCGAGCGCCTGGCAGGACTCCTGGAATCACTTTCAGAGGGTGATGCGGGATTGGATGCCGAGGTAGAAGCAATAACCAAGATGGGTCTGTCGGACTTCGAGACCTACGTCGAGATTCTGGTGGCTCTTCGCGGAGCCTTCCACCGGAAGTACATCATCGAGTCACTGGACGCGACGATGTTGAAGAACAAGTCGGGAGCTTTGCTCGCACAAACCCGCGCTCGCAACGCCCCTCGCCGGTTTGCGCTGGAGAGCCGATTATTGGAGGTGCTTCTGCAAATCGCGGTCCTACGACCTGGCGGTGATCAGGGCTACTTCACGGGAGAAATGCGGATAGATGATCTGCTGTCATTCCTGCGTGAGCGGTATGGCATCTACATCGATCAACTGCCGCCAGGGGAGGCGTTTGCCACGCCGACCATTGATGAACGCAAAGCTTTGCGAAGCAACGTGCAGGCCTTCACTGGGCGACTGCGTGAGATTGGCTTCTATCGCGATCTGTCCGATGCTTATGTGACCCAGACGGTGGTACCGCGCTACACGATTTCAGAACGAGCAGAAGGAGCGCACCCATGAGCCAGGGATTGCGTGAACTCACCAGCCAAGAACTGAATGCCGCTCTCGAATCCGTCTTACTGCCAAGGCTGTTCAAGCTGCTGGCCGCTCGCGATCTAGGACATTGCATGCGTGTCACGGACTTGGACCGTGAACTGATGATTCGCTTAGCCGGAGGCCTTCGTGCGGCTGTTCCCTCTGCCAATGTGGTGGTACTGGCCGACGATAGTCTCCGCGAAATGGCGCCCGATTTGGCAGTCAGCAGTACCAAGTTGGTTGAGCTGCGAAACCCGCTGCCCAACGACGAGCTTCGGCCACCGCTGCTCGTCTTCGTCCCAAACGACCTGCGTGCCTCAGCTGAGGATTCCTTTGGGGTTGCAACTTTTGAAGAGGTGTCAATTGATGGCGCCTATGCCGATCTGAATGCTCAGCAAATTGCGCATGTACCAGCCAATCTCCGCGTTGCTGTCGAGGCCTGCCTAGGAGAGCTGCGGCGAGGTGAGGCCCCGTGGCGATATGCCGACGACGCAGCAGTGGCCCGGTATCTGCTGACTTGCCAGGTCAACAACTTTGAGCCAGATGCGATGGGAGCCTCGCTTTTCGAGTTGGCCCTGGTCCCAGACTTTGAGCTGTTCCAGCAGGTCGAACGAGCCCCTGCTCGGGTGGCGCGCAACCGTGAATGTGTCGAGCGTGTTACTTGGTCAACAAAGACCGAGCGTGTTCGCGCACTTGAGTTGGGTTTGCTTGATCCAGTCTTTAGCAAGCAGTTAGGTGATTTCTTTTCGAGGGTCGGCGTTGCCAATCCAAGAGAGTGGACGCAACAGATCGTCCGGGACCGGCTGCATTGGCCCCTCGCTTTCAACAAGTGGTTGTTTGAGGACGGGGGTGTCAACCCTGACACCATCTACATCGGCGATGTAGTCCTGCCAGACTTGCCGATAGTGAAGGATGACAACGAAGACCATCGATTGGCAGAGTTGATCGGCCACAGGGTGTTGCCTATCTCAAAGACCGGTCTGAAGAAGTTCAGTGTTTCGTTTCGAGTCGATCCAGTGCCATCGAAGGTGGAGGGCTTGTCCCGTTTTGTGGCGGAGGTCGTGTCCCGGGACAACGGTCCAACCGGCTTACGACGGCGCAAATCGGCATGGACCAGGGGCACAGATTCAGGGGTGATCGCCTTTTCGTCGATTGGCAAGATCGACTGGGAAGAGGGCTGGCACTTCGTTCGTGTTTATGCGGAATCTGAAGACGGAGACCGTATTCCACTCGCTGACAGTGAAGGCAATCCTGTACGGTACAGAAGCGATGCCTCTGAAACGCACGCCAACGCCAATGAGAGCGATCTCTTCTATGTGGTCACCGACGACGAGGTGGAGGTAGAACCTCCCCAACGTGCAGTGCCCCGAGATCCGAGCTTGATGCATGCATTGCTACGCGCACGCTTCGCAGCGGTGGCTCAGGATCGCGATCCCAGTTCTGTTTCTATCACCGGTTGTGCTTGGGTAGAGCGAAGCAGCAAGGCTGCTTCCAGCGGCGAGATTCTGGAGATTCGACTGGGCAAGGAGGGGAAAGCAAATGTGTTGGTGTCGGGAGTGCTCGCCAGCTTGGAACGAGCGTTTCTTGAAGAACCAGACGAGACAAACCGATTGAGGCTGTCTGTAAGCGCTGCTGGCGTTGCCACGCGCTCAATGACATCCTTCAAATGGCCAACCTCGGATGAGGTGACGAGGTTCCGTGAAGCGCGGGCGATGCTCTTTGGGGCAGTGCTGCAGGGCGATCAGCGACTGATCATGCAGGCTAGCGATCTCTTGAGCCTGCAGGAGCCCGCCCAGAACTACGCGGCCGCCTATCTGGCGTGGATTGATGCCGTGCTGGTCCGATCCAGCTCTACCAACGCAGCCGTTGCTCGCCAAGCACTGGACGAGTTGCGTTGCGCACTCACCATCGATTCGGTGGCGCTTGTGCTGGAGGACTATCAAGGCCGGCGACGTGACGCCGTGCTGTTGGGCCCGACGCATCCTCTGCGAGCGAATTGGCATGTTGCGTGGAGTCAGCTTGGACAGGCCTGGATGGAGCGAAGTCGGTCGAGCGGCCGAGAGTTCGTGGTCCCAACCCGCGACGCGGTGATCAAGCAACTTGCGCCAGCCGCTTTCCCTCCAGTACTTCCTTTCGGCGAGGAGCTGGGGCGTACGGCACTGGCCGTGGACAACATCAACCCGTTCTGGTCTCTGTATGCCGCGACCGACGAAAAGGACCCTCGGGGTCTGGTTGGGGAGGTATGCGCCGCGCTCGATCTGCCAGAACCTGCTATCGGTGGTGCGACCATCGACAGCGCCTACTTGGCAGCTCGCGTGCAACGCTATCTGATTCAACACCCGTATGTTGAGACACTGACCATCAACGCCTTTAATGCGGGGCGGGCAGCAGCGTTATCCGAGGTTCTGCTGGCACTTCAGCGTCATCCCGAGTTTTCCGATCTTCGGTACGACATCAGGCTGTTTGTGCTCGACCCAGCTGCGCCATCGACAGGGGAAGCTTTGCTTGAACTGCTGGCTCCAGATTCCGGAACGAGTGCGAAGGAAGCGGATGCGTTTTCAACGCCGACTAGCAGCCATCTGCACCCGAAGCTCCGATTGGCAATCAGAGCGATCAGGGAGTTTCGAGACGACCCGGAGTTGCATGGTGCACATCTGTCATTCCTGTTTGACTTGTTTCCTGCAGAAGAGATACGAGCCGTAGACGTTCGCGACTCGGACGATTCCTCGTTCGTGCATGGCTTGGTTCAGCCCTTTGAGGTGGACTACCTGGAGGACGAGCAGTCCATCACCTGGCTTCGTCGCCCACTGCACGGTACTCCTCAGCCGATTCAGGGAGCGGAAGCGCTGTCCGATCTGGTGGGCGGGATCTCGCGGGCGGTATCGGTAGCAGTCGCAACCGTCGCTCGCAGCCAGTACCTGCCGCATGCGCGGCCAGTAGTGGCGCTGAGCCTATCAGCCGACGAGCGCGCGATGCTTCATCAAGTGCATGAGGTCAGTGACTGGGTGCTCACGATTGACCGAAATTTGGGGATTGAGTTCTTTGATCACCGGAGGCACTCCACGCGCCCAGACTATCTTATTGATCACTCTCCCGACATGGCTAACGCGATGAGCCATCGGTTGGCCATCACGTCACGCTCAGTCGCCGAGCTGGAGTCGTTGTTGGTGCCCATTCTGGGTGAGTACGGTCTGCCGAATACTGGTCGACATGCATTGGTGATGCTGGATCAGTTGCGATCGTTGTCTGGTCGTCTGGCTCTGAAGTTGTTGTCCTCTTCGACACAACGAGCTGAGGCGATGGGGCTCGCGCTCTCGCGCTTGTTCCTTGAACATCAGGGCGTATTTCAGAACCAGGTCGTAGTGCCGTTGGATGCACATCTGGAGCTGTACAAAGCCCTTCGGCAGAACGCTGAAGAGATGGGGGATGAAGTCAACTTCCGGCGAACTGATCTTGCTCTCTTCGATCTCGATCCAGCCAGTCGCGAGGTGACTTGCAGGTTGGTCGAGGTCAAGTGCTACAGCCAGGTTGGTGACTTGGCGGCTTACGCTCACTTAAAAGCCTCGATTGCAGACCAGATTGCGCAGACAGAGCAGGTTCTTGCCTACCACTTCGATCCGAAGCGATCTGAGGTAGATCGTCCAGATCGCCCGATCAAGAATCGTGACCTCGCAGCCTTGCTGGGTTTTTATTTAGATCGCTCAGAGAGGTACGGCGTCGTGTTGCCTGAGGCGGCAGAAGAGGCGCACTACTTTCTTCGGCGATTGGATGAGCGCCCTTACACGCTGAAGTTCACGCGAAGCGCCGTTGTATTCGACTTCAGCAAGCCGGGTACCGAGCCGGCCGAACATGAAAACGGTATTGAGTTTTACCGAATTGGCAGTGATCTGATTCGACAACTTGTTGAGTCGGCGGTTACAGACACTGAGACTATTGCCAGCTTGCAGGTCGCTCGGTCAGCCGATGCCGCTCGGGAGGTTACGCAGGAGCTGCTGCGCCGCAGGGAGTTGGCACCTGCCGTCCCAACCTTTGAGACTGCTGCCTTCTTGAGTCCGCCTCGCGATAGAACGCTTGCTTGGGATGACAGCCCACGGGATGTCTTTCGTTCGTCGGAGGGGGTAGCTGCGGCACTGGCGAGTGAGCCAGAACCTGCGAGTGTGGCGGCTCCTCTGATGACAGCACCTGCTATGTCGTCGAACGGCGCACTAGCACCGACACCATCGACTTTGGATGATCAGAAGGCAATTCCAGTAACGGAGGACGAGGAGGTCATGCAAATTCCGGTTTCCGTCGATATCCCTGCCACCCCGGTGAACGCAGTTCCTAACGGTCCGGTTGCTTACGACATCATGCTCGGCGCGACCGGATTCACGCCTCAGTACGGCTTGCTTGGCGAGGTGTCTGGGCGCAAGGTCGCGTTAGACCTAAATCAGACTCACACAATCAGCCTGTTCGGTGTCCAGGGGGGCGGAAAGAGCTACACATTAGGCAGCGTCGCGGAGATGGCCTCATTGGCAATCTCCGGCATCAACTGCCTTCCAGAGCCGCTGTCCACAGTGATCTTCCACTACAGCCCAACCATGGACTACAAGCCCGAGTTCACTTCGATGGTGGGCGCGAACAGTGTCGAGGGGCAGGTCAGAGCGCTTAAGGAGGTGTACGGCGCAGAGCCGAAGGCACTCGCCGATGTCTTGCTGCTTGTGCCTGCGGACAAGATCGAAGAACGGCAGGCGGAATACCCGGGTATCGAGGTGCTACCGTTGCAGTTTTCTGCCTCGGAACTGAAGGCATCGCACTGGAAGTTCTTGATGGGGGCTGTGGGCAATCAGGCAACCTACATCCGCCAGATCATGCGCATCATGAAGTCCATGCGTGACGACATCAGTCTGGAGGGGTTGCGAGAAGGTATCGAGGCTTCATCTGTTCCTGATCACTTGAAGGAACTGGCTCGAATGCGGCTGGACTTGGCCGCCGAGTACATCAGCGACGCCACTTCGCTCACAGACGTGGTGAAACCAGGTCGGCTGATCATCGTGGACCTTCGGGATGAATTCATTGAGAAGGACGAGGCGCTGGGACTTTTTGTAGTGCTCTTGCAGTTGTTTGCCGATGCAAAGATCGATGGGCGAAGTTTCAACAAACTGGTGGTGTTTGATGAGGCCCACAAGTACATCGAAAGCCCGGATCTAGTAGCCGGTTTGATCGAGGTGGTTAGAGAGATGCGCCATAAAGGTGTGAGCATCATGGTCGCGAGTCAGGATCCACCATCTGTACCTGTCAGCCTCATTGAGCTTTCTACCCAGATCATCATGCACAAGTTCAATTCGCCCGCATGGTTGAAGCACATCCAGAAAGCCAATGCAGCATTGGGCAATCTAACTCCTGAGCGCATGGCTCTGCTCAAGGCTGGCGAGGCCTACATCTGGTCAAGTAAGGCCACAGATGACTCGTTCTCCAAGGGGGCTGTCAAAGTTCGATGCAGACCACGAGTGACTGAACATGGAGGGGCAACACGCGTTGCAGTAATTGAAAAACCTTGAAATCACTTCTAAAGTTGATTTGTCTCTCTTGCTGCCAGCTCCGCTGAGCGTGGCGGTAGTGGGGGCATGCTGGCTATGACGGTTTGCCACTGCCAGAGAGGGGTGTTGATTTCGTGTGTTCGCAATGCATATCCATCCGAAGTAGTTGCATCCGAGGTGTGCGCACGTTCAATGAACAAGGGGCAGGGCGTCGGGCCACAGTCCAGCAGGCTGGCACTGACCAGCGCATGAGTGCTAGGCACGTTGTATCGGAGGCTTTTGACGAAGCTGCGGCCCTGCCGCACCAGTGCCCCAACCAGTTGCCTGTCCCAGCCGTCGTCCACCGGCAGCCACTGCGCGTTGGTGAGCATGAGGGACAGTTCCACGAAGCCTGGCGTGCCAGCTTCTTCCACCCGGAAGGTGGCGATCATGATCAGGTGCAGGTCGGGTTCGGTGCCCCAGAGGGTGAGTTCGTGTTCAAAGCTTCTGCCCAGGCGTCGGTACAGCGCGTCATCCAGTGCGAAGACCTGGTCTGGCAGGTGTTTGAAGACTGCCTTGTGCCCGTAGCGGGCGGGTGCGATGACCTTGACTTCGGCCACCATGAGTAGCAGGGCTTGGGGCTGCCCGTATCTCGGCGCAGCATTAGCCCACATGCGTTGTCGGCGGGACTGGATGGCTTTGCGCTGTTCCACTGAAAACACCTCGGGGATGTAGAGACTGCCCAGCAGGGCGTGGGCGTGGACAAACTTGTTTTCGGCGGCCTGCAGCAAGTGCTTGCGCACGGTGCCCCAGGTGCGGCGGCCGGCAAACCCGGGTTTCCAGTGGGTCAGTTCGGCTTGGTCCCACAGGTAGTGCAGCAGGGCGCGCAGGCCAAGGCGGTTGCCGTGCGCGACCACGCTGCTACTCGTGCTGGCTGAGGGTGGCTGGGCCGCCCGGCCGGGGAGCTTGGACATCGGAAAGTCGAGCTTGAGCGTCGTCATGCCGGTCGCCGGGTTCTCGACTATGGCGGTGCCGACCAGTGGGCCGAGGCCGCTGAACTCGGCCGGAGGTTCGTAGGACGGGCAGGTGGTGGCGTGCTGGCTGCCGGTATTTGGCATGCGTTTGACGGTATGACCGTTCAGAACGCGAGCCACGTACATGTCAACGCCCGGCCCGCTGGGCTGGCACAGGCAGCGGGGGCGCGAGTGTTGCTCGTGCGCCTTGGCGATGGCGTCTGCGAAGCCAGGTTCGTCTCTCGCCCAGCGCTGATCGCCGATGGCGTATGCCCCTTCCGCAACTGCAGTGGTGTTCATCGCACCACATCAGCGGGCAGGTGCAGCGCGTTCACGACCGCGCTGCGGGTCGAGACGGGGCGTTTTTGTCGTAGACGCGGACCTTGGGGTTCTGGCCGTCGCGGATGCGCTGGGCGAGCTTTTCGGCGGCGGCCACCATGACGGCCTCGCGCCGTTTTTCGGGCACGCGGTTGGCCACGAGGATGGCTTCGATGGCGGCCAGCACGGTCTTGCGGCCACCGCTGCCACGGCCTGATGGTTTGTCGGTGGTGCTGGCGGCTGCGGATGCGCTGGCGTCCCGGTTGGGTTCGATGCGGTTGATCTGGCGCAGGTTGCGTTCCACCTTGAGGCGTTCCAGGTCGGCCGGGTTGGGCTCGTAGCCAAGGGTCTTCACGCCGCGTGCAGCGGCTTCCAGCCAGACCAGGCGCCGGAAGTCTTCGCTGCCTGTGACCCGCAGGGACCGCCAGTTGCGGGCTTCGGCCACATCGACCATGGAGCGGGCCACCGAAGGGCTGTTGGTGTCGGTGGCCAGCCGGAAGGTGGATTCGGTGAAGGCCACGCGAGCGGTGTCGCCCCGGAAGCGGTATTCGGTCAGGCCGAGGCTGACATCACCCAGCGTGACCGGGGCGCGTTTGATGATGTAACGGTCCATCAACGCGGCTTCCAGCCGGGCGACTAGGGCTTCGCGTTCAGCCTGAGAGTCCATGCGGGCGCTTGCTGGTGGGCTGGCTGCGTCGGGTATTTCAACCCCATTGTCTTTGGCGGGCAGCGGGATGACGTTCGAGTCCGCGGCCTGGCGTGCAGGATCGGCCTTGGCCGGTTTCGCTTGCGGGACGGTCGTAGGCGTCTGGACATCACGGGAGTCGTCCCGCTGCCATTGGCCGTCGATCTTGTGGACGAAGGACTTTTGCCCGCGCACATCCACGACGACGAACCGGTTGGCACCGAGCTGGTCGGCTTTGGCCAACATGTCCTGGTAGCGGTCGGAGCGGTAGGTGAGTTCTGCGAACGGATCGCGCAGTTCGTACCGTTCGCCCGGCTCTGGCTCGTGTGTCTGGAAGGTCCGGATGGCGATGGCGGCGCGATCCACGGGTTCCACCGTGCCACCAATTGTTGCGTTGGTGTCCGCCGTGGTTGTGTCCACGCGCTGGGCCGGTGCTGCTCGTTCGTCCATGGTGGTCTCCTTCGGTGGTTGATTCCGGTAGGCGGTTTGTCAGAGTTGGGGAGGGGCAGGAGCTTGAGCGGACGCGGGTGTCACCCGGTACACCTCGATCTCGACGCGGCGGTTGAGGTTTCTGCCCCGTTGGCTGCTGTTGTCGGCCAGGTGGTCACCGCTGGGCTGGTGAGTGGTGCGGATGCGAGCGGCGTCCACGCCGGCTGCAACCAGGTAGTCGCGCACGGCGTGGGCCCGTGCCTGTGCGATACGGCTTTCGGCCGATGAATCGGTGGTGCCGTCGGTGCGGCCCCTCAGCACCACGAGGGGCGCGGCCTTGGCTTCTTCCACCAGAGCCGATGCATCCTCGGTGGAGATTGAGACCCGGGTGCTGTTGAAACCGAAGTGGACGATGCGAACGCTGTTGGCTCGCGCCTTCTCATGGATCGACGCCATCAACTGCTGGCGAGCGGCCATGTGAGCCAGCGTGGCGGTGGTGGTCTCGGCGAGGCGGCTGGATTCGTTGGCCTGGATGCGGGTGTTCTGCAAGTCGTTCTTGCACACCTGCAATTCGATGGCCATTTGCGCATTGGCGGGCCGCTTCTGAGATTCGTCCACGGTGGGGGGCTTGGGCGGTGAGCTGCAGGCGCCCAGCAACGCAAGGCTCGCTAGGGTCAGCGCGGTGCGCGAGGTCAGGTGGGTGGTCATGGCTGTTCCTCCAGGGTTTCGAGCCGGATGGGATCTGTGTCGCTGGTGATGGACGGGGCGAAAGGAGCGGCCGGGGCGGTCTCGAACTCGTCGATTTCCTCGACCGGCTCGATGGACCCGCCTTCACCAACGGCTTCCAGCCTGTAGTCGAAGAAGCCGATGCAGGTTTCCGCCAGCTTCTCGGGTGGACCTTCCATCTGGTCTTTGGTCAGCTTGACGTCGTGATTCAGAACGCCGATGTCCATGCTGGTCTGCCCGGGGGGAAGTTCGTCTTCGGCGAAGCGCCACCGCTGCTGGACTTTGGCGAGGTGTTGATCCATGTTCATCTGCGGCACCTTGGGGGCGGGCCGCAGACGGTCGGTGAACGCCTTGTCTTGGAAGTAGCGGATCTTCTCGCCGAGGATGGGCTTGCAGTTCTCGAAGATCACCACCAGCCGTTCGGAGCCCAGCTCCTTGAACTCTTGCGGCAAGAGCAGGGACCGCCGCTGCTCGCTTTCGTTGCGGCTGACAGTGCTGTGCCCGTGTCCACTGAAGGAGCGGCTCCGGCCACGGGAAGTGACGCGCTCCGTGAAATGACCCAGCATGGCGCTGTACTCGTCGGCGTCGCGCTGCTCGCGCGGGGCGAAGAGGATCTGCAGGCCGTGGTTGGTGGCGAAGGTGCGGGCTTCCTTGTCCCCGTAGACTGCGTCCAGCTGCGACATGGCTTGCACCACCGTGAGCAGGCGCAGGTTGTAGCCAGCCAGGAAGGCCGCTGAGTGAGTGATGACGCCCACGCGGCCCATGGCGGTGAACTCGTCGTTGACCAGCAGGCATTGAAACCGGAGGCTGGGGTCTTGTTCGGGCAGGTGCTGGGTGTTGAGGCTGACCAGCTGCGAGAAGAACAGGTTGAGCAAGGGGCGAGCATTGGCCAGCCGGTGCGGCGGAATGCGCACATAGACCGACATGCGCTGGCGCCGAAGGTCTTCGAGCCGAAAGTCGTCGGCGCTGGTGGCAGCATCGACCACCGCATCGGCAAAGATGGTGAGCGGCGCGTGGAAGGTGGCGACCACGCTGGACAGCGTGTTCT